>Ga0316224_1000011_pt1 | contig 321152 bp, 308 predicted proteins | sample TBH18013metaG_FD_206254 | JGI IMG/M metagenome (GOLD analysis project Ga0316224, IMG submission 206254) | Freshwater microbial communities from Trout Bog Lake, Wisconsin, USA - TBH18013 | ecosystem: Environmental > Aquatic > Freshwater > Lake > Hypolimnion/Profundal zone | place: USA...
GCGCCTGGCTCAGCAGCATCAGCAGGATGGTTATGGCTGCTGGGAAGCAGGTCCGGGCGGTGACGTCGAGCCGCCGCCCGAGGCTCTGGCGAGGCCGAATTCCCGGGCGCCGGTCAATATGGGCCATTAGTGCCGGCCGGGTGTTGGCCGCTCCGGTGGGACAACACCGTTCAGGCCGTAGTCGAAAATTCGCACGACCTCCAGCTTTTGCAGCAGCGCGGCGGGTTCGACATCCGCGGCGCCGCTGGCGGTGTAATGGACGGTGCCGATCGGCAGATTGGCCGGGAAGGCATTGGCCTCGGCACTGGTGACGATCCGTTCGCCTTCTTTCGGAACGATGCCTTCCGGCCAATATTGCAGACGCGGCCGCGTGCCATTGGTGCCAACCAGAATCGCATGCGCGCGGGAGGTTTCCATGATCACAGGTATGCGGCTGTTCAGATCGGTGATCAGCAGCACCCGCGCGGTGCGGGAGCCGACCTCGGTGATCCGGCCGATCAGTCCACGCTCATCCACCGCGATCTCGCCCTTGCGGACACCATGGTTGGGACCGACCGACAGCAACACCGCCTTGGCATAGGCGCCGCCCGCATCGGCGACGACGCGCGCCGTGACATAGGATGCGTCGGCGTCGGGTATCCATTGCAGGCTGGCCTTCAAGCGCTGATTTTCCGCGTCCAGCGCCAGCGCGATCGACTGCCAGCGGCGCAGTTTCTCGTTTTCATCGCGCAGCCGGGCGTTCTCTTCGCGCATCGTCCACAGGGTAGCGGTTTCGGTGATCGACTCCTGAATTTGACTGAGCGGCGACGACAGCACCGCGTAGATCGGGACCAACCCGTCCGCGAGCGCGATACGCGCCCGTTCAGCCAGCAGAGTGTCGGCCTTGCCCAGCAGCATGACGCCGAACGAGACCACGATCAGCACCGGCAGTGTCAACCGAGCCAACGCCTGACGAGCCTGGATCGAAAGCCGGATCATCTGGATCTTTCAACGAATTGGGCCACTCATTATGCCCGCCGTCATGGCCCGGCTTACCCGGACCCCACATTCCAGCTCATGCCGCGACCGGTGGCCCCGACAGGCCGGGGCAGCCGTCACACCGACGAAACACGACGGCGTGATCAATACATGCTTGTCAGCACATTGCTCAAACGCTTTCTTTCCTCCAGCGCGCGGCCGGTCCCTAAAGCGACGCATTGCAGCGGATTTTCGGCGATCACGACTGCCAGGCCGGTCGCATCGCGCAACACCTGATCCAGGCGATGCAGCAGCGCTCCACCGCCGGTCAGGACAATTCCCTTATCGACGATGTCGGCCGCGAGTTCGGGCGGCGTGTTTTCCAACGCTACCTTCACCGCTTCGATGATTGCGGACACCGGCTCCGCCAGGCTGTCGGCGATTTCGCGCTGGCTGACCAGGATCTCTCGCGGCACGCCATTCATCAGGTCGCGGCCGCGCACCTCGCGATACGGTCCCTCTTCGCCATGATCCGGCGGTGCCGCGGCGCCGATGTCCATCTTGATCCGTTCGGACGATGATTCACCGATCAGCAGGTTATGGTGGCGGCGGATGTAGCTGATGATCGCCTCATCCATCTTATCCCCGCCGACCCGCACGCTGCGGGCATAGACGATGCCGCCTAACGAAATCACCGCGACCTCGGTGGTGCCGCCGCCGATATCAACGATCATCGAACCCGACGGTTCGGTCACCGGCAGGCCGGCACCGATCGCGGCGGCCATGGGTTCCTCGATCAACTGCACCCGGCGGGCGCCGGCGCTTTCGGCGCTTTCCTGGATGGCCCGGCGTTCGACAGCGGTAGAGCCGGACGGCACGCACACGATGATCAATGGCGAGGCGAACCGGCGGCGATTATGCACCTTGCGGATGAAGTGCTTGATCATCTCCTCGGCGACTTCGAAGTCGGCTATGACGCCGTCGCGCAGCGGGCGACTGGCGGTGATGTAGCCCGGCGTGCGGCCCAGCATCAGCTTGGCTTCCTCGCCCACCGCGACGACCTGCTTCTTGCCGCGCACGTCGGCGATGGCGACGACGCTTGGCTCCGCCAGCACGATGCCGCGTCCTTTGACATAGACCAGCGTGTTGGCGGTACCGAGATCGATGGCCATGTCGGCCGACATAAAGCCGAGCAACCGGGAGAACATCCAGAAAACCTTTGTCGTAGTGGTGCGTTGGCAGCGTCGGGACTGGCGCCGCGAAGGGCCGAGGTAAGGGAAACAGCGGAAGGCGGTGGCATTAGCCTTCACGTCGCCGGTTCACAAGGGCCAGTTGACGATTCCGAGATCGATTGCACCGAAACCGCGTGTTTATCATCATCATATCAAAGATCTGTGAGGCTGAGACTTACCGGCCAGTAACCGCGTTGCCCTCGCAAGGAGGCTTTATTATGCGACAATCCGTACTTACACTTCTTGTCGTAACTACGTTTGGCCTGGCTGGCTGCGGCAGCAGCCCTGGGACTCGGGCGGTAACCGGTGGCCTGATGGGCGCCGGTGCCGGCGCGGGGGTTGCAGCCGTGACGGGGGGTAAGCCCGCGACTGGAGCCCTGATTGGTGGCGGTGTCGGTGCGGTCGGTGGCGCTGTAACCCGGTAGCCGCCGTCGTACTCGCAATGATGAAACCGAGGCAGCCGGACGGTTGCTTTAGCGGTCAGGGATCGGCCAACAGACTCGCCAACCCGGTCCACCTTTGCCCGGAACGCCAGCCGGTGCGCCACGGAATACGTACATCATCCTAATATTCGACCAGGGGCGGCGGTCGCGATCATCGCACCGGCGCCCATAGGACGGAGTCCGCCTTCGCCAGCCGGAAGGCGACTTCCGGCGGTCCCAAGGAAACCAATTCAGAGAATTTTCCAGCCCTCGGTGCCGTGCCGGGTAAAATGGCATGTCATGACCTGGCCTTCCTCGTTCCTCAGGGCTCGTATCACAGCCACACGGCGGGACGGATCAACCAGGAACGTGATGAAGCCGCCGCCTCCCGCGCCCGACACCTTGCCGGCCCGCGCGCCGGCGTCCATCGCCACCGCATGGACGTGATCGATACGGTCGTTAGTAATGCTTTTGGCGAGCCGCTTTTTGGCATCCCACGATTTACGCATGAACGACGCCAATTTATCGAAATCGCCACGCAACAGGCTTTCTTTCATCCCGTAGGCGTCAACCTTGATTTCGTGCATTGCGTCGAGGGTGGTGCTGTTCTTGGACGTCAAATTGGTCGTCTGTTCCTCGATGATGCGTGCGGAGGAGCGTGACACGCCGCTGTTAAACAGAACAAGCGACGTCTCCATCTCAGAAACGATCCAGTTCTTGACCCGCAGCGGGTTGACGATCACCCGGTCCTCAGCGAGAAATTCCATGAAATTAACGCCTCCAAATGTGGCGGCGTACTGATCCTGACGCCCACCGCCAAGCCCGGCATCGATGCGTTCGATCTCGAACGCCAAATGGGCGATTTCATATTCGCCCAACGGCAGGTTCAGCCATTCGACAAATGCCTTCACCATCGATACGACCATGGTCGAGGACGTACCAAGCCCAGACCCCGGCGGGGCGTCGCAGAACGTTGTGATATGGCACGAGAGAGGTCTGCCATCGTTGAACTGACTAACGATCCGCCGATAGACCGCCCGGTGCAGGATTAACGGATAACCGATCTCCATCGCTTCATCTGTGCGGGCCTCAAAAACGCCGTCGATATCAGATGCCGCGAAGACGACCCTGCCGTCATCGGTCGGTTCGATGATCGTGTACGCGTACATGTCGATGGTGACGTTCAAAACGGCCCCCCCGAAACGATCGCAATACGGCGAGACGTCAGTGCCACCGCCGGCAAGGCCGAGGCGCAGTGGGGCTCTGGATCGAATGATCATGGATGACATCCATGCGAGAGCGGAAGGGTACCGGGAGATTCGGCGATACCGAGCAACGGATTGAACCCGCGCAGACGCTCCGCCCACACGTAATCGGCGAGGACGCGCCGACGGGCGGCGGCACCGATCAGGCTCCCCTCGGGCCGGGCGGCCGCCAGGCAACCATCCGCGAACGACGCCGCATCCGCCGCCAGGATCACCTCTGTCCCCGGTTGAGCGTCAATCCCCTCCAGGGCCTCGGGGGTGACCACCACCGGCTTCGCCATCGCCATCGCCTCCAACACCTTGTTCTGGATGCCCCGCGCGATGCGCATCGGCGCCACACCAGCGGTGGCGTTGGCGATGTAAGGGCGTACGTCCGGCACTCGGCCAGAGACGAACACGCCGGGTATTTCCGCCAGCTTCAGCACCTCGGGTGACGGACTGGAGCCGATGATGTGGAACTGACAGCCCGGTTCGACACGGCGCAGCAGCGGCAGCACTTTCTCGGCAAACCACGAGACGGCGCCGACATTGGGCGGATAATCCATCGTTCCGGTGAAAACATAGTTCGAACAGGACGTGTCGTACGGCGGCGAATCCCCGGCGCCCGGCCACGCCGGGTCGAAATATGCATGATCGACGCCACTGCTGATCGAACGAATCTTTGCCGCGCACTCGGGCACCAGGCGGGTGAAGAGTTCGGCCTCTTGTGGCGAAACGAACGTGCTCCAGTCGGTTTCGTGTGCGATGCGCTTTTCCAGCTTTGCGGTCAGCCGCCACTCACGCGCATGCACCAGGCTCATTGGGAAAGAGCCGGTTTCCGCATAAGCCCGCCATTTTTCGGAATCGACGTCCGCCAAATCGACCAGGCAGACCGGTGCGTGAAAGCCGGTGTCCAGGACATACGGCGCCATGTTGGACGAGCAGATAAACACCACCGCCGGCTTCACCTCGGCGATGACGTTTCGAATCCACGCCGCCAGGCCCTTGTCATGATAAAATGTGACGCTAAGGGGCTCGCCAGTCAGCAACCCGCGCAAACAGGTCAGCTTGGCACGCTTGCGATCAAGGGTAGCAAAATGCGACGTGCTGCACAGCGCCCGCACCGTATCGACATGTTCGAGGTCGCGCGGGTCGTCAACCAGACACCCCAGATGGACGTTATAAAATTTGCGTAAATGATTCAAAATCTGCAGCGGACGGATCTTTTCGCCTTTGATCGGCGGGTAGGGAATTCGTTGGGTGAGGAAAAGCAGGTCTTGCATTTTGGTATCTATAACGATCGGCGATGGATTAGGCCACCCATCAATGCCAAAGCGATATCGCTTTTCACCAGCGGTTCGCTAGCACCCTGTAACGAAATCGTCACGGTATCAGGTCGGTCGATCCACACGTCAAACGACGATCCAAGCCGGCTTATCGATCACCCGGACCGATACCAGCATCGGTGTTGATGCCGGCTCCTGCTTGGGATCGACCATAACAGAGACGGAATGGCAAGACGTTGATGTCAACGAGGACCGGTATTAGCCCTCCTCCAGCAAAGTCCCTAAAGCCGCCTCGATCCCGAAATCGCCCGGTAATGCGCCGCGTGGAAACAGCCGCGTGACATGCCCCATCTTGCGGCCCGGCAGCGCTTCGGCTTTGCCGTACAGATGCGGGATGATGCCCGGTTCCGCCAGAGCAACCGGCCACAGGGCCATGCCCTCCGGCCCGATCAGGTTCTTCATCACGGCATCCGAATGCCTCACCGCCGGCGGCAGTGGCAAACCCGCGATCGCCCGGATATGCATTTCGAACTGGCTCGCCGGACACGCATCGATCGTCCAGTGACCCGAGTTATGCGGCCGCGGCGCGATCTCGTTCACCAACACCTGACCGGTGTTATCGACAAACATCTCGACCGCCAGCAATCCGATCAGGTCCAGCGCTTCGACCACCCGCCGCGCGATCGCCTGTGCCGCCTGTTCGACCGCCACAGAAATCCGGGCCGGAGCCAGTGTCAGGTCGAGAATATGGTCGCGATGGCGGTTCTCCACCGCATCGAACGCCGCCACGTTGCCATCGGCGCCCCGAGCCACAACGACGCTGATTTCCATCGCGAAATCGACGAATCCTTCCAACACCAAGGGCCGGGGACTCAACCGTTCCCACGCCGCATCCAGGTCGGCGGCGCAGCGCAGCATCGCCTGGCCCTTACCGTCGTATCCCAGCCGCGTGGTCTTTAGGACCGCCGGTAAACCCAGCCGCGCCACCGCGTCGTCCAGTTCCTGACGGGATCCGACCGCCGCCCAGGGGGCCGTCGCAACGCCGGCGTTATTCAGAAAGGTCTTCTCGTCGACCCGGTCCTGGCTGATCCGCAGCACCGACGCCGCCGGGCGGACAGGACGAATCGAGGCCAGAAGATCCAGGCCCTCAGCGCTGATATTCTCGAATTCGAAGCTGATGACATCGACCGAATTGGCAAACGCCCGCAGTGAAACGGGGTCGCTGTAATCACTAATTGTTACAGCATGCGAGACCTGCGCCGCCGGACTATCGGTGTCCCGCGTCAGAATATGGCAGCGATAGCCAAGCCGCGCGGCGGCGAGCGCGGACATGCGCCCCAATTGCCCGCCGCCGACCAGGCCGATGGTCGCATTGGGCGGGAGCGGAAAACAGGTCATGACGGATCGAGTCGCGCAGGCTCTTCCGCAACCCCGGCAGTCTGTTCGGCGCGCAAGGTATCCAGGCGAACCGCCAGCCCTGCGTCGTACGCCGCAAGCATGGCAGCCGCCAATAAGGCCGCGTTCACGGCCCCGGCGCGGCCAATCGCGAGCGTCCCCACGGGGATACCCGCCGGCATCTGAACGATGGACAAAAGACTATCCATGCCTTTCAGCGCATGCGATTCAATGGGAACGCCCAATACCGGCAGCGGCGTCCAGGACGCGCACATACCCGGCAAATGGGCCGCGCCCCCGGCCCCGGCGACAATAACCTTCAGCCCACGGTCGCGCGCCGTCTTGGCATACTCACGCAACCGATCCGGGGTGCGGTGGGCTGATACGATCTTCACCTCGTGCGCCACGCCAAGCCGGGTCAGCATATCGGCGGCGTGCGTCATGGTGGGCCAGTCCGACTGGCTCCCCATGATGATCCCGACCAGCGGGTGCGTCGGTCCCAGCATGTCAGGCGATGCTGTCCGGGATCAGCCGGCTTTCCAGCCAGGCGATCTCATCGCGCAGCATCAGCTTGCGCTTCTTGAGGCGTTGCAGATGCAACTGGTCCGAAGCCCCCTGATCGGCCAGACGCGCGATCACCGTGTCGAGGTCACGATGTTCGCTACGGAGCCCATGCAGTTTACGCAGCAGCGAATCTCTATCGCTCAGCATGTTTGCAACCCACGATAGAAATAATCTGTTATTCCGAGCAGCACTTCACGACTGGTCAAATCGATGGCAATCGCGTTACGGTGTCTTGCCCCGGCCACTTCGGTGGCCGCTGGCAGACAACCGGTTAAACGCGGAGGTACCCAGCCCATGAGTCTGAATACCCGTCTCGACGCCCTAAAGGAACGCCATGCGTCCCTCGAAACCAAAATTTTCGATGAGGACCATCGACCGCAACCCGATGCAGAGGCTTTGACCCGACTGAAGGTCGAAAAGCTACGCCTTAAGGAAGAGATGGAGCGCCTACGAACCTTGGTACACTGAGCGGACACCGTTCAACCTAACCCGTCACGCCGCTCAGGCGGCCTCGTCCGCCTCCGGCGGTGGCGGGACGGGAACCACCTTCCCCTCACGATGCAGCCGCTCATTGGCCGCCGCGACAGCGGCATTCAAATCCGTTTGACTACATGACCCCAGAATCACCGGATCACGCGGCTTGATGTTCGCGCTGTTCCAATGGGTGCGCTCACGCACTTTCTGGATAGTGTCCTTTGTGGTGCCGAGCAGCTTGCCGATCTGGATTTCCGAGAGCTGCGGGAAATTGCGCAACAGGAATGCGATGGCATCCGGACGGTCATTGCGCTTCGCCACGGGGGTATAGCGTGCCCCGCGCTGGCGCTTCGGCGCCGGCATCGAGTTGGCCATCAGCTTCAACCGGGCGTTGGGATCGGCCTCGCATTGGCGGATATTCGCCAGTGTGGTCTGCATGTTGGCAACCGGATCGTAACCCACGATTCCCTGTGCGACCTCACCATCGGCGATGGCCTGGACCTCAAGCGGGTGCATGCCGCAGAAGTCCGCGATCTGCGTGAACGTCAGGGCGGTTTTCTCGATCAACCACACGGCGGTGGCTTTGGGCATCAGCGGAAGGGTCATGGCTTTCACTCTCAGGGTCGCCGGCGGATGTATTCACTCTTACGGTGTCGTTTGCAGGCCATTCAGCGCAAAGGACACATCGTAGCCGCAGACGAACCTCGGATATGGCAAGACCGCGGGGGTCGGTCAAGCGACTTTGGCGGTTTTCTCAATGTTCTGTGGCGCATGGCTGAATGGACCGGCTTCAGTCTATGCTCCGGGACAGGTCCGACGGAGGAAACAATGGCCCGCGATGAAGACGAACCCCTGACGAAACGCCGCAGACTTGAGCCGTTGTTGCTCGACAGCCTGGGGATCGAAGAACTCCGCGGCTACATCGACGAATTGCGCACTGAAATCGCGAGAGTTGAGACGGATATCGGCCGCAAGAGCAGCCACCGCAGCGCGGCGGACGCTTTCTTTAAGAAGACATAGAAACGGGGGCCGATCGCTCGGCCCCCATCCCTCAGCAAGACTTCAAGCGGCCTTGGCGGCCTCCTGCGAGTCGTTGGCGATCGTCGCGGGGGCAACCGGCGCATTGCTGCCGATCACGATCTTCCTCGGCTTCAGCGCCTCGGGCACCACACGCTTCAGGCCGACATGCAACAGGCCCAACTGAACGTCCGCGCCATCCACGACCATATGGTCGGCCAGAACAAACCGACGCTCAAACGCGCGGCCGGCGATGCCGCGATAGAGGATCTCGGCCGGCTGGCCATCGTTGGCGACCCGGCCGGAGACGAACAGCATGTTGTCCTTCACGGTGATATCCAGGTCTTCCGGACGGAAACCCGCCACCGCCATGGTGATGCGGTACGAATCGTCGCCGGTCTTCTCGATATTATACGGGGGGTAAGTCTGTGCTTCCTGACTGGAAGCGGCGGTATCCACAAGCCGAGCCAGACGGTCGAAGCCGATCGCGGTACGGAAGAGTGGCGCAAAGTTTACGGTCGTCATGGAAAAACCTCCTGCGAAGCAAGGTCACTGATTGCAAGCCGCCCACACGCGGGCCGGCCCTGGTCTGATCGTCGAAAACCCCATTGGGCATTCCCGACGCAAACTCAGATGGTGTTCCCCGGACCCTGTTCAAGAGGCTCCATGACGACGCCCCGGACAGACCTTGCCTGCTCGCTTGGGGCGCTGTCCGACAGTGACACCAATCCGGATCTACAATACCGTTTATAACAGATCACCACGAAAGGTGGATCAGCATGCCAGCAGGGTTACCGGAAGGCTACACGCCATCGCCCAAAGAGGCGTTCATGAACCCACTGCAGGTGGAATACTTCCGCCGCAAATTGGTCAAACTGCAAGGGGACACACAGGAAGAGTTGGACGCAATGGCGGCCTCGAATATCGATGAGGACGACCGCGAGGGCGGTCAGGCCGACAAAGCCAGTGCCAGTGAGGATCGAGAGTTTGCCCTGATCAACAAAGATCGGGCGAACGCCCTGCTGAGGCAGATCGAACAGGCACTGACCCGCGTCGACAACGGCACTTACGGCTATTGTAGCGACACTGGGGAGCCGATCTCCCTCGCACGGCTCGAGGCGCAACCTACCGCCACGCTAACGATCGAAGCGCAAGCGGCGAGGGAGCAAGCCGGTCGCTGACACACACCGCCATCGGCCCGAAATCGCGCTGTCTCCGGCGCGATCCCGCTGCCGCATGGCAAAGCGATTTATGCGGTTTTGATACCCAGGCCAGCGAACTTCTTGTTGAACTTGGCGACCTGACCGCCGGTGTCCATCATGCGCTGCACGCCGGTCCAGGCCGGGTGAGACTTCGGGTCGATGTCAAGGCGCAGCGTATCGCCGGGCTTGCCCATGCAGGAGCGCGTCTTGAACTGCGTCCCGTCCGTCATGATGATGTTGATCTCGTGGTACTGGGGGTGAATGCCCGGCTTCATGGTCTGATTCCTAAATGACGCCACCGATCCCGACCGGTCGCGCAAGCGCGGCCTATAGCGGGCCAACGCCACCGGCTCAAGTCTCGTTTTGCCGCCACCGTCCAGAAAACACGATGCGACGCCAGAGCCACTTATTTTCACCCGCACATAACCGATGCGACGTCATCGCCATGCAATGGCCGAGCCAGCTTTGCCTGCCAGGCGCACCGGGTCCGTTAAGACGATGCCGTGACGTCGTCCAACCATCGCGCGAAAGTGCCGGCCGTATGACCCGCCATGCTTTCCAGGAATGTCGGATATCCATCCGGCGAACCGGCGGCTGTATGAAAGTGCCGGAAAACCTTAAACCTTGAAAACACCAAAGCCAAAGCCAATTTCGTAAATGATTCATATCATGCCGGCATGAGACCGAATGCGGCATGGTGTATTTCCAGTCTATCGCAACCAGACTCATCATCATCAATTGATACAAGCGAATGGCGGAGCAATTCAGCGCCGAATTCTCGCGGTGGGAAGAGTTCATCACACCAACCGAGGGATCCCCGATGTTTGACAGCACTCGCCTTTCACCGCTTCATCGCCGCTTTCCCCTGCGGCTGCTTACGGGCGGCGCCGGACCGGCAAAAATGACGAAATTCTTGCTGGCCACTGTCGCGACGCTAGCCCTCGGCACGGCGGTCTCAGGCTACCAATCGCCGGCCAATGCCGACGTTGTCTTCATAACCGCGGTCGGGACGGTCACCGGAACTGATATGGGTGGCGACTTCGGTGCCGCGGGCACCAATCTGACCGGTGCAGCCTTCATCGTCCGGTTTAAATTCGACACGAACCTCGGCACCACCAGGAGTTCCAGCTCTCTGAATTCCGCCTACGGGGGAACAGAGTATGGCAATGCATCGCCTTCTCTTGGTGCCAGCCTGGCCATCAATGGACAGACATTCTCGGTTGCCGGGACGAGTTTTGGGGAGATTTTGGGCGAAAATACCAACTCCCTGACAGAATCCCTTGCCTATGCGGTAGATTCGAGTGCCTCCTTGTATGTGCAAATCCTTGGCTTTCCTGGAAACAGCCCCGCCTCCATCACCACGGCGTTCAGCATCGACACGACGACTGATCAATCTAACAGCGGAATGTTTGACGACGCCAATTCAGGCACCAGCCTAAGTCTGTATGCGACCTCTTATTCGGAATCCCTGAGCGCCCCGACAGCAGCCCCGGAGCCGGCCTCGATGACTCTGCTCGGAGTGGCCATGGCGGGCCTCGGCGTTATACGGCGCAAACGGGCCTGATCGCGCGACCGTCAGGTCTTTTTTCGGATGTGGCGCCGTCAGGGGGCGTCCTGCGATTGGCATCAGCCAGAACGGGGCTGAACCTGTGGACGGCTGAAGCGCACTCACAACCCAGCCCGTGACCCGGAATCGTTCGCGTAGCGCGAGTCCGCTCGCCTTACCCGCCCGGAAATGACGATCCGACGCGATGGCGGTGGACCCATCCGAACGGAGCGACTATCAGGTGCCGCCTCCCTCACATCAGGCTATTTTATCGCATGCTGATCCGCCTGCTTATCCGACTGGTCGATTTCAGCCGCCGTCATTCTCTGTCCGTTGTCCTCGGGGGCCTGCTGCTGGCCGTGTTCGCCGGCTGGGTGGCGTCCGTCCACCTGGGGGTCAGTACCGACACCGACCTGTTGTTCAAGGACAGCCTGCCCTGGCGGCGTCAGGCCGTGGAGATGAACCGCGCCTTCCCGCAGTTCAACAACCTGCTCGTCGCCGTGGTGGACGCCCGCATCCCCGAGGAAACCGACGCCACCGCCAACGAACTCGCCGCGCGCCTCGCGACCGACACAACACATTTCCTGACCGTCCGCCGCCCGGACTCCAATCCCTTCCTCGACAAGGAAGGGCTGCTGTTCCTGCAACCGAAGCAGTTGTCGGCGCTGATGGATCAGACGATCGACGCGCAGCCGTTCCTTGGGCAACTCGTCGCTGACCCGTCCATTCGTGGCCTGTTCTCCGCGTTATCACTGCTGGGCATGGGCGTCGCTCGCGCCGATGCCGACCTGACCCCTTATCTCGCGCCGATCGAGGGCTTTCATCAGGCGATGGATTTCGCCCTGTCCGGGAAACCGCAACCGCTGTCCTGGGAAACCCTGCTCGGCGGCGGCCTCAGCGAACTCGCTGGCCCCTACCGCTTCGTGCTGGTGCAACCGAACCAGGACTACGGCTCGCTGGAACCGGGCGGCGCCGCTACACAGGCGATGCGCGACGTGATCGCCGGCCTTCCATTCGTGCGATCCGGTGACGCGCATGTCCGGATCACCGGCCAGGTGGCGCTGGCCGACGAGGAATTCGCCACCGTCGCTCAAGGCGCCGTCGAGGGCCTGATCGGCAGCCTGGTATTGATCACCCTGTGGCTGTTCCTCGCCGTCCATTCCTGGCGCCTGATCGTCCCCATCCTCATGACGCTCGGTCTCGGACTGATGCTGACCGTGCTGTTCGCGACGGTAGCGGTGGGGACCTTGAACCTGGTGTCGGTCGGCTTTGGCGTACTGTTTGTCGGTCTGGCCGTCGATTTCGCGATCCAGTTTTCCGTGCGTTACAGAGAATTCCGCTTCGAAACCAGCGACGCCGCCGCCGCGATGACCGAAACCGCCCGCCGGGTCGGGGTACAGATCCTGATCGCCGCCCTCGCCACCGCCGCCGGCTTCCTGGCGTTCGTGCCCACGGCCTTTGCCGGCGTCGCCGAACTCGGTCTGATCGCAGGTGCCGGCATGATCATAGCGTTCATCTGCACTTTGGGCTTTTTGCCGGCTGCGATCACCCTGTTCCGCCCGCGCGGCGAAGCGGCCGAGGTCGGCTTCGCCTTCGCCGCAAGGATAGACCCGGTCATCGTCCGGCGCCGGCGCCCCATCCTGATCGCCTTCGCGGCTCTTGCTGTCGCCGCGCTCGCCGCATCGCCGTTCCTGGTATTCGACTCCGACCCGCTCGACACCAAGAACCCGAATACCGAGGCGATGCGCACCCTGCGCGACCTGATCAACAACCCGTTGACCAACCCCTATACGATCGATGTCCTCGCCCCCAACGCGAAGGCGGCGCAGGATCTGAGCGACAAACTGGAAAATCTGCCCTCGGTCGCGGGCGTGATCAGCATCAACAGCTTTGTGCCCGCCGATCAGCCGCGGAAACTGGCGGTGATCGCTGACGCCAACACGATCCTCGCCCCGACCCTCGCTCCGCACGGAACGGCCGCGCCGGTAACGCCGGAGCAAATCCGCCTCGCCGCGAAGGCCGCTCTGGCACAAATCGACCCGGCGCTGGAGAAACTGCCGAAAACCCACCCGCTGGCGCAGATTGCCGACGATCTGCGCCGGTTGCAGACCGCGCCCGACGATGTCCTGACGGCGACCGATGCCGCCCTGACCCGCTTCCTGCCTGGCCAGCTCGCCCATCTGCGGCTGGCATTGACCGCCGAACCAGTCACATTGGCCTCCATTCCGGCGGATTTTGCCCGCGACTGGGTGCTGCCGGATGGACGCGCCCGGGTGCAGGTCAATCCGAAGCCCGAGGCGCAAACCCCGGCCGGCCTGAAAGCCTTCGTCCAACAGGTCACGTCCGTCGCGCCGGATGCGGGAGGTTCCGCCGTCACCATCGCCGCCACCGCCGACACGATCGTCGGAGCCTTCCGTGAAGCAGCGATCTATGCGGTTATCGCCATCGCGCTGATCCTGTTCAGCCTGCTGCGCCGCGTATTGGACGTGTCGCTGGTGATGGCGCCGCTGCTGATGTCCGCGCTGTTAACGCTGCTGATCGTGGTGCTGCTGCCATTGCCGCTGAATTTCGCCAATATCATAGCGTTGCCGTTGCTGCTTGGGGTCGGCGTGTCGTTCAACATCTATTTCGTCATGAACTGGCGCGCCGGACAAACCCGGCCACTCGGCAGCGCCACCGCTCGGGCGATCCTGTTCTCGGCCTTGACCACCGCCACGGCCTTCGGATCGCTCGCCCTGTCCGGACATCCCGGAACCGCGAGCATGGGGAAACTGCTGCTGATCAGCCTGGGCTGCACGTTGCTCGCAAGCCTGGTGTTCATCCCCGCCCTGCTGGCAAGCCTGACGCCGCCCACCCGCGATCACACCTGAGAGGCTTCGATGGTCTGGAAACTACCCGCGGCGCTCTCGTTGCTGTTCCTGACCGCGGGCGCGGCGCCACCGGGCGATTGTCTGTCCACCTCGACCGGCGGCCCGACCCTACCTGCATCGCTCGATCTCGCGGTACGTCCGAGCGGTGACGCCGGACTGCAGAGGTTCGCGGCGCTGCCCGGCCTCGACGGCGCGTCGGGCTGTCCCTCGGCACCGACCGCTGGCCCGAACACACCATTACGGAGCGAATCGGGGGATGTCCTGCACGGCCTGCCGGCGTCCGAAAGCCTGCGTCCCATAAACGAACCGAAACGGGCGCCGGCCTTTCAGTAGCGCGCACAGCGATTTGAGCCGTCACGTTATGCCTTGCGCGTGAAACCGCGAGCAGCCGGGCGCGTTGCTATCCTGAAAGGATTCATCGCATGCGCAAATTGCTCGTCGTCGCCTTGCTTTCCCTCGGCCTTGGAGGCTGCCTCAGCTTCCATGACAATCCGCCACCGGCCAAAAGCACGATCGTCGTGCCGCCCGGATCGACGGTGACCTGCTCGAACGGCCAACCCGGACCCTGTTAGGTCGATCGACGCAGTTCCAGCGCCTCCGCCAGCAGACACAGAATTTCGAACAACACCGACGCGCCATTGAAGGCGGTCAACGAGCCGACGTCGAACGGCGGAGAGACCTCGACCAAATCTCCGCCGACGAAATCGATGCCGCGCAGATCGCGCAGCAAGCGCAAAGCCTGCAACACAGTGATGCCGCCCGCTTCGGGGGTACCTGTTCCGGGGGCCTGACTGGGGTCGAGGCTGTCGATGTCGAATGTCAGGTAGGTAGGACCATTACCAACGATACGACGCGCCTCCTCGGCCGCGTACCGCCAGCCCTTGTCGTCGAATTCCTCCATCGGCAGCACCCGCATGCCGCTGCGCTGGCTGAACCCCCACATATCCGGATCGTTGGTGGTGCCGCGGATGCCAATCTGAATGACTCGCGCGGGGTCCAGGAGCCCCTCTTCGACCGCCCGGCGAAACGGCGCGCCGTGATGGAAGCGCGAGCCCATGTAGTCGTCGCCCGTGTCGCAATGCGCATCGATGTGAACCATCCCAACCGGCCCGTTCACCGCCACCGCACGCAGGATCGGCAGGCTGATGGCATGGTCGCCGCCGACCGAGAGCGGAACGACACCGGCCATGGTCACGGTGCGATAAAACGTCTCGATTTCGTTTAGAGCCCCCTGGATTTCGTAGGGTTGCTCGATCCAGCAATCCCCCAGGTCGCGCACGCGGGCCGACGCGAACGGCATCACCCGGGTGATGGCATTGATCCGGCGCAGCAACGTCGATTGGTCGCGCACCGCGCGCGGACCGTGCCGCGTGCCGGACCGATTGGTCACGCCGCCGTCGAACGGCACCCCGATGATGCCGATATCCACGTCCGCGAGTTGCTGCGATGCCGGGGTGCGAAAGAACGTCGCGATACCAGTATAACGTGGATGGGCCTGCGGGTCTTTGAAATCCTGGTATTTCTCGGGCTGCTTGATCATCCGTCGGGTGCTTCCGCTGCTGCTCCGGGCATGTTGCCTGTTGCCGCCTGCATTTGCATTTTGTTTTCAGCCCTCCGGCGTAGCGGCGCCGGGCCGAGCATCGGTTTGCTGTCAGCAAAGCAGGGCGATGGCGTCGGCACGGGACGGAACCCGACGGCAACACGTTTGCGTGAGCAGACGAGACACTCGGTTCCGCGCGGGCCGCCCTTTCCTTCCGTTCCGAACTTCCGGCATGCTCGTCTGCAAATCGGGAGAAACGGACATGACCCAAATTGTCGAGACCACAGCCGGTAAGTTGCAGGGAACGATCGACGGCACCATTCATGTGTTCAAAACCATCCCCTACGCCGCCTCAACAGCCGGGACGAACCGCTTCCTGCCGCCGCAACCATGCGCCCCCTGGTCGGGAATACGGACTTGCACAGACTTCTCCGGACGCGCGCCACAGGCCGGGTTGCGTCCGCCCACCCGTCCGGAACTGGAGAATTTCTCCGGCGCCGCCGACCCGTCGCCGGAAACCGAGGACTGCCTGACCGTCAACGTCTGGACCCCGGGCTGCGACAACACAGCGAAACGGCCGGTCATGGTTTGGTTCCATGGCGGCGCGTTTGCCTACGGCAATGCCAACTCGCCCCGCACGCACGGCCACAGGTTGGCGGCCCGGAACGATGTCGTGGTGGTCACCGTCAACCAGCGGCTGAACATTTTCGGCCATCTTGATCTGTCCGCCACCGGCGACGCGTTTCGCCTGTCCGGCAACGCCGGCACACTGGACATGGTCGCGGCACTGGAATGGGTCCGCGACAATATTGCGGCATTAGGAGGCAACCCCGGCAACGTCACGATCTTCGGGGAATCCGGCGGCGGCGCGAAGGTCAGCACCCTGCTGGCAATGCCCCGCGCCAAAGGTCTGTTCCACAGAGCCATCATCCAAAGCGGGGCGGCGGTTCGTCTGCGAACAAAGGAGCGTGCCCTGGCATTGACCGAGTGCGTGGCGCGCCATCTCGGGATCAGCGGCGCCGCATTGCAGGATGTCCCGGTCGCGCAACTTCTTGCCGCCGTCGAGCCGGCCCAAAAAGCGCTGGGTGCCTCGCCCTTCCCGCTGTTCGACCGTTACCCGTTCGGCCCGGTCGTCGATGGCGACGTGCTGCCGGCGCATCCGTTCGACCCGGTTGCATCGCCGATCTGTTCCCATGTGCCGCTCATCATTGGCGATATGAAGACCGAGACAGCCAGTTTCCTCGCGCCGGTCGATCGGGTCTGGGACCGAACCCTGAGTGAGGCCGAACTCCGTCAGCGGGTCGAGGCCGTCGCCGGCCCGCACACGGGTCGTGTCATCGAAACATATGGACAATTGTATCCCGGCACCAACCCCGCCGAACGCCTGATCGCGATCACTACAGCCTGCAATTTCCGCATCCGTTCCCTGGCTCTGGCGCAACGCCGCGCTGCGTTACATCAAGCCCCCGTCTGGATGTATTCGTTTGAATGGGAAACCCCGGTGTTCGGCGGCAAGCTCAAGGCTCCGCACGCGATGGACGTGCCGTTCGTGTTTAACACCCTGGACCTGACCAACGCGACAGGCGGCGATCCCGATGCACAGACGCTGGCGGACACGATGTCCTCCGTCTGGGCCACATTCGCACGCAACGGCCGCCCCGATCACCCGTCGATTCCCGCATGGCCGGTCTATAAATCGGACAAACGTGCCACGCTGCTGCTGGACAAAAACTGCCGGATAGAGAACGATCCGCGCGGCGAAGAACGCCGTCTGTGGCAGGACATAACCGGCACGGTATAAAGGGACACGATCCATGTACGTCCATACGGTCACCGGCCCGATCGGGCTCGACCAACTCGGCCGCACCTTGATGCACGAGCACCTGTTTATCGCCTTCTCAGGCTCCGAATACGATCCGTCCGTAACGTTCGATCGACCCGCCTTCGTCGCCGAAGCCGTCCGCCGCCTGACCCGTTTACGTGTCGAGCACGGCGTGCGGACCTTCGTCGATCCGTGCCCGATCGAACTCGGCCGCGACGCCGCGCTGATGAAGGAAATCGCGGAAAAATCGGAGATGCACGTCGTCTGCACTACCGGTTTCTATTTCGAGGAAATGGGTCTGCCCATTTATTGGCGTGCCCGAACCGTGGAAGAAATCGCCGGTCTGTATATCCGCGAAATCACCTACGGAATCGGCAAGACCGGCATCAAGGCCGGCGCGATCAAGGTCGCGACAGGCGCGCCGGCGATCACCGAACTGGAACACAAATTCCTGGAAGCGGCCTGTATGGCGCAGCACGCAACCGGGGTGCCGATCATCACCCACACCCAGGACGGCCACGCCGGCCCCGAACAGCAGGCGGCCTTCGCCAAAGGCGGCGTGCCGGCGCATCGTTGCCTGATCGGCCATTGCTGTGGCAACCCCGACCCGGCCTACCACCAGCGCGTCGTCGATGGCGGATCATATATCGGTTTCGACCGCATCGGGTTGTTACGTTTCCAACCAGACGAACTTCGCGCCGATAATCTGGTGAAGTTGGTGAACAACGGCCATCAAGCGCAGATCATGATGAGCCAGGACCGCCACTGCGGCTGGTACGGCAAATACGCTCGGCAAATCAGCCCGCAGGAACAAGCCAAAATGGATGCGCTGCGCGCGAAAGGGCAATGGCCGCCGCACTACAGCTATTTGTTCACCGATTTCGTTCCGATGCTAAAGGAACGTGGCCTCACCGATCAGGAAATCTATTCGATGCTCGAAGCCAATCCCCGCCGCTTCTTCGCCGGCGAACCTCTGCCCCACAGGCACTGAAGCCATGGAAGCCGATTACATCGTCGTCGGAGCCGGGTCCGCCGGCTGCGTCGTCGCCGCCCGCCTGAGCGAGACGGGGTCGAGCGTGATCCTGCTGGAAGCCGGCCCAAAGGACTCGCTGATCTGGATTCATATCCCGGCCGGCACGTTAAAGCTGCTGTACAATCCGAAAGTAAACTGGAACTACAGCGCCGAGGGCGGTGAGGGCAGCGACGGCCGCCGCATCCACTGGCCGCGCGGCAGAACGTTGGGCGGATCAAGTTCCATCAACGGCATGCTGTACGTGCGCGGCAATCCGGCCGATTTCGACGGCTGGGCGCAGATGGGCTGCCGTGGCTGGAGTTTTGACGATGTCCTGCCGTATTTTCGCAAATCCGAGGACTACAAACAGGGCGACGATGCGGAGTATCGCGGCAAGGACGGTCCCCTGAAAGTCGAAGACTATCGCACCATCCTGCCATTGACCCACAAGTTCATCGAGGGCGCGCGCCAGGCCGGCCACACATTCCGAAAAGACCTGAATGGGCGGGAGCAAGAAGGCGTTGGCTACTCGCAGATGACCCGCAAGGGACAATGGCGCGGATCAACCGCCCAAACCTTCCTCAAGGAAGCCCGGGGCCGGCCGAACCTGCGGGTAGAGACTGACGCTCTGGCAACAAAGCTGCTGTTCGAGGGCAAGCGCTGCACTGGTGTCGCCTTCCGTCAACGCGGCAAAATCGTCCAGGCCAAGGCGCATAAGGAGGTGATCCTGTGCGGCGGATCGGTGAATTCGCCGCATTTGTTGCAAGTCTCCGGTATCGGACCGGCCGACCATCTGCAATCGATCGGCGTGCCGGTCGTGCACGATCTGCGCGGCGTCGGCGCCAACCTGCAGGATCATTACGTTGCGCGGGTGTCGCACCGCGTCAAGAACTCGATCTCCATCAACAAGCTGGCTCGCGGATTGCGGCTGGCGCGCGAAGTGATGAAATTTGCGTTCGAAGGGCGTGGCGCGCTGACATTCGGGATTACAACGGCGCAGGTCTTCTGTCGGTCATCGCCGGAAAAGGCCAGTCCGGACCTGCAATTGCTGTTTACCCCGGCCAGTTACGACCCAAGCAAGTTTGGGACGCTGGAACGCGAGGACGGCATGACCGTGGCAGTGTGCCCGGTTCGTCCGGACAGCCGGGGCACCATCATGGCCGCCAGCGCCGATGCCACCCAAAAGCCGATCATTACACCGAACTATCTGTCCGATCCGGCGGATATGCGGGTACTGTCAGCGGGCATTCGGTTCACACGGGAAATTTTTGCCGCTCCGGCAATTGCCGCCCATAGCGTGGTCGAAACGCTTCCCGGGCCGGACGTCACCACCGAAGCCGGATTGCTGGATTACGTTCGTCGCTTTGGCACCACGATCTACCACCCCGTGGGAACGTGCCGGATGGGAGACGGGCCGTCGGCGGTGGTGGATTCCCGGCTTCGGGTGCACGGTATTGCCGGCCTGCGGGTCGTTGATGCGTCGATCATGCCGACGTTGACAACCGGTAATACAAACGCCCCAACCATCATGATCGGCGAAAAAGGCGCAGCGATGATCCGGGAAGACAATGGAGAGGTGGCGCGGGTATAGCCGCCGCGTCATGGTGATACTATCGTGACCAATAAACCCATCACCATTTCGTCATGGCCTGGCGAGTCGGGCCACCTATCCCCGCTCCTGCCGCCAAGCATGGCCCGGACGAGCCGGGCCATGACGGCGAGGTAACGGTTATTCCAGTCGTCCCCTAAGCTGCCCGGGCGAAAGCCTTCTGATTGATCTCATTGTTCGCCAATTCGTTCAGTAACGTGTCGGCTTTCTGCTCTTCAGCCAATGTCTCTTCCAGCAGAGACACGATCTCTTTCTGTCCTGCTGTCCTGGCCCAGGCAATCAAGGCACCGTAACGGGCGATTTCATAATGCTCCACCGCTTGCGCGCACGCCGCCAAACCGGCATCGCGAACGTCGCCTTCGGGAAATTCCTCGATGACCTCCTCGGTTTCCTCGATCAGGCCGTTAATCGCCTCGCAGGTAGCCCCACGCGCACGCTTGCCCAGAACTTCGAACGCCTTCTGTAGCCGCTCAACCTGGCCCTGAGTTTCCTCCCGGTGTTGGGTAAAGGCATCCCGTAGCTGCGGATGACTCGTTGCTTTCGCCATCTTCGGCAACGCTTTTAATATCTGTCGTTCAGCATAGTAAATATCCTGCATAAACGCCAGTATGAGTTCGTTAAACCCTTTTGTGACAGCCATACATCCTCCTAATCGCATTCTTCAACATGGGTTGCGCCCGCGGCTCGCAGAAGCGCCGCCGCCTCCATCCGCTTCGCGCCGGTCACCGCACGGATAGCCAGGATCAATTCCCCGGCAGCCGCTCGTTCATCCCGGTCGCGTTGTTCGGAACGGTCAGCGGCCCGATGACCAGCGAACACCGAACCGCCCGCCGCCCCACCTGCCACGACCGCGGCCGCGACGGCCGGTGCCGCGGCCCCTCCCGTCGCAACCGTTACGCCCGCAGCCGCCAACGCAGCGACCGCCGCCGCGGTACTGGCGCCCAGTGTCCGCATCTGACGCGCATCCTCGTCGGTAGCGGCCGGCTTGGTATCTGACTCCGAAATCGTTTCCCCGCGAGCCAATGCGGGAGTCACGATACTCATGTCGGCCCGATCAAAGCCGGATACAGACAATTGGCTGACCGCGTCTTGCATCCGACTGGCGTCGGCAAAAGTCGCCCTGACTCCGAACCAACCACCATCAGCCTGGTCGCTCATTTCAGCCACCTCAGTGGGAAGCCTTGCCGCCCTTGCGTCCCGCCGCGGATGCCTTTTCGCGATCCTCAGCGAAGTTGCCCGGGTTATGTTCGGCGCCGCGCCCCGAGGATGTTTCGTCATCGCCGTGAGAGCTGCCATGACTGGCCTGGCCGCCTTTCCGGCCGGCTTCGGCGGCCCGTTCGCGGTCATTGGCGAAATTGCCGGAACTGTGCTGACCGCCGACATGGCCGGCGCGAGCAGCCTTCTCACGATCCTCGGCAAAATTCCCGGGATTTCCTGTGTGTCGTTCTTCTGCCATGCGATGTCCTCTTTCCGGTCGTTACACCGGAGCGTGCGCTCCGGTAGTGTGTGAACGGATCAACGACGGTCGGGTTGTCTTCAAACCTTCCGTGAATCGCAGCGGTATTTTCCCAAATTTCGTAAAGCTTATTTAACCAACATGCATTTTTCCGCCGCCCCGTTGGTTCGCGCGGTCAGTGCGGGACATTGCCAACGGTCAGCTTCTCCCGCGGCGGCGCATTCTCCGGATGGGTATGCAGATAGTCCTGCGGGTCCACTGCCAGATATCGGGACGGGCGATCCGCGTCATGCTGGAACAATGCCACCGCCGTCAGAAGCCGTTTGTCGTCGTCCGACAGACGCATCGCCTCGCGCAGATGATCAGTCCAACTTTCCATCGACCAAACCTCCACCCAGCCTTCCGGGTGAGCAACATCCTCATACACCTGCCAGAACACCGCGCCGGCGCGGCCCCGGACGTGGTGCAATTCGTTCATCAGTTTCAGGAATTCGAACCTTTGCAACGGTTCGACACGGTAATAGGCCATCTCCATGATCCGGCCCCGCGCGGTGCGCAGCAACGGCACGAACTCGCGTGCAGGTGCCTCGGGTTCCGGCGCGACCTGTGGAGGGGCGAACGCCGGGGCGCGCACGATCGCTTCGATGCTGAAATACCGGGCAATAATCATCAATATCAGTCCGACGGCGGACGCGGTCAGGAACGTGCGCGGAATGCCGATATTGCCGCCAAGCCAGCCCCAGCCGAACGAGCCAATCGTCAGCGCACCGTTCTGGGCGAGCTGATAGATCGATAACGCCCGTGCCCGCACCCATGGCGGACACACCAACTGGGCAGAAGCCTGGATTGTGGCAAAGGCCGCCGTCCAGCCCAGGCCGAACAACAGCATGCCAAAGGAGGCCGGAACCCAATGCGACGAAACGCCGACGATGGCCATACCAGTGCATGACAACAGCGAACACACAACCACCGTCGCGCCACGTGACAACTTGCCGCGCACCATCGGCAGCAACATGCCGGACGTCACCCCACCGATTCCCATCATCCCAAGGATGACACCATACATGCCCGGCCCAAGTTCAAGGTCCCGCCGCACGAACAACGGCAGCAGCGCCCAGGTGGCCGACGCCGGTATCGAGTAAGCGGCGGTGCGCACCATGGCCGCCTGCACCGCCGGCGTGTTGCGCACGAAACGCATGCCCGCCCGCATGGCGGAAACGAAGTGTTCGCGCGGCAGGCCGGTAAACCGGCGCTCCCGCTTCCAGACAAACAAGGCGCTGATGACCGCCAGGATCGACACCGCATACATGGAAAACGCGAGGCTGGATCCTCCCAGCAGTATCAAAAAACCCGCAATCGCCGGCCCGACCGCTCGGGTCAGGTTGTAGCCGATGCCGTTCAGGGCAATGGCCTGCACCATGTCCTCCCTCGGGACCAGCTCCGGGACAATCGCGTTCCAGGCCGGGTTGGTCATGGCGGAGCCGATGCCGATCGCGAAGGTCAGCACCAGCAGCCAGCCGGCGGTCATCATGCCGGACAGGGTCAGAATCGCCAGCAAACTCGCCGCGCTGATGGTCCAAAGCTGCGTCCCGATCAGAAACACGCGACGATCGACGATATCGGCCAGGGCACCACCGGGAAGCGCCAGCAGAAATACCGGCATAATAGTCGCCGCCTGGACCGCCGCCACGATCAGTGGTTCCGGCGCCAGCGTGGTCATCAGCCAGCCGGCTCCGGTATTTTGCAGCCACGTGCCGAGCCAACCGATGACGGTGGCGATCCATAGCCGGCGGAACATGCCGTTGCGAAGCGGCACCAGGGCGGCGGGCAGGCGCATCAGGTGTGTGATCCGTTGTTCAATGGATCGGGTGTTATCACGCGAATGCGCACTGTCGAACCACCCAGCACCGGATTGCCCGACACACCCCACTCCGCGCGGCGCAACCGGCCGGTGGCCTCGATCGTTCCCGCGGACCGCTCGATATCCAGGCTGAACGGATGAGTCTGGCCGTGCATCGTCAATGTGCCGGCGACGGAATCGCCCTGGCATGCTCCGTGGAAGGACAGGTCCGGGAACCGTGCCACATCCATCATCTCAGGTCCGGTGATTGTCTCACGGACGGTTTCGTTCGCCATGGTCAGACTGCCCGCCTCGATTTCCAGCACGACCTGGCAGGCGCCAGGATTGGAAGGTTCGTAGCGCAACCAGCCATGAAAGCGCGTGAACTTTCCGTCTAACGGCAACAGACCGAACCCATAGGATCGCAGTTCGACCGCACTAACGGGTGGCGTGAGGTTGGTCTGATCGGCGCGGGCCGGGATCCCCAATGCAGGCGTGGCGAGCAAAAGCAGAAGGCCGAACGCGAACCGCATGATCCCCCCTGTTGTCCGTCTGGCCTCCGGCCTGAACCTGCTGCATACTCTGTCAGGGAAACAAGAAGGATGCGAGCGGTGCCCGTCGAGAAGCAAGCCTACCGTGAGGCGATGGCCCGTTTGGGTGCCGCGGTCAACGTCATCACCACCGATGGGCCAGGCGGTCGAGCGGGATTTACCGCCAGCGCGGTGACCAGCGTGACGGACACGCCGCCGACGTTGCTGGTGTGCGCCAATCGCGCGAACGACTCTTATCCCGCGATGCGGCAGAACGGCGTCCTGTGCGTGAATACGCTGACCCCGGCGCAGGAAGGGCTGTCGCCGGTGTTCGCCGGAATGACGCAACATGCGATGAGCGAGCGGTTCGACGGCCACGCCTGGCACACACTGCAAACCGGCGCCCCGGCGTTGGATGAGGCGGTGGTGGTGTTCGACTGTAGGATCAATCAGGTGGTCGAGGTCGGCACTCACGACGTGTTCTTCTGTTCGGTGGAGGCCGTACGCACCGGCAAGGCGCATGAAGGCCTGATTTACTACGGACGCGGTTACCACAAGGTCACGGCGCAGAACTGACCGTCGGATCAATCGCTGAAACGTAGCAGGACATCAGAATGACAACGACGAATGGCTGCGCCTGCTGCGATGCGGGCGTTTTGGGACGGCGCGGACTTTTGACGGGCGCGTCGGCGTTGGGCGTGGCGGGATTGTTCGGTGCGGCGGGATCGGCAGACGCCGCCGCAAAAGCTTTCCGAATCGATGTTCATCATCATATCGCGCCGCCGGCTTGGTTGGACGCGTTGAAGGCCGCGAAACTGGACTCGCCGCCGGTGGTGAACTGGTCGCCGGAAAAGTCGCTGGAAGACATGGACAAAGGTGGCGTCGCCACGGCCATGGTCAGTCCGACAACGCCCCAGGTCACCTTTCTGCCGGCCGCCGACGCGGCGCGGGTTGCCCGGGAATCGAACGAATATACGCGCAAGATGGCGGATGCTCACCCCGGGCGGTTCGGCGTGTTCGCGATGCTGCCGATGCCTTATGTCGACGAATGCCTGAAAGAGATCGCCTACGCGTTCGACGTGCTGCACGCCGACGGGATTGGCATGATGACCAGCTATGGCGACAAGTGGCTGGGATACAGCGAATTCCAACCGGTGTTCGACGAACTGAACCGGCGCAAGGCCGTTGTCTATACGCATCCGACAGAGGCGAATTGCTGCGTCAATCTGGTGCGCGGCATCGGGCCGGTCGCGGTCGAATATGGCGCGGATACGACGCGCTCGATCGTCAGTCTGATCTTCTCGGGTGCATCGCAACGCTATGCCGATATCAGCTTCATCTTCTCTCACGGCGGCGGCGTGCTGACGGCGGTGGCGGAGCGCCTGCAGATCCAGATGGTGACGACGCCGCCCTTCAAAGGGAAGATTACACGGGCGCAGGTCGATCACGAGTTGAACCGGTTCTTCTACGATACCGCCCAGGTGTCGAACGCGCTGACCATTGAAACATTGGCGAAACTGGTGCCAACGTCGCAAATCGTGTTCGGGTCGGATTTTCCCTACCGGACATCAGAGGAAACGGCCGCCGGACTGGCGAAGCGGTTCAACGGCCGGGTGTTGCGGGACTTCGAGCGGAATAATGCGGCACGGATTCTGCCGGGCGTGAAACGGGGTTAGGTCACCAGCCTCCCCACCGTCATGGCGGGCGACGGCCCGCCATCCACGACTTCGCCAGCGGGGGCACCGTAAGCCAGTGCCCCCCAATTAAGACTACATCTGGGAATATTCGCCCTTGGCATCCCAGATATACATGACGTAACCACCGCTCGTCACATCGCCCTTTTTATCGAAACTAATCGATCCCAAAACGCTCGGCCACGGACCGCCTGACTTCAACATCGCGGCGACCTTCTTCGGATCGAGCGAGTTGGCCTTCTTCGCCGCCTCGGCCCAAATCTGGATCGTGGCATAGCTGTAGAGAACATAACCCTCGGGATCGATGTTCTTGGCCGCGAATTCCTTCACCACCGAAGCCGCCGTCGCGTTCTTCCTCGGGTCGGGGGAGAACGTCATCAACGAACCCGTGCCGGCCGGCCCGGCAATGTTCCAGAACTCCTTGGTCACCATGGCATCGCCGCTGACCAGCGTGGCGGTCATGCCCTGTTCCTTGGCCTGGCGGATAATCAGCCCGGCCTCGGTGTAGTAACCGCCAATATAGATGACCGAAACGCCGGCCTGCTTCAGACGGCTGACGACGGCATTGTAGTCTTTCTCACCGGCCGTATAGGCGTCGAACAGAGTCTCTTGCACGCCGGCGGCGTTCAATGCCTTCTTTGTCTCGACGGCGAGACCTTTGCCATAGGCGGAATTATCGTTCAGGATCGCGATCTTCTGGCCCTTGTAATGCTGCGCAAGATAATTGCCCGCGACCTCTCCCTGCTGGTCATCGCGACCGCAGACGCGGAACGTGCCCCAGCCGCCCTCATCGGTGAATTTCGGATTCGTGGAAGCGGGCGAGATCATCAGGATGCCCTCTTCCAGATACACCTTGCTGGCCGGAATCGAGCTGCCAGAACAGTAATGGCCTGCCACCAGAACGACTTTCTTGGTCGCCATCTGGTTGGCAACGGACACGGCTTGCTTCGGATCACAGGCATCGTCCGCGACATTCAGCACGATCTTCTGACCCAGCACGCCGCCAGCCTTATTAAGGTCCTCGACCGCCTGGGTGGCGCCGATCTTCATCTGCTCGCCGGCCGCGGCGTTGGAGCCCGTCAGCGGACCGGCCACGCCGATCTGCACGTCGGCTGCCATCGCCGGCAGCCACAGCAGGGCGGCCAAGGCGGCTCCCAGTAAGGATTTTTTCAACATTGCACATCCCCGTTGCGATTCGTAACGCGCAATCCTACCCCTCGGCGGCGAAGTGCGCCAGAATCCTCTTAATGAAGCGGGAGTGGGTCATGAAAGCGTCGTTGTTCTATCTGCCGAGCATCGGGAATCGGGCGGAGATTGAGTCGGGCATGGCCGGGATGAACCCGGTTTTCTATCAGCGGATGCTGGCGGAATTGTCCGAACAGATCCGGCTGGCGGACGACCTGGGGTATGATTCAGTCAGCTTCACCGAACATCATTTCCATATCGAGGGGTTCGAGGTTTCCAACAATCCGGTGCTGCTCGACCTGTATTTCGCGATGCAGACGAAACGGATCAGGGTCGGTCAGTTGGGCATCGTGCTGCCGGCATCCAACCCGATCCGCGTGGCCGAGGACATCGCGATGCTCGATCACATGACTGGCGGGCGGGCAAATGCGGGGTTCGCGCGAGGCTACCAGCGGCGCTGGGTGGATATCATGGCGCAGCAGGCCCATGGCGTCAGCGGCGCGCTGCCGCATCAGCACGACGCCATCGACGCGGCGAACCGGGCGGCGTTCGAGGAGAATTTTCAGATCATCAAGAAGGCCTGGACGCAGGAGATGCTGACCCACGATGGTCATTTCTGGAAGGTGCCGGCGGGCGAGACCCCTTGGGTGCTGGATACCACCGAGAAATGGGGCAAGGGCGTTGAGAACGGTATTCTGAAAGCGGTCGGCGTGGTGCCGAAGCCGTTGCAGAAGCCGCATCCTCCGCTGTTCCTGCCGTTCGCGTCGTCGGAAAATTCGATCCGTTGGGCGGCGAAGGAAGGCGTGACGGCGATCCTGCCTGCGATGCTGCCGGTTTATGAGAACCATTTGTACGACGTGTATGCCGAGGTCTCCGGGCGGCCGCGCGGGCACGGGACGGGGTTGTTGCGCGACGTGATCATCGCCGACACGGATGAGGAGGCGATGGCGCTGTGGCGGGACTCCGGGCAGTTTTCGGGGCGGGCCTGGTTCGAACCGTTCGGATTCCGGCGCGGGATGCAGGACCCGAAGACGGGCGAATTCCTGACGCCGGAGGAAGCAGTGCGCGCGGGATACATCCTGGCCGGGACGGTGGACACGGTGATCCGGGGGATGGAGGCGAACATGAAGCGGCAGAATGTCGATTGGGTGTTCTGCTATACGTATAACGGGCTGATTCCGCACGGGAAGCTGATGGCGTCGATCGAGCGATTCTGGACGCAGGTGATGCCTCGGTTCGGATAAGGGCAGAGACCCGGCCGATCAGAACGGCAGCAGAATATCCATCATCTGCTGTCCCCAGCGGGCGCGTTGCAGGTCGGTCAGTTGCCCCTTGCCGCCATAGGCGATCCTGGCCTCGGCCATGCGGTCGTGCAGCACCGTGTTGTCCGAGGCGATATCTTGCGGCCGGATCACCCCGGTCACCCGCAGCTCCCGTAATTCGCTGTTGACCATGAACTCCTGCGCCGCCGCCACGACCAGATTGCCGTTGGCCAGCACCTGGGTGACGATCCCCGCCAACCGCAGCGTGACCGCCTCGGTGCGCTGAATTTGTCCGGTACCGGTGTTGCTGTTGCTGCTCGCCGCCGAAATAAGCGAGGACGGATTGATCGCCTTCGGTAATACGGTCTCCAGTCCGAAGAAATTCGGCAGTCCGCCGGTTTCCGAGCTGGTCCGCGCCGCTGAAGTTACATTCTTCAGGTTGGCGGCATCGTTCATACTGACCAGAACCGTGACAATATCCCCCACCACTGCCGCCCGCTGGTCCTTAAAAAACGCCCGCGATCCCGGCCGCCAGAGCGCATTCGCCTCATTGGACTCCGGCTGACGAGCCGGCATCGGCATCGAAACCGGCTTCCATTTAGGATCCTTGGTCGGATCGGCGGTCGGTGTCATCGGCGGATCGCTTCCGACCTCCGACAGCCGGGTCAGCATGCCACATCCGGACTGTAGCCCCGCCGCGAACAACAACAAGGCGAGCGTCCGTGCCGTCATCGCCGTTCCTGACGATTAAAACGAACCGGGGCTGTTGGCAGTGCGGCCGGCGCATCGGATCGTAATCGCACTAATCCCGGGCCGATGACCTGGGCTGACAGGAAGGCTTTGGAGTTCATGTTCTGCAACCGGATATTGTCGCCCTCCGCGCCATTATCCAACGCCGTGGCCTGCTCGCTTAACGAAAAACTGTTCCCGGACAGCTCGACCCGCACCACCGCACCCCGTTGCACGAGCGTCGGACGGACCAGATCGGCCAGCCGCAACGGTTGCCCCGCCTGCACCGGACGGCGCAGTTGCATCCCGACAATCTCGTCGATGGAGCGTGCAAACTCATTCTGTAGCAAAGTCGACCGAACCCGGGACACACGGATGTCATCCTGCCGAAGAATGGTCTCGGGTAGCAACCGGGTCACCGCCACAGGTGCCTCCATCATCGCGTCGGCGTGGCCGGTAATCCGGACATGGATAGGATTCATTTTTTCCGCCGTGACGCTGAGCAGCGCGGTGAAGTGCCCCGTAATGCTATCGTAATCGACCTGAGCGGTGGTCGATGCCGCGTCCGCCTCATACGGAATGATCGGGGGATTGAATCCTGCGATATCGACATCAATATCGGGGGTGGCCCCGACCGCGGTGATGGCGATCCGCACGGCTTCGGTCGCTTCCTCCTTGCGCATTGGCCGCCCGGGCCACTCAAGCCTGGCACGATCCGCACTCGATACCGACCGCCACGCCACGTTGTATATCCGGGCGATGGCATCCAGTTGCGAGGCTTCCAAGGACATAACGCCGCCGGGTTCCGGCCCCGTTCCCAACACCCGCCCGGCGTTTGGACCGGCGTCATCGAACAGATCCCGCAGGAACACATCCGGCCCGTGCATCGTCGTCATCCGGCGTAAGGTTGCCGCCTGAACCTGCGCGCAAACCCCGATCGCCACCAGAAAAACCAAGATACGCATCAGCGTAGGTTGGTCAGGGTGGACATCATCTCGTCGCTGGAGGTGATGACCTTACTGTTCATCTCATAGGCACGCTGAGCGGTGATCAGGTTGGTGATTTCGGTGACCACGTTGACGTTCGATGTTTCAATGAACCCCTGCTCCACCGACCCGAACCCGGCGGTTCCAGGATTGCCGGTCACGGGCGCACCGGATGCCGCCGTCTGCACCAGCAGGTTGCCGCCCTGGGCATCCAGCCCGGCCTCGTTCGGAAACGCCGCGAGCTGAAGCTGCCCGATCGTCTGCGGCGCGGTGGTATTCGCCAGCGTCACCTGCACCTGTCCCGAGGTATTGATCGTCACACTCGTTGCGGCCGAGGGGATCTGCAACCCGGGCTGCACCGTATAGCCGTCCGCCGTGACGATCGTGCCGTCGGGCGCCAAAGAGAACGTGCCGTCCCGCGTGTAGGCGGTTTCACCCGACGGCGTCGTAACCTGGAAATACCCGTTGCCCTGAACCGCGACGTCCAGTGTATTGGACGTTTGTTGCAGGTTGCCTTGCTCATTGATACGGTAAATGGCCGCGGTTTTTACGCCCAGGCCCACCTGCGCGCCGGACGGCACAACGGTGCCGCTATCGGAGCTGTTGGCCCCGACCCGGCGCAGATTTTGATATATCAAATCCTGAAATTCCGCTCGGCGCCGCTTGAACCCCGTCGTGGTCATGTTTGCCATGTTGTTGGAAATGACTTCGACGTTAGTTTGCTGGGCCTGCATACCGGTGCCGGCAATATCGAGCGAACGCATGGTTGTTACTCCTGTGGTATGATGTCGCGTGAAGGGTCGTTACCCTCCAGAGGCAGGCAGTAGTTTGTCGATGGTGTTCTGCTGGCGGTCGCCCTCGGCCTGCACGAGCTGTGTAACGAGCTGGAACTGGCGCAGATCGTTCATCATCCGCGTCACCTCCATGACTGGCTGCACATTGGACCCCTCGATGGCCCCCTGGACGATGCCCGGAGAAGCGACCGCGGCGGTCGGTCCGCCGGTTATGAAATTGGTCGCGCCCTCCGCCCGCAGGGCCATCGGATCGGCCGGCTGCACGACTCCGATCTGGCCGATCGTGCCGTCGGGTGTGGACACCGAACCGTCGCCGGAAATCGTCACCTGCGTGTCGGTCGAGCCGACCTGGATCGGCTTGCCGTTCACATCCAGCACCGGGTTGCCGCTGCTATCCGCCAATGTGCCGTCCGGCAGAGGACCGAAGCGGCCGTCACGGGTCAGCCGCGGGCCGGCCGGCGTGTTGACGGTGAAGAATCCCTCGCCGCTCAGGGCAAGGTCGAATGAATTACCGGTATGGGTAATCGTACCCGTCTGCGCCTCCCGGTATGTCGCGCGGTCCTGCGCATATGTAATCGTATGACTGCCGGGGGTGCGGGCGGTGCCGGGCTGCTGATCGATCCAGTCGGCGAACTGAACCCGCTCCGTCCGGAAACCCGGCGTGTTGGCGTTGGCGATATTATTCGCCGTGATGTCCATGGCACGCTGCTGAGCGAGCAGGCGCGACGCGGCCAGTGAAGTGGTGATATCCATATGGAATAATCCGAGACGTCCTGTCTCCACTACAGCAAACGGCGTGCCATACAGCCCCTTTGCCTCAGGCCGTTGGAATATAACACATTCACAAATGTCGCCCGGGTGCGCCGTGGCGGCATTTCCTGCCCTCCGGCAATTTGTGCCGGCCCACTATCGCTTCGTGCCGCGCCGCGAACGTTATCCGCGTTGGCCGATTACACGAAAAAGCAAAAAAATGTCGTTTACCCCGGTGCCGTCAACCTTTCGTTAATACTTATCTGTCACTCTGGCTGGCATGAATTCACCCTCCCCCACCAAGGCAGGCGATCCGGAAGCCACGCCGGCGAAGAAGCCGGCCATGGCAAAATTGATCCTGATCGCCGCGCCGGTCGTTGTTCTGCTCGCCGGAGCTGGTCTGTGGTTCAGTGGCGTCCTGCCACACATAATAGGCGCCGATAAGCATGTCGAACACGCGGAAGAATCCGCCAGGCCACCGGGCTATGTCGATATGCCGGAAATGATAGCGAACCTGAACAGCACCACGCACAAGCCCAGCTACGTGAAGCTGGCGGTTCGCATCGAAGTGCCGAAACCCGAGGACGCGGACAGGGTCAAGGCCGCGCTACCCCGGCTACAGGACCTGATGCAGACTTATCTGCGCGAAATGCGGCCGGACGAACTACGCGGCTCCGCCGGAACCTACCGGCTGCGGGAGGAACTTTTGATCCGAGCAAATGCCGCCGTGGCGCCGGTCAAGATCAGCGATATACTGTTTACGCAGATGCTGGTGCAATGAGCGACACTCAGGACCAATCCGACGACGACCTCGCCGCCGCATGGGGTGCCGCAACTGATGCCCAAACGCCGGTGGACTCCGCACAGGCGGCGCGCGAACTCAATCAATCTGAAATCGATAATCTGCTTGGTTTCGATACCGGCCCGGCGGACGGTGAAGCCCGCACCGGTATGCAGAAGATCATCAGTTCCGGCCTCGTGTCTTACGAACGCTTGCCGATGCTGGAGATCGTCTTCGACCGTCTGGTGCGCATCATGTCCACCAGTTTGCGCAACTTCACCTCTGACAATGTTGAGGTCGGTATCGACAACATTCTGTCGTTGCGATTTGGCGACTATCTGAACTCCATTCCTCTGCCCGCCATGCTGGCGGTGTTTAAAGCGGAGGAATGGGACAATCACGGCCTGATGGTGATCGATTCGGCGATGATCTACTCGATCGTCGATGTCTTGCTGGGGGGACGCCGCGGAACGGCAGCGATGCGGATCGAAGGCCGCCCCTACACCTCCATCGAACGCAGCCTGGTCGAGCGATTGATCGAAGTCGTGCTGGCCGACCTGTCCACCAGCTTCGATCCACTGTGCCCGGTCACGTTCCGGTTCGAACGCCTGGAGGTCAATCCCCGCTTCGCCACCATCAGCCGGCTGTCGAACGCCGCGATTCTCGCCCGGCTTCGCATCGATATGGAGGATCGCGGCGGGCGCGTTGAACTGTTGCTGCCTTACGCGACACTGGAACCCGTCCGGGAACTTCTGTTGCAACAATTCATGGGCGAAAAATTCGGCCGCGACTCCATCTGGGAAACTCATTTGGCCGAACAACTTTGGCATACCGAAGTGGAACTGTCGGTGGTCCTGGATGAGCAAACCATGCGCCTGGCGGATGTGATCGCGTTTAAGCCCGGGCAGCAACTGTTGCTGAACACTGTCCCCGGCGGCGCGGTGTCCGTCCGCTGTGGATCGGTGGCGTTGTTCGAGGGCCGCATGGGGCAAAAAAACAACAACGTGGCGGTCAAGATCGAACGCGAACTGGTTCGCCCCGCCTCGCCGGATCGTTTCTAGATTTTATCAACCATTTATTAACCTTTAACCGGCACGATGCACCTCATGGAATGGACCCTCGAAATCGTTCTCGTCGTGCTGCTGGGCGCAACCCTGTTTCAGGCCATCCGGTTGGAGCGCGCACTGGGGGTTCTGAAGCGTGACCGGTCCTCGTTGGAATCGCTGGTGGCGGGTTTCAATGCGAGCACGCACCAGGCGGAGACCAGTATCCAACATTTGCGTGCGGCGGCGGATGGGGCGGGCAGGCAAATCGAAAGCCAATTGGGTCAATCCGTCTCGTTGAAGGATGATATCGCTTACCTGACAGAGCGCGGCGAGCGGCTTGCGGACAGGTTGGACAGCTTGGTACGCGCGGCGCGGCCGTTGACGCAGGACCGTTCGCTCAACCCGGCCGCCGGTCGTCCGCCGGATGCTTGGCCGGCAACGGACGGCAGTCAGATTGAACGCGATCTGATGCAGACATTGCGGATGGCCCGATGACGCTGAAAATTCCAGCACCGCGCTTGCTCCCCGCCACGATCCTGACCCTGGCGGCGGTATTGCTGTTGAAGTGCGGCGTCCTGGTGCAGGCCGCGATCACCCATCGTCCGCGCCCTGACAGCCTGATCGTCGCGGTGGCCTGGGCCGCGGGTTCGGACGCCTCGAAAGAGCATACCAAACCAGCCGCACCGCCGCCGCCCAAGGGAGAGCCAGAAGTCCCGGCGCAATCTGCCGCGGAGCCGGTCAAGGAAGGCCCGCCGCCGGTCTCCGCCAGTGAAAAATCGCTTTTGCAAGACCTCCGGCAGCGGCGCCAGCAACTGGATGCGCGCGCCGACGCCGTCGCGACGCGGGAATCGTTGCTGCTGGCCACAGAGCAAAAACTGGCCGGGCGAGTGTCCGAGTTGCAAAGTCTGCAAAAGCGGCTGGAAGGCATTGATTCGGCGCAAAAACAGAAAGAGGACGCCGGCTGGCAAGGTCTCGTTAAACTCTACGAGGCGATGAAGCCCAAGGATGCCGCGACGATCTTCAACGAACTGTCGATGCCGGTGCTGCTGCCAGTACTCGACCGGATGAAGGAGGCCAAAGCGGCATCGGTCATGGCCGCCATGAACCCGGACAAGGCGCGCGAAGTAACAGCGGAGCTGGCGCAATTTCGCACTGGCCGGGATGCCAGGACCGCGCCTCCCGGTGGTTAAACGACTTAACAAGGAGAATACAATGGCCATCGACAAATCCATGAACGTCCTGATCGTGGATGACTACAAGACGATGCTGCGGATCATCCGCAACCTGCTGAAGCAGATCGACTTCAACAACGTCGAGGAAGCGTCCGACGGCTCCGAAGCCTTATCAAAACTACGCGGCGGCAATTACGGCCTGATCATCAGCGACTGGAACATGGCCCCGATGACCGGCCTGCAATTGCTACAGGAGGTGCGAGCCGACCACCGCCTGAAAACGACGCCGTTCATTATGATCACCGCGGAGAGCAAGACGGAAAACGTCGTCGCGGCCAAGGCCGCTGGTGTCTCTAACTACATCGTCAAACCGTTCAATGCGGAAACGCTGAAGGACAAAATCGAGAAAGTGCTGGCCCATGCTTGATGTTCCGGAAGATGGCCGACTGAGCGGTCTCGACGCGTTAAAACAAAAACTGGCTTCGATCCGGGAACAACAACCCGGCATCGAAGCCGGACTGGTTACGGAGGTAGTACGGGCGGTGTTAACAACCATCAGCGACGACCTGACGGCGAAAGAGGCGGCCCTGCTGCGCGAGGTCGAGGAACTCGGGCGCACCATCGCCAGCGCGAAATCGGATATCGCCGCGCTGCGGGTCGATGACATCAATGATCATGACATTCCATTCGCCACCGACGAACTGGATGCGATCGTCGAGCACACCGCGCATGCGACGAATGCGATCCTGGAAAGTTGCGAGATGCTGGACGAGGTATCCGCGACGCTCAGTGGTGACCCGGCGGCGAGACTTCAGGCCGCGACGACGAAGATTTACGAAGCCTGTAGCTTCCAGGACATCACCGGCCAGCGGATCACCAAGGTTGTCACGACGCTAAAGGCAATTGAACAAAAGGTCGTCCATATCATCGGCACCTTCGGGCCGTCGATCGGTTCGATGAAACCGACGATCGGGCCTGTCGCTAACGGAGCGGACCTGCTGAACGGCCCGCAGTTGCCGGCACAGGCGATGGATCAGTCGGACATCGACAAGCTGTTGGCCGATTTCTGAATGCTCTCTCTCCGGACCGCGCGCATCGTCGCGGCCCTGGTGGCGATCATGCCGGCCGCGGCGCCCGATGCCGCGGCCGACCTCCCCTTGGTGAACCGAACACCTGTCAGATCGGGCAATCATCCCGACTTCGGGCGGGTTGTTGTCGATACGATCGGGCAAGCCGGATATCGCATCGAACAGAACGGCGATCACGTCGTGGTGCGTTTTGATGATGGCGTCTCACTGGGGACCCCGCCTGCCCTGCCCCGCAACGTGACCAAGATCAAAACCAGCGGCGCGATAGCCGAACTGACGTTGAAACATGGTTCGGTGTTGCATGCCACGCAGTTGGGAGGCCGTGTGGTGCTCGACGCGTTGGACCCTTCGGGCAAGGCTCCTGTAGCGCCAAAGCGTGTTACGGCTCGGCCGCCGCCATCCGGAACAACCGAGCGGGCGGCCGATGAACGTGCGCCCGCCTCGCTGTCCGGTGAAAGAACGCCGGGGGGCGTCGCCGGGGCGCCGGCCGACCACCAGCAAGCGGCGCAACCGCACCTGAACGCTGACCCCGCGCGTCTTTTCGCGACAAAGAGCGCGGACGATCGATCCGCGACGGTGCAGGAGCCTCCCCCCCTGACGGCGGCGGCCCAAGCGACGACCCCAGCACCGGCCCCGACGCTGGCACTGGCAATGTCAGCCGAACGTGTTCCGGTCGAGGCGCAACCACTCCCGTCAGCCGGCCCACAGCCCGCGGAAGCGGCGGCCCGGCCCAACGCCCTGCCCGAAAACGTGGTACCAATCGGACTACGGGTTCGCCGCGTCAAACTACCCAAAGACATAGATGGGTCGGCGATCCTGGTGCCGTTTGACGCCACGACCGCGGCGGCGGCTTTCCAAACCGCACGTGCCACATACCTCGCGTTCGACGAGCGGCGTCCGATCGACCTGGCGGCGCTACGAAACGATCCGGTGTTCGGCGAGGCAACCGTTCAGCTTCTGTCCAACGGCACGCTGCTGCGTGTTGCTCTGCCGGCCGGACTATCCGTCGCACTGACACAGATACCGCAAGGCTGGCGGATCGCGGCGCTGACGGCCGCGCCCGAGCGCCATCCCATTGTCGCCGCGCTCGCCGACGGCCACCTGGCTTTGGCCGCCGAACAGCCCGGCACCGTGCTCACCATGGCGGATCCGGAGACCGGCGCGACCCTGCTGGTCGGGACACAGCATCGTTCCGGCCAGGGTGTTCCGCATTATCGGCGCAGCGCCGAGTTCATCATGCGCCCCACCATCCATGGCATCGTCGTCGAACCGCTGTCCGACGCAATTGACCTTCGACCCGCGCCGGCCGGGTTCATCCTGACCGGCGGACCAGCCGGTCTGCTTCTGTCCCCCGCCATCACCGCCACCGACTTGCTGATGGAAGCATCCAGCCTGACCAAACGGTTGACGCTGGCCGCTATGCCGGCCGACCTGTCGATCCAACAGGCAAACAAGCAACTGGCCACAGCCGCCGCCACGCCGCCCGGGGCACGCGGCCCCAAACACCGTTCGGCCGCCCAAACACTATTGGCGCTCGGTTTTTCCGCCGAGGCGGAAGCATTGCTGCATATGGCCACCGAACAGGACCCGCGAGAAGCCGCCTCGGCCGAAACCCGAGCCTTAACCGCCATCGCGGCGCTGTTAGCGGACCGGCCAGATGAAGCCGCTGCCTTGTCCGACCAGGGCCTGGACGGTTCGGATGAGATCGCCTTCTGGCGGACAGTGCGCACGGCGATGCGGGACGAAGGCTCTCCGGCCGCCGCCGCGGTGTTCGCGACGACCGCACCGCTGATGGCGCAATATCCCGGACCAATCCGTGCCCACCTGCTGCCGATAGTGGTCGAAACCATGACCCAGGGGGGAGAAATCGCCCCGGCGGCGCGCTTGCTGAACGAATACAAGGACTCCCCGAATCTGGCCTACGCGCGCGCGCTGATGCGCCAGGCGGAGGGCAACACCGGTGAGGCTTTGGCCATGCTGGACGCCCTCGCTGTGGGTCACGACCAGTTCGACCGGGCGCGTGCAGCGGTTCGGGCCGTGGAATTGCGGCTGGCCGCGCGCACGATCGACAAGCCACAAGCGGCGGATGCTCTGGACAAGCTCTTATATACGTGGCGAGGCGACGGGAGAGAGCTTGGGTTGCGCCAGCGTATTGCCGAACTGCGCAGCCAATCTGGTCAATGGCGCGCCGCGCTGGCGACACTGCGGCAGGCGGAAACCGATTTTCCGGAACAGGACGCCTCCATCCACCAGCGGCTACAGGACATGTTCGCCGCGATGGCACGCGACGAGGGCGCCAGCCACATTCCACCCATCGAATTCGTGTCCATGGTGGACGAGAACGCCGACCTGATCCCGGAGACCAGCGATGACGAGGTTCCGGTCCAACAAGCGTTAGCGGATCGGCTCGCCGCCCTGGATCTCCCCGGCAGAGCCAAACCCGTGCTGGAGAAACTGCTGCGGACGGCGAAATCGGACATCCCGAAAGCCCAGTATGGCGCCAGCCTCGCGGCTTTGGAGTCCCGAGAGGGCAACGATGCCGCCGCGCGAGACGTGTTGGGCGCCTCGGACGCGCGCGTGCTGCCGCCGGATTTGGCGGAGCAGCGCGCAATCCTGCTGGCCGAGGCGGTTGCGCGTCTTGGGGACCGCTCCGCGGCCGCCGGACTATTGGCGCCTTTCACCAGCACCCCGGCGATGGACGCTCGGGCGCAGATCTTGGAGGGAAGCGGCCGGTGGGCGGACGCGGCGAAGGTCTGGATGGACATCGTGACCGCGACCGTGCCCGATACCGGCCCACTGGATGACGCTGGCGCGCGAACCGTGCTTCGGCTGGCCACCGCCACAGCCCACGCGGGCGACGATGCGGCCCTGGCGGACCTGCGTGTGAAATTCGGTGGCCGCTTCAGCCCCGGTCCGGTTGGCGATCTGTTTCGCGTGTTGACCGCGGAACCAATTCGGACGTCCGCCGACATTGGACGTTCGCACCAGGAAACCGGCCTGGCCGCGACGCTACCCGGCGGGTTAAAGGCGCTGCCGGCAATTGTGACAATTCGCTGAACGTTTCGCGGATGGGGTATGCGATTTTGGCGCGGCTAAGAGCAAAAAGAGGCTTGCGCCCGCCCCCCCTTTTCATCATGTTCCGCCGCCTTGGCCCAAGGGGACAGCGGGCGGTTTTCGCGCGTACTGTCCAACAGGCCGTCTACTGGTAGGAGGGTACGCGATGAACGCACTCAGCCCACTGGGGATGGTCTCGGAAATTCCGAGCAGCAACCAGATGCAGTCCGACGCTGAGCGGGCAATTTCCGATGACTCGGACATGGAAGTCCAGAAGGACTATTTCGTCGAGAAGGATGGCGTGAAGTTCGCCGGCACTCACCTGCTGATCGATCTTTGGGGCGCCACCAATCTCTGCGATCCGGATCATATCGACCGGGCGCTGCGCGAAGCCGCGGAAGCGGCGGGTGCGACGATTCTGCACAGTCATTTTCACCACTTCTCGCCGAATGGCGGGGTCAGCGGTGTGTTGGTGCTGGCGGAGAGTCACATCTCGATCCACACATGGCCGGAGCGCGATTTCGCCGCGATCGACATCTTCATGTGCGGCGCGTGCAACCCGTATAACGGGCTGACCGCGTTGAAGGCAGCCTTCAAGCCCGCCTCGATCAACCTGGGTGAACAACGGCGCGGCCTGATCGCCTGATCGTCCGCCTGACGGATTGACGACCGACGGCTCGGGCGAAAGTCCGGGCCGTCGCTGTATGGAGCGACACCAATGCCGACCGATAGCTGGATCAACGAAACGCTTTACCCGGACTGGGGCCAGCGCTTTCAGGTAAAACGCGAACTCGCGCGTGTAACAAGCGAGTTCCAGGACATCGCGATTTTCGAAAGTACATCGCATGGCCGGGTCATGGTTCTGGACGGCGTGATCCAGATCACCGAGGGCGACGAGTTCGTCTATCAGGAAATGCTGACTCATGTGCCGCTGCTGGCGCACGGATCGGCCGAGAACGTGCTGATCATCGGCGCCGGCGACGGCGGCGTGCTGAAGCGCGTGCTCCAGCACGGCAATGTGAAACGCGCCGTGATGGTCGAGATCGACGGCGAAGTCATTCGCCTGTCGAAGGAATTTCTGCCGAAGATCGGCGGAACGGCCTGGACCGACGCACGCGCGGAGGTCATCGTCGGCGATGGGATCGACTACGTGAAGCGCGCGCCGGATGCCTCCTTCGACGCGATCATCGTTGATTCCACTGACCCGATCGGCGTGGGTGAGGTTCTGTTCACCGACGAATTCTATCTGAACTGCGCGCGCATCCTGACTGCCCGCGGCCTGGTGGTGAACCAGTGCGGCGTACCGTTCATGCAGCCGGAAGAATTGCGGGAAACCAGTGCCCGCCGGCGGACCTTCTTCCCGCATGTCACCGCCTATGTCGCCGCCGTGCCGACCTATGTCGGTGGCTTCATGACGCTCGGCTGGGCCGCGAAAGACGCGTCGCTGGCATCCACACCGGTGGAAACGATCCGCGCCCGAGCGCAGTTGGCGGGACTTCTGGGCAACACCGAATACTGGACTCCCGAGATACATACCGGGGCGTTCAACCTGCCGCCCTATATCGCGCGCCATCTACCAACGGACTAAACTCGGCGTCACGGCGGCCTGTCGGTAGGGTTCGCAACGAATTCGCCTTCAGGCTGCCGCGTTGACGTGCGACAGGATACTTTCCAAGCCGATTACTCGTGAGGACGCCAGCATGCGGTTCGTCGTTGCTCCAATTCTCGTGGCGACCCTGCTGCTGGCGGTGCCGATGGCGCCTGCCCGCGCTCAGGTGGACAGTCGCGAGGGCATTGCCTTGCAAAACCAGATCTACCAGCTTCGGCAAGAGCTGAAAGCGGTTGAGGATCAGACCTCGCGCGGCGGCGGCTCGACCATTCGACCGGCACCTGCTTACGCGCCGCCGCAGCAGGTTAATGGCGGCAACGACCTGCTGGCGCAGCTTCTGACCCGCGTCGATGCGCTGGAGGATCAGATTCGCCAGTTGCGCGGCCGCATTGATGAAACGCAGAACCAGCTTCAGCGGCAGAATGACGATCTCGGCAAGCGGATCGACGATCTCGCATTCCAGGTTTCGCCTCAAGTGGCACCGGGCACGCGTCCCGCGCAACCGTCCACGGCCCGCGAGGAGGAGCCGGCTGCCGCTGCTCCACAGGCTCCCCGTCCGGCTGCGCCGCGCACCCCGGAGATCTTGCTTCAGGAGGGCAACGCCGCTCTCGCCCGCCGCGACTATACCGCCGCGGAAGCCGCCGCGCGGGGTGTCCTGGCGAACCGCACATCCCCGCGCGCGTACGACGCCCGGCTGCTGCTGGCGCAGGCATTATCTGGTGAAAAGCAATACGCGCAGGCGGCGATTGCATTCGATGACGCCTACACCAGTTCGCGTAAGGGAACGCATGCCCAGGATGCGCTGTTGGGCCTGGCGAATGCGTTGAGCGCGATCAACGAAAAGAAGGCAGCCTGCGATACGCTGAGCCGGTTGCGGGCAGACTTCCCGCAGCAACGCTCCGACATAGCGGCTGGCGCGGCGGCGGCCGCGCAAAAGACGGGTTGCCACTGAGGCGGCGCCCGAGAATAACCACCCCAAGGGGGGACGCACCGTCCGCCCATCGTCATGGCCCGGCTAGTCCGGGGCACCTATCGCGGCACCATCAAGGCATAGGTGGCCCGGACTAGCCGGGCCATGTCAAAATGTGCGGGCTGGCCGCCGTTTCGCTTATTTTGGCGTCGTCTGGCACACTGCGAGGACACAACGATCGATCCGGATAGTCTGCCCACCACCGTCGCCACCTCCATGGACCGGCTGGGTCCGTTCGAGCCGCGGCCGCGGCTGGCCGTCGCGGTGTCCGGCGGCGCGGATAGCACGGCCCTCGCGGTTCTCGTGCGGGAGTGGGCGGTGTCGCACAACGGATCGATGACCGCGCTTGTCGTCGATCACGGGTTACGGGCAGCCTCGGCCGACGAGGCAAGGATCACCGTCGAACGGCTGGCTAGCCTGGGTATACCCGCCACGTTGCTATCGATCCGCAGCCTGACCAGGGGTTCGGCACTCGCCGAACGGGCAAGGATCGCGCGCTACCGCATCGTCAGCGATGCCTGCCGCGAGTCAGGCATCCTCCACCTCCTGCTCGGTCATCATGCGGCGGATCAGATGGAGACCCTGGCGATGCGGGTCTTGCGGGATAGCGGCCCTCACGGGCTGGCCTGCATGTCCGCGATCCGCGAAACCGCCGGCCTTCGCCTGCTACGCCCTTTGCTGGCCATCGAGCCCGCCCGCTTGCGAGAGTTCCTGACCGCACGCGGCGTTGAATGGGTCGAAGACCCGTCCAACCAGGACATGCGGGCGCTGCGATCCAGATTGCGGCAGCGCCTGGGTTCCATATCGCCCAACGAAACAGGCATGACGCAGGCAATCGCCGCCATTGCGAAAGCCAGGGCGCACGATGAAACGGCAACCGCGGCCGAACTGGCGCGCCGGACGACCATCCGTCCGGAAGGCTTCGCATTGTTATCGCCTGGCCCGATCAGCGCCGCGGCCTTGGCAAGCCTGGTCCAGACGATCGGCGGTGCCGCGTACCCTCCCACGCCGATACGGATCGCTGCCATCGCAGCCGGCCCGGGGCCGGCCACCATCGCCGGGGTGCGCATCATGCCGGCGGGACGGTTCGGTGCTGGTTGGTTGATCGTGCGGGAGGAAGCGGCGATCGCCGCCCCGGCGGCCGCAGCCGCCAATGACCTATGGGACAACCGGTTCCGGGTGCGGGCTCCCGATGGCTGCCCCGCCGGGGCCATCATCGGCAAACTGGGCGACGATTCCGCGCGCTTCAGGGACGTCTCGGATCTGCCATCAGCGGTGCTGCGCACCCTGCCCGCCATCAGATTCGACAAATTTGTGGCGGCGGTGCCGCATTTAGGATATGCGGGCCGCGATGATGTCGCGCGGATGACACTGCTGTTCCACCCGCGAAGACCCCTTGGCGGCGCATGTTTTGTCCCGGCACTTTAGCCGGACGGACGCCTCCGGGTCTTCCAGGTTGTTTTTTATGACCATTTGGTGGACGATCCCTGCACAGCGGGGATGGTGCGACCGATCCCGCACACTATGTTAAAGCCTGTTTCGCCGAACCTGATATCGTTTCCGCACAATACGCATCCCCCGGGGCGTCCCCGATCGGACTGAGAACGTGAGCAAAGTCATATGAGCAATTTTGGCCGTAACCTCGCGCTATGGGTGATCATCGCCCTGCTGCTCGTGGTTCTATTCAACCTGTTCCAGCCCGGGGTGAGCCACACGGCGTCCACCCAAATCGCCTATTCGGACTTCATCACCGAGGTAAACAGCAGCCGGGTTCGCGATGTCGTGATCCAGGGCCGCACTGTTACCGGCCAGTTGAACGATGGGCGGACCTTCTCGACCTACACCCCGGAAGACCCCACTCTGGTCAAAACCCTGACCGACAAAAACGTCCGGGTGATCGCCAAGCCGGAAGACGGCGACGTCAACCCGCTGCTGCACTACCTGCTGTCCTGGTTCCCGATGCTGTTGCTGATTGGCGTCTGGGTGTTCTTCATGCGGCAGATGCAAGGCGGCGGCGGCCGGGCGATGGGATTTGGCAAAAGCCGGGCGAAGTTGCTGACCGAAAAGCAGGGGCGCGTGACGTTCGAGGACGTCGCCGGCATCGACGAAGCCAAAAGCGAACTCCAGGAAATCGTAGAATTCCTTAAGGACCCGCAGAAGTTCCAGCGCCTGGGCGGCAAGATCCCCAAGGGCGTGCTACTGGTTGGTCCTCCCGGCACCGGTAAGACGTTGTTGGCCCGTGCCATCGCGGGTGAGGCGAACGTGCCGTTCTTCACCATCTCGGGTTCCGATTTCGTGGAAATGTTCGTCGGTGTCGGCGCTTCGCGTGTCCGCGACATGTTTGAGCAGGGCAAGAAGAACGCGCCCTGCATCATCTTCATCGACGAAATCGACGCCGTCGGCCGGCATCGTGGCGCCGGGCTGGGTGGCGGCAACGATGAGCGTGAGCAGACGTTGAACCAGATGCTCGTCGAGATGGACGGCTTCGAGTCTAACGAGGGCGTTATCCTGATCGCCGCGACCAACCGTCCCGACGTGCTGGACCCGGCACTTCTGCGTCCTGGCCGCTTCGATCGTCAGGTCGTGGTGCCGAACCCGGATGTGAATGGGCGCGAGAAGATCCTGCGCGTTCACATGCGTAAGGTGCCGATCGCGTCTGACGTCGATCCGAAGGTGATCGCTCGCGGCACGCCGGGTTTCTCCGGTGCCGATCTGGCGAACCTGGTGAACGAAGGGGCGCTACTGGCGGCTCGTTTGGGCAAGCGCGTCGTGGCGATGGCCGAGTTTGAGGCCGCCAAGGACAAAGTGATGATGGGCGCGGAACGCCGGTCGCTGGTCATGTCCGAATCCGAGAAGCGGATGACCGCCTACCACGAAGCCGGCCATGCTCTGTGCGCCATGCACGAGCCGGAATGCGATCCGGTTCACAAGGCGACAATCATTCCGCGTGGCCGTGCGCTCGGTTTGGTCATGAGCTTGCCGGAGGGCGATCGCTACTCGAAGTCGAAGTCCAAGCTGCTGTCCGAACTGATCATGGCGATGGGCGGCCGTGCGGCGGAAGAAATCATCTTCGGGCCGGACAAGGTGTCCAACGGCGCCGCCGGTGACATCAAGATGGCGACCAATCAGGCGCGAATGATGATTACCGAGTGGGGCATGTCGGACAAGCTTGGCATGATCGCCTACGGCGATAACAGCCAGGAGGTGTTCCTCGGCCACTCCGTCACGCAGAACAAGAATGTGTCGGAAGCCACGGCGCGAGAGATCGACACAGAGATCAAGGACATCATCGACCGCGCTTACTCCAAGGCTCGCCGCTTGCTGACGGAGAATGTCGAGGAACTGCATCGGGTGGCACGTGGACTGCTGGAGCACGAGACGCTGTCCGGCGATGAAATCCGCACCGTCCTGCGCGGCGAACCCGTGATCCGCAAGGTCGTGGACGAACCGGCGCCGGAATCGCGCCGCGCTTCGGTGCCGACAGCGGGACGTCCGGCTTCGTCGAATCCGCCCGGTGGGGCGGCTCCGGCACCTCAGCCGGGCTAACCAACGGCGCTGAGCAGAACCAAATGGCGGGCGCAAGCCCGCCATTTGCGTTTTTGAAGCGGATCAATGCGTGCACTCATGGCACCGCAACGCTTGACCGCTCGACCGAGCGGGCGCACATGCGCGTCGCCAGACAGTTGGACGACCGCTGCGGACGGAGCAATTCCGTTGGTGGAGGAAAGTCCGGGCTCCACGGGAACACGGTGCCGGCTAACGGCCGGCGGGGGCGACCCCAGGGACAGTGCCACAGAAAACAAACCGCCCGTGCAAGACCAGCCAGCGCAAGCAGGCCGGGTCCCGCGGGTAAGGGCGAAACGGTGCGGTAAGAGCGCACCGCGCCCCTGGCAACAGGGGCGGCACGGTAAACCCCACCGGGAGCAAGACCGAATAGGGGCGGCGGCGATATTACGGCATTAAACCCGTGATAACCGCAGGGATGTTCCAGTCCCGCCGCCCGGGTTGGTCGCGTGAGGCGCATTGCGAAATGCGTCCCAGAGGAATGGTCGTCCCGTCCCGCAAGGGGCGGACAGAACCCGGCTTACAGACTGTCTGGCAATTTTCCATCGTACCAATTGTAACGAATTATTGATGGTTCGGCTACCGACCCGGCATCGGCCGCCGTTTCCGGGCAAACACCTAAAAGAACAAAATAAGAATACAGTTGTGATCGAGAATCATCTTGCAGTGACTCGGTTTGTTCTCGGCTAACTATCTGATGATAGACGCGAAAAACGTCCATCGCATGGCATGCAGAGAGGCCAATTGCTTTGACTGCCAGGCCAATCCCATGTTATCCCAAATTCTCCCAAAGCGGCCCACTCGCTGTCACCGAAAACGACCGGATACGGACCCTCATCCCAATACCCGAATCCGATTGCCGCTGCGCCTCCGCCTTCCTCATACACGACAAACACAACCGGAACGAAAGGTACACGGGTCCGAATGGCCCTTTTCATCGGCACTCACCAGAATAAGCTGGACGCCAAAGGGCGTGTGTCGGTACCTGCACAATTTCGTTCTATTCTCAAAAAGATGAGCCATGCGGGCGAGACCTCTCCGATCGCAACAATGTATCTGCGACCGTCCCATCAACACCCGTGTATCGAAGGCTGGACCGAATTGGGCTTTGAGGAGCTCAGCGCGCCTGTAGCCGAAGGCTACAACCAATTCAGTCCGGAGCACGAAGATTTCGTGATGGCATTGTTCGGCAACGCGTGTTCGGCCGAAACCGACAAAGAGGGACGCATCTCGGTGCCGGCCGGCCTGCTGGCGCACGCCAACGTCACCGACAATCTGGTTTTCATAGGCACACGCAACACGTTTCAGATTTGGGAACCCGAGGCCGGTGCCAGGCGCCTTGCCGAAGCGACCGAAAAAGCCAAGGCCGCCGGCTTCAGCCTGCGGACAAAGGTGTCGGCATGAGCGGACACATTCCGGTGATGCTGAACGAAGTCCTCGCGAACCTCGCGCCGCGCGATGGCGGCGTGTATCTCGATGGCACATTCGGCGGCGGCGGGTATGCGGCCGCGATCCTCGAACAGGCCGACTGCACCTTGTTTGCGATCGATCGCGACCCGGAAGCCATTGAGCGCGGTGCCGGTCTGGTGGCGCGTTTTCCCGGACGGCTGCATCTGCTGCACGGTCAGTTCGGCGACATGGTCTCGCTCCTGGAACAGGTGGGTGTCACGCAATTGGACGGCGTGGTGCTCGATCTGGGCGTGTCGTCGTTCCAGATCGACGATCCGGATCGTGGCTTCTCGTTTCGTCACGACGGCCCCCTCGACATGCGGATGGGCAAGCAGGGCACCAGCGCCGCCGACCTGGTGAACACCCTGCCCGAGAGCGCGCTGGCCGACGTATTGTATGAGTATGGCGAGGAGCGCGCCTCCCGCCGCATCGCCCATGCCATCGTCGCCGCCCGCTCGGAAGCGCCGATCGAAACGACGGGCCGGCTGGCGGAAATCATCCGCTCCGTACTGCCGCCGGATCGTTCCGGAAACCACCCCGCGACGCGAAGCTTTCAAGGCCTGCGCATCAAAGTTAACGACGAGCTACAGCAGATTGAGGATGCATTGGCCGCCGCCGTTGGGCTACTTGCACCCGGTGGCAAGTTGGTCGTCGTCGCGTTTCATAGCCTGGAAGATCGCATCGTGAAGCGGTTCATGACGGAAGCCGCCGGACGAACCGGGTCTCCGTCCCGACACAATCCCGCCGGACTTCTAACGCGCGAAACACCGAATTTCCAGCTTCTGACCGCCAGGGCTCTCCGCCCCGGCGACGACGAAGCCAATCAGAACCCCCGCTCCCGCAGCGCTCGGCTGCGTGCCCTCGAACGTCTCGACAAGGGTCGTACCCCATGATCCGCCCACTCACCGTCGCTTTCTGCATGCTGGCTTTTGGTTCGGGACTGTACCTCTATCAGTCGAAGCACGAGGTGCAGCTACTCGATAAATCGATCGAGAAAACCGTTCGTGAAACCAGCGCGTTGCGGGATCAAAGCCGCCTGCTCGCGGCCGAGTGGACCATGCTGAACGATTTCGACCGGCTGCGTCAGTTCACGGATGCCTATCTGCCCGGGTTGAAGCCGATTGCCCCGGCACAATTCACCAGCGTGGCGGACCTCGGCAACCGGTTACCCTCAATCCGAACCGAAGCGCCCGCGCCGGTAGCGCCCGTGCCTGTGGCAGACCTGCGGGAAGTGTTGCCGATCGTCGCCGAAGGGACGTCACAACAGGCGTCTGAACCATCCCGCGTTGCCGCGGCGGATGAACCGTTGCCAATTCCGCCGGTTCCGGTCGCGGCGCCCGTTGCCGCGCCTGCGACGCACCTGGCGGAGATCAAGGCTCCGGCAGAGCACCGCCCGGCAGCGCCTCCGGCGACCAGCGGGTCGGTGATCGCGGAAAACCAGCCCCGGGCTCCGGTGCCGGCGCCTCGCCCGATCGTTCTGGCGACCTCGCGGCCAACCCAGATCTTCGCGCCGCCGGCCCAGCCGAACCGGCCGTCCGCAAACGCGGCCTTTGTGCCCGCGCCGTTTGTACCTGCGCAGGCACGTCCGACGGTGGCCGCCTCGTCCGGGATGGCTCCGCCGCCGAATGCCTATGGCGCGGCCTATGGCGGTTCCCTGCTCGGCATGGCGCGCGGTTCGATGCAGACCGCGCCGCGTCCGACCCCGGTGAGTGCGACGTATAATACCAACTAAGCAGTTTCCATGAGCAACCCGAACGATCCCGGCCTGCCGCCGAACGATCCCCCGCCCAACGGGGGGCCGCGCAATGGCGGCCGTTATGGCAAGCCGGCCTATCGGACGGGTGCCGCCCGTTCGGATGCGGTGCCGCTGATGGAATTCTCCAGGGTAACCGAGGCCGATCTGAAGGGCCGAGCGGTGATGGAGAAGGCCGGCTTGCGGCTGGTGGTGGCGGCGGGCGGGTTCAGTGCTCTGTTTGGTGCGGTTTTGATCCGGCTGGCAATGGTGACCATCGTCTCGCCCGCGACACCGCATCGCATCGACCGGCCGGTCGCCGAGATCGTGGCCTCGGCACCCCATACCCCGGTTGATTCGACCCTGCCGGGCCAACGGGCGATGATCACCGATCGCAACGGCCAGCCGATGGCGATCTCTCTTAACACTGTATCGCTGTTCGCCGACCCGGCGCAGATCGGCGACGCCGACGACACCGCGCGTCAATTGAAGCAGGTGTTGCCACGCCTGGATCTTGAAGAGACCGCGGAACGGCTGAAGCGCAACAAACGCTTCATCTACCTGGCCCGCGAGATCACGCCGCGCGAGGAACTGGCCGTCAATGACCTGGGTATTCCCGGGATCGATTTCCGCCCCACGCAACACCGCCAGTATCCGCTCGGGCGCACCGCCGCCCAGGTTCTGGGCGGTGTGAACGTAGAGGAAACCGGTTTCGCCGGCGTCGAGAAGGAATTTGACGAACGCCTGCGCACCAACACCGACCCGCTGCGCCTGTCGATCGACCTACAGGTGCAGGCGGCGGTTCGGGAAGAACTCGTCACCGCGATGACGACCTTCGAGGCGATCGGTGGCTGCGGCATCGTGATGGATGTCCATACCGGCGAAGTTTTGGCGATGGTCAGCCTGCCGGACTATGATGCCAATACGGTGCGCTCCAGTCCCGGTGATGACCGCCTGAATCGCGCGGTGGGTGCGACCTACGAACCCGGCAGCACGTTCAAACTACAGACCGCGTCGATGGCGCTGGACAGCGGCGTCGCGCATATCTGGGACCAGTTTGACGCGTCGCACAATATTTCCATCGGACGTTTCACCATCTCGGACTTCGAGGGCAAGCATCGCTGGCTGTATCTTCCTGAGGTGCTGGCGTACTCGTCCAATCTGGGCGCCGCGCATATCGCCCAGGCGATGGGGTCAGAGCGGCAGCGGGCCTGGCTGAAAGGCATGGGCATGTTCGAACGCACCGGCATCGAGTTGCCGGAGTCGGCGCGACCGCAAGTGCAGCCAGCGGCGAACTGGAAAGAAATCGTTACCCTTACGGTCGGCTTCGGCCACGGCATTTCCGTGACCCCGCTGCATGTGGTGCGCGGCACGGCTGCCGTTGCCAATGGCGGCATCCTGTTGCGGCCGACGATCCTGGCTCTGGAGCCGGGAGAACAACCCGAAGGCGTGCGGGTCATGCAGCCATCGACCTCCGACATCATGCGGCGATTGATGCGCCTGGTGGTCACCGACGGGTTCGGCAAGACCGCTGAGGTGGCCGGTTACTATCCCGGCGGCAAAACCGGCACGGCGGAAAAGGTCGCCGCCCATGGCGGCTATAAGAAGCACACCAATGTCGCCGCGTTCATGAGCGTGTTCCCGATGAACGCGCCACGCTACGCGGTTTACATGATGCTGGATGAGCCGCATGCGACCAAGGCCACGTTCGGCTACGCGACAGCGGGATGGGTGATCGCACCGGCTGCTGGCAAGGTGATCGCACGGATCGGTCCGATGCTGGGGATGCTGCCCGATATCAAGGATGTGGTGGCGATCAATCAGTCCCTGGCGATTCCCCTGCAACCCGGCCGCCCTCCCGGTGCCCCGGCCCGGGGACCGGGTGGCGCGACAATCGAGGCCGCCGCGAAGGTCGCGACTGCCCCGGCCACTCCGGCTTCGCCGCCGCGCCCGAACCTGACCGTACCGGCGATCATGTTGCCCCCGGCGATGAGCCGTCCGTCACCCAATATCCGGCGTGAAACCATTCAACAGACCCCCATGCCCCAAGGACCGGGAACCGTGCGTGTCATGGCCGTTTCGGCGGCCTCCTCAAATGCGGCTCGCTGATATCATGCGCCAGCTTCCAGCCATGGCCGGCCCCGCGCGCGGCTGGGACGCAGTCGCCCATCTGGATATCGCCGGCGTGACCGCCGACAGCCGTCAGGTTGTGCCGGGTGATCTGTTCGCCGCGCTTCCGGGTTTGCACGCGGACGGGCGCAGTTTCATCGCCGATGCGGTCGCACGCGGGGCGATTGCTATTCTTGCCCCTACAGGAACCGAGTGGCCGCCGGGAGTGCCGCCGCGGCCGGTCATTATCGACGCCGAACCGCGTCAGTCTCTGGCCCGGATCGCCGCTGTACTGGCAGGTCCGCAGCCAGAAACCGCGGTCGCTGTCACCGGCACTAACGGCAAGACCAGCACGGCTGAATTCACCCGGCAGCTTTGGGCATCCACCGGCATAAAAGCCGCCAGCCTTGGCACGCTGGGTTTGATTGCCCCGGGTTTCGATCCCGGCCCCGGCCTAACGACACCAGATCCGGTTAGTCTGGCCGAAACGCTGGCCGGGCTGGCTCGGCACGGCATCACCAAGGCGGCGATCGAGGCCTCATCGCATGGGCTCGACCAGTTCCGTCTGGACGGGGTGAGCCTCGCTGCCGCAGCGTTCACCAACCTGACACGCGATCATCTGGATTATCACGGCACGCTGGAGGCCTATCGTCACGCCAAGCTGCGCCTGTTCGAGGTGCTGCTGCCGGCGAAAGCACCCGCCATCGTGCATGCCGATATGGATCCGGCCACGTTCGCCGCATTGCGGGAGATCGCGCAACGTCGCCACCTGGACTTGCGGACGGTGGGCGAACGGGGCACCCGCCTGCAACTGATCGACGCCCGTCCGCGTCCGGATGGCCAGGATTTGACACTTCTCGTCGACGGCCATCGCAAGCAGGTCATGTTGAATCTGCCCGGCCGCTTCCAGGCGGATAACGTCCTGGTCGCCGCCGCCCTCACCGAGGCCCTGGGTCTCACCGATGTATTGGACCGCTTACCGGTCCTGACCGGTGTGCGGGGACGCATGGAACGAGCCGCCACCCTGCCGAGCGGTGCGGTCGCCTATGTCGATTATGCCCATACGCCGGATGCGCTGGAACGTTTGCTCACCGCGCTGCGGCCTCACACGACCGGCCGGCTGCACGTCGTATTCGGCGCCGGCGGCGACCGTGATCGTGGCAAGCGCCCGCTGATGGGCCAGGCCGCCGCCACTCTCGCCGACTGCGCGATCGTGACCGACGACAACCCCCGCACCGAGGATCCGGCCAGTATTCGCGCCGCGATTATGGCCGCGTGTGCCGGAGCACGTGAGATCGGGGACCGGGCAAAGGCGATCGAGACCGCGTTGAACGACCTGCGCCCCGGCGATGTGCTGGTCGTTGCCGGCAAAGGGCACGAGCAAGGGCAAACCGTCGGCAAGACAGTGCTGCCGTTCGACGATGTCAGTGTCATTCGTCACCTCATGGGGATCGTCGCATGACCCGGCCATTATGGACCGCCGACGAACTTGCCGAGGCGACGGGTGGCACGCTGTCCCGGCCGTTCGACGCCAACGGCCTGTCCATCGACACGCGGACGCTCACCCCGGGCGATCTGTTCGTGGCTTTGCTGGGTGAAGGCCGCGATGGCCATGCCTTCGTCGCGAATGCGTTGGCCAAGGGGGCTGCCGGTGCGCTGGTGCACGACGACGTCGCGCCATTGGAGCCGGTTTTGCGCGTGGACGACACGCTGGCGGGTCTGGCCCGCCTTGGCGCCTTTGCCCGCAGCCGGTTCGGCGTGGGCGGCGGCCTGACGGTCGCGGTCACCGGCAGCGTCGGCAAGACGACGACCAAGGAAATGCTGCGCGCCGCGCTGTCCGCGTTTGGCACCACGCATGCGGCCGTTGCCTCCTACAACAACCACTGGGGCCTGCCGCTGACTTTGGCCCGCACACCGCGCGACGCAATGTTCTGCATCGCCGAGATCGGCATGAACCACGCGGGAGAGATCGCGCCCCTGGCCCGTATGGCGCGTCCACATGTTGCCCTCATCACGACCATCGCCAAGGCGCATGTCGGACACCTCGGCAGCATCGAGGCGATTGCCGATGAAAAAGCCACCGTCATGCTGGGGCTGGAGCCCGGCGGGATCGCCGTTCTGCCAGCGGACTCGCCTCAGATCGAACGCTTGAAGGCCGCGGCCGGCGACGGCGTGGTGGTGTTGACGTTCGGCGCCGATCCCGCAGCCGATGTTCGGCTGGTTCACAGAGAAGCGGATGCCGACGGATCGCTGATCGAGGTCGATGTCGTCGGCCATAGGGTCTCCCTGCGCCTGAACGCGCCGGGTCAGCATATGGCCATGAATGCGGTCGCCACGCTTGCCGTGGTCGCCGCACTTGGATTCAATCCAGTGCTGGCGATCGGTGCGCTGGAGGCGTTCGTCCCGCTGGCCGGTCGCGGCGCGCGACGGGAACTGATGCTGCCCAGCGGATCGGCGTTGCTGCTGGACGAAAGCTACAACGGCAACGGCGCGTCGATGCGGGCGGCCCTCGACGTGCTGCGGCTGCAACCGTCCGGCCGCCGGATCGCGGTGCTGGGTGACATGCTGGAACTGGGCGACGAAGGACCAGCCGAACACGCGGGTCTGGCCGAGGCGGTCGTCGCGTCCACCGATTGCCTGTTCACCTGCGGTCCGCTGATGCGCCACCTGTTCGATGCCGTGCCGGATTCGCTGCGTGGTGTCCATGCCGCCGATTCCTCCGCCCTCGCTCCGATCGTCGCCGCCGCGCTTTTGCCGGGCGATGCGATCCTGGTGAAGGGAAGCCTCGGCAGCGGTATGAAACGCGTGATCGAGGCCATCGAATCCCCCGCGCGTCAGCCCTCCACATCGAACGCCGGAGCCGGCTGATGCTATATGTTTTGTTCCGGCCGCTCGCCGATCAGTTTATTTTGTTCAATCTGTTCCGCTACATCACTTTCCGAGCGGGTGCGGCGTGCATGACCGCGTTGGTCGTCAGCTTCCTGATGGGACCCGGCGTCATCCGCTGGCTGAAGTCGGTGCAGAAACAGGGGCAGCCGATCCGACTGGACGGCCCGGAACGGCATCTGGTGGAGAAAAAGGGCACGCCCACGATGGGTGGTCTGCTGATCCTGGGCAGCCTGGCGATTTCCACCCTGCTGTGGGTCGATCTGAAGAATGGCTATATATGGCCGGTGCTGTTCGTGACCCTGGGGTACGGCGCGCTGGGATTCTGGGACGACTATCTGAAGGTTACCAAACGCAACACCAAGGGCGTTTCCGGCCGGGTCAAGCTGGTGATCCAGGCACTGGTCGGCTTCATCACAGCGGTCTGGATAACTTCGCTGGCCAAAGGTCCGTTGGGCACCGCGTTGACGGTCCCGGTGTTCAAGGAAATCGTCATCCAGTTGGGTTACTTTTTCCCGGTGTTCGGCACGCTGGTCATGATGGGCGCGTCAAACGCGGTGAATCTGACCGACGGCCTGGACGGTCTGGCGATCGTGCCGACCATGATCGCGGCCGCCGTCTTCACGCTGATCGCCTACCTCGTCGGCAACCGGATCTTTGCGGATTATTTGCAACTGAACCCCGTGGTCGGAGCAGGCGAGTTGGCGGTGTTCTGCTCCGCCCTGGTCGGGGCCGGCATGGGGTTCCTGTGGTTCAACGCGCCGCCCGCCGCCGTGTTCATGGGCGATATCGGCAGCCTCGCCCTGGGTGGTGCCCTCGGTGCGGTGGCCATGGTGACCAAACATGAATTCGTGCTGATGATCGTCGGCGGCCTGTTCGTTGTGGAAACCTTGTCCGTCATCATCCAGGTCTTTTGGTACAAGCGCACCGGCCGGCGGGTATTCCTGATGGCACCGCTGCACCATCACTTCGAAAAGAAGGGCTGGGCAGAGCCGACCATCGTAATCCGGTTCTGGATCATCTCAATGATTCTCGCCCTGTTGGGCCTGGCAACGTTGAAAATCCGATGAGCACTTTTTCCACCACCTTGTTCAGCGGCAAACGCTTTGCCGTCGTCGGCCTGGGCAAGAACGGCCTGCCCGCTGCCCTGGCATTGCGCGCGATGGGCGCCGACGTCGTTGCATGGGATGATAACCCCACATCGCGCGAGGCGCCCGAGTTGGCCGCCTCCTCCGGCACCGGCAGTTTGGACGTGCGCGACCCCGCCGCCGCCCCATTCCTGTTCGACGCGCTGGTTTTGTCTCCGGGCATTCCACACCATCTGCCGAAACCACATCCGATAGCGGCGCTGGCGATCGAAGCCGGTGTGCCCATCATCTCGGACGTCGAGTTGTTGTTCCAGGCAGTACGCGCTTCAGGGTCGCGCGCCCGGTTCGTCGGAATTACCGGAACGAACGGCAAATCGACTACGACTGCACTGTTGGCTTATATTCTCGAAGTCGCGGAAATCCCGGTTGCCGCTGGCGCCAACCTCGGGCCGGCGGCCTTGTCTTTGCCGTTACTGCCCGATGACGGCATCTATGTTCTTGAGATGTCGTCTTATATGTTGGAGCGACTCGCGACCGTGCGCTTCGATATGGCGGTCATGCTCAATCTCAGCGCCGACCACTTAGACCGTCATGGCAGCATGGCCGGCTATGGCACGGCCAAACGCGCCGTCTTTAACCGGCAGCAGGCCGGCGACCTGGCGGTAATCGGCATCGACGACCCCGGCTCCCGCACCATGCAAAAATGGCTCACCGGCCGGCCGGCGCAGGTTATTCGGATATCCGGCCTCCATCGCCCGCTGGAGACCGGTTCGGCGCTGCCCGGCAAGCATAATGCACAGAACGCGGCGGCAGCGACCGCGGTGGCCAGGTTCCTCGGGGTAAACGACGAAATCATCGCCGCCGGGTTGTACACTTACCCCGGCCTGCCACACCGCCAGCAACGCATCGCGACGATCGAGGGCATTACCTTTATCAACGACAGCAAGGCGACCAACGCCGAAGCCACCGAACGGGCGCTGGTCTGCTACGACCGGATGATCTGGATCGCCGGGGGGATGGCCAAGGAAGGCGGCATCGACCCGTTGTGGCATTTGTTCCACCGTGTCGTCCGCGTGCTGCTGATCGGCCGTGACGCCGCGATTTTGGCCGAGACGCTGACCCGTATGGCGATCCCGTTCGACGTGGTCGGCACGTTAGAAGCAGCGGTTCCCGCCGCGTTCGCCGCGGCAAAGGCAGCAAACGCATCAGTCGTCCTGCTCTCACCGGCCTGCGCGAGCTGGGATCAGTTCACCGGCTACGACCAGCGCGGTGACCGGTTCGCCGAACTCGTTCGGAGCCTGGACCACTCTTCGGGTGCGCAAGATCATGATGCGGGAGCCACCTGATGGCCGTGCTGTCCCGCACCGACGACTCCCTGCTCGGCCGCTGGTTCTACAGCGTGGACCGCTGGACCCTGGGTGCGATCGGCACGTTGATCGGCTGCGGCTATGTTCTGATGCTGGCGGCCAGCCCGGCGGTCGCCGAACGTATCGGCGCCACACGGGAAATGTTCATCCTGAAACAGGTCGTCTTCCTGGCCCTCGCGGCCGTGATCGTGGTCTCGGTATCGCTGCTGTCCCCGCGCGATATTAAGCGGCTGGCGATCGCCGGTTGCCTGGTTGCGTTGGCCATGACCGCTGCCACAATGGTGATCGGCATGGAGATCAAGGGCGCGCGGCGCTGGATCTCGCTGCCTGGAATGTCGGTGCAGCCGAGCGAATTCCTGAAACCGTGCTTCGCTGTCACCGCCGCCTGGCTGTTGAGCGAAGGGAAGAAATCTCCCCGATTCCCCGGCATGATCCTGGCCTGCTGCGTCTGCGCCCTGATCCTGGGGCTATTGAAGGCACAGCCGGACATCGGAATGCTTGCTGTGGTCACGGTGGTCTTCCTGGCGCAGCTTTATATCGCCGGGTTGCCGTTGACGCTGGTCGCGATCGGCATGGGCCTGATCGGAGGTGCCGCTGTCATGGCGTACACGTTCATGCCGCACGTTCACAAGCGCTTCGACGGCTACTGGAAAGGCGAAGGCGACCACTATCAGATCGACCGCGCCCTGGAAGCATTCGGCAACGGCGGTTTCATGGGACGGGGCGCCGGTGAGGGCCACGTCAAGGACATCCTGCCCGATGCGCATGCCGACTTCGTCTTCGCCGTCGCCGGCGAAGAGTTCGGCATGGTCATCTGCGTCTTCATTCTGTTTCTATTTGCATTCATTGTGCTGCGAGGACTGTTGAAATTGCTCAAAGAGCAGGACCTGTTCATCGTCCTGTCCTGCACCGGCCTTGTGACCGGTTTCGGCCTACAGGCGTTCGTAAACATGGCCTCCACCCTCGGTTTGATCCCGACCAAGGGGATGACGTTGCCGTTCATCTCCTATGGCGGATCTTCGGTCGTCGCGGTCGCCCTCGGCATGGGCATGTTGCTGGCATTGACCCGCCGCCGTGGCCGGGAGGAGCCCGCATGAGGGGACCTGCCGCACAGCCGATCGTCATCGCGGCGGGCGGAACGGGCGGACATTTTTTCCCGGCCGAGGCGCTCGCTGCTGAATTGATCGCGCGCGGGCATCGCATCGTGCTGATGACGGACGCCCGCTCCGGTGGCTTGTCCAGTCCGACCTTCGCGGGGCACGAGCAACACGTTTTGCGTGGTGCCGGTATCGCGGGACGCGGCATTTGGCGTGGGGCTAAGGCGATCGGGGCGCTGGCGGCCGGGGTCGTGCAGGCGCGCGGTATCCTGGGTCGCATCGGGGCCGGCTGCGTCGTCGGATTTGGCGGCTATCCGTGTGTCGCGCCGATCCTGGCCGCCACTTCCTTGCGTCACCGGCCATCGATCATCCTGCAGGAACAGAACGCCGTATTAGGCCGAGCCAATCGCTTCCTGGCGGCACGGGCGGATGTTCTGGCGCTGGGCTTCCAGGACACGCAACGCGTGCCGGCCGGGACCAAGACCGAGTTTACTGGCAACCCCGTACGTCCGTCGATCTCGGCGCTGGCACAGGCCGGCTACATCGCCCCAAGCGACCGCGTCAGACTTTTGATACTTGGCGGCTCGCTCGGCGCCCGGATATTCAGCGATGTGGTGCCGGCAGCGTTGGGGGCGCTCCCGGACTCCATCCGCACCCGCTTGTCGGTTGTGCAGCAGACCCGGCCAGAGGATCTGGAGCGGGTCAGGGCCGCCTATGCCGCGAATGGCATTGCTGCCGAACTCGCGCCGTTCTTTCCCGACATCGCGGCGCGGCTTGTGGCGTCGCATCTGGTAATCGCCCGGGCCGGCGCCTCGACCGTCGCCGAACTGGCGGTTGCCGGACGCCCGTCGATTTTGGTGCCGCTACCCGGCGCGATCGACGACCACCAATCGGTGAACGCGCGCGCCTTGGCCGCGGCCGGCGGCGCACGGGTCGTCCCGCAGGCGCGGTTCACGTCCGAAACATTGGCCGAACAGTTGACCAATTTGCTCTCCGATCCGGCGGCACTGGCCGAAGCCGCGGTTCACGCCCGTAGCCAGGCGCGCCCGGACGCCGCGTCCCGTCTCGCCAATCTTGTTGAAATTCAAATAGCGGCCGCATCGGCCGGAGAACGCACATGAGGGCTTTGCCGCTATCGATCGGCACCATTCATTTCGTCGGCATCGGCGGCATTGGCATGTCCGGTATCGCGGAGGTTCTGCACACCCTGGGATATGCGGTGCAGGGCAGCGACATTTCCGAATCCGCCAACGTTCTGCGGCTGCGCGAGTCGGGGATTCAGGTCTCCATCGGCCATGCCGCCGAAAACCTTGGTTCGGCGCAGGTTGTCGTGGTGTCCACAGCGGTAAAGCGCGACAATCCGGAGGTCGCGGCGGCCCGCGCTCGATTGATTCCCGTCGTGCGGCGCGCCGAAATGCTGGCGGAGTTGATGCGGCTGAAATGGTCGGTCGCGGTGGGCGGAACGCATGGCAAGACCACGACCACCAGCCTGATCGCCTGCGTGCTGGAAGCGGCCCACCTCGACCCAACCGTTATCAACGGCGGCATCATCAACGCCTATGGCACCAACACCCGTATGGGCAGCGGCGACTGGATGGTCGTCGAAGCCGACGAAAGCGACGGATCGTTCCTGCGCCTGCCGGCCATTATCGCGGTCGTCACCAACATGGACCCGGAGCACCTGGATCACTGGGGCACCGGCGAGGCGATGATCGCCGCATACGACCAGTTCGTCGCCAACATTCCGTTCTATGGTTTCGCCGTGCTGTGCATCGATCACCCCGAGGTGCAGCAGATGATTCCACGGCTGTCCGATCACCGCATCGTCACCTACGGTTTCTCGCCGCAGGCCGACGTTCGCGCGATACGGGTGTCGCCGGATAAGCACGGATCGACGTTTCACGTCTCGGTCACCGACCGTTTTCGCAACCGGTCCCGCGATCTGGGGCCGTTCCGCTTGCCGATGCTGGGCGCCCATAACGTGCAAAACGCCCTGGCAGCCATCGCGGTCGGCATTGAGATGGAAATCAGCGACGCGACGCTGCGGGATGCATTCCTCGGCTTCAAGGGCGTCAAGCGCCGCTTTACCAAGACCGGTGAGGCCGGCGGCATTACGATCATCGACGATTACGGCCACCACCCGGTGGAAATCGCCGCCGTCCTTAAAGCCGCCCGCCAGGCAGGCGCCCGTGATGTCGTGGCGGTGGTGCAACCCCACCGTTACTCGCGGCTGGAGTCGCTGTTCAACGATTTCTGCACCTGTATGAACGATGCGGGCACCGTGATCGTCGCCGACGTTTATGCGGCCGGCGAACAACCGATCCCGGGGATCACGCGCGACGCCCTGGTCGAAGGACTGCGGGCGCGCGGCCATCGCAGTGTCGTCGCTCTGCCGACACCTGCTCATCTGGCGGAAATGGTGCATGCCATCGCGCGTTCGGGCGATTTCGTGGTGTGCCTCGGAGCCGGTTCGATTACGCAATGGGCAGCGACGCTGCCCGCTGATCTGGCGGCATTACAGGCTGTTGGCTCAAAGCAGGCGGGCGGCATCAAGCGGACACCGGCGCCATGATGACCGCGACACACAGTCCCGGACTTATCGACATGTTGCCGAAAGTGCGTGGCCGCGTGCAGGTCGATGCGCCGCTGGCGCCGTTTACGTGGTTCCGCGCGGGGGGCGCCGCCGAGGTGCTTGTGCGTCCGGCCGATGCTGATGATCTGGCCAGCTTTCTTGCGGCGTTGCCGCACGAGGTCCCGGTGCAAGTGATCGGGGCGTGCTCGAATCTGATCGTGCGGGATGGCGGTCTGCCGGGCGTCACGATCCGTCTGGCGCGCGGGTTCTCCATGATCGAGGCCGATGCCGGCGGGATCACCGCCGGTGCGGCGGCTTTGGATGTCACCGTCGCCGAACATGCCGCCGCCGCCGGGTTGACCGGGCTGGAGTTTCTGTCGGGGATTCCCGGCTCGATCGGTGGCGCGGTGGCGATGAATGCCGGTGCTTACGGCGGTGATCTGGCGACCGTTCTGGACTGGGCCGACATCGTAACCCGCACCGGCGAACAGCACAGGTTGTTCGGCGCGCAGTTGGCCTTCGCGTATCGCCACGCGGCACTGCCGGCCGGGGCCATCGTCACACGGGTCCACCTGCGCGCCACGCCAGGAGCGGCGCCGCTGATTGCTGCCCGCATGGCGGAGATCAAGACCACGCGGGAAGCGTCTCAGCCCGTGCGTGCCCGCACCGGTGGTTCGACTTTCCGCAACCCGGACGGGATGAAGGCGTGGGAGTTGATCGACGGCGCCGGTTGCCGCGGCCTGACCCGCGGCGACGCCATGGTGTCCGACAAGCACTGCAACTTTCTGATCAACACCGGTTCGGCGACAGCCGCCGATATCGAGGGGCTGGGCGAGGAAGTCCGCCGCCGCGTGCTCGCGGCGACCGGAGTCACGCTGGCGTGGGAAATCCGTCGTATCGGCCGTCCCGCCCGCAAGCCGGAAGTCGTGGCAGACGGTAAGCAGGAGACACTTGCGTCAGGTGAACGCACCGCTTCTCCATCGTCATGGCCCGGCTTGTCCGGGCCACCTATCCACGCTCCTGCCGCCATTGGTGGCCCGGACAAGCCGGGCCATGACGACATAATTGCCCGGACGGCCGTGGCAATCCAGGAGACAAGCGCATGACCCGCGTTGTTGTCCTTTACGGCGGCATCTCGGCGGAACGCGAGGTCAGCCTGGCCAGCGGCATTCAGGTGATAGCGGCCCTTCGGGACGCCGGCTTCGCCGTCGACGCCATCGACGTTGGTCACGATCTTGGCGCGGTCATCGCGGCCCTGAATCCAAAACCGGACGTGGTGTTTAACGCGTTGCATGGCCGCTTCGGCGAGGACGGCGCGATCCAGGGGGTGCTGGATTGGCTGGGCATTCCGTACACCCATTCCGGTGTCCGCGCGTCGTCCGTCGCGATGGACAAAGAAGCGGCCAAGGCCTTGTTCCTGTCGGCCGGACTGCCGGTCGCACCCGGCCGGATGGTCGCGATCGAAGAGCTGCAAGCCTCCGATCCGCTGCCGCTGCCCTACGTGGTCAAACCGGTGAACGAAGGATCCTCGGTCGGCGTCACGGTCGTTCGTGGCGGTGACAACCGGCGCGCGGAGATCGCCCGGACCTGGACATTCGGGCCGCGGGCCCTGGTGGAGGAATACATCCCCGGCCGCGAACTGACTGTCGCGGTGTTAGATGACCGCGCACTCGCGGTGACCGAAATTCGCGCTGTCGCGGGGGCGTTCTACGATTACCAGTCCAAATATGCGGACGGCGGATCGCGGCACATTATACCGGCCCCGGTGCATCCCGACATCTATGCGCAAGCAATGCAGGTCGCGGTTGCCGCGCACCGGGCGTTGGGATGCCGCGGCGCCACACGCTGCGACTTCCGTTACGACGACACCAACGGAGAACCCGGCCGTCTGGTGCTGCTGGAGATCAATACGCAGCCGGGCCTGACGGCCACCTCGCTGCTGCCGGAGCAGGCTGCATATTGCGGACTGAGCTTTCCGAAGCTGTGCGCCTGGATGGTGGAGAACGCCGCATGTCGCGGGTGAAAAACTCGCCTCGAAACTCTGTTAACGACCGGCCTTCTGGCTGGCGCATGACCCTGCGCCGGCAACGGCGGCTGTTGCGCCCGGCGGCGTGGGTCGGCGGCGCACTTATGATCTGCGTGTTGGGGGTGATTGTCCTGCGGTCGGTGGGGCCCCATGTCGGCCCCGGCAAGTCATTGATCACCATGCGCGAACGGTTGGGCGGGCTGGCGGCCGCCTCCGGGTTACGGGTGACCGACATCGTGATCGAAGGACGTGAAAATACGCCGGAGCCTGTGCTGCGCGAAGCGATCGGCGTTTCGATCGGCGATCCGATCCTCGGCTTTTCGCTGGAGGATACCAGAGCCCGCATCGAATCGATCCAGTGGGTGGAAACCGCGACGGTGGAGCGCCGGTTGCCCGGCACTCTGGTGATCAATCTGAAAGAACGGGGACCATTCGCGATCTGGCAGAACCAGGGAAAATACACTTTGGTCGATCGAAAAGGACAGGTCGTCGGCGATCGGGATATCGCGCAGTTTCGCCAGTTGCCGTTGATTGTCGGCCAGGGTGCGCCGGCCGCCGCCGCTGTGCTGCTGGACGCCCTGCGGGATCGCCCGGCGCTGGCGGAGAAGGTCTCGGCCAGCGTCCGTGTCGGGGAGCGGCGATGGAATCTGCGCATGACCAACGGCATCGACGTGATGCTGCCGGAAGGACATGAAGTCGTCGCGCTGGATCGGTTGATGCAACTACAGCAGGACCGCGCGGTGCTCGACCGCCCTTTGACGGCCATCGACATGCGGCTGCCGGATCGCCTAGTGTTTCGTCCCAGACCCGATGCCTCCAAGGCTGACGCAAGAGACGGTGCCGTCACTCCACCCGTGCCTCCCGCATCCAATCCGCCCACGGTTCCCGTGGTCGCAAAGAAAACCAATTAGGAGCACGAACGGATGGCAGACAATCCTCGTCGCCTGATACTTCCCTCCGATCCCGGCCCGCCGGATATGGAACCGTCGCGCTATTCGCGGTCTGGCCCGTTCGGTATTGTCGATATTGGCACCACCAAAATCGCCTGCCTGATCGGCCGGGTGGAGAGCGATGGCACGCTGCGTGTTCTGGGCTTCGGCTGGCAGAAAGGCCGCGGGCTTAACAGCGGCGACATCACCGACCTGGAGGCCGCCGAAAAGGCCATACGAGCCTGCGTCGGCGCGGCGGAGGATATGGCCGACCTGCGGCTGCGATCCGTTACCGTCAACCTGACCTGCGGCCAGCCGGAATCGCGGTTGTTCAATGTGCAGTGGCCGGTCGGTGGACGCGCGGTTTCCGAAAACGATATCCGTGGCGTACTGAATGAGGGCCGCAGCCGGTCGGAGGTCGATGGCCGCGAACCGATCCATGTTCTGCCACTGAACTTTGCCGTCGATGCGACCGATCATGTCATCGATCCGCGCGGTCTTTTCTGCTCGATACTGAATGCCCGCCTGCATGTCATCGATGCCGCCGCGACGTCGTTGCGGACCATGGAGTCCTGCATCGCCCGCTGCGACCTGGAAATCGAGGATCTCGTCTCGGCTCCGCTGGCGTCCGGCTTATCCAGTCTGGTGCGGGAAGAACGCGAACTCGGTGCGACGATCATCGATATGGGCGGCGGCACCACCAGCATGGCGGTCTATGCCGACAACCAGATCATGCACACGGCTTATCTGCCGATCGGAGGCCTGCACGTCACCAAGGACCTGGCTATCGGTCTGTCCACGACCCTTATTCACGCAGAACGACTGAAGACGCTTTACGGCAATGTCGAATCCAGTCCGGACGACGACCGCGAAATGTTGCCGGTTCCACTGATTGGGGAAGACGACCACCAGCTCGCGAAAGTACCGCGCAGCATGGTGGTCAATATTATTCGGCCGCGGATCGAGGAGACCTTTGAGTACATCAAGGATCGCCTGGATTCGTCGGGCCTGGGGCGCACAGCCGGCAATCGTGTCGTGCTGACCGGCGGTGCGTGCCAGCTTCCCGGCGTCCGCGAAATGGCGGCGCGCATGCTGAACCGGCAGGTTCGACTGGGCCGTCCAGCGGCCTTGCGCGGCCTGCCAGAACTGGCGTCCGGCCCTGCCTTTTCGACGGCGGCCGGTCTGTTGTCGTGGGCGGCCGGCGACGGACGCGCCTTTCAGGACATCGACCTGAGCGGAGAACCACAAGTCGGCCTACTTCGCCGGCTGGTCAACTTTTTGAAAGAACGCGTCTGACTTGACGCGAATCGAGCGAAACAGCGTAACACTGTAATTAACACCAGTCCCGTGAATTCGGGGGAGAAAACAAAATGACCCTCAACCTGACGATCCCGCAAACCCACCACACCGATTTCTCACCCCGGATTACTGTTATAGGCGTTGGCGGCGGCGGCACCAACGCAGTCGACAACATGATCGCTTTGAATCTGCAGGGCGTGGAATTCGTGGTCGCGAACACCGACGCGCAGCAGTTGATGCACAGTAAAGCGGACCGGCGCATCCAGCTTGGGCCCCATATCACGCAAGGGCTTGGTGCCGGTGCGAAGCCGGAGATCGGCAAGGCAGCGGCGGAAGAGGCAGCCGACGAACTGTATCGGCATCTGGATGGCGCCCACATGGTGTTCATCACCGCATGCATGGGTGGCGGCACCGGCACCGGCGCCGCCCCGGTCATCGCCCGCATGGCGCGTGAGCGTAACATCCTGACCGTGGGCGTCGTGACAAAGCCGTTTGGTTTTGAAGGTGTCCGCCGTGCGCGCACCGCCGAACAGGGTATTGAGGAACTGCAACAATACGTCGATACGCTGATCGTCATCCCGAATCAGAACCTTTTCCGGATGGCAAATGAACGCACGACGTGGCGCGATGCGTTCAAGATGGCCGACCAAGTACTGTATATGGGCGTGCGTGGCGTCACTGACCTGATGATGGGCCACGGGCTGGTCAATCTCGATTTCGCCGACATCCGCACCGTGATGGCCGAGATGGGCAAGGCCATGATGGGCACCGGTGAGGCCGATGGCGACAATCGCGCCATCCGTGCCGCCGAGGCCGCGATCAACAATCCATTGCTCGAAGACACCAGCATGTCCGGCGCGCGCGGTCTGCTGATCAACATCACCGGCGGCGAGGATATGACTCTGTTCGAGGTCGATCAGGCCGCGAATCGCATCCGTGAGGAAGTGGACGAAGAGGCCAATGTGATCTTCGGCTCCGCCGTCGATGAAGCGCTGACCGGCCGCATCCGCGTATCGGTTGTCGCGACCGGAATCGATTCCCAGAAGTTCGCCGAACAATCGCGCCCGAAGCTGGTTGCTGTGGGCGGCGGTGGTGGAGCGGTACCCGCGCCGCAGCCGATCGTGGTTCGTAACACTGCCCAGGCCGCGGCGCCGATGGCAGTAGCGGCCACGGCGGCATCCGCTCTGCGGCAGGTTTCGCCGTCGGCCGATCCGTTGGCTGCCCGCGCCACCGCCATGGAGGTCCTGGCCCAGCCGCGGGTCGCGCCGCAGCCCGCGCCGCATGTGCTTCCGGCTGCGCAACTGGCAGCGAAGGCGAACCTGTTCGCCGAGGCTCAGCGCACACCCGTGATGCCCGCTCAGGCTTTGGTTCAGCCGATGCAGGATGCCGGGCGTCCGAGTTTGTTTAACTCGGTGACCGGGGCGTTTCGCCGCCGGCCGGCTCCGCAGCCCGCACCGGTCATGATGCAGCCGCAGGCGGTGCGCCGGGAACCCTCAATGGAGGATTATCAGGCGGCCACTGCTCCGCAATCCCAGGTGTCGGTCCAGCAGACGTCGGCTGAGCAAACCGGCATTGAGATTCCGGCGTTCCTTCGCAGACAGCATTCCTGATCGTACTGGTGACGAGATAGTACCGGTGGTGCCATCTCGTTGACGGTTGCCGTTTCACATCGGTCATGGCCCGGCTTGTCCGGGCCGCCCGTGATTCGACGGTGCTGCGACAGTTGGCCCGGACAGGCCGGGCCATGACGATGAGGGCGAGAGTCGGCCTCAACGGCGGCTGATATTACGCCACAGAGCGGTTGATGATGCCGCCACCCAGGATGCGTTCCTCCAGATAGAACACGCAGGCCTGGCCGGGCGCCGGCAACGCCGGCTCGTCTAAAACCACCGTGGTGATCCCGGATTCGATGCGGACCGTTGCCGCCCGCGGTTCCTCACGCGCACGCAACTTCACGGCGCAGCGAAGCTCCTGAGCGGGTGCCGGGATCAGCCAATTGACGTCCCGGAGGGTCATCATGCGGGTTCCCGTCCCGCGCGGTCCGACGACCACACGCCGCCTTCCAGGTTCGGTGGAGACGACAACCTGGCGCTGACCATCCAGCATCGCCGCGTCACCGAGACGCTTTCCCTGTCCCACGGTGTAACGGGCGATGCCGTCATGGGTGCCGACCACGCGCCCGTCGGCGGTGACGATCTGCCCCGCCTCCAATGCGTCCGGCCGGATTTTACCGATAATGTCGGCATAGCTACCGGCCGGCACGAAACAAATGTCCTGGCTGTCCGGCTTCTCCGCCACCCCGAGCCCCAGACGCTGCGCGACATCGCGCACGGCGCGCTTGTCCTCCATGCCACCCAGAGGGAACAGGCACATGTCGAGTTGCTGCCGGGTGGTGGCGAACAGAAACCAGCTCTGGTCCCGCGCCGGATCGACCGCGCGATGCAGCTCCGCGCCAGCCGGCCCGTCGAGGCGGCGGACATAGTGACCAGTCGCCAGCCGTTCGGCGCCGAGGTCGCGGGCCAGCACCGACAGATCGGCGAACTTCACGGTCTGATTGCAGGTGATGCAGGGCACCGGGGTTTCGCCGTTGGCATAGCTGTCGGCGAAACCGGCGATCACCGCCTTGGCGAAGCGCTCCTCGGCATCGATGACGTAATGCGAGATGCCCAGGCGATCGGCCACGCGGCGCGCGTCATGGATATCCTGCCCGGCGCAGCACGCGCCTTTGCGGCCGGTCGCCGCGCCGTGGTCGTACAGTTGCAGCGTGACGCCGATCACCTCGTGGCCTTGCTCATGCAGAAGCCCCGCCACCGCACTGCTGTCCACGCCGCCGGACATGGCGACCACGATACGCATGTTCTACTCTCCTGCGCCCGGGTCGGGCACGGTCAACCCTGGACGTTGCGGGTGGCGGCCGGCAGCTTGACCACCAGCCCGTCCAAATCCGTGTTCATCACGATCTGGCAGCCCAAACGCGAGGTGGGTGTCAGGCCGAATGCCAGATCCAGCATGTCTTCCTCATCCTCGGTCGCGCCCTCAAGCTTCTTGAACCAGGCTGCATCGACAATGACGTGACAGGTCGAGCAAGCCAAAGACCCCTCACAGGCACCCTCGATATCGACGTCATGCTTGTGGGCGATCTCCAGGACCGACAGTCCGACGGGCGCGTCAACCTCGCGATGAGTACCATCGCGCTCGATAAAGGTCATTTTTGGCATTCGGATCGGGCCTTAATTGTCAGGTATCGTGTGCGGAATTTTCGAAACCAGCCGCTTCACAGGCGGCATTGGCCGCTGCCAGTGCCGCGGCGGCGTAGTCGATATCGGCGGCGGAGGTAAAGCGTCCAATCCCAATACGCAAGGTCCGCGCGGCCTGTCGGTCGGAAAGCCCGAGGGCACGCAGAACATAAGACGGTTCCACCTCGGCTGAGGAACAGGCTGAGCCGGTGGAGACGCAGAGGTCCGGCACCGCCCGCATCAGGTCGAACGCCGTCGCCCGGGGAAAAGTCACGTTCAGATTGCCAGCGATTCGGGCCTGATCGCTACCGTTTAGCCTTACGCCCGGAATGTCCCGCCGCAGCCGGTCCCACAAACCGCCGCGCAACACCGCGATCCGTTCGGCGTCGACGGTGCGTTCCGCAGTCGCGAGACGGCAGGCCTCACCGAAACCAACGATCAGCGGCGCGGGCAAAGTGCCGGATCGAAGCCCCCGCTCCTGCCCGCCGCCGGAGAACAGCGGCGTCAGCCGAACCCGCGGGCGGCGGCGGACGAACAGCGCCCCGACGCCTTTCGGGCCATAGAGTTTATGGCCGCTGACGGACGCCAGATCGACCTTCCAGGCCGTCAGGTCGACCGCGATCTTGCCGACCGCCTGCGCAAGATCGGTGTGGAACAGCGCACCTGACGCCTTCGCGATGGCGGCAAGACCGGCAATGTCCTGGATAACGCCGGTTTCGTTGTTCACCGCCATCACGCTGACCAACAGGGTAGGTGTCACTAACGCCTCGCGCAGTTTGTCGGGATCGAGCAGCCCGTCGGTACGAACGGGCAGGATCACCGGCTCAAAACCCTCCGCCGCGAGGTCAGCCACGGATTCGAGGACGCACTTATGTTCTGTCGCCACGGTGACGATGCGGCGGCGCGGATCGCCCATGCTGGCGGCAAACCGGGCCGCCCCCTTGATGGCGATGTTGTTGGCCTCGGTGGCGCCGGAGGTGAAAATCACCTCGCGCGCATCGGCCCCGATCGCCGCTGCGACCTGCGCACGGGCATGCTCAACAGCGTGCTCGGCTCGCTGACCCATGACGTGTTCCGCGCTGTGCGGGTTGCCGTACTCCTCGGAGAAGTACGGCAGCATCACCTGCACGACACGCGGATCGCAGCGCGTGGTCGCCTGGTTATCGAGATAAACCGGCTGGTTCGGGCGTGAGGGTGCGTCGGTCATGACACAAGATTAGGATCGCGTTGGGTCTTAGACCAGTGCTGGCCGCAGCCGGTCTGCCACGCGCCGGTATGCAGTCGCGAATGCGTCAATATCGGCCTCCGTCACGTTCCACGGCAGCGAGATGCGGATCGCCTCTCCGGCGAGCGTGCCCAGGCCCATCGCATGCAGCACATGGCTGGTTTGGACCTTGCCGGAGCTGCACGCGGCGCCGGCGCTGACCGCGATCCCCTCCAGATCCAGCGCGATGACCTGCACACCGGCCGCCACGCCAGGCAGTGCGATACAGCTTGTGTTGGGCAGGCGGTGCTCGGGATCGCCGCAAACCACCGCCCCGCACGCCAGCGCTGCCCGCTCCGCCGCGTCACGCAGTGTCGCAATCCGTTGAAGATCGTCAGTCTGGCCGGCCAAAACCGCCGCCGCGAAGCCGGCGATCAGCGCCACCGCCGGAGTACCGCCGCGGCGGCCGCGTTCCTGTCCCCCGCCACTGACCAGCGGTGCGGTAAACGGTGCATCCGGGGACAGTAACAAGGCGCCAACCCCAGCCGGGCCACCGAGTTTATGGGATGAAATCGCGAGGCTGTGTGCACCCAGCAAGTCAAGCCGAACCGGCATACGCCCGGCAGCCTGCACCGCATCCGCATGCAAAAGCGCGCCATATCGGCGGCACAGCGCGGCGGCTTGCTCGACCGGTTGGATGACGCCGGTTTCGTTGTTCGCCAGCATCAGGCAGACAAGCGAAGGATTACCGTCGCTCAACAGCGTTTCAAGCGCCTCCATGTCGGCAATACCGTTACGCCCCACCGGCACGATAGCCGCGCCGGTTGCGGCCGAGCGGACAGCATCATGCTCAATCGCACCAATAATGAGACGGCGCCCGATGGACATGGCATGGATCGCGGTCGCGTCTGCTTCAGTGCCACCGCTGGTGAACACAAGGTCTTGCGACTGCCCGCCGAACCCATTGGCTATCACATCCCGGGCATCTTCCATGATGCGGCGAACAGCACGACCAGGACGATGGACCGAGGACGGATTGCCGGCGGCTTCAAACGCCGAGAGGACGGCGTCTCGCGCGGCGGGCCGCAGCTTTTGGCTGGCGTTCGCGTCGAAGTAGTGCGTCTCATGCATACGTCTGGGCCTTCAGCGAAGCGGCACCGACGCCGGATAGCATCGTTGGATGGGCTACCCCGTCAGCAGCCGGAGCGCCACCGCGCGTCCGTTCGGTCGCAAATTTCATCCCGCACACAACCGCGACACGCGATTTACGCATGAAAATGAGATTGCACGCACGCAAGAGTAGTATTTTTCGCATCAAACGTCAGTCGCATAGGGTCTATCAACGATACCATGTAAAGGCTGACTGTCGCGCGCAATAACATGAACGCCATGCGACATTTCCATTATGAAAGTGCGCTTCACTTGTCCTATAACACCGTCCTCGCTGGGGGACATGAGCGATCCCGGTGAGCTCTGCCAAAAGGCAGTGCGACTCCAGAACTAAAGGAAACACGACTCCGAACCGCACGTAACGGCCAGGCTGCCCCTGAACGATTGCCTTCGCAGGCTCAAAAATCGGACGGTTCGGCGCTGTGTCACATAATTGAAATCGGACGATTGTGTTTCCAGCTATTGGGGATCCCGTGGACCAGGAGGGGAAATACCCTGGGTCACGACGATTGGTAGGCCCGACAGGGTGTCCGAAGCCGCAGTGGCTTTGGAACATGCCTGCCGGTGGGACAGGAAACAGGTTTCGTATTGCCATGCCAGAGGTAATGTTTGCCGGTCCTGATGGACGGCTCGAAGGTCGCTATCATCATTCGAAGGAGTCAGGGGCTCCCGTTGCGCTAATTTTACATCCGCATCCGCTTCACGGCGGAACCATGAATAATCGCATCACCTATTCCATGTACCAGGCGTTTCAGAAGCTTGGCTGCTCGGTGATGCGGTTCAACTTCCGCGGTGTCGGCCGCAGCCAGGGCCGCTATGACGGTGGCATTGGTGAAATCGGCGATGCAGCCGCCGCGCTGGATTGGATGCAGGCCGTCAATCCCGGACACGGTGGTCTCTGGATTGCCGGCTACTCATTCGGCGCCTTCATCGGCATGCAGCTTTTGATGCGCCGGCCGGAGATTTCCGGTTGGGTCAGCGTCGCGCCGCCCGCCAATCACTACGACTTCGGGTTCCTGGCACCGTGTCCCTGCGGCGGTCTGCTGCTGCATGGCGATGCCGATGAACTGGTGCCGGAGCCTGCGGTGCGGAAGCTGGTGGACAAGTTGAACACGCAGAAGAATGTTCATGTTGACTATCGCGTAATCCCTGGTGCGGATCACGTCTTCGCCAGCCATGCGGAAACCGTGGCCGATGCGGTCGATGATTTCTGCGGCAAGGCGATCGCCCGCAAGCAGATGGCACTCGCGGCCGACTGAGCCGTCAAGCAAGCTTAGCTTTCGGTTATGGCCCGGCTCGTCCGGGCCACCTGTTGCGGCATTCGCGCTGGCAAAGGTGGCCCGGACGAGCCGGGCTATAATTTTTTGGCCTGCGGCTGCGGCGCAGCCGGACAACCGGCCGCGAGATTTTCCGTGGCGCGATGGCAAACTCAGATCGGGTGGGAGATCCTGCCGCCGGGCATCGCCCGGGGAACGCCTGTCGTCGTTGGAAAGCTCAGCGGCAGACCAGCGGCAACCCGAGCGGCCAAGAAACCAAAACACTGCGCTTCCAGCGCGTCCCCGTTCCAACCTTCGGCCTCGACCGGCTCGACCGGCGCGCCCAGTGCATCGCGAAGACCATCCATCAAGACCGGGTTTAGTCGCCCGCCACCGCAGACCAGCCAGCGCGTTGGCGGTTCCGGAAACGCCGCCGCCGCGATCGAAGCCACGGTGAACTGAGCCAGGGTCGCGGCGCCGTCGGCAGCTGACAGGCCGGATAGCCCGCTATCGTCCAACGCCCTGCCGAAATCGAGCCGATCCAGCGACTTAGGCGCCGCCAGGCCGAAGTAGGCATGTGCGAGCAGTCGTTCGAGAATCTGCGTATCGATCCGTCCCGAACGGGCAAGCGCGCCGTCGTGATCGTATGCCTGACCTGTGTGCCGCATCATCCAATCGTCGAGCGGGCCGTTGCCGGGACCGGTGTCGAACGCCAGCAGCGCCCCATCATCACCGATCCAGGTGACGTTCGCGACGCCGCCAATGTTCAGAATCGCCAGCGGCTTCGGCAAAGCGGAGGCCAACGCCTGATGGTAAACCGGCACCAAAGGCGCCCCCTGCCCGCCTGCCGCCACGTCGGACGACCGGAAGTCATGCACGACCGGGATGCGCAGGCGTCGAGCAAGGCCGGCCGCATCGCCGATTTGCCAGGTCCGCCGAAAATGCGGCTGGTGTAGAATCGTCTGTCCGTGAAAACCGACCAGATCTGCCTCACACCCCAGACTTTCCACCGCTCGGGCATGATAGTCGGTCAGGTGTTCGGTCGCCTCCAGCACGCGCGGATCATCCTCCGCCAGCGACGGCGCGAGATCCAGAATGGCCCGCAACTCCGCCCGCAAGGCCGCATCGTATGGCACCGTCAGCGTCGGTCCGAACGCCGTCACCGTCACCCCGTCGGTATCCAGCCACGCCGCATCGACCCCATCCAGCGAAGTTCCGCTCATCAGACCAATCGTTCGCGGCATTTGCCCTCGCCTCGCTGTGTGATAACCCGCACCGTCCGTAGAGTAAGAGTGCGCCGCCATGACGACCAACAGTTTCCTCGACGAAGCCACCGCGCGTGGTTTCGTTTTCCAGTGCACCGACACCGAGGCGGTGCGCGCCGCGATGCAGGCTGGTCCGATCACCGCCTATATCGGCTTTGACTGCACGGCGGACAGCCTTCATGTCGGCAGCCTGGTGCAGATCATGATTCTGCGGCTGCTGCAAAAGCACGGCCACAAACCAGTCGTCCTGCTGGGCGGCGGCACCACCCGCATTGGCGACCCGTCCGGCAAGGACGAATCCCGTCAGATGCTGACCGACGAGACGATCGCCACCAATATGGTGGGTATCCGGCGCTGCTTCACGCCGTTCTTGCGCTTCGGCGATGCGCCATCGGATGCCATGCTGGCGAACAATGCCGACTGGCTGGACAGCCTCAGCTATATCGGCCTGCTCCGGGATGTCGGCTCCCATTTCACCATCAACCGGATGCTGTCGTTCGACTCCGTGAAGCTGCGGCTGGACCGCGAACAGCCACTGACGTTCCTCGAATTCAACTACATGATCCTGCAGAGCTACGATTTCCGTGAGCTCAGCCGCCGCCATGGCGTGACGTTACAGATCGGCGGGTCCGACCAGTGGGGCAACATCGTCGCCGGAATGGAGCTGACGCGCCGCACCGATGCGAAATCGGTTTATGGCCTGACGACGCCGCTGATCACCACCGCATCGGGCGGCAAGATGGGCAAGACGGCGCAAGGCGCGATCTGGCTGACCTTGGATCGTCTGTCCGCCTATGACTACTGGCAGTTCTGGCGCAACACCGAGGACGGCGATGTCGGCCGTTTCCTGCGCCTGTTCACCGACCTGCCGCTGCCGGAGATCGCCAGCCTGGAAGCGCTTGGCGGAGCCGAGATCAACGAGGCGAAGAAGATCCTCGCCACCGAGGCAACCTCGCTGGCGCACGGCCCCGAACTGGCGGCCATTGCCGCCGAGACCGCCCGCCGTGCGTTTGAGGATGGCGAGGCGGCGGAAAGTCTGCCAACCGTGATCGTGCCGGCGACCGACCTGGAGGCTGGCATCCCGGCCTTCCGCCTGTTCACTCTCGCCGGCCTCGCCACCAGCAACGCCGAGGCTCGGCGTCTCATCCGCGGCGGTGGCGCGAGGGTTAACGACGTGGCGGTCACCGATGAAGGGCAATCGATCGGCCGCGATTTGCTACGCGACGGCGCGATCAAGCTGTCCGCGGGGCGGAAGCAGCACCGTCTGATTAAGGTGGAGTGATCGGGGAACTGAGGCGGGCGCTACCTCTTACCGTCATGGCCCGGCTTGTCCGGGCCACCTCTCGCGGCACCGCCAACACACAGGTGGCCCGAACAAGCAGGGACGGTGAAAGGTGGCGCCAACTTGATATTGCTATGGTTCGTGCGCCTGAACGGCCTTAGGCGTAAGCCGGTTCCCCGACCGGCATCCCGGTCCCAGCCTGCTCCGGCAGATCCAACGGACGCGCCGGACGATTTTGCCGCAGGGTGGAGGCGCCGTCAGCGACGATCTGCCAGACCGCGCGCGACAACGCCTTGCGATCCTCGAACCGAGCCGGATCAAGCGGGGTATGCACCAAAACGGTCGCCCGCAGCCCGATATGTTGGGTCAGGCGGCCAAAATGGGAGGCGATGTCCATATCGCCATACCAGGCGAACACCGGGCGGCTGGCGCGTCCGACCGGCATACCGTCCAACCGGTCATATACCACCGACACCGGCTGGATCAGCGGCATGGTGGAGAGATCGCCACCCACCATCGGTTCGGCCGCCGCGAAAAACGAGGTCCGGAAGGGTAACACGCGCGATCCGTCGGAACTCGTTCCCTCGGGAAACAGAATCAGGTTGTCGCCGGCTTTCAGCACGCCGCGCATGACATCACGCTCCTTACCAGTCGTAGCACGCGAACGTGATACGAAAACGGTGCGTCCCAATCGGGCAATGGTGCTGACGACCGGCCATGTCGCCACATCGCCCTTGGCGACGAAGCAACCGTCGAGCACGCCGCCGACCACCGCCACATCGATCCATGAGGAGTGGTTTGACACGTAGATCACCGGCCGGCCGCCCTGACGTTTGAGTGGCTGTCCGATCACCCGGACCTTGATACCGATCAGGCGCGTGAAGACAGCCCAGTAAACCTGAGCGAACGCGACCTTTGCCTGACCCGGCAAAACGAGGCACACAGCCTGGATCAGCATCGCCGGCAGTGTCCACACCAATACAGCGAGACCGCGACGAGCCACCCGCACCCTGCGAGCGACCAGCCAACCGTCTCGACCTTCAGGCAATTGCAGGAAATAGCCCGGGTTCCGATCGAGGTCAGCCAGAAGACCGGAACGCCGTTCCTGGCGTTTGGGTTTGTTTTTTCGTCCGGTATTCGACTCGTTGCTCATGGCCATTGGGATAGCTCCTGATATGCGACGGAACAATGGCGTTACCGTGACCGTTCGGCGAAACCCGCCGGTATTGTTCGGGCGTATTATCAGGTGGAGCCGGCGTCCCACAGTAACTCTGGTCACAAGCCGGCGGCAGCCCCATCTGCAACCAGCGAACGGCCCGGTCTGTTGCCCGGCCACGACGAACGGAGCAGCATTTTGCGATGGGTTAGCCTCGCTTTTTTGACATCCGCCAGTCTGGCTCTGCCCGGACCATCGCGGGCGGCTGACCCGCAGCCCTACGACGTGAAACTGAACTCCACCGGCGATGCGGCGCTGGACGCCGCGTTGCAGGGCAGTTCCACCTTGATCTCGCTACAAAAATCCGCTCCGGTCGCCGGCTTCGCGCTGACGGAACGGGCACGCCAGGATGCTGCCCGGTTCGAAACCGCGCTGCGCAGCTTCGGTTACTACAAGGCGACCGTTGCCACGACGATCGGCGGTCATCCCCTCGATGACCCCGGCCTGACAGCGGTCATCGATGACGCCCCGTCCGATCCGCCCTTGCCGATCGCGGTTTCGTTCGATCTTGGCCCGCGATTCACATTGGGGACAGTCGTGATCTCGACACCGGTGCCGCCCGATATTCGCACCCGGCTGGATCTGCAACCCGGCCAGCCGGCGATGTCGGCTCAGATCCTGGCCGCGCAGAGCCAATTGTTGGGTGCCCTGCGATCCGACGGTTATCCCCTGGCCAAGGTCCCCGTCCCGGCCGCGGTCTTGCACCCGGACCAAAACCAGCTCGATGTGGAGTTTCAACCGGACACCGGGCCGCGCGCCGATATCGGACCGATCAGCTTCAGCGGCCTGAAGGACATGAACGAGGCCTTTATCCGTCACCGCCTGCTGATCCACCAAGGCGAACCATTCAATCCCGCGACGATCGAAAAAGCGCGGCAAGACCTGTCGTCGATCGGGGTGTTTTCGGTGGTCCGAGCCGAACCGGCATCAGCGCTGGATGCCAACGGGCAATTGCCGATTGATTTCGACCTGACCGAACGGCCGCTGCATGCCGTGGACGTCAGCGCTGCCTATTCGACGGATTTGGGCGTCAACTTCTCAACCACCTGGCACGATCGGAACCTGTTGGGGAATGCCGAACAATTGAACCTGACGGCCTCCGCCCTGTTGGGCGGCGATGCCGTCACGAAACCGGGTTATTCGATTGGCGGCCAGTTTGTGAAACCGGACTTTTTGGCGCGCGACCAGTCACTGGAAATCGACCTGAATGCGGTGAAGCAAAGCCTGCAAGCCTACGACCAGACCGCTCTGCTGGAGAAAATCGCCCTGAACCGCAAGCTGACGCCGCACTGGACGACCAGCGTCGGCCTATCGGGGGAGCAGGAATCGATCATCCAGGAGGGCGAAACCAGACACTATAATCTGGTGAGCATTCCAACCAGCCTGAAATACGACAGCACGACCAGCTTGCTCGACCCGACCGACGGGGTTCGCGCGATGCTTTTGGTAACGCCGACCGAATCTATCGGACAACCGAGCGCGACGTTCGTGATCGGGCAGCTTTCCGGCTCCACCTACCTGGATATAATGAATGACGGCCGCAGTGTTGTCGCGCTGCGTGGGCTGGTTGGCCAGGCGTCCGGTGTGGGGGTGTTTGGCTTGCCGCCCGATCAACGGTTCTATGCCGGTGGCAGTGCTACGGTTAGGGGCTACCGCTACCAGACGCTGGGTCCTCAATTCGCGGATCAGAAACCAACCGGGGGGAACGCGATCTCGACCGGATCGGTCGAGGTGCGGCAACATATTCTCAGTTCATACGGCATCGTTGGGTTTGTGGATGTCGGTCAGGTCAGCTCCAACGGGGCGCCGTTCAGCAGTAACTGGCATGCCGGGGCTGGCATCGGCGCACGTTACTATACGCCGATTGGGCCGATCCGATTGGATGTCGCGGTGCCACTGGAGAAGCTTCCGGGTGGCGATAAGTTCGAGCTGTATATCGGGATCGGACAGGCATTTTGACCCGGCGGCTGTTCAAATGGCTTTTAGTCGGCGTCCTGGTCCTGCTGGGGCTTCCGGTTTTGGCGGTTGTCGCGGTGCTGGTTCTGGCCAATGTCGATCCCGGCCGTCGACTGATTGCAAGCCAGACCGCCAGCCTGACCGGCGGGATGGTGCATATCGACGGGCTGAGCGGACGCTTCCCCGATGCGCTGCGGGTGGGCCAGATTCAGATATCAGATGCCAAAGGGGTTTACGTGACCGTCTCAGGTCTGGTGCTCGACTGGTCGCCCCTGGCGCTGTTCCAGCGATCCGCCCAAATTGACCGTTTACAAGCCGACCGACTGGAGTTTGCGAGGCTGCCGGAAACGAATAGCAAGACGAGCAGCAGCGGCGGATCGTTCAATTTGCCGGTTCAGGTCGATCTCCGTCGCCTCCATATCGACCAGGCCATTATCGCCGCGCCCGTAGCGGGGACGGCAGCCACCTTGGAGCTGGACGGATCGGCGATGCTACCGTCGCTAACCGAGGGCGCGATCCAACTCGATGCCAGGCGGCTGGATAGTCCGGGCCACTATGCCGTCAACGGACGGGTTGGACCCGACGATATCCAGGCGACGATCGCAATCGAAGAACCGGCCAAGGGGCTGATATCGAGCATCGCGCATCTGCCTGACCTCGGCGCGATCTCGGTCACAGTCGACGCCGGCGGCCCGCGTACACGCCTCAACACAAACGCCGCAATCAGCGCGGGTCTTCTCACCGCGTCGGCGTCGGGGACCGTCGATTTGGATCATCAGTCGGCCGATCTGGTGGTCAAGGCGCAGGCGCCCGCGATGGCTCCGGCGCCGCGCGTATCGTGGCAATCGGTGCTGGTGGACGCGACGGTGCATGGTCCATTCACCAAACCCGACGCCAACGGCACGATCAAGATCGATGCCCTGAACGCCGGGGGGGCCAGAATCGGCGGATTGGCAGCCATCATCACAGGCGATTCCGGGCAGGTCGCGGTGCATGCGACCGTCACGGATCTGCATGTTCCCGGACCAAGACCTGACCTGTTCGCGTCGGACCCGGTGACTTTGGACGTGGCGGCGAAACTGGATGCGTCCGGGCGGCCGGTCACCTTCGCGGTGCATCATAAGCTGATCTCGGCCGACGGAACTGCTCAAACAGACGATGTCCAGCAGGCCCGGGCGCATCTGGTCTTGCCCGATCTAACCCCCCTGGCCGAGGCGGGCGGCATCGACCTAAGCGGCCGTTCCGACCTTGATATTCAGGCCGAGATGAAAGACGGTACCACGACGGCCGCTGCAAAGGGACACATCGCCATCACCGGCGGCATGGCGCCGGTCCCCGCATTGATCGGCGAGGACGGCCGCATCGATCTGTCTGCGTCGATGCACGGACAAGACATGACTCTGTCCCGCCTGGTGGTAAACGGAAAAGCGGTGGACCTGACCGCCACCGGCAGCCTGTCAGACCAAACCGTTGACGCGAACTGGACGCTGGCTCTGGCGGATCTCAGCGCTGTTCAGCCCGGGACATCCGGCACAATGGACATCAAGGGTCACGCCGCCGGCACACTGGACGACCTCGCGGTGCAGGCCGAGGTCGGGGCGGATGTGGCGGCGAAAGGCTATTCGTCCGGCCACCTCACCGCGACGGTCGATGCGACCGGACTGCCCGGCGCACCGCACGCGACGATCAACGCCGGCGGCACATTGCTCGACTCGCCGCTGGTTCTGGCGCTCACCGCGGAGCAGACCGACGGCGCGGTCAAGGTGAACATCAGTCAGATGTCCTGGAAGTCCTTGCAGGCAGGCGGCGCACTCAGCCTGACGCCGCCAGCGGTTATTCCCGCTGGCAACATCCATCTCGATTTCGGCCGTCTGGCGGACCTGGAGCCGTTCCTGGGCCGAGCGGTTGCCGGCCAGGCGAATGCGACGCTCGATTCCGATGATAAGATGGCGAAATTGGTTCTGACCGTGAGCAACGCAAACCTTCCAGGGACGGCAGCGTTCAGCAAGGCCGTGCTGAATGCCACCGTCGCGGACCCGACGGGACACCCCGGCGTGGACGGAACTTTTATCGCTGACGGCGTGGCAGCCGGGAATGCCCGGTCGATATCGGCCCGCGTCACCGCCAAAGGCCCGCTCGACGCCCTCGCCTTAACCGTCATCGCTAACGCGCCGGAGGTGGCGGGCGGTCCCGCCAAACTGAACACGGCCGGCACGCTGAATGCCCCGGATCGCACGTTTGCCCTGGCCAGCATGGAGGCGAACTGGAAACAGCAGGTCCTGAAACTGCTGGCCCCGGCGAAATTCAGCTTTGCCGACGGGGTGGCAATGGATCGCGTGCGGCTGGGGTTCCGGCAGGCCGAACTGACGGTCTCGGGAAAAGCCGGCAGCACGCTCGATCTGACGGCGACATTGCGCAACCTGCCGGCGGATATCGGCACGATCGTCAGCCCCGCCTATGCCGCCGATGGCGTCATCGCCGCCGACGTGCGGTTGACCGGAACCAGCGCTCGGCCGGAGGGCACCGTCAAACTGACCGCGACGGGGGTGCGACAGCGAAAAGGTCCCGGCCAGGCGCTGCCCGCCGCCAACCTGATCGCCAACGCCGCCCTGCAGGGCACCTCCGCCCGCATCGACACCAAACTGACCGCCGGGCCGTCGCATCTCGCGATCACCGGTTCCGCCCCCTTGTCCGGTGGTGGGGCCCTGGATCTGAAAACCGGCGGCATCGTCGATCTGGCGATGCTCGATCCGCTGCTGACCGCCGAGGGCCGCCGCGCCCGAGGCACCGTGACGCTGGATGCCGCCATCACCGGAACGACCGCCGCCCCGTTGGTCAGCGGGTCCGCGCAACTGCACAACGGCGACGTCAGCGACTATGCGCTGGGCGCGCACATCAACGACCTGGAGGCCACGATCCAGGCGCAGGGCGGCACCATCCGGCTGTCGCAATTCAAGGGAAAAGCCGGCGCCGGCACAGTGGGAGGCAACGGCTCGATCAGTCTGGCGGGCGCCATGCCGGTCGATCTGCATTTCACCGCCGACAATGCCCGACCGCTGTCCAGCGATCTGATGACCGCTCTGATGGACGCCAACCTGACGGTCCAGGGTGAGGTGAAAGGCGATATCCAGGCGGGCGGAACAGTTCATGTCCACCGTGCCGACATAAGAATACCGGACAAACTGCCGCCGTCGGTGGCCGACCTGCCGGTGCGGAACGTCAATGCGCCACCCGCGCCGCCGCCGGAAGCCGAGGCGCAATCGACGATCGCGCTGAACCTGACACTGGACGCCCCACAGCAGGTGTTCATTCGCGGCCGGGGACTGGACGCGGAGCTTGGCGGAACCATCCATATCCGCGGAACGGCGTCGAAACCGATTCCGGACGGCGGCTTCAAGTTGCGCCGCGGCACCATGAGTCTGGTCGGCAGCACATTGACCTTCACCGAGGGGACGGTCGATTTCAGCGGCGCGGGTTTGGCCGATCCGTCGATCCATTTCGTCGCAACCTCCACGACCACGGCGATCGTCGCGACCCTGACGGTCAGCGGCAGTGCGAAGGACCCGAAAATTACCCTGTCGAGCGTGCCCGACATGCCGCAGGACGAGATCCTGGCGCAGTTGCTGTTCAACACCAGCACATCGAAATTGAGTCCGTTACAGCTAGCGGAAATCGCGGCGGCCCTGGCGCAGTTGTCGGGCGCGACGTCCAGCTTCGATCCGCTGGGGAGTATCCGAAGCACACTGGGCCTGGACCGGCTGTCGGTGGGCAGCAACAGCTCCGGCAACCCAACGTTGGAGGCCGGCAGTTATCTGGCGCGGGGCGTTTATGTGGGCGCGAAACAGAGTGCGTCCGGCGGCGGCAGCCAGGCGACGGTGCAAATCGACCTCGCCAAGGGATTGAAGCTGGAGACCACCGCCGGGTCGGGATCGAGTTCGGCCACCGGCAGCACCAGCAGCGCGGATGCGGCCAGTGTCGGGCTGACGTATCAATTCGAATACTAAAATCGGCGAAGGCGCGCTGCGCCCCGGACTTTCACGACTCACCGGCGGCCAAGGAGAGCTGCGGCGCGGTGCCGTTGGCGGCCCGGATGCTGACCCGAGCGGGAACGCTGCCATCGTGGTGCTGAGATGGTTGGTCTTGGTTGCGGTTGTAACTAAGATCCATCCTGACCCGACGCCGCCGAGTTCACGCACATAAAAACACGCCGGGGAGTGTTATTTAAACATATTCGAAATGTCATCTTATATATTAGATATCATATTGGTGCCATCTAATATATTTCCCAACATTACATAATATAACGTTAAATTATTGATTGCATTGGAATAATTGCATGATAGACATTACGTAGGGACGCGCGTAGTTCACCCGCTACCCCGCAACGCCAGATAGCGCGTCTCTGACCAGGCACGCGTTTCGCTCTTGGGAGACCTCACATGGCTATTGCAGATGTCCCCGCCCTGCCACAGGGTGTTCCCACCATATTGCAGAATGATGGGGCCTCGGCCGCTTCACTCTATTCAGCGCCGACGCCAGGATCGACAATTTTGACGGTTGGTGTAGGCAAGCAATACGCTACCCTGGCCGCGGCCATTGCCGCCTCACAGGATGGTAATATCATCGAGGTCCAGGCGGGCACCTACGTCAACGACACAGCCGACATCACCCACAGCATCACCATAGAAGGGGTGGGCGGCATGGTGAACCTGGTCGAGACACAGCCACTGCCAAACGAAAAGGGCATCCTGATCGACGACGGCGCCAACGTCACCATCGCCAACATCACCTTCTCCGGGGCCCAAATTCCTGACTCCGAGGGTGCCAACGGGGCAGGTATTCGTTACCAGGGTGGCAACCTGACCCTGATCAACGATGTTTTCACAGGAAACCAAAACGGCATCATGGGCACCCCGGTGGACGGTCTGGTATCGAACACCGTCACTATCATGAACAGCAGCTTCGCGAATAACGGCGACGGCACGCCCGGATCGGTCGGCTATGGCTATACGCATAATCTTTACATCGGAACGGTCAGCAATCTGACTGTGGAGAACAGTGTTTTCCTCGGAGTCAACGGGGTCGGCAACGACTTCAAGAGCCGTGCCCAAGCCACGACCATCGTCAACAACGTCATTTCCGACATGAATACGGCGGCCAGCTACACTATAGACTTGCCGAACGGCGGCATTACCCAAATCACCGGCAACTTTATCGAGCAGGGACCCAATTCACCGAATTGGGCAATCATGGAGTACAGTGCCGAAAGCCTGCCATACGCCAATTCATCGCTGCTTATAGAAGGCAACACGATCGTCAATCAGAGTACTGCCTCGGGTTCAGTCGGACTGGTGAATTACTCGGGCATCATGGCGAACGTGACCGGCAACACCATCGTGGGCCTGACGGACTCGCACCTTGTCAGCGGGCCGGTCAAAGCGACAGGTAACATTGATGGCTCCGGCAACAAGCTTTCCGACATCACCAACGCGATGCAACTGCTTGGCAGCAACAACATCGTCTTCACCGACACCGCAGCCCACACAGTCACCATGACCTCCAGTAACCAAGGCGTCGAGGGGGGGGCCGGGACCCTGACCGTCATCGCCAAGACGGGTCATATCGACGTCATCGGCGGTTCCGGCGGCCTGACCTATACAGAGCAGGCCGGGCTTGGCGGTTCAATCATCACGACCGCCGCAGGGTCGGTGAACACGATCGCCATATCAGGTCAGGATACCGTCTACAGCCAGGGTGTCGACACGATAACCGAGGGGACAGGCAACGCCTCGGTCACCGTAACAGATATCGCGCAAATCCATGACGGCACAGGGAACAATCAATACACGGTAATCGGAACGGCTGATGTCACCGGAGGAGGTGCATCTGACTTCCTGACAGTCAGCCAGGGTGCGACTGCGTTGGTTCACGGCTTGGAGGCTGCCGTCAAGATGACTTCGGTCGGTGGCAATTTCACCATCAATGCCACGATCGCGGGTTCGCTGGAACAGGCCACCGTCACCGGCGGCTCGGTGACCGTCCAATCGTACTCGAGCGCCCTCAATTTCAGGACGGCTGGCGGTAGTGAGGCAGCGACCATCGCTTTAGGCGCAGGCACCTCGAACATCCTGAGCTTCGCGGCGGATACGGTTTATGCCGGGTCGGGGACTGACATGGTGCAACTGAACGGCGGCGGACAAACCGTTCACGCCGGAAGCGGGACACTACAGATCTATGGCCGCGGCATTGCCGCAAACAAGGCGGCTACGGTCTATGGCAACGGCGGGGATTATTTCATCGGCGGGGACACCGGGAATATCATCTACAACGGTGGTGTCCTGGCCAGCACTATTGAGGCCCGACTCTCAAACATCTCCGTCATCGGCGGGGCGGGGCACATCACCATTAATGGGGGCTCGCGCGACACGATCTCCGGCGGCAGTGGCGGCATTACTCTGAACGGCGGCGGCGCGGACACTGTGACAACGGCGGCGGGTTCGACCAATATCATTACTCTGGCCGCTTCAAGCACTCTGAACAGCTACGGTCACGACACGATCAACCTGGGCACCTCCAACGAAGTTCTGACCGTGCATGGCAACGCAACGGTAACGGGCACCGGGTCGAACAGGGTCACGCTGCTGGGGACTGACAGTGTCATTTCCGCCGGGGGCAATGAGAGTATTGGCGTCGGGGCGGGGGCTAACGTTACGGTCACCTCCGCAGCCTTTACCAATCTGACCGAATCCGGGGCGACGGTTGCTTACAGGGCGGACGCAGGTCATGACAATTCAACGGCGACCGTCACCGGCGGTGCAGCCAGCATCTTCTCCGCGGCCGGCTCAACACTGACCGTCACCACTGTTTCCGGCAACGCGACGACGGTGAACCTGGGACTAGGCAAGGCGGTGGTGGTCGCAAAGGGCCAGGATACAATTCACACAGGCGCCGCGAACACCAATGTTTCCGTACAAGCTGACGGTATCGCCATTTATGGTGGCAGCGGGTCGCTGACGGTTAATGACCAGGACTATTACCACCCTGGCCACAACGTCACGATCTACGGTGGGTCCGGCAACGTGTCGTTGGGAGGAGTCCAAGGCGAGAAGATGACGTTTATCGGTGGTTCCGGTAACGCCGTTATTACCGGAAGGATGGGCCTTTTGTCGGTGACCGGTGGGTCCGGCTCGATCACCATGTCGGGCGGTTCTGGCAGCGTGATGACTTTCATCGGCGGGTCCGGAAACGCCAACATCTCGGCGAGCCCGTCGGGGGCGGACATCCAGTTCGGCAGCGGGACAAGCCTGGTTTCAGAAGCAGGATACGGCAACGCTGACATTTATAGCTTTCTCGCCGGTCACGGCGGTGGGGCTGACATCATCAGTGGCTTCCGAGCAGGCATTGACCAACTGAAGTTGACTGGGGTTAGCGTCGTGACCGAACAGGCACGCGGCGGATCGACCTACCTGACGCTGTCAGACCAAACCAGTATCCAACTCGCGGGCTTCACCAACACGCTCGCGCTGGGGGTACACGCAACGAGCTGAGTACCTGGTCGGTCTGTAAAAGGGCACGTCTGGCGATCTCAGGCGTGTCCAGCGACCCATTCTTACGGACGGACGACAGCTTGCCTCTCTAACGCAGCCGGCCCAGCGCGGCCTCGATCTCTGCCAGATGACCGAGCGTGACCTGATGACCGGCGGCGATCACTCGTTCATGGGTATCCCAGTCAAAAATGCCAACACTACCGATCTCGGGCCGCAACATCACATCGCCGTCGTGCCGCATTCGGTTGATCGAGGTGTCGCTGCCGATGGTGCCGACACGCCAAAACAAATCCAGCATGCTGGGCAACCCCTCGCCTTCAGATCGCGCCGACTTTGCAAGCGTCGTCCCCGCATCGACGGTAATCGCCGAGGCAACGCCAAACCCGCGGATCGCATCCGTCGGCACATTGTTCAGCACGCCGCCGTCGATATAAACATTGTTCTGTTCAAGGATTGGCGGGCAAATCCCTGGCACTGCCGAGGTCGCCCGCAGCCACGTCACCAACCGTCCGGTCCGATGAATGACCGAAACCCCCTCGGTCAGGTTCGTGGAGACACAGAACATCGGGATCGGCAAATCCTCGATCGCGATATCGCCGAACAGGTTCCCCAACGTGCGCGCGAACGCCCGTTCGGAATACAACGCCGTGCGCGGGATCGCGAAGTCGGAAAAACGCCGCTTGGCAAACGCCGCGGCAAGGGATCGCACGGTATCAGACACCTCGCGCTCGGACGCGAACACCGCTGCGATAATGCCGCCGATGCTGGTCCCGCCGATGGCGTCAATCTGGATGTCCCGCGTTGCCAAAGCGTCGATCACGCCGACATGCGCCAGCGCCCTGGCGCCGCCACCGGACAGAACCAGCCCCAACCCGCGTCCCGCGATCAACCGGCTGGCACGTCCGATGTCGGCCGGCGACCGAATATGATGGTGCCCCACAGGGTTTGTGGCTTTCAACCAGGCGGCGGTGCGGTTCGGCACGATCCCGGCTTGCCACAGCAGCAACAGGGACAAATGCGCGCCGGACGGCAGATACTGGCGGTCGTGACCGAACGCCTCACACCGGGTCGGATCGCTTTCGCCATCCACCGCAAGCACGATGCGATCGCATTGCCGCAGGCAAAACCGGGTCCACGGCGTCGCGCGGTCGTCTGCCTGAAACAGCACAAAATCGAAGCGCCGTTCGAGCTCGGCGAACCAGAACGATGTTTGGCCGGCCGCCTGTTCCGCCGACAGGATGGTAACCGAACCATAGGGCGTCAGGCTGTCCGCTATTTGCAGAAGAATCGGCGTGGTATCGATCGCGGCATCCACCGGCACCACGCAGATTGTAGCGGGTCTGACCGGCGCCACGGAGGCCGGCCGTTCGGCCTGAAGCCGATGCACCACACCGGAACTGATGGCCAGCAAGACGCCCGGACAGCGCACGGACGCGGTCTGTAGGTCCCCTGTCGCGATCCGCAGAACCTCGCTGGTTCGCAACGCCCTGACCGTGCTCGCCGACGCCGCGCCCGTGATGAACTCCACGTCACCGATGACATCGCCGTGGCTGAGGCGAGCCTGCGATCCCTGGTCAACCGCGAGTCTACCGGTGACGACGACATATATCGCCTCTGGTTGCTCGCCCTGCACGACCAGACTAGCGCCCCCGGGCACCAACACAATCGAGCAGATCGCGGTCAGCGCGGCGATCGAAACCGGATCGGCGAACGGAAACGCCCGGCGCAGATCGCCGGCCCGTTCCTCCAGCGCCTGATCGAACGGCGTGGCCGGCTGGCTAGCGAACAAAAGACTGCGGAATGACCACGTGTCTGGCACGCTGACAAACTGCTTCAGGCTATCCAGCAGTCGGGTGGTCCCGTCCGGCATGAGTGGTCCTGGCTAATCAAGAATCGGGGCAAGAGCGGGATCGTCTCGGTCATCTATAATATAGGTGGCACGACCGGCCGCCGCGGAAAAATCTTGTTACCATCGCCCGGGCATGGGCCGGGTGCCACCCATATCGCTGAAACCTCTTCCACCGGCGTTCGGACTATGGCACACCGGGAACATCCCCAGAACTGATCACCGATAAGGGACAGCAATATTCATGGCCGCCAGTTTTGAACCGCGCGCGGGACGCGACATCCACGTGCGCGGCGCGCGGGAACACAATTTGAAGAACGTCGATGTCGTCATTCCGCGCGACTCGCTGACGGTCATCACCGGCCTGTCGGGTTCGGGCAAGTCGTCCCTGGCGTTCGACACGATCTATGCCGAGGGTCAGCGGCGCTACGTCGAATCGCTGTCCGCCTACGCCCGCCAGTTCCTGGAACTGATGGGCAAGCCCGACGTGGACAGCATCGAGGGCCTGTCGCCGGCGATTTCCATCGAGCAGAAGACGACGTCGAAGAATCCACGCTCCACCGTCGGCACGGTGACCGAGATCGCCGATTACATGCGCCTGCTGTGGGCCCGCGTCGGTGTGCCGTATTCGCCTGCGACCGGACTGCCGATTGAGGCGCAGACGGTCTCGCAGATGGTGGACCGCGTCATGGCGATGCCGGAAGGCACCCGCCTGCTGCTGCTGGCGCCCGTCGTGCGCGACCGCAAGGGCGAATACCGCAAGGAACTGGCGGACCTGCAACGCCGCGGTTTCACGCGCGTGAAAGTCGATGGCGAGTTGTTCGAGATTGCCGAAGTCCCTGCCCTCAACCGCAAGACCAAGCACGAGATCGAGGCCGTGGTGGACCGGCTGGTCGTGCGTGAGGGCGTCGAATCCCGCTTGGCCGATAGTTTCGAAACCGCGCTGAGCATGTCCGATGGCATCGTCTATGCCGAGAACGCCGATGGCGGCGAACGGACGATCTTCTCGTCAAAATTCGCTTGCCCGGTCAGCGGTTTTTCGATCGAGGAAATCGAACCCCGGCTGTTCAGCTTCAACTCCCCGCACGGCGCCTGCCCGGCGTGTGACGGGCTGGGGGTGGAAAGCTTTTTCGATCCCGAACTGGTCGTGCCGGACGACCGCGCCGGGCTGGCGGATGGGGCGATCGCGCCATGGACCGGGACGCAATCGCCCTACTACGACCAGACGCTGCAAAGCCTGGCTCGGCACTTCAAGCAGACAACGAAAACGCCCTGGAATGAACTGCCGGAGGATATCCGCAAGGCGATCCTGTTCGGCACCGACGAGCCGATCGCGTTCACCTACAAGGACAGTGCCCGCAGCTACACCGTCACGAAACCGTTTGAAGGCGTGCTGAAGAACCTGCAGCGCCGCTGGCAGGAAACCGACAGCGCCTGGGTGCGCGAGGAAATGTCGCGCTACCAGGCCGAAAAACCCTGTGTTGTCTGCAATGGCGCTCGGTTGAAACCCGAAGCCCTGTCGGTTCGGGTCGCCGGTTCCAATATCGCCGATGCGTCGGAACTGTCGATCCGCGGCGCGCTGGGTTGGTTCGCCGAGGTGCTGCCTCAGTTGAGCCCGCAACGGCAGGAAATCGCCGGACGTATTCTGCGGGAAATCGTGGACCGGCTGCGCTTCCTGGTCGATGTGGGGTTGGATTACCTGACGTTGGCGCGCGGTTCGGCAACATTGTCCGGTGGCGAGTCGCAACGGATTCGTCTGGCCAGTCAGATCGGGTCCGGTTTGACCGGCGTGCTGTATGTGCTGGACGAACCGTCGATCGGACTGCATCAACGCGACAACGAACGCCTGCTGGTCACGCTGCGGCGCCTGCGCGACCTCGGCAATACCGTTCTTGTTGTGGAACATGACGAAGACGCAATCCGAGCGGCCGATCATTTGATCGATATGGGTCCGGCGGCCGGGGTGAATGGCGGCTATGTGATCGCCGAGGGGACGCCGGACGAGGTTGCCGCCAATCCAAAGTCCCTGACCGGCGATTATCTGTCCGGCCGCCGCATGATCCCGCTGCCGCCGATGCGCCGCCCGATGCAGAAAGACCGTGTGCTGCGGGTCGTCGGCGCGCGCGGCAACAACCTGAAGAATATCTCCGCCAATTTTCCGCTGGGTACGTTCACTTGCGTGACCGGCGTGTCCGGCGGCGGCAAATCCACCCTGGTGATCGACACCCTATACAAAGCCGCCGCTCGGCGTTTGATGAGCGCCGGCACCGTGCCGACATTACATGACCGGATCGAGGGCCTGGATCAGATCGACAAGATTATCGACATTGACCAGTCGCCGATCGGACGCACTCCGAGATCCAACCCCGCGACGTACACCGATTTGTTCGCCCCGATCCGCGACTGGTTCGCCGAACTGCCGGAAGCCAGGGCGCGCGGCTACAAGCCCGGCCGGTTCAGCTTCAACGTCAAAGGCGGCCGCTGCGAGGCGTGCCAGGGCGATGGATTGCTGAAAATCGAGATGCACTTCTTACCCGATGTGTATGTGACCTGCGACACCTGCAAGGGCAAACGCTACAACCGCGAAACATTGGAAATCAAATTCCGCGACAAATCCATCGCCGAGGTGCTGGCGATGAGCGTCGATGAAGCGGTGCCCTACTTCAGCGCCCAACCGCGCATCCACGACCGCCTGAAAATCCTGCAACAGGTCGGGCTGGGGTACATCGCGCTTGGTCAGCAGGCGACAACGCTGTCCGGCGGTGAGGCTCAGCGTATCAAACTATCGAAGGAACTGGCTCGGCGCGCCACCGGGCGGACGTTGTATATCCTGGACGAACCGACGACCGGGCTGCACTTCGAGGACGTTCGCAAACTGCTGGAAGTGCTGCACACGCTGGTCGATCAGGGCAACACCGTTGTGGTGATCGAGCACAATCTGGAAGTCATCAAGACCGCCGACTGGATTCTGGATCTGGGTCCCGAAGGCGGGGACGGCGGCGGCCGCATCGTGGCGGAGGGCACGCCGGAGGACATTGTGGCCAACACGGAAAGCCATACCGGCCGTTTCCTGGCACCGCTGCTGCCTGTGGTGGAGGCACCGAAGAAGACGCGGCGGCGGGCTTAGGCGCCGGAACGTTTCAGTCGCTGGCCATGGCGATCCGGTTCTGCATGGTACGCAACAGCTCATCAAGGTTGTTGCCATTGTGCGCCATGATGGTCGCGGATTTCTGCCTTTGGGTCAGGCGAAACGACGTGCCGTCGGTCACGACGTCAATGAACTTCGGATTGGTCGTCGGATTGGAGATAACCCAATCGATCGCGGTGGGCGGAGAATTCGGCCGGTCAATGAGCGTGGAGACGACGCCTTCCTTGTCTTTCAGGTGACTGCTGACAACCGTCAATTTTACACCCGGGTCCTCTCCGAATCTGGCTGCCATGCCTAGCGTTAGAACCGCCTGAAACAGGCCGATGGAGAGCGTCTTCTGATCGGCGGTTGCGGTTCGCCAGAACCGGCCGAGGCAGAACTCAGCAATCCCGTCGACGTCAAAGGCGGCATTCGTAATGCCCCGCATGCTCGCGTGCTCTGCTGCTGCCGACGCAGTCCCGTTCACGATCGCGGCTAGCTTGTCGCCTGTCGATTGAACGAAGGCGGCAGCTTGATCCGTGTCCTGCCCTCTGGCCGGCTGGACAGCAGACATCAGCGCCGCTGCGGCGCCGAGCTTAAAAAGGTGGCTTCGGGTGATCATGCGATACGGAACTCCGGTAACGCTTTTCCTGTCGAGCAGATATGTCCGGCCGAGCAATCAAGCCTTTCCGGTCGCGCCAGCGCTATCGCTTCTGCTCCGACCTTACGCAATAGGCCAAACGCCACGATCGAAGCTGCGAACTCATTTTCATGCCTTACTGACATTCCAGAACGTCGGCGCCGGCCCCTTGCCCGGGTCGCTGATCGACCGGCTGTAGGCGATGCGCGGACGGTAACGACCGAGCGGAATGAAGGGGACGGAGTCTATGGCGAGCAGTTCGATCTTGCGTTCCAACCGCGTCAGTTCTTCCGGTGCTTCGGCATTCAGCCAGTCGGCGTAAGCGGCCTCCATCTCCGGGTTATCCGGCCAGCCGATCCAGGCGTCCTTACCATTGCCGCGTAACAACGAACTGAGTAACGGATCCAGCGATTCCGGCACCGGGGTGACACTGGCGAACAGCGACCAGCCGCCCTTGTCCAACGGCTCGCGGCTGTTCCGCCGCTGCAACACCGATCCCCAGTCCATGACCTGATCATCGACATTCACGCCCACCCGCCGCAACGAATCAATCACCACCAACGTCGCCAGATTATAGAACGGCTGGTCGGTCGAGTGCAGCACTGTCAGGGGCTCGCCCTTGTATCCGGCCTCAACAAACATTGCCTTTATTTCATCGACCGAGTGTTTTCTGGAGAGTTCATCGATTCCCGCGCGATCGACCTCCGGTTTTCCAGTGGCCAAATACCCCGTGGGCACGACTGCACTGTCCGGATCGCCGCCCATCACCGCGTCCATGACCTCCCACTGATCGATCGCCGCCCGAATGGCACGACGAACTTTTACGTTGTCGGTCGGGGCGATCGCGTGATTGGGCCGCAACTGGCTGATGACGCCGTATTCGTCAATCCGGCCCACCTTGACGTTCGGCGCCGCTCGCAGCACCGGCAGAAGATCGGGCAATGGCATTTCCAGCCAATCGACCTCGCCGGTGATCAGCGCGTTGGCCGCCGTCGCGGCGTCGGGGATCATTTTCCACTCCATGCGATCCACCAGCACCTTGTGGCCGCCGGACATGAAGCTGGGCTTTTCGTCGCGCGGCACGTAGCGCTCCCACGGCACCAGCGCGGCGTGGCTGCCGATGACATATTCGTCCATCAGGAAACGGAACGGTCCACTGCCGATCGGTTGCGGCACCGGCTTGAACGGGTCGGTGACCGCCATGCGCTCCGGCATCATCACGGCGGCGGTTTGCAGTTTCGAAAGAAGCTTCGGCAGCGAAGGCAGCTTCCGTTTCATCCGCAGCACAATGGTGCGGTCGTCCACCGCTTCCAGCGACTCCGCCCGCTGCGACAGCGTGGAGCCAACCGGATCGCGCTGCATCCAGCGGCGCAACGATGCCACGCAATCGCGCGCCAACACCTTCTGACCGTCGTGGAACCACAGGCCCTCGCGCAGGGTCATTGTCCAGCGCTTGCCGTCGTCCTCCACCAGGTAACCGGCGAGCATCTGCGGTTTCGGATTCATCCACTCGTCACGGCCAAACAGCACGTCGTAGATCTGAAATCCGATATTCCGCGTCGGCATCGCGCTTGTCCACATCGGATCCAGGCTCGACAACGGCGCCTGAGGCACGAAAATCAAAGTCTTCGTGGTTCCACCGATCGCCGGTGCCGCCAACACAGCGGCGGCTCCCGTCATTAACGTGCGTCTCTTCATGTCCCGGTTTCCTCGGTTTTTCTTGGCCGTTTAATCGATCCTAACGCAGCGGTTCGGCGGCGCGAAGCCTGACAGTTGGCCGTTAGACGTATCGCGATTACGATCCCTTCAGAAAAACCCGCGGGAGGGAAAATCCATGATCACGCAATTCGACAGCACGTATGCCGGCCATATCGACCTGGAAAACGTCGGCTACGCTGGCACACCGGTCAACGACCGGCGCTACCCGAACGAGAAGCTGGCAACGGCACTGCAAAAGGCCGAAATCACCGCCCAGACGCTGGATGGCCTGGGCTACGGCACGTTCTGGATGGCCGAACACCACTTCCAGCCGGAAGGCACCGAGTGCATCCCCAACGTCCTGCTGATGGCGTTACACCTGACCCACCTGACGAAGAACATCAAGCTCGGCTGCGGCTTCAATATCACCCCGATGTGGCATCCGCTGCGCCTCGCCGAGGACTACGCCATGGCCGACATCCTGTCGCACGGCCGCGTGGTGTTCGGTGTCGGACGTGGATACCACACGCGTGAGGTTGAAACGTTCGGCTCGCCGTTGCTGGACCAGAATGCCAACCGGGAACTGTTCGAGGAACAGGTCGATATCATCTTCAAGGCCTTCAACAACGAGTCGTTCTCCCACAAAGGCAAGCACTACACCTTGCCGCCGGAAGTGCCGTATCGCGGCTACACCTTGAAGGACCTGACGCTGGTGCCGCGTCCGGCGCGCCTGCCGGTGGAATGCTGGCAACCGATCCAGGGCGGATCGCAGCGGGCGCTCGACTTCATGGCGAAGCACGGCATTCAGGGCGTCATCGGCGGCGGATCGGCCGAGGGCGGCATCGTCCACAAGGTCATGGTGGATTTCCAGGCCGCCCACGCTCGCATTGGCAAGGAGGTCGCGCTGGGTGAACGCCTCGCCATCGGCTTCCAGTTCTTCATTGCCAATAGCAAGGAGGAAGGCATGCGCGAGGCCGGCAAATACTACGAGGAAAACATGAAGATGTTCGGCGAACTGCGTCTGGTGCAAGCCCTGACGGACGCTCAGATCGCTGCGATGCGCGATCCGAAGCTGGCGGTCAACACCAAGCTGCCGCGGATCGAGGATGCGGTGAAAGCCGGCGGCTTCCTGACCGGCACGCCCGCCGACATCATCGAAAGCCTGAAGAAGATCGAGGCCATGTATCCTGGCCTGTCCCGCGTCACAGTGACCCTGCCGCTCGGCACGCCGCTCGCCGTGTGGCTGGAACAGGTCGAACGGTTCGCGAGGGAGGTCATGCCGGCGTTCGGCGCGGGACCGAAACTGGAACTCGCGGCGAACTGAACCATCCGATGGCGGTTCGGCCCGGGCCGGCCGCCATCTGATGTCTGCTCCCGCCGGAAAACGGTTAGCCGACCGGCATATAGCGCCAGACGCTGGCGGGCGGAAAGTTCAACGGTGTCCAGGCATGTCTTTTCGGTTTCAAACCCAGTTTGCGGCCGGACAGCGGTGACGTGATGCAATAGCTGAACTGCAGGAACCCACGTCCCGGGGCGACCGCTTCCATCGCGCTGGTAAACAGTTTCTGATCGGCCAACGGCAGCAGCAACAACGGGATGCCGCATACGACGCTGCCGATACGGCCCCGGAAGCGCTCCGGCAGCAACTCCTGCAGCTTTTTCGCATCGCCTTCGATCACCGTCACACCGGGCAATGTCGCCCGCAGGTAGGGCACCATGTCGCCATCGACTTCCACGACGACCAAACGCTCCGGCGCCAAACCGGCATCCAGGAAAGCGCGCGTAATAACGCCGGTTCCGGCACCCAGCTCCAGCACCGCCATGCCGTCTTCCGGCCAGCCGTGCTTCACCAGTCGCGAGCACAACGCCTTAGAGGACGGAACGATGGAGCCCATTCGCAACGGGTGCGCCAGCCAGCGGCGCAGAAACAGTAAGGCGCCCTCGATGGCTTGGGTGGGCTTCGGCTGGACGGCAGTCATGGTTCCGGTCATGGAGTCTCCAGCGCCGGGTTCCGCGACAGCGGAACCGGGCCGATTGAGGTAACGAGCGAATCGTCAGGGCATATCGCCATCCGTTCGAGAGACAGCGGCATGGCATCCAGCGGCAATAGCGCGCGTGCGATGACGTTCCGATGTCAGATATATGAAGTAAAAATGTCGGACACACGTCAACGCCATACGTGTTGACCCGGTTCGGCGGCGCTTTATGTCAAGGATTATGCTTATGTTGAATCGCCGGCTTCGGCTTGCCCGGGTGGGTTTGGTCCTGATGATGGCGGGCGGGGCGACGCCGGTGCGCGCCGCCCCGCCTCCGGAACCGCTGACGGTAGTCATGGTGGACGACCGCTTCGAACCGGATCGCATCGTGCTGCATGCGGGCCAGACCTACGCGCTGCATCTGGAAAACCACGGGAAGGATATGCACGAGTTTACCGCGCCCGCATTCCTGAAGGCCGCGTCGATCCCGGACAAACATCTGTTGTCGAACGGCGGCACCGATATCGTCGTGCAGCCAGGCCAGTCGGCGACCCTTGTACTGGTCGCTCCCGGCAAGGGGGAATACGGGCTGGTGTGTGCCGATCATGACTGGGACGGCATGACCGGCACGATCGTGGTCGATTAAACCGCCGGGTCAGCCCATTTCGCCTCGAAGCGGTGCACCTCCGGAAAACCCATCAGCGCATTCATCTCGGAGAACGGCAGTTGCGCCGGGCCTCCGATGCTGGTCCCGGCGCGTTGCAGGTGGGCGTATCCCTGTAGCAGGGCGTTCGCGGCCGTCAGAAAGCCGGTGCCAGGGAACAGGGCAATCTTGAAGCCCATGGTTTCCAGTTCGCCCGCCGACAGGAACGGCGAGCGGCCACCCTCGACCATGTTCGCCAGCAGCACCGCACCGCGGAAGGTTTCGGCGATCCGGCGCAGTTCCTCCGGAGATTCCGGGCTTTCGACGAACAGGACATCGGCCCCGGCATTCAGGAATCCCTCCGCGCGGCGTAATGCATCATCCAGGCCCTCGGAATAGCGGGCGTCGGTGCGGGCAACGATCAGAAAATCGGGGTCCGGGCGGGCCGCTACCGCGACCTGAATTTTGCGTACGGCATCAGTATAGGGGATGACCCGGCGAAACTCGGTATGGCCGCATTTCTTCGGGATTTCCTGGTCTTCCAACTGGATACCGGCGGCTCCGGCGGCCGCGTAGGCACGCACGGTGCGGTCCACGTTCAAAAGGCCGCCATAACCGGTGTCGCCGTCAGCGATAAACGGCACATCAATCGCGGCGGCGATGCAACGAACGCGGTCCAGCATTTCGGTCACGCTGGCCAGGCCGGCGTCGGGTACACCCAGGGCCGAGGCGACCGCGCCATAGCCGGTCATATAAAGGGCGGGGAAACCCAGGCTGTTGGCGACACGCGCGGAAATCCCGTCATAAACGCCCGGCAGCGTCAGAATACCGGGCCGGCCAAGAATGTCCCGAAAAGTCATTGTACTGGTCCTTTTTAGCCCGGAATACGCACCATCATCGATGAGATCCCGTGCACGAACGCGGAGAAAACCCGTTTTGGCTCTTCAACGACCTCGATGACCGGGAAGCGCTTCATGATTTCTTCCCACAGAATCGTCAGTTGCAGTTCGGCCAGACGGTTGCCGACGCAGCGATGGATCCCAAATCCAAACGACAAATGCTGCCGCGGGCGGGCGCGATCGATGATGAATTGATCCGGATTGTCGATGGCGTCGGGGTCGCGGTTCCCGGAAATGTACCACATCGCCAGCTTGTCCCCGGCCTTAATCGTTTTGCCGCCGAGTTCGTAGTCCTCCAGCGCGGTGCGCCGCATGTAGGACAGCGGAGTCTGCCAGCGGATAATCTCCGGTACCATGTTCGGAATCAGGCCGGGGTTATCCCGCAGCTTCTGATACTGCTCCGGATGCTTGTTCAGCGCCCACAGGCCGCCACTGATGGAATTGCGGGTGGTGTCGTTGCCGCCGACGATCAGCAACACGCAGTTTCCCATGAACTCCATCGGGTCCATATTCCGCGTTGCCTCGCCATGAGCCAGCATGGAGATCAGGTCGTTGCCGCCAGGGGCGTTCACGCGTTCGTTCCACAACCCCAGCATGGCGCCGGCCATTTTCTTGAGTTCGTTGAACCGTTCTTCCTCGGTTTTCACCAGGGCGTTGGGGTCCTTGAAGTTGGTGGTGGCGACGTTTGACCAGTAGGTCAGGTCGCGGCGTTTTTCGAACGGGTAATCGAACAAGGTCGCCAGCATCTGGGTGGTGAGTTCGACGGACACATGCTCGACCCAGTCGAAGGTCTCGTTACGCGGCAGGTTATCGAGGATCTTCGCCGCCCGTTCACGGATCGTTGCGGCCATGGTGGCGAGGTTGCCCGGTGCGACGATGGGTGCCACGACAAGACGTTGTACATCGTGTTTCGGCGGATCCATCGCAATGAACATCGCCAGTTTGTACTGGGTTTCCTGATCCAGCAGGGTGATGCCGGCCGCCGAGGAAAACACCTGCGGATTGGTCTCCACCTTCATGATGTCTTTGTATTTGGTCACCGACCAATACGGTCCGAACTGACTGTCCGAGGTGTAATGAACGGGATCGTCGCGCCTGAGCCGAGCGAACCAGTCGGGCCAGACGTCGTCCTGGAATATGCGTGCGTCGGACACGTCAATCTGGTCGATCGGGGTGGTCCAAGGGTTGCCTAGGGCGTCGAGGTTGACCGGCGCGTTCATCGTATAGCCTCCCATGGCTCTGTTGGGCCGCACGGTAGCGTCCAGCGGGCGGCGGCGCAAACACCGTTTCGGGGCTGGCGGCCGGCCCGATGGACAGAAGCCGAACTCCGAGTCAGGGTCGGCGCGACCCGCCGATCCGGAGCCGTTCATGCTGCCGTCTGCCACCCTGACCGATGCCGAGACCCTTCTCGCTGAATGCCGATCGAAAGGCATCAGGCTGGCGACCGCCGAGAGTTGCACCGGTGGGTTGATCGCCGCCGCGTTGACGGCCATCGCGGGGTCATCCGACGTGCTGGACCGCGGTTTCGTCACCTACTCCAACCAGGCGAAGCACGAGATGGTCGGCGTGCCGATGCCGCTGATCGAGGCGCATGGCGCGGTCAGCGAGGAGGTCGCGCGAGCGATGGCCGAGGGGGCTCTGGCGCGTTCTCAGGCTGGTATTGCCGTATCGGTGACCGGCGTGGCCGGGCCGGGCGGCGGTAGTGTCGACAAACCGGTGGGCCTGGTCTGCTTCGGGCTCGCGCGAGCCGGGGCGGCGGTTCTCTCTGAGCGCTATGTGTTTCCGGGCGATCGTTCGGCCATCCGAGCGGCGACAGTGGCGCATGCGTTCACGATGATACGGGCGGCCCTGTAAAATGTTAGAGGCATTTCGTACAATCGATCCGCTCACGGCCGACGGTGTCGTTGTGGCGACAGCAGCGACCGACGCGGTCTATGTGATGTTCTCCTCAGCCGTCGCGGCACGCAAGCGGCTGCCGGCGGCGACGTGGAGCAGTATTTGGTACTTGCTCTCGTCGTTCGCAGTGATCAGTTATACGCAGAATTGGGTTTATGTCGGGTTCGCTGCCGCCGGGTCGTGGTTGGGGGCTTTTGCCTCCATGACGTTCTTGCGGGGGCGCCCATAGCAGTCGGGGGCATACGTCCCCATCTTCGATGCAAAGGAGAACAGGCCTATGAAAGCAACACTGAACGGACAGACCATCGCGCAGAGCGACGATATCGTGGAAAGCGGCGGCTACGCGTATTTTCCGCCGTCGGCCACGCACCTGGAATGGCTGGAGAAGGCCGCGAAAACGGTGTCCGACCATGCATGCCCGCACGGCGTGCAGTTCTATGACGCGGTGCTGGATGGCCATCGGTATGAACGCGCCGCGTGGGTTTATGAGAGTCCGCAGCCCAAGATGCAGGCCGTTGGTGGACGGTTTGGATTCTGGAAGGATGTGAAAGTCGCCTGACGCAGGGAACGTCGAGGCTCTCGGGTCGTTTGTCCCTGAACGTGACCGTCATCGGGCGCACGGGGCAGGCTAACCGAGGGCGGAATAGAACCGAACGGTCCTTATACAAGCCATCCAGCCGCTCCGCCGAACGGTAGCGACCGCGTCGTGCATGTCCGGAACGACATGTGCGATACGGAGCTTGGCCCAATCGCGACGGGAGGCATTGGTGAGCGACGCTGCCGAGCAACCAACCGCCCGCTCGTTGCGTGGTTTGGATGCTATCAACCTGTTGATGGCCGACGTGCGGGATGGGGTCGGACCATTCCTGTCCGTGTTCCTTAAGGGGGCGCGGCATTGGGATTCCGGAGCGATCGGGCTGGCCATGGGGGCATCGTCCATCGCCGCCGCGATGTGCCAGATCCCGGCGGGTTTGCTGGTGGATGGGACACGGGCCAAACGGCTGCTGATTGTCGTGTCGGGTCTCATGGTGGGCCTGGGCTGCCTGACCATCGTGGCGCTCCCCCATTTCTGGACGGTCATCGCGGCACAGGCGCTTCTGGGATCGGCCTCCGCCGTCATCCCACCAGCCATAGCCTCAATCTCGCTCGGTCTGGTCGGGCGGCGTCTTTTGGATGCGCGGATCAGCCGCAACGAGAGCTTCAACCATGCGGGCAACCTGACCTCGGCCGTGCTGGCCGGCAGTCTGGGGCAATACCTTGGCTACCATTGGATCTTCTACCTCGTTTGCGGCTTTGCCCTGGCGAGTGCGGCAATCGTCACTTTGGTGAACCCGCGAGAGATAGACCACGAGCGAGCGCGCGGCGGCGAAGATCCGTCGCACAACGGCAAGCCGATCCCGATCCGCGAGCTGTTGAAACTGCGAGATTTGCGGATCTTCCTGGCCGCGGTGATGCTGTTCCATTTCGGTAACGCGGCCATGCTGCCGATGGCCGGCCAAATCCTCGCGCAGACCCATCCAGGGGAGGATACACTCGCATTGTCCGCCTGTATCATCGCGGCACAGTTGGTTATGGTCGGCGTCGCGTGGTGCGTTGGGCAAGCATCGGCACGGGGCATCGGCCGCAAGCCGATCTTCCTGATCGCGCTGGCCGTGTTGCCGGTACGCGGCATATTGTTCTGTTTTACCGCCAGCCCGTACGGGGTGGTCGGCATTCAACTGCTTGATGGCGTGGCAGCCGGAATCTTTGGGGTGATCTCGGTGCTGATTGCGTCCGATCTGATGCGCGGCACCGGTCGGTTCAATTTGGCGCAGGGACTGACGGCTCTGGCTGTTGGCATCGGCGCCACCCTCAGCAACGCAACAGCCGGCTTTGTCGTGCAGTGGTTCGGATACGCGAGCGGATTCCTGTATTTGGCATCCATTGCCGGATGCGCACTGGTTTTCTTTATGGTGCTGATGCCAGAGACTAAGGATGCCGCCGGGGCCGCCGTCGCTCAACCCGAGACCGCGTGATGGGTGCGCTCGCGGCCTCGTCCTGGACCGTTTGGGCTATTGCCGCCGTCGCCACGGCAGGAGTGATCTTTCGGCCGTTTTTCTGGCCGGAATTCATCTGGGCCATCGCCGGCGCCCTGCTGTTGCTGGTCCTCGGGTTGCTGTCGCCGTCGGAGGCTCTGACCGGCGCGGCGAAAGGCACCGACGTCTATCTGTTTCTCATCGGCATGATGCTGTTGTCCGAGCTGGCTCGGCAGGAGGGTCTGTTCGACTGGCTCGCGGCCAAAGCGGCCGGCCATGCGAGGGGATCGGCGACACGATTGTTTTCGCTGGTGTTCGCGGTCGGGACGATCGTGACGGTGTTCCTGTCCAACGATGCGACGGCGGTCGTCCTGACACCCGCGGTCGCCGCGGTGGTCAAGGCGGCCAAAGCCAAAAATCCGCTGCCATATTTGTTCATCTGCGCGTTCATTGCCAACGCCGCCAGTTTCGTCCTGCCGATTTCGAACCCGGCGAATCTGGTGATCTACGGTAGCCACATGCCTCCGCTTCTAAAGTGGCTGCCGGCCTATGCACTGCCCTCGGTGCTGTCGATCGCCGCGACCTATATCGTGTTGCGCTGGAGCCAGCGGCACAGCCTGCGCGAACCGGTTTCGACCGAGATCGACGTGCCTGAGTTAAGCCTTTGCGGAAAGCTGGCCGCTGTTGGCATCGCGGTGACCGCTGTGGTTCTGCTGGCCTCATCCGCGCTCGATCTCCAGCTTGGCCTGCCGACATTTCTGGCCGGTTTGGCAACCATGCTGCTGGTGGTGACGCGATCCGAACGGGGACCGTTGGCGGCGGTCAAGGACGTGTCGTGGGGTGTGCTGCCATTGGTCGCAGGGCTGTTCGTGTTGGTGGAGGCGTTGGAAAAGACCGGCGTGACCGACGACCTGGGCACAGCGTTACGCGGCCTGGAGCACTGGTCGGCAACCGGGGCGGCCTGGGTGTCCGGTGTGGCGTTGGCGATCGGCTGCAATCTGGTCAACAACCTGCCCGCCGGACTGGTCGCGGGCCGGGTGGTCGAGATTGCGCGCGTGTCCGAGCATGTTCGATCCGCGGTCTTGATTGGCGTCGATTTGGGGCCGAATTTGTCAGTGACCGGGTCGCTCGCAACGATTCTGTGGCTGACGGCGCTGCGGCGGGAAGGGTTGCGGGTCGGCGCTTGGGCGTTCCTGAAACTGGGTATGTTGGTGATGCCCCCTGCGCTGGCACTGGCTATCTTAGGCGTGTTCGCTTTCGGCTGATGAAGGCAGGGCGTCGCTGTCGAGCGTCCGCACAATTTGATATTGGCCCCGAACGCACGGCCGGGCGGTTGATAAACGGCGCCAACATAACCTTGATATGACCTAGACGACGATATATCTTCCGATAGACTGGAAGATTATACACAATTGGAGTCCCCCATTGGCGACCACCGAAATGCTGAGGCCCACGGAGGCCGCCGTTGTGGCGCGCGTGACCTTGAGGGACGTCAACCGGGTTATCGATGAGCACATTCTGCCGGAAGCCTTCTTCACACTCGATGACGGCCGGCATGTGCTGGCCGCCGCCTGCACGTTGATCTCATTTTACTTCGCCAGTGCCAGATCCCTCACGTCCGAGCAGCGTCTGTTCGCGATCAGAGAAGCTGGATCGCGCCTGCATCGGTTCCGGACCCTTGATCCGGATGCACTCGTTAACGAGGATTGGATCGTGCGGGATGAGTTCCTGACCATCGATCTGACCTCGTTCGTTAAACGCACCGGAGAGCGGATGGACCGCTTGGACGCCGCCAGGTCTCTGATCGTGATCGATCCAGACGTGCTCGCGGGCACGCCTGTCATCCGAGGTACCCGCATCCCAGTATATGATATCTCGGCATCCGTGGCGGCCGATATTCCCATCGATCGCATCCTCGCCGCCTACCCGTCGCTGGACGCTGACTCGATCGAACTCGCCACACTCTATGCGGAAGCCAATCCCCCACGCGGCCGGCCGCGGACCAGTGCGGAGATCCCCACGGGCGCCGTCATCATCGCTGACCGCGGGGTTCGGCGCCGCGGGAAGGCTGGATGAAGTTTCTGGTCGATGAGTGCCTGAGTCCGGAACTCGTCCGTCGCGCGCACGCCGCCGGGTATGGCGAATCCTCTCACGTCGTCTGGCTTGGGCGCGGCGGCTGGAAGGATTGGGAACTGAAGCCATTCATTCTCGGGGGCGACTGGACCTTCGTGACCAGAAACGCCGTTGATTTTAGAGGCCCTGTCGCCGCTCCCGGCAGCAAAGGCCAATACGCCGGCGTAGCGATCCATGCCGGCCTGATCTGCCTGAACGGCCCGTTCGGAATGGATTTGGACATGCAGATCGAATTGTTCGATCAGGCCATGGATGAAATCGCCGCGGATGGCGATCTCGTGAACCAGGTTCTGGAGGTCACTTTAGAGGATGACAGCCTACATGTCCGGCGGTATCGCCTCCCGGATAAAGAACTATAACGTCCATCGCCCCGACGTCTCTGTGGTTCGCGAGAGGACCAAACGACGACCGACTAAGAGCGCCCAATCCGGACCTTGGTGAATACTCATGTCGGATAGACGCATCAGTCTTGACCTATAGGCACAGCGAATCGCCAACCTTGCGTCGGAAAATGGTCTCTCGAGCGGGTGAAGCATTATAAAAAGTTGAAATCCACCGATGATATCGGCACGTTGACTTCCATGTGCTTGACCATATACTTGTTGGACCACTTTGAAAAGCGCGACGATGCGGCGGATGCGCGCATGGGACGTATCGAGGATAAGCTCACCGACATTCAGGTTACGCTGGCCAGCCTGGCAACCAAAAACAACGTACGCGATACCGGCCTGACGATAACGGCTGTCGTGCTGGCATCCGTGTCGGGAGTCGGAGGCCTTTTATTCGCGGCATCGCGCAACCAGATCGCATCGTTCCAAACCGGGTAAGCCGCGGTTCAGACCGTGATCGCCAAATCCCGGGCGGGCCCACATGATCCTGTGGCGGCAGCACCGACTGCGCCAAGCGGGGCCACACACCAATAGTCTCGTTCTTGAGAACTTCGGACGGCGCGACGACCGTGATTCAACCACGTTGACTCCCCCCGCCAACCTCGTCATAAGCGACCGATCCGGTCCATCATGGTTTCCGGTCCCCGCCTGACGCGGGGGTTCCGTCGCTCCGCGAGTGTTCGCGCAGCGGCGCATTAACGTATGGAGTATCGCCACCCGTGTTCGAGGCACTATCGGACAAACTATCAGGGGTCTTCGACAAGCTCCGCTCACGCGGATCGCTGAACGAGGCCGACGTCACCGAAGCGCTGCGGGAAGTCCGCCTGGCGCTGCTGGACGCCGACGTCGCCCTGCCGGTGGTGCGCGACTTCATCGCCAAGGTGCGCGAACGCGCGGTCGGGGCGGAGGTTCTGTCCTCGGTCACCCCCGGCCAACAGGTCGTCAAGATCGTCAACGACGTGATGATCGACGCGCTGGGTGGCTCCGGCGCCGTGCCCATCAATTTGAATGCCGCCTCCCCGGTGCCGATCCTGATGGTCGGACTGCAAGGCTCCGGCAAGACCACCACCTCAGGCAAGATCGCCCGCCGGCTGTCCGAACGCCTGAAGAAGCGCGTGCTGCTGGCCAGTTTGGACACCCAACGCCCGGCCGCGCAGTTGCAGTTGGCACAGTTGGCCGATCAGGCCGGCGTGCCCAGCCTGCCGATCATCCCCGGCCAAACCCCCGTCCAGATCGCCACCCGAGCGATGGATGTGGCTCGGCGGGAAGGCTTTGACGTCGTTATTCTGGATACAGCCGGCCGCCTGTCCATCGACCAGGAGTTGATGGACGAAGTCCGGCAGGTGCGCGCCGTGACCAATCCGGCGGAAACGCTGCTGGTCGTGGATGCGATGACCGGCCAGGACGCCGTCAACACCGCCAAGGCGTTTAACGACGCTCTGTCGATCACCGGCATCGTCCTGACCCGGATGGATGGCGACGCCCGTGGTGGCGCGGCGCTGTCGATGCGGGCCATCACCGGCGCCCCGATCAAGCTGATCGGCGTCGGCGAAAAGCAGGATGCGCTGGAGGATTTCCATCCCGAACGCGTCGCCGGCCGGATCCTCGGCATGGGCGACATCGTCGGCCTGGTGGAACGCGCCTCGGAAACCATCGACCAGGCGGAGGCTGAAAAGCTCGCCGCCCGGATGATGAAGGGTAAGTTCGATCTGGAGGATTTCGCCAGTCAACTACGCCAGATCAGCAAGATGGGCGACCTTTCGGGTATCCTCGGCATGCTGCCGGGCGCGGGCAAGATCAAGCAACAGCTTGCCGGCGCCAATCTGGATACGAAAATCGTCGCACGTCAGGTGGCGATCATCTCGTCGATGACGAAGAAGGAACGCCGCACACCCGACATCATCAAGGCCAATCGCAAGAAGCGGATTGCCGCCGGGTCCGGGACCAGTGTCCAGGACGTCAACCGGCTGCTGAAGCAGTTCGACGATATGTCCACGATGATGAAGAAAATGAGCAAGCTGGGCCAGAAGGGCCTGATGCGTCAGGGCCTTGGCGCCCTGATGCCGAAAGGCATGTCTCAGCACAATCGCCGACCCTACTGAATTTACCCCCGTCGGATTTACCAGGAGACTTAGTTACATGGGCCTAAAGATTCGCCTCGCCCGCGCCGGTGCCAAGAAGCGCCCTTACTATCACATCGTGATCGCCGACAGCCGCAGCCCGCGCGACGGCCGTTTCATTGAGCGCGTTGGCGCCTACAACCCGATGCTGCCCGCCGATCACGCCGACCGCGTGAAGCTGATTGGTGACCGCATCGAGCATTGGATCGGCAACGGCGCCATCGCGACCGAACGCGTCGCGAAGTTCCTCGGCAAGGCCGGTCTGGCCCCGATGCCCGTCTGGAACGAGCAGCCGACCCAGTCGGCGCCGAAGAAAAAGGCGCAGGAACGCGCCAAAGCCGCCGCCGCGGCGGCCGTTTAATACAATCCGATGCCGGCAACACGTATCCAGTTGGGCGTGATCGGACGGGCACACGGCGTGCGCGGGTTGGTGAAGATCACCAGCCACACCGCCGAACCCGTCGATCTGACCGCGTACGGACCCTTGTCCGACGCGGAGGGGCGCGTGTTGTCCCTCCGCTGGGTGGCCGATGGGGTCGCTGAAATCACCCGTTATATCGACGGGGTGCCGGTCAAGGTGACCGACCGCAACGCGGCCGAGAAGCTGACCAACACCAAGCTGTTCGTCGATCGGTCGGCCTTACCGCCCGCCGAAGACGATGAGTTCTACCTGACGGACCTGATCGGCCTTGCCGTGACGGACCCGGCGGGCAAGGCCATCGGAACGGTGTCGATCGTGCATGACTATGGTGCGGGTGCCAGCCTGGAGATCGAGCGCAAGACCGGCGCATCGCTGATCATTCCGTTCACCGCCGCTTGCGTTCCAACGGTGGATATCGCCGCCGGACGTTTGGTGGTGGTCGAACCGGACGAGATCATCGTTGCGGAGGATGCCGCGTGAGCTGGCGCGCCTCTGTTTTGACCTTGTTCCCGGACATGTTTCCCGGCTCGCTTGGCCAGTCGTTGGCCGGGCGCGCGCTGGAAACCGGCATTTGGTCTTTGGATATGACCAACATCCGGGACTTTGCGCAGGACCGGCACCGTACGGTGGACGATACCCCATTTGGCGGCGGTGCGGGGATGGTGCTGCGGCCGGATATCGTCGATGCGGCGGTGGCCTCGGTTGCGGATGATCGGCCGGTGGTGTGTCTGACCCCGCGAGGCCGGCGCTTCACTCAGGCGGATGCACAGCGTTTCACCTCCGGTCCGGGTATAATCCTGGTCTGCGGCCGTTACGAAGGCATCGACCAGCGGGTCATCGAGTCGCGCGGCATGGAAGAGCTCTCCATCGGCGACTACGTGCTGTCAGGCGGCGAACTGGCGGCGCTGGTGCTGCTGGACAGCATCGTGCGGCTGCTGCCGGGAGTCATGGGCGCGGCCGAAAGTGCCGTGGACGAAAGCTTCTCCGACGGATTGCTGGAATACCCCCACTACACCCGCCCGGCCGAATGGCAGGGGCGCCGCGTGCCGGACGTGTTGTTGTCCGGCCATCACGGTGCCGTTGCCGCCTGGAGGCTGGCGGAATCGAAGACAATCACCCGCGAACGACGGCCCGATCTGTGGGCTTCGGCCGGGGCTCCACAGTAAAGCAAGAGGACAAGATCATGAATATCATCCAGCAATACGAAGCGGACGAGATCGCTCGCCTGACCGCCATCCGTGGCGTACCCGAGTTCATCGCCGGCGACACCATCCGCGTGTCCGTGAAGGTCGTCGAAGGCGAGCGCACCCGCGTGCAGGCCTTCGAAGGCGTCTGCATCGCTCGGTCCAATCGTGGCCTGAACAGCAATTTCACCATCCGCAAGATCAGCTATGGCGAAGGCGTGGAACGCGTGTTCCCGCTGTATGCACCGACGATCGCCGAGATCGCGGTGGTTCGCCGTGGCGATGTGCGCCGTGCGAAGCTGTATTACCTGCGTGGCCGCAGCGGCAAGTCCGCCCGTATTCAGGAACGCGCCCGTTCGACGACTCCGGTCGCCGGCAAGGCCGCGGCGGCTCCGGCCGAGTCCGCCGCAGCGTCTGAGTAAACACTTTCGGGTCCTGCCTGAATTTTACTGTGGACCCCAATTTTACTGAAGAATGGCCGGCCTTGTGCCGGCCATTCTTGTATCGGGCGCCCTACAGCACCCCGTCGCTCTTCAGCCCTTCCACGTCCGCGGCTGACATCCCCAGCCATTCGGTCAATACGTCAGCGGTGTGCTGGCCGAGGATCGGGGACGCCTTCACCTTCGGCGGCTTGCCATTCACCCGCACCGGCCAGGCCGGCATCTTGAAGCCGCCATGGGTCGGGTGCTGCATCGTCTGCATGGCGCCGCGCGCCTCCAGGCTGGGGTCGTTCTGGAGCTCCATCGTGTCCAGAACCGGACCGGCCGGGATCCCTGCCCCGCCCACCAGCTCCATTGCTTCATACTTGGTGCGAGTCTGTGTCCACGCTCGGATGATTGGATCCAGTGCCGCATCGTTCTTCACCCGCAGCGTCGGGGTGGCAAAACGCGGGTCGTCGATCAGGTCCTCGCGCCCCATCACCTTGCACAGACGCGACCAGTGTTCCGGATTGCCCCGGCTGGTCATAATCCACACGTAATCGTTCAGGCCGCCCGGAGCGCAGGGATACAGTCCCGATGGGCCGTTGGTGCCACCGCCGGAACGGGTGCCGTCCCGCTCCACCGCCTTGCCGAATTTTGCCTGGGTCGAGAAGTTGGTGCGCATATAGTGCAGCATCGCATCCTGCATGGCGACCTGAAGCCGGAACCCCTCGCCGCTTTTGTCGCGCTTGCGCAACGCACCCAGGATGGTGACCGCCATCGTCATGCCGGTGCCGGTATCGCCCAACGAAATCCCCGGTTTCACCGGCTGCCGGCCGCGCTCTCCGGTGACGCTGATGGTGCCGCCGGTCGCCTGCGCGATCATGTCGAACGCGAGGTTCTTCTCGTACGGGCTGCCGGTGCCGAAGCCTTTGATCTGGCAATAGATGATGCCGGGATTGAGCGCTTTGACGTCGTCGTAGCCGAGGCCAAGCCGCTCGATGGTACCGGGCGCCATGTTTTCCACGCAGACATCCGCCTTGCGCAACAGGTCTTTGACCAGCTCCAGTCCCCGCGGGGACTTCAGGTTGATTGTGATCGACTTCTTGTTCGCATTGAACATGTGAAAGTAATACGGATCGTCATCCGGCTGCCCGGGACGCAGGCGGCGGCCGGGATCGCCGACTTTGGGGTTCTCGATTTTCACCACTTCGGCACCGAGCCAGGCGAGAGCTTCCGTGCAGGAAGGGCCTGCTTCGAATTGGGTAAAATCGACGATTTTGACGCCGGCGAGGAAGTCGAGGTCGGTGCTGTTGTCAGCCATGGCAATGCCCTCCGGTTTTATTTTCCGAAAACCATCGCACAGTTGGGACTCTGGTCAAGGCAGCGGCCTGTCTGGCGCTGGCCGCATCGACTTTGAACAGGTATTGGCGACGTGTAGTCAAGAGAGCGGCGCAAAAATGCCCCATCAGTGTCTGAACAAGACAATCCCGAAGGCCGGGCCGGCGATGGTGCGAAAGATGGCGCTTTATGGAGTTTTCCGGCAGAAATTGAGGTGCGCGGCCCTAATGTCCACCAATCAGCTTCAGTAGGGTAAAAACCAACCCCAACAACGCGATATTCGCCCCCACGACCGTGGTCACCATCGTCCATGTCGATGGAAGGGCACCCACCTTTCCTTTCAAAAACCCGAGATCGCGTACAACCTGCTTCATGTCTGAGCGCAGGTCTTTTACGTCGCTCTCAAGATGGGCAACACGAATGGACATGACATCGGGAGGATCGGGAGGGCCACCTCCGTTGTCAAGTGACAGGCCACGGAACGGCACGATCGTAGGCTCTATTTTTGTCGGACGACCGCTCATCTGCCGGTTATATCCGATCGCAGATTTGTTTCTTTAACGGTCGCTACATAGGTTTCGATCGTGTGCGCCAGGTGCGATCTGACAAACCCGCAGTTGTTGCATGTCAGCGTGTAGAGCCCATAGGAGCGCGCGGCATTAGAAAGGAGCGCAGTGCGAAAATCCGGCTTATCGAGCAACGACCAGGTTGGATGCCCACAAAAAGGGCACTCTGTCTTCACCCCCTTTTCAGCCAGGAAACGGGCTATTGTTTGCACCAGTTGGTCTTGTGCCGCATCAGGCTTTGCGCAGCTCATCACCCGGCCTCCATGTGTTGTGCCCTCATCAGCCTGCGAATGTCTTCCGCCGGTAGCCAGCCCAATCTCAACGGCCCGGCTGCCCCTCAAGACGGACGTGCAGCGGGAACAGCATGCCGGTCGGGTCATCCATGAGTCCGCGGGGTGGAACCACGGCCGGCAAAGCCATCATGGCAGAGCAAGATTAACAACCGGTTAACAGTCGATGCCCTGACGGCGCGAATCGACCCTCCTGCCTGCCTCTATTGCCAGAGGACGAACACCACCCCGATCGCCGCCCATGCCAACACCAACGCCGACAAGGTGAACGCGACATTCCAGGTCGTGGCGACTGTCCATGGCGAGACACCGGCCCAGCGGGCGGTGGTGATGGCGGAGGCTGACATCGGGGTCATGCTGACTCCAAGACCCCACCCAAGCATGCAGGCGAAGGCCAGGACGGCAGGCGAGATCCCGAACGCGGCCGGGTCCGGCATCGCGGCCCCGAGCAGAGCAATGACGGCGACGGGGTTCAGGCCGATCTGACCGGTGACGATCAGGATGACCGGGACCAGCAGCGGGACGGCAATGGGTGGCAGGTGGGCGATATAGGGGGCGAGACCGGCGGCAGGCAGGGCGCCGCCGACCGCGACTCCCATGAAGCCGGAGCCGGCCAGGACTGTGGCCTCCGACCGGAAATTCGGGATGCGGTGGAAGAAGCGGGTCGCTCGGCGTTGCAGGATGGCGGCGGCGCGGGAGATGGGGTTGGCGGTGGCGATGAAATTCCAGGATTGGGTGATCGCCCATCCCAGGCCGACCAGCGGCACGATCAGGGTGACGGCGGCGACCAGGGTGACATGAAGGACAACGCTGCCGAGTTCGGCGAGCAGCATAACCAGGCCGACCAGAGCCAGGATGCGCAAGTGGATGGACCAGGACTCGGCGGTTTGGGGTCTGGTGCCTCCAGACGTCGCCTGGCGGGCGGCGGACAGGCGGTCCTCCAGCCAGCCGATGGCGGCCATGCCGACGGAGACGACGAACGCAATGGGCAGCAGCATGCCCATTGGCGCGGCGGGAACGGCGGTGGAGACAACCGCTGTCATCAGGTTCAGCGGACTCCAGCAGTTCATCACGGCGAAGCCGCGGTAGATCGCCATCAGCATGCGGCGGGTGCGGAGGGCGCGCGTCGCCTCGTTGCCGGCGGCCTGCAGGGTGTTGGCGCGCATGACCATCGCACCCAGCAGTTCGATGGCGCCATAGGACAGAATAATGCCGAACAGGTGGCCGCCTCCGGTCAGGGCGGCGTAGCGAAGGCCGGGCGGTTGGGCGACGAGGTGCTGGCCGCAGCGGCGGACGAGTTTGCTGGTCTCGGCGGCGTCCCGCAGGGTGGAGAGGGCCAGGAAGAAGGCGCCGTAAGATGCGCCCCGGCGCCAGGAGGCGAGGAACAGGGTGGCGGGGTCGGCGGAGATGAGGACGCCGATCAGGCCGATGCCGGTGAGGGCGAGAAACAGGATCTGGGCGTAGCGGCGCTGGCGGGGAAATTCGAGCATCAGGAACGCCAGGATAGCGATGCCGGCCAGGCCTCCCGCGATTGGGAGGTGGCCGAACTGGTCCAGAAGGGTGGCGGCCCAGGCTGTCAGGTAGGTGGCGGCGCTGAGGCGGTCTCGGGTCAAGGCAGGTGGTCCGATTGTTGGAGCGTGATGCGGTTGGCCCCAGAATGATCCTTGTGCCGGAGATCGGCCAGCCCGGGATCACGTTCGTTGGCGGTCACCCCTTCACTAACCGGTTCGCACATGTGCTAGGCTTGCTTTCACTGTCAGGGGAAACGCCGCTTGTGTCCGTCGCCAAGGAACCCGCCCGCAAACCGGATGCCGAACGCACCCGCGCCGACATCCTGTCCGTCGCTCGGCAGGAGTTCGTCGAGCACGGGCTGAATGGCGCCCGCGTCGATGCGATCGCCGAGCGGACGCGGACGACAAAGCGGATGCTATATTATTACTTCGGCAGCAAGGAAGGTTTGTATTCGGCGGTGCTGCAGCAGGCTTATGCCGACATCAGAGCGTCCGAAGCCACGCTGCCGCTGGAGGATCTGGACCCGCTGACCGCACTGCGGCGGCTGATCGAATTCACCTTCGACTATGAGGACTCGCATCCGGATTTCGTGCGGCTGATCGCGATCGAGAACGTCCATCAAGCGCAGTATTTGACCCGGTTGCCGACGATCCAGAGCGTTAATGCGAATGTGATCACGACGCTGGACTCGATTTTGACGCGCGGGCGGGCCGAGGGGGTATTTGGCCGGGAGTGCGCCGCGGTCGATGTGCATCTGATGATCAGCGGGCTGTGCTTCTACCGGGTGTCCAACCGGCACACGTTCGGGGCGATCTTCGGGTGCGATCTGTCGGCAACGGAGGTGCGGGCTCGGCATAAGGCGATGATCGTGGAGACGGTGGTGGGGTGGGTGATTGGGTCTGCTCCGCTTCGCTGACCTCACCGCCGCATGCACGGTGTCGGATGAGCGCTATTCGTGGTGCGACCCACAGGCGGGGCGCCGCCCGGCTTTCGTTGGTGGCCGGACTAAATCGCCTAAACTCGATAAAACATAGTAAAATCGCGGCTTTCAAAGAAGCCTAATAGAGGACGGGTGGCAGGGTTATTGGATGCCTGACCGTGGCTTAACACTTGCTCGCGTCTGCTCCAACACCATGATACCATGCCGTCATGTCCGCCGCACTGGAAATTCCCGCACCAATATCGCTGGCCGAGTTCCTCGCCTGGGACGCCCCGGATGATGTCCGCTGGCAGCTCGTGGACGGCGAACCCCGTGCCATGGCGCCCATCAGCCCGATCTACGGCTCGATCCAAAACGAGCTTCACGGTCGGCTGCGAAATCATCTCGCCGAACGAGGCGGGCGTTACCGGGCGTATAGCACGCCCGGTGTCGCGTTGGGCGTGCGGGCAGACAGAAATTACCGTATCCCGGATATTGGGGTCTCGTGCTCTCCGCTGATTCCGGGCGAACCTACCATTCCCAACCCGGTGCTGCTGGTTGAAATCCTGTCTCCGGGCAATCCGGCGCAAACCTGGATGAACGTGTGGGCGTACACCACGATCCCCAGTGTTCAGGAAATTGTCGTTATCCGCAGCGATGTCATTGGCGCCCAGTTACTGCGGCGCAAGCCGGACAGCACCTGGCCCTTCGTGCCGCTGGCCGTGGAAAGCGGGGAACTGGCGTTGGAGAGCATCGGGTTCCGCGTGGATTTGGAGGCGCTGTTCGTGGGAACGTGGCTGATCGACGGGCCACCGTCCTGATTGCGGGTCGTCAGGCGAGGCCCACAGATATTTTTGTTAATTTTTCATAACAAAAATATCTGGTCCGACTGAAACCCAACTTCTGTCGTCACAGGAGGCCCGGACAAGCCTGGCCATGACGATGAGGCGCGAGATTCGGCATCAGAGGCCGCTGTACTTCAGAAACGAGAACCAGCTCTACGCCACACCCAGTTCCGCCCGCACCAACTGCACCCAATAAGCCGCCCCCAGCGTCAGGATCGCGTCATTAAAATCGTAGTCCGGCGTATGGACATTATGCACCTTGCCATCCGGTGCCGAACCGTTGCCGATCATGATGAAACCGCCCGGCCGAGCCTCCAGCATGAACGAAAAATCCTCCGATCCGGTGAACGGGGCCGCGTTCGCCTGGACGTTGCCGGCCCCGACCAGCGCCGAGGCGGCCGCCACCGAAACCGCGGTCTGTTCGGCGTGAGTCACCAACGGCGGATACCGCCGCGTGTAGGTCACCTCGGCCGAACAACCGAACACAGCCGCTTGCGCGTGCGCGATTTCGTTCAGACGCTTCTCGATCAGGTCGCGGATCCTCGGCTTGTAGGACCGGGCGGTCCCGGCGATTGTCACGCGTGCTGGAATGATGTTGGGGGAACCGGGATTGCCGCCGGCCACAGACCCGACGCTGACCACAGCCGTCTCGGTCGCGGCGACGTTACGGCTGACAATCGTTTGGAGCGCGAGAATGAAATGCGCCAGCGGCAGAGTCGCATCGGTCGCGAGATGCGCGCCCGCTCCGCCATGCCCGCCGGTGCCGGTAAACGCCACCGACCACGTATCGCTGGCGGCCATGAACGGACCGGTGCGGGTGCGGAACTCGCCCACCGGGATACCGGGCATGTTGTGCATGCCGTACACCGCATCGACAGGGAAACGATCGAACAGGCCCTCAGCCACCATCTCGCGCCCGCCACCGAGACCTTCCTCAGCCGGCTGGAAGATGAACGTGACGGTGCCGCCGAACTCGTCCGGGTGTTCGGCAAGATAGCGGGCGGCGCCCAGCAGCATGGCGGTGTGGCCGTCATGCCCGCAGGCGTGCATTTTCCCGGTAACGGTTGAGCCATGCTCCCGGTTCGGCACTTCCTGGATATGCAATGCGTCCAGATCGGCCCGCAGACCGATCCCGCGTTGTCCCGGCCGACGCCCTTGCAGTGTCGCGACGACACCGGTTTTGGCGACGCCCTCGGTGACGTCCAGGCCCCAGGCGCGCAGCCGTTCGGCCACCAGCGCGGCGGTGCGGTGTTCCTCGAACCCAACCTCCGGATGGCGATGAATGTCCTGCCGGATCGCAATCAGTTCGGGTTCGTAGGCCTTCAGGCCGGCGATCAGGTCATGCGGTGCCATGGTGGTCTCCTTGGTCGGTTCGACACGATAGCATACCTGCCTTGTCGCGGTCAGCCAGACACGCGGTCGTCGGGCCGATGTGCGGCTTGCAGCCGGCCCTCCGCGCGCGCACTATCCGGCGACGATAGGGATGGGTGCGGCGACAATGGCGAACTACCGGCTGCATTATTTTCCGGAGTCCGGCAACAGCTACAAGCTTGCCCTGATGCTCACATTGTGCGGCCAGACATTCGAACCGGTTTGGACCGATTTTGCTGGCGGGGTGACGCGAACCCCGGAATGGCGCGCGACGGTTAATCCGATGGGCGAAATTCCCGTCTTGGAAGAAAACGGCATCCGCCTGACCCAGACCGCCCCGATCCTTTTGCAACTCGCCGATCGATACGGGATGTTTGGTGGCGAGACCGCCCCGGAGAAATTCGAGATTTTACGCTGGCTGTTTTGGGACAACCACAAACTCAGTGGATATATGGCCACTTATCGCTATTACCGGACTTTCACGCCGACGCCTGATCCGCATGTTCTCGCGCATTTCCGCAAGCGCCTCGACGACTTCCTGACGATCCTCGATCAACACTTGCAAGGCAGCGCTTTCGCCGCCGGTGACAGACCGACAGTGGCCGATTTTTCGCTGATGGCCTACTTGTCGTATCCAAACGACGAAACCGGATACGATCTATCGGTCAGCCACCCTTCGATCCATGCCTGGCTCGGTCGTATCGCGCAACTGCCGGGCTGGCGTTCGCCATACGATCTGTTGCCAGGTCAGCGTCTCGTTCATTACGGGTGAGGTCGATCAGGCGAAAGGCTCCGAATTGAAACGTTCTACTCCGCCGCGGCCGCCATTCGGCCGCCGACGCGGCGAGGAATGTGCAGTCCCATCGCGGCGATCAGCGCGCTGACGGCGGTGAACACCGCCATGCCGTATAAGCCGCCCGCGTAACTGCCGGTCGCGTCCTTCATCCAGCCCACCACCGCCGGCCCGACGGCGCCGCCGATATTGCCGAACGCGTTGATGAACGCGATGCCGCCCGCCGCCGACGCTCCGGTCAGGATCATCGTCGGCATCGCCCAGAACGGCCCCTTGGTGCCGTAGAACCCGATCGTCGCCAGGCACATGCCCGCCAGCGACCACCACGTCCCCATCGTTGCCCCGGCGATCACCAGCCCAACCGTGGCCAACGTGCACGTCGCGAACAGCAGCCAGCGGCGGTCCCCCAGATGATCCGACAGCCAGCCGCACACGATCATCGATATCGCGCCACAGATATACGCCAGGCTCGTTGCATAACCGACGTTCATCGTGGAGGCACCGAGCGACTTGATGATCTGCGGAACGAACAGCAGCAGGCCAAGGCTGGCGGTGACAATCCCCAGGTAATTCAGCGACAGCAGCACGATCTTCGGATTCAAAATCCCCCGCATAATACTGAACGTCCCGCCCGCCTCCACCGCTCGGCGTTCGGATTGCAGCGTGTTCGACAGCCATGCGCGTTCCGGTTCGCTCAGCCATTTCGCGCTGGCGGGGCGGTCGGTCATTGCGAACAGCACGAAGAAGCCGACGGCGATGGTTGGGACGGCCTCCAGCAGATAGATCCACTGCCAGCCTTTGACGCCCAGCACGCCGTCCATGCCCAGAATGGCGGTGGAAATCGGCGCACCGAGCGCGACCGAGACCGGCAGCGCCAGAGTGAAGAAGCCGATGATGCGGCCGCGGTGGGCGTCGGGGAACCAGTAGGTGAACAGCAGGATCATGCCGGGGAACAAGCCGGCCTCCCCGGCGCCCAGCAGAAAGCGCACCAGCAGGAAGCTGTTCGGCCCGATGACGGCGGCGGTGGCGGCGGACGCGATGCCCCAGGTCACCATGATCCGAGCCAGCCACAGGCGGGCGCCGACCTTGTCCATGATCAGGTTGCTGGGGACCTCAAACAGCACGTAGCCGATATAGAAGGCGGTCGAGCTGAAGCCGTACGAGGCGGCGGTCAGCCCGATGTCCTTGTTCATCGTCAGCGCGGCGAAGCTGACATTGATGCGGTCAATGTAGCACAGGAAATACATCAACATCGTCAGCGGCAGCAGGCGCAGATACACTTTGCGCATGGCCGATCTCTCGATCGCAGTGTCCATCCATGGTCTCCCTGAAATGCGCGCCGGTTTCGGCATTCTTTGGGAGGAAGTGTTGCCAGTTTCGCTGCCGCCCGCAAGCCCCGTGGCTGCGTCTGTCTATGAGGTCCGCCCCCACAACTGCCGGCTGGCAATCGCCGCCCCTTGCGCCAGCGCGTCCAGCTTCGCCCAGGCAACATCGGGGTGCACCCGGCCACCCAGGCCGCAATCGGTCGCGGCAATAACGTTCTCGCGGCCCACCAGATTGGCGAAGCGCAGAATCCGTTCCGCTACCAGTTCCGGATGCTCCACGACATTGGTGGCGTGGCTGACAACACCGGGCAGGATCAGCTTGCCGTCCGGCAGTTTGACGTCCTTCCAGACGTTCCACTCGTGCTCGTGGCGGACGTTGCCTGCCTCAAATGAGTAGGCCTGGCAATTGATCGCCAGCATCACATCGACGATGTCGCGCATCGGGATGTCGGTGGTGTGCGGGCCATGCCAGCTTCCCCAGCACAGATGGAACCGGATGCGGTCCTGCGGCAGGCCTTTGATGGCGTGGTTCAGCGCGTCCACCCGGCGCATGGAGAATTTTCGATAGGCCTCGACGGTTGGCTCCGGGTTGATCATGTCCCAGTTCTCGGCGATCGACGGATCGTCCAATTGCAGGATCAGCCCGGCGTCGATGATCGCCTTGTATTCCTCGCGCATCGCATCGGCGCAGGCAAACAGGAAGTCCTCGTCGGTCTTGTAGTAAGTATTGCCGATGCGGGATGCGCTGCCCGGCGCCACAGACGTCATGAACCCTTCCTCGATCCCCGACGCCGCAAGCGCTGCCTTGAAGTTCGCGATATCGGCCTGGATGGCGGCGTGGCCGGTGTAGGTCAGTGGGCCGACACAAACCGGCGTGTGGGCGGCCCTGGGACCGGTGGTGATGCCGGAGTCCGGATCGTTGTACGCGGCGGCGAATCTGTTGCGGTCGCGGCGGTCACCAAAGCTGGTCAGCACGACCTCATCCGGACGGGAGCGCACCGGGGGGCTGTCATAGAGACCGGGACCGGACAGTTCGAGGCCGCCCAGGCGCTGGAACGAATAGCTCCACCACGCGCCGTAGTTGATACGGCTGCCCATCGATTTGCCGAACTCGCCATCGCCGGGCAGGTCGATCCCGAGCGCTTTCTGGTGAGCCACGACGTTGGAGACGGCGGCGGAGAGTTCAGTCTGGAACCGGGTTTCGTCGATGCCGACGCCGGCCCCGCGCAGGCGGTTGGCCTCGATCAGGGCGTCCGGGCGCGGCAGGCTGCCGGCGTGGCTGGTCAGGATGCGGTGTTGGCTGGATCTCATGGTGTCTTCCCGGGCGTTGGTGCGCTGGCCGTCGCGGCCGAGGGCGGCCGGGAGAATGCGGGGTTATCGCCGGTTCGGCAACCGGGGGCTGGGTTGGGGGGCCCCGGGATCGTACTGAGCGGGCGGGGTCGCCGAACGAGGGTTTCGATACGGGAAAAAATTGACGGTTGACAACCGCACGTTCTCGAAACAGGTTCATCACGGCAACACTCTCCACACGTACTCGACCGATCTGTGGCGGCAACGTTCCCTTCGTACTTAACTTCCGCCAAGGATAGCCGCCGGCCATGTCCAACCCAACCAGTATCAATAAAAATTCGACTACCCTTAATCTGGTGGCCGGCGGCGCCTATATTATCACCGGTTCAAACGATACGATCATTGCCGGAACCGGCGTGACAGTCACGGTTACCGGCAGTGGCGATACAGTCACCGCCGGTGCGGGCAGCTCGGTCACCATCGGCGGCAATGGGCAGAACGCCACCCAGGCGAACTCGGACTCGGTCACTCTCGCAAACGGCGGCTCGGTCTATGAGTATGACAATTCGCATGTGACTATCGGCGGCAACAACATCACCGCCAACGTGGGCAACCTGGACGGCACGGGGATGTATGGCAGCGGCGACACGTTCAACGTGAACGGCACCGGCAGCTATGTCGTGATCGGTGGGAACGGCCAGAATGCCAGCCAGCCGAACTGGGACAGCGTGAATTTCACCGATGCCCCGGGCGGCACGGTCTATGAGTATGACAGCTCGTCCCTGACTGTGAACGGCAGCAGCGTGACCGCCTGGGTTGGCACCAACAGCACCACGACGCTGACCGGCGCCGGAGACGCCGCGACAGTGGCCGCCAGTGCGACCGGCACCAGCGTCAATCTCACCGGGTCCGGCGAGTATGCCACCATCTCGGGAAGTGGCGACTTCGGCAATGCGCTGGGCACCAACGACACGGTGACAGTGACCGGCGCCTACAGCACCGCCAACGCCTTCGCCAGCACGACCGGAACCAGCCTGAACCTGATGGCGACAGGCGATGTCGCCAACGTCGCCGGCAGCGGCAATTTCGGTAACGCCGCGGGCGCCAACGACACGGTGACCGTGACCGGCGCCTACAGCACCGCCAACGCCTTCGCCTCGGCGACCAACGCCGCCCTTGACCTCGCAGGTTCGGGTGATAGCGCGAGCATGGCACGCAGCGGCGACACCGCAACGATCACAGGAGGCTACGACACGGTCAATGCGGTTGCCGGCGATACGGCCAATGTCTCCGGGACCGGCGAGACCGTTAACGGCTCCTACGACACGGTCAACGAAACCGCCGCCGGGACGAGTGTCCTCGTCAACGGCAACAGCGATACCGTCAACAGCAGCGCCGCGGGCAATGTCGCCGGATTCACCGGATCCAACGACATTGCAAACGTCTCAAACGGGCAAATCTATACCAACGACACCAGCGCCGGCAGCCTGTCCATTACGGACCCGGGCGAGGACGACACCACAACGAACATCAGCGGCACAACCCAGAGCAGCCCGGCGCTGACAGCCCAAACCATCAGCGACATCGACGCGATCGATAACGCGGTGTTGGACCGCGACGCGGCGCCGGCCGATCTGGTTTCGGCGCAGATCGTGCTGGCGGACGGCGGCAACCTGGCCACCGTCATGTCCGCCGTCGCCAACTCGGCCGAGTCGCAGGCCGACATGGCCAGCACTTATGCCGCGGCGACGGCCTCCGGGCCGATACAGACGCTGATGAACGCGCAACCGCAGTCCAATTTTGAAGCAGCAAGCGGCGGCTGTGCACCGACCCAGACGCAGTTCAACGCCTTCGCCGACGCGATGTCCACCAGCGATGGCGCCCCGATCGAACTGGTCTCGATCGATCCGTACACCGGCGCGCAGACCGAGCTGGCAGACACCAGCATGACCAACCTGCTGGCCGAGCTGCCGGTACTTCAGACGCTGGCGAACGGCGCCACCCCGGGGCTGCAACTGGCGGACGGCACGCAGGTGCGGTTCGCCTCCACCGCTCAGACGGTCACCTTTCTGTACTCCCTGGCCGTCCAGCAGATGCAGGCGACGTCGTTTGTCACCGACAACTACAACCTCGACATGCAGTGGCTGAACACGGTCGATCAGCCGCTGTTGAGCGAAGCCCTGTTCTGGAGCGAACGCTCCGCGGCCGAAACCCCCGCCGGTACGGCCAGCGGGACCCGGGCGCAGGAGGATAACGTCCTGGCCGCGCTGGCGCTGAAAATCGCCGCGGAACCCCCGGGCAGCCGGCAGGACATGTCGGTGACGATCAACAATACCATCGAGCACTGCCAGACCCAGATCACTGTCTATGCCAATGGCTCGGGCGGACGTATCCACGACATCGCCAGCAGCCCGTGGACCATTGTCGAGCAGGTTGTCTCGACGGTTGTGAACGTGGCGGCGGTGTTCTTTCCGGCATTGGCGCCGGTGGCGGTGGCGATCGACGCGGCGCAGGCGGGGCAGGCGTTCGCCAACGGGCAGGATATCCAGGGGCTGCTGAGCTTGGCGCAGGCGGTGGGTGCCGGGCTTGGCGCGGCAGCCGGGGCAATCGGCGACTCGGCGGCGCTTGCCGCCGAAGGTGGGGTTGTCGGCGACGCGGAAGCCAACGCGTTGGCGGATCAGATCGAGCTGGCGTCAAACCTGCAAACGGCTTCTCAGATGGTGAACGCGGCCACGCAGGTTGTGGGTGGCGCCTACGGTGCGGTCACCTCGGCGCAGAACGGCAACGCCTTCGGGGTTCTCGCCGGGGTGCTGGAGGTTGCCGCCGGCGCGGCAAGCGGGATCGGGGCGTCATCAGGCGATACCGCCTACCAACAGGCGATGGCCACGCTCGCCAAGGACATCGGGACGGCGGGGGTCGCCGCCAGCATGGCGGGTGCGTTTACGAGCGGGAATGTGACGCAGGGACTTTTGGATAGTCTGAACCTGTTTCTGCCAGCGGTGGCACAGGCGTATATCAGTACTCAGACCAACCAGACCGATGCGAGTGCCGGGCTGGGGGCGGCAAGCCAAGCCGTCAACAACGCCTATCAGCAGTACTATGCCAATCAGAACGCCCCAACCAGTGCTGACAATATAGCCGAGGGGCTGGCGGCAGCGATACCGGCTCCAACCATCGGCAGTGGTTCGACGGGGACCGCGGCGCCGCAATACAACTTCAAGATCAACACCGCCGCATTCGCAGCCGATCTCGGAGCAATCACCGCGAATGGAGTGCCGACCTTCAACAACGCCATTAGCCAGTTGCCCGCAGCAGCAGTGCCGCCGGGTGGTTATACGACGATCACGACATTCGACTCGACGACGTGGCAATTCACGTTCGCTGCCGACCCGGCGGTTGGGGGCGGCACGGGTAGCAACATCGGTGTGAATGTTCAGCCGGTCAATGGCAACAACAGCACGCCGAGCACGATTTCGGCGGCCTTGTGGGGTATTGCTGACAATACGATATGGTTTATGAACCAGCTCTTCGGGGTCAGTTCCGCTGAGGCTGCGGGAAATGGGACGCCCCTTCATTCAGTCGTGGTCCAGAACCCAGATCAATACGTGGGCGCTCCATTGTTCGTCCACAATGGCGACACACAGTGCGTTGCATTGCCCGAAGAGGTAAGTCTCGCCGCAGGTACCCCCGTTGGAGGCACCTCGGGTTGGCACATGGGAGACGCCGTCACGCAAGCAACCCCGGCGGGTACGATCATTGCAATATTCGGTGCCGGTGGTGTCTATACCAACACGCCGGGATCCTCGCATACCGCAATCGTCTTGGGCCCGGATGGCAACGGAGGGATGTGGGTCGCCGAACAATATCAAAGTAGCCAAAGCGTTCTCAAGACAGACTATACGTCTGGGAATTCAAGTTTTGAAAAAAATTTAGACAGTTATCATGCTGTGCTCGTGCATTAGTACCTCGTGGAGTTGGAAAATGCTGAACGTTGGACCGTCTGCGCGACAAACGCGAGTGTCAGGGGCTCGTCCCGACGGACGGCCTCGCTGCGTTGCGTTATGGGTGTTAAGCATCTGCTTCGTTTTGGGATCGGGCGGTTCATACGCGGCTGACTTCGAGGTATCGTGTCCCGCGACACTTCCGCCCCTTAGCGGACACTTGCCTGGATTGCCGGCTGAGTGGGATGTTGTCACGAGTGTCCTCCCACTCGATCTAGCGGGCCCCCTGATCGGTGACGTGCGTGGCGACGATGATCGCGCTAACCATGAAGAGCGGCTTCCGAACGGCGACATTCTCAAGACGTGGTCCTTCGACCGCGTCACGTTCGTACCATACGTGCATTGCCTGTATTTCTACACCAAAGTGCTATTGGTACAGAAGATCCCGCCGGACATTAAGAGTTGTCAGTCCCTCTGGCGCGCCGATCCGAAGCTGGCCAAACTCGAAGAAATAACATGCAGCAGATAGGAAGGGATCGTTCCGCGTTGTGGAAAGCAATCTTGGCCGCCAGCCCGGCTGCCCTTTACGGAGTAATCGGTGATGACCACGCGTTGTGTCCGGTTTTACCCGTGCATTCATCCATAGCTGGAGTTCGAAAGTGCTGAAGGCTGAACCGATTGTGTGCCAAATACGACCGTCGAGGGCTCGTTTGGGTGGGGCATGGTCTTATCGCATTGCGTTATGTGCGATAGGCGCCTACCTCGTTTTGAGATCGGGTCGTTCTTACGCGGCTGACTTCGAGGCATCCTGTCCCGCGACACTTCCGACCCTCAGCGGACACTTGCCTGGATTGCCGTCTGAGTGGACGGTTGTCACGTATCCCTTCCCACTCAAACTAGCAGGCCTCGGAGTCGGTGACGAGCATTACCAAGACATACGCGCTGACCATGAAGAGCGCCTCCCGAACGGCGACCTCCTCCGGACGTGGTCTTTCGATGGCGGCACGTCCACACGCTTCGTACTATGTCAGTATAGCTACACCTCCGTCCAATTGACACAGAAGATCCCGCCGGACATTCAGACCTGCCAGCATGTTTACCGCGCCGATCGAAAGCTGGCGATATTTGAAAAGATAACCTGTGATAGATGAGTTTAAGCCGTGCCTTTGGCACAACGGGACAGCCAACTTTCACCTCATCTTTCGAAGCACTGAGCGGCGACAGTGCGCCGACGCAGACGGAATTCAACGCCTTCGCCGACGCCATGTCCACCAGTTACGGCGCGCCGATCGAACTGTTCTCGGTCGATCCGGCCACCGGCGCGCAAACCGAACTTGCCGACACCAGCACCACCAACCTGCTGGCCGAGCTGCCGGTGCTGGAGGCTCAGGCGAACGGGGTGAACCTGGGGCTGCAACTGGCGGATGGAACGCAGGTACAGTTCTCCTCCACCGCGCGGCTGGCCGACTTCCTGTATGCGACCTCCGTGCAGCAGATGCAGGCGACGCAGTTCGTCACCGACAATTACAACCTGGATACGCAGTGGCTGAACACGGTCGATCAGCCGCTGCTGAACAGCGCGATCCAGTGGAACGAACAGGCGGTGAACCAAACCGCCGCCGGCAAGACTGCCCAAGCAACGGAATCCAACATCGCGGCGAGCCTCGCGCTGCAAATCGCCGGCGAGGCTCCCGCCAGCCGGCAGAACGATGAGGTGACGATCAGCAGCAACGGGACCCCGACCCAGATCACCGTCTATACCAACGGCACCTGCACGATCCACAGCCTGAATGGCGGGATTACCGGTTACATCGAGGAAGCGGTCTCCACCCTTGTGTCGATCGCCGCGGTGGTGACCGGGCAATGGTACCTATATTATGCGGCGGCGGCGATCGACGCGGCTCAGGCGGGGCAGGCTTTTGCCAATGGCCAGGACCTGGCGGGGATTCTCAGCCTGGCCGAGGCGGTCAGCGCCGGTATCCTCGGGGGGACGGGCGGGACCCCGCCGTTGGGAACCACGCCCGTGCCGGCTCCCACGGTTGCGCAGACGGTCGCACAGGAAATCAACGTGGCGGCGGAAGCCGTCGGCGGCGTGTATGGCGTTGTGAAGTCGACCGAGACCGGCAACGCGATTGGCATTCTGGCCGGCGCGCTGGAGGCGGCAGCGGCGGCGGCGGCAGGGATCGGGATAGAGGCCGGCCCCGGCCAGGCGCAGCAGACACTGAATTTGATTTCGACCGCGTTGGGGGCGGCCAGCGTCGCAACGAACATGGGGGGCGACTTCGCCAGCGGCAATCTGGCTCAGGGGCTGGTGGATAGCCTGAACCTGTATCTGCCGGCCGAGGCTCTGGCGAATGCCAGTTACCAGAACAGTCTTACCTATCTGGATAACGGCGCTTGGGAGACCGTGGACGCACTTGGCACCGTCGCCGTCGCGCTGAATTCAGGAGGCAATTCCGTCGGGCTGAGCCCGGCAGCACTGTATCTCGACACAGAAGGCGCCGGCACCGCACCTATAAACAGCGGCACACTCGGGGCGCCCGGCGCCTTGTGGTTCAGCGATGGCGTTGGACCGGTACCGATGGCGCTTCCAATCAATGATTTGACATTGCCAGCCTTTTTTCACCCTGGAGCCGACCTTTTAACTGCTGCCCCAGGGTATTTTGGAGTCGCTGGAGACGGGAGTCCTACAGCGATAATCGGCCCGAATGGAACCGTAATCAACGCCGACCAACTCGCCGCACTAATTCGGAGCAACGGCTGGCAGCCGGGGCAGCCAATCCAATTATTTTCCTGCAATACTGGCGCCCCAACAGAAAATGGTGATCAAAATATTGCTCAGAAACTTGCAATCGTCTTAGATACTACAGTTGCTGCACCGTCAACATTCTTGTGGACGTACTCTGATGGCACCTATACAATTGCCCCTGATACAAACCCGTCCTTGAATTCCAACTCGCCAGCGGCTGAACTTACCGGTACGAAACCAAACTTATCGACACCCGGACATTGGAATATATTTTCCCCAGGAGACTCATTACCGTTTGTGAACCAACTTGGTCTCTACCCGACAGGAGCCAATAATATGATTATCCCACCGCAATCCGTTGCGTGGCACGTGATATAGAAAGGGACCCCAGTGCCACAAGGTAATATGCAGGAACACGTATCGTCCGCTAGTTATGGACGGTCACCAGCCTTGGTTTTTTCTGCCGCGCTTGCCATCATGTTGTGTTGTCAGTCTGCAACGTCCCAGGCCGAAAAATCCGCTGAGGCTAATGCAGTTTCGTCCAACGAAAAGATGACCCAAATTGAGGCGGAACGGTCGGCGCTAGCGGGTTTCGTGAAGAGCAGCCCGGATTGTAAAATTAAATCTTACATTTTTGAGAAGTTGGTTCATATACAAAACCCCGAACCGAACTTGGCTATGAACGGTTTTTTTCTGTGCGGAAACATGGCATACATGTGCTTTGGCAAATTGCATGGGCCATCTCCAATCATGGTGAATTTTTCCAATAACAAAATTCTTAATCTTATTCTTTATGATTATCCCGAACGAGGCGCACACCCGGCAAGTTCTCTCTGCAATCAGGTGAAGGAGATCGACAGCAATCGGTAGTCCGGATTAGGCGGACGTCAGCGACATCGATGCGATCTACAGCGCCGTTTTGGACCGCGACGCGGCGCCGGCCGATCTGGTCTCGGCGCAGATCGTGCTGGCGGACGGTGGCAACCTGGCCACCGTCATGTCCGCGGTCGCGCACTCGGCCGAGTCGCAGGCCGACATGGCCAGCACCTATGCCGCCGAAGGGGTCGCCGCTCCGACCCAGGCGGAGTTCACCGCCTTCGCCGACGCCATGTCCACCAGCTACGGCTCGGCGATGAAGCTGGCTTCGATCGATCCGGGCACCGGCCAGCAGGCCATCCTTGCCGATACCAGCCTCACCAACCCTCTGGCCGAACCCGCCCGTCTCCGCCGCAAAAACCGCTTGCGCAGCCGTGAATTGACCCGGTAGTAACTAACCAGTTAATCCATACCATCGTCCAACGACGGGAGCCAGGAGGGAGCATGATGACCGAAACCGCGCCGTTTCGCCCGATAGCGGCAGGCAGCCAGCCGGCGAACGACACGCCGTCCTACCGCAGCACCGGTTTGCGTCATCCGGCACGGCCGCCGCTCCGTATTCCGCAGACCGTGACAGAGACCACCGGCCCCCGGTTCAGGCCGGTTCAGTTCGGCCCGATCGCCGATCTTTCGGTGGTCAACGGCAAGCAGGCCGTCGGAGAGCGGATCATCGTCCGCGGCCGTGTGGTGGATGAGGACACTCGTCCGGTGCCTCACACGATGATTGAGATTTGGCAGGCCAATGCCGGCGGCCGTTACGATCATCCCGGCGATCAGCACGATGCGCCGCTGGACCCCAATTTCCATGGCAGCGGCCGGGTGTACTCGGATGCCGATGGCTGGTACCAGTTCGTCACGATCAAGCCGGGTGCCTATCCCTGGCACAACCATCATAACGCGTGGCGGCCGAACCATATTCATTACTCTCTGTTCGGCACCGGGTTCGGGCAGCGGGTGATCACCCAGATGTATTTCCCCGGCGATCCGTTGCTGGCGCTCGACCCGATCTATCACGCCATCCCCGACCAGGCCGCTCGGGAGCGTCTGGTTTCCAGCTTCGACATCGATATCACCTCGCCGGACCGGGCGTTGGGGTATCGTTTTGACTTCGTTCTGCGTGGCCGCAACGCCACGCCAACCGAGCAGGGCTGAGACATGCTTGTTGCGACCTCTCATCAGACGATCGGGCCGTATTGGCATTTGATCGAGGACCCGGCGTGGTCGAATCTGTTGCGTTTCGGGGCCGAGGGCGACCGGATCGTGCTGACCGGGACCGTCACCGACGGCGGCGGCGAACTGGTCACCGACGCGGCGATTGAGATTTGGCAAACCAGCCCGGCGGCCTCCGACGGTTTCCCGGCGTTCGGGCGGTGCCGGACCGATGCGACCGGGTCGTTCCGGTTCACCACGCTGAAACCGGGACCGGTGGCGGGACTGGGCAATGCGCAGCAAGCGCCGCATGTGGCGATTTCGATCTTCGCGCGCGGGTTGCTGACGTCGCTGACGACGCGGCTGTATTTTCAGGATGAGCCGCTGAACGAAACCGATCCGGTTTTGTCGCTGATCGAAGACCCGGCACGGCGCGCCACGCTGCTCGCCAGGAAGGTGTCGGACGATGCATGGCACCTGGACATCCGGCTCCAGGGAGAGAACGAGACTGTCTTTATGGAAATCTGACCGGCGCGCGTCCTCATGCGCGCCCTGCCTCTACCTGTCATGGACCATTCTGGAGCGCCGGTCAGCGCATTACGCCGTTGCCCGCCGTTCGTTTACGCTGATGCCAATGCAACAAAGCTGCGCTATGGTGCGGGCGAGACATCAAGCCGACCGACTCCCCAAGGGACACGTGCAGCCATGACCATCGCCGCTTTGCCGAAATCCATCGCAACAGTATCCATCAGCGGTGATCTCGCCGAAAAGATGGAGGCCGCCGCCGCAATCGGCTTCGATGGCGTCGAGATTTTTGAAAACGACCTGCTGACCTTCGACGGAACCCCGAAGGACGTCCGCTACCTGGCGGAGAGCCTCGGCCTGAGCATCACCTGCTTCCAGCCGTTCCGCGAATTCGAATCGATGCCGGAGCCGCAGCGCGCCCGCAACATGGATCGGGCGGAGCGCAAATTCGATGTCATGCAGCAGCTCGGCGCCGAGTTGCTGCTGGTCTGTAGCAATATCTCACCGGCCTCGATCGATGACGATTCCCGCGCGGCGGCCGACCTGCGGGAAATGGCGGAACGGGCGCACAAACGCGGCCTGCGGATCGGCTTTGAGGCGTTGGCCTGGGGCCGCAACATCAATAACTGGAAGCATGCCTGGCGGGTCATCGACATGGCCGGCCATCCCGCCCTCGGCCTGATCGTGGATAGCTTCCATACGCTGGCTCTCAGTGACGATCTGTACGGTCTGAACGCGGTTCCGCCGGAAAAGATATTCTTCGCCCAGATTGCCGACGCCCCGGATTTGACCATGGATGTGCTGTCCTGGAGCCGGCATTATCGCAATTTTCCCGGTCAGGGGGGCCTGCCGGTGGCACAGTTCGTGCGCGACCTGATCGCCGCCGGGTATCGCGGGCCGCTGTCGCTGGAAATTTTCAATGATGAATTCCGCTCGGCACCGGCACGATTGATCGCTCGCGACGGGTTGCGGTCGTTGCTGCTGGTCGAAGCCGATGCGGGCGTGACCACCTTGCCCACCGCCCCGGTGTTCGATGGTATCGAGTTCCTGGAATTCGCGGTGGACGAACAATCCGGGCGGCGGCTGGCCGAAACCCTGCGCGGCCTGGGATTTCATTACGTTGGACGTCATAAGTCGAAAGCCGTCGATTTGTTCCGCCAGGGCCGGATCAACATGATCCTGAACGCCGAACCGGACAACGCCGCCTCGGAGCACTTCCAGTTCCACGGCCCGTCGGTCTGTGCGATGGCGTTTCGGGTCGATAACGCGGCCCGCGCGGTCAAGCGGGCGGAGGCGCTGTTGTGTCCGCCGTGGCAGGAACCCACCGGACCCGGGGAAAAGCAAATTCCGGCGGTGCGCGCGCCCGACGGCACCCTGGTCTATCTGGTCGAGCGGGCCACCGACGGCTCCACGATCTACGACGCCGACTTCAACATGTTCGCCGAGGCGACACCGGAATCGATGTTGACATCGATCGATCACGTCGCGCAGGCGCTGCCAACCGGCCGGATGGATAGTTTTGTGCTGTTTTACCGGTCCATGTTCGGTTTCATGCCGGAGCAGCTTTGGGAGCTGCCCGACACGATGGGATTGATCCGGAGCCGGACGATGACCAGCCCTGATCGGGACATCCGCCTGCCGCTGAATATCTCGGAAAGCCGCGAAACCAACACCGGCCGTTTTCTGACGACAACGTCCGGCGCCGGAGTGCAGCACATCGCCATGGCCACCACCGACATCGTGCACACGATCGAACAACTTTCCAGCCGGGGCGCTCGATTCCTGCCGATTCCGGGCAATTATTACGAAGACATCGAAGCGCGCTGGGGCCTGGACACGGAACGGCTGGCTTTGCTGCGCAAGCACAACATTCTGTACGACCGCGACACCGCCGGTGAATTCCTGCACGCCTACACCGAACCGTTTGACGACCGGTTCTTCTTTGAGATCGTGCAGCGCATTGGCGACTACCAGCAGTACGGTGCTGCGAACGCCTCGGTGCGCATGGCGGCACAGGCGAAGCGGCGTGGCGCGGCGCCAAAATCCGAATTGCTCGCATAAACGAAATACCATACGCGAGCCTTACTCAATTCACCCTGGGGAAACGAAAAATGATGCCTTCCAAGACTGGCTTGCTTACGTCGCGCCGCACGGCCCTGTTCGGCGCCGCCGCCTTGGCCATGCCACACATCGCGCGCGCGGTGGAGCCGATCAAGATCGGCCTGCTGCTGGCCAAGACCGGCGGAATCGCCGCGCAGACGGAATATCTGGCCAACGGCACCTATGTGGCGCTGCAAGAGCGCAACAACATGATCATGGGCCAACCGGCCGAATTGATTTGGCTGGATGAACCGAGCCCGCAGGCATCCACACAGAATATGCTGAAGCTGGTGCAGGAAAACAAAGTCGCCGCCGTGCTGGGTGGTTCGTTGTCGTCCAACGCTCTGGCGGAAGAAGCGACGGCGGCACAGTTGAAGATCCCATTCATCTGCAACAACGGCGCGGCCACCGATATCACGGGTAAGAACTGCAACCGCTATACGTTCCGGGTCAACACGCCGGTGGTGGTGCAGTCGCGCATGCTGGCGCCGTTCGCGCTGACCTACGGTAAGAAGTGGTATCATATCACCGCATCCTATGCGTTCGGCCAGGACATCCTGAAGTCGTCGCGCGAACTGCTGAAGGCGGCGGGCGGCACCGAGGTCGGGTTCGACGAAGTTCCGTTGAACACGCCCGATTTCAGCTCGTTCATTCTGAAAATCCGGGCAGCCAAGCCGGATGTGGTCGTAGGCGGTCTGGCGGCGGGCGATTTGTCCACGTTCCTGAAGCAGTGGAACGAACTCGGCATGAAGGGCAAGATCCCATTCGTCGAAATCGCCATTGGCGATACCGACATTTGGGCGGTGGGACCGGAAGCGGCGAACGGCACGTTTACCAAAATGTGGTATTATCAGAATCCGGACAATACAGCGGAAGAAAAGGTTTTCGCCGCTGACTATCTGAAGAAATACAGCAAGCCGGCGGCCGACAAAGCCTGGATGGGCTGGATCGCCGCCCGATCATTGTTCGAATCGATCGATGCCGCGAAATCGCTTGAAGCGATGCCGATTGTCGAGGCGCTTGAGGCATGGAAGGTTCCGGCGGGGAATTCGTCCTACCGGTATCGCACGTTCGATCATCAGTTGCTGGTGCGCAATCTGGCGGTCAGCGTGAAGGAGAATATCACCGACAAGTGGGACTACTTCGACGTGAAGGCGACGTTACCGGCTAATCCGGCCGATGTGGACAACGTGTTTGGAACTCAGGAAGAAATCGGCTGCAAGATGGGCTGACAAATCGGTCGCGCCATGCCGAATGCGTATGGCGCGACCGAACGGCTTCTGCAAAGATCGCGGGACACAAACGCATCCGGCGTCCAAAAAATAAAGGGAGACATTCATGAAAACAAATAACACCGGCCTGATGATTCCGCGCCGCCAGGCACTGTTTGGTGCCGCCGCCGCGTCGTTGTCCGCACCGTTCGTCGCGCGTGCCGCCGACTCGATCAAGATCGGGCTACTGCTGGCCAAGACCGGGCAGATCGCCGGGCAGACGGAATATCTCGCCAACGGTGCGTTCCTGGCACTGGAACAGCGCAACAACACGATCATGGGCCAGCCCGCCGAACTGGTGTGGCTGGATGAACCCAGCCCGCAGGCCGCCACGCAGAACATGCAGAAGCTGGTGCAGGAGAACAAGGTGTGCGCCATCCTCGGGGGCGCCCTGTCATCCAACGCGCTGGCCGAGGAAGCCACCGCCGTGCAGTTGAAAGTGCCATTCGTGTGCTCCAATGCCGCCGCGACCGACATTACGGGCAAGAATTGTAATCGATACACCTTCCGGTTGAACACCCCGGTCGCGGTGCAGCAGCGGATGCTGGCGCCGTATGCGCTCAGCTACGGCAAGCGCTGGTACCACATCACCGCGTCGTTTGCGTTCGGCCAGGACATCCTGCGCTCGTCTCGCGAACTGCTGAAAGCCGCCGGTGGAACTGAGGTCGGATCCGATGAGGTGCCGTTGAACACGGCCGATTTCAGCTCGTTCATCCTGAAGATCCGTCAGGCCAAGCCCGACGTTGTCGTGGGCGGCCTGTCGGCCGGCGATCTGACCACGTTCCTGAAGCAGTGGAACGAGCTGGGCATGAAAGGCAAGATCCCGTTCGTCGAGATCGCCATCGGCGACACCGACATCTGGTCGGTCGGCGCGGAAGCCGCGACCGGTGTTTTCACCAAGATGTGGGACCATACCAACCCGAACAATCCGCCGGACGAGAAAGCCTTCGCCGACGCGTATTTGAAGAAATACGGCAAGCCGGCGGCCGACAAGGCGTGGATGGGCTGGATCACCGCGCGTTCGTTGTTTGAATCGATCGACACGGCCAAATCGACCGACGCCATGGCGATCGTCGAGGGTCTGGAAGCGTGGAAGGTTCCGGCGGGCAATTCGTCCTACAGTTACCGGAAGTTCGATCACCAGATGCTGGTGCGGAATCTCGCGGTCGGCGTGAAGGCGAATATCACTGACAAGTGGGACTACTTCGATGTGAAGGCGACGCTGCCGGAGAACCCGGCCGATCTGGACAAGGTGTTCGGCACCGAAGCGGAAATCGGCTGCAAGATGGGGTAGCCAGGCGCCCGCCCTTTCCCGTTGGTCCCGACCGGACTTGGCCGTCAGGCATCGGAGATAAGGCAGGCGTGACTCAGACTTCCCCCGATCGTCATGGCCGGGCTCGGTTCGGCCACACACGACGTCCTTGCTATAAGCCAGTCAGTCGTGGGTGACCGGGCCAAGCCCGGTCATGACACAGTCCAGAGGGCCGAGACCGGCATGACACAATTGAGAGGGCCGGGTTTGTTGCCTCCTTGTTATCCCCGGATCAAGTTCCCGGGTGCCGGGCGAGAGACCAATTGACCACGATGACGAAGACCGCGGGAAGGATCGCGCACCGATGCCAGACATACTGTTAGGCCAAGTCGATATACTGCTACCCCAGGTCGTCAGCGGTCTGGTCCTGGGTGGCCTGTACGTGTTGATCGCCATCGGCCTGTCGATCATCTTCGGCCTGCTCGGCATCGTCAATTTCGCGCATGGCACGTTCTTCACGCTTGGCGCCTATCTGGCGTTGACACTCTACCAATATTTCGGCTGGCCCGCGGTGATCCTCTCGCCCGTTCTTGTCGGCGCCATCGGCATGGTCGCGGAACGCCTGCTGATACGCCGACTGTATGACAAAGAACCACTGATCAGCCTGATCGTCACCTTCGCCCTCGCGCTGCTGATCGAGGCCACGATCCGTCTGATCTACGGCGGCATCGGCCAGCCGTTCAGCCCGCCGCCGTTCCTGTCCGGCTTCATGGAATTTGGCCCGGTCCTGATCACCAACTACCGCTTCAGCGTGATGCTGACGACCGCCGCTGTGCTGCTGGCCCTCTGGCTATTCCTGGAGAAAACCCCGTTCGGCCGCATCCTCCGCGCCGGCTCGCGCGACCCCGAGATGGTCGGGCTGCTCGGTATCAACCTACCGCGGGTGCTGACATGGGTGTTCGGACTGGGCTGCGCTATCTCCGGCATCGCCGGCGTGCTGGCGGCACCGCTGTGGACGATTACCCCGTCGATGGCGACCAACGCCATCATGCCCGCCTTCGTGGTCGTTGCAATCGGCGGCCTGGGATCGTTCGCCGGCGCCGTCATCGCCGGTCTGATGGTCGGCGTCGTGATCGCCCTGACCACCCAATTTTACCCGTCCGGCTCCGGTGCCGTGATGTATGTCTTCATGGCGCTGATGCTGCTGTTAAGGCCGCGCGGCTTGCTTGGTGAGCGTTGGGAGCGCTTCGAATGATCAACACCCTGCGTCACCCCGTCCTCGTCGTGCTGCTTGTCCTGATCGGCCTGACAGGCTTGTGGCACCTGATCGGCGCACCCATCGGCCTGATCACCCAAATCGCGATCTACACGCTGTACGGCGCGGGTGTCTGCGTGCTGGTCAGCTACACCGGCCTGGTGCCGTTCGGCGCCTCGGTCTTCTTCGGTTGCGCCAGCTATGCGGTCGCCTTCGTCATGCTGCGTGGCGCCCCGAACGAGATCGTCGCGTTGATTGCGTGCGTTGCTTTCTCCATGGTCCTGGCCGCCGTCATCGCGCTGATCATCCTGCGCCGCCGAGGCTTGTATTTCTCCCTGCTGACACTGGCGTTTTCACAGATCGCGTTCGAGATCGCGTTCAAATGGACCGACGTCACGGGTGGCGAGAACGGGCTGCAAGGCGTGCCGCGGCCGATCTTTACCAGCGCCTGGTCGTTTCATGCGTTCACCATCGTCACCGTCTGCCTCGGCATGGGGCTGCTGTGGCGCATCGCGCACTCACCGTTCGGCCGCTCATTGCAGGCGCTGCGAGATAATGAACAGCGCGCGCAAAGTCTCGGCTACGACACGTTCAAGCTGAAGTTCGTATCATTCGTGCTGATGGGCGGCGTGGTCGGTTACGCCGGTGGCCTGCTCGCCTTCATGATCAACGGCGCCTATGCCGACAATCTGAGCTGGCAGCATGCCGGTGACTCGTTGCTGATGGCGGTGCTGGGCGGCGTGCATCACTTCCTCGGCCCGTTGTGGGGTGCGATCGCGTTCATCCTGCTGGAGGACCGCCTGTCAGCCATCACCGAAAGCTGGTGGCTGATCTTCGCGCCGATCGTGATCCTGTTCGCTTTGGCATCCCCCGAAGGCATCCAGGGCCTGCTGTTCCGCGTCATGCGGCGCGAGGACTGGACGCTGACCCGCAAGCGCATTCCGGCGCGTCCGGCGGTGATTGAGCCCTATCAGGCGACCGGCGCGAAGATGGACCCGACGAAGCCGATCCTGACGGTGACCGGTCTGCACAAGCGGTTCGGTTCGCTGGTGGTCGCGACCGACCTGAATCTCCAGGTGTATCCCTATAAGCTGCACAGCTTCATCGGGCCGAACGGCGCGGGCAAGACGACGTTCTTCAACATGCTGACCGGCATTCTGAAACCCAACGCCGGCAGCCTGGAGTTCGACGGCCACGACATCACCAACCTGCCCGTCCACAAGCGCATCCGGCTCGGTTTGTCGCGGTCATTCCAGATTTTGAGCGTATTCCCCAACCTGACGGCGTTCGAAAACGTCCGCGTCGCGGTGCAGGCGCAGGACAAACGCGCCTGGAGCCTGTGGCGCGACGCCTATGACCACGACGACCTCAACGCCCGCACCTGGTCGTTGCTGGCCGCTGTCGGGCTGGAAGACAGAGCGGCCGACCCGTGCGCGAATTTGGGGCACGGCCAGCGGCGGTTGCTGGAAATCGCGATCTCCCTGGCCACCGACGCCAAGCTGCTGCTACTGGATGAGCCTTTGGCCGGTCTGGCGGAATCCGACCGCGTGGTGGTTAGCGCGCTGATCCGCAAACTGGCCGCCTCCTATGCCGTGCTGCTGATCGAGCATGACATCGACCGCGTGCTGGCGTTGTCCGACCGCATCACCGTGCTGCACCAGGGGCGCCTGATCGCCGACGGCAAGCCCGCCGAAGTCGGCAGCAATCCGGAGGTCATCACCGCCTATATGGGCGCCGAACGGATCGTGCCGCCGCCGGCTCCGTCCGAGGCGGATCGGGCCGCGCATGCCGCCAGCAAACCGATCCTGGTGGTGGAGAAGCTGCGTGCCGGTTATGCGGGCAGCACCGTGCTGGAAGATCTGTCGTTGATTGTCCACGAAGGCGAGGCGGTTGCTTTGCTGGGACGTAACGGCGTCGGCAAGACGACAACGCTGCGCGCCATTACGGGGACAGTGCGATCAAGCAGTGGCTCGATCACGCTGGACGGTGGGGTGATTACCAACGCGCGGCCGTATGAGATCAACCAGAAGGGGATCTCGCTGGTGCCGGAAGGACGGCGGTTGTTCCCGAACCTGACGGTGCTGGACAATCTGCGGCTGGCAATGCGGCCGGGCGGGGCGTCGCTGGACGATGTCTATGCGCTGTTTCCGAAGTTGAAAATCCTGCAAAAGTCGAAGGCGGAAAGCCTGTCGGGCGGCGAGCGGCAGATGCTGGCGATCGCCCGGGCGCTGATGGTGCCGGCGAAGCTGATCCTGCTGGATGAGCCGTTCGAGGGGCTGGCACCGGCCATCGTCAAGGAAGTGATGGACGCGCTGGCTCAGTTGCGCGGCCGGGTGGCGATGGTGATCGTCGAGCATCACGCCGAGACGGTGCTGCCGCTGGTGGACCGGGCGTATGTGCTGGTGAACGGACAGGTGGCGTTCGAGGGTACGGCGAAGTCGCTGGAGGACGATCCGGAGTTGCAGGCGCGGTTGCTGGGCGTGGTGCAGAAGGACGCGGCGTAACAACCGCTCGGATACTCCACATCCGTCTTGGCCCGGCTTGTCCGGGCCAAGACGATGGGGTGCGGGAGTCGGCATCAACGGCCGGTGGTACAGGGCCGCGCAGCCTACCTGACCGCGCCAATATCGTCATGGCGGGCGACGGGCCGCCATCAACGTCTTTCTGGAAAACCGGGGGTGAATGACGCAGGCCGAGTGGGCGAACCGAGCCTCCTATCGCGGCGCCGTCTCCGTCGGACGGCCGCCATCTTCCGGCCAGTTGTGCCGCGGGTAGCGCCCACGCATGTCCCGCCGAGCATCGGCCCAGGCGCCTTTCCAGAAGCCGGCGAGGTCGGACGTAACCGCGATCGGCCGCCCGGCGGGGGAGAGCAGCGCGATCCGCAGCGGAATCCGGCCATTGGCGAGCAACGGTGTCGTTGCCAATCCGTAGAACGCCTGCGCCTTCGCGGCGGCCAGCGGCGAGCCCTCGGTATAGTCGATCGCGGCACGGCCTCCGGGTAGCGGCAGATGGGTCGGCAGGTCGCGGTCCAGGCGCGACGCAAGGTCCCAAGCCATGGCGCCGCGCAGGATGCCGTGCAGATCCAGTTTGGCGATGTCTGCCAGCCGGGTGACTCCGGCCAGAAACGGCGTCAGCCACGCCTGGATCGTCGTTTTCAGTCCGAGGTCGGAGAGATCCGGCCAACCGGCATCCGGTTCGATCCCCCGCATCAGGGCGACGCGGGCCTGAAGTTGGCGGGTCGCATCGGTCCAGGGCAACGGGCGCAGATCCTGCGCGGCCACAACGTTCGCCAGCGCCTCGGCGATCAGCGACGGATCGCCGGCCTCGGTGCGATCGGACAGGATCAGCGCACCCAGACGGCGGCGGCGGCGCACCAGCACCGTGCCTGTCGTTGAGTCGAAGCCCGATTCCACTTGTTCGGTCACCCTCACGGTCAGCGACGGCGGCAGCGCGTCGGGGTCGAGCGTCGCGGCCAACCGGATACGTGACGCGGTTTTCAGTTCCAGCGACGCGGCGACCAGCAACCCGGCTTTTGACAGCGGATCGGTGACCGGGATGCGCGCGCTGCCACCGCCGGACAGGCGGAACGACCCCGGCTCCCCCCGCCGCTGGGCGATGCGATCGGGGAACGCGGCGGCGAGCAGCGGGCCGGGTTCGCCAAAGGCCTCGGTGTTGCGGGGCACGCGCATGCGGCGGCGGTATTGGTCGGAGGTCTGGCGGATGCGGTGCAGCACCCCCCGGTCGGCATTCGGGTCGCCGTGCGCGATGGCGTTCAGGCGGGTGGTGATGTCGGCGGGGGCTTCCTGGCCGCGCAACGGGTCGCGCTCCTCCAGCAGGGCGGCGAGATCGGCGGCGAGGGCGGCCTGTTCGTTGCTGCCGGCGGCCAGCATCATCGCCGCCAGCCGCGGATGGGCGCCAATCCGAGCCATTTCACGGCCAGTGTTGGTGATGCGGTCCTCGGAGTCGAGCGCGCCCAGGTCTTTCAGTAATGCGGCGGCGGCGGCTAACGCTCCGGCCGGCGGTTTGTCCTGGAAGGCCAGATCGGCCGGCGCGGTGCCCCAGGCGGCGCATTCCAGGACCAGCCCGGATAGTTCGGCCTCCAGGATTTCCGGGCGATCGAAGGCGGGGAGGCCGCGGTGCAAGGCCGGCGACCAGACGCGGATGGCGGTTCCGGGCGCTTCACGGCCGGCACGGCCGGCGCGTTGGTCGGCGGCGGCTCGGGAAATACGAGCGGTGGTCAGGCGAGTCAGGCCGGTGGCCGGGTCAAGCCGCGGGGTGCGGCGCCAGCCCCCGTCCACCACGATGCGGACACCGGGAACGGTCAGCGAGGTTTCCGCTATGGACGTGGCCAGCACCACCCGGCGGGTGTCCGCCGGACGGAGAGCGCGGTCCTGTTCGGCGGGCGGCAGGTCGCCGTGCAGCGGCAGGACCAGGGCGCCGCAATTGTCCAGCGCGGACTGGACCCGGCGGATTTCGGCCATGCCGGGAAGGAAGGCGAGGATGTCGCCCTGATGCCGCGCCAGGGCCGCGCGGATGGCACGGGCGACGGCATCGGACAGGTCGCGAATATGCGGGATGTCGCGGGCCTGGTGCTCGACCGTGATGGGATATTGCCGCCCGGCGCTTTCGATCACCTCGGCGTCCATCAGGCCGGACAGGCGGGCGCCGTCCGCCGTGGCGGACATGGCGAGCAGCCGCAGTTCCGGCCGTAGCATCCGTTGCAGGTCGAGGCACAACGCCAGGCCCAGGTCGGATTCCAGCGAGCGTTCGTGGATTTCGTCCAGGATCACCGCGGCGACTCCATCCAGGCCGGGATCGGATTGCAGGCGGCGGAGCAGCAGGCCCTCGGTGATGACCTCCACCCGCGTTTCGGCGGAGCTGGCGCCATCGAGCCGGGTGCGGTAGCCGATCGTTTGCCCCACCGGCTGGCCGATCAACGACGCCATCCGCGTCGCCGCCGCTCGGGTTGCCAGGCGGCGGGGTTCCAGCATCAGGATGCGGCCGTCGCCGCGCCACGGGGCGTCGAGCAGGGCCAGCGGCACCAGCGTGGTCTTACCGGCGCCGGGCGGGGCAACGAGCACAGCGTTGCGGCCGGCGTTCAGCGCGGTGTGCAGGGCGGGAAGGGCGTCGGAAACGGGGAGGTTCAGGGGCACGGTGGGCGTGTGATAGCCGGTTCGCGGGGCTGCGTCATGATTAGCTGGCCAAGGGCGCTTCGGTATTTCAAATCGTGGGACGGCGTCTGATTGCACGGGTCGATGCCCTCACACACGAGAGGGCGGCGCGGGACTGGTTACCCGAACCGCCTTACCGGCATGGGCGGTGCGGGGTCTCGGCCCATGCGGAGATTCCAGTAGGCCCAGGATCGCGCATCGATGATCCCTGGCGGGGCGTTGTCCAGAGCCTCGCGGAAATCGTCGTCGGTAACGTAGGGGCGGAGTGCCCTCAGGTCGTCCGGTGTCGCCCGATTCATCACGTAGGCCATGAAGCGGATCGGATCGGCGAGGGCCCGGGCCGGTGGCTCGAACCAGATGATCCGGCGGGCGAGGGCTTCGGTTTCGGGGTTGAGGGGGATGGGTTTCATGGGTTGGGGCCGACTTTAAGCGCATAGGGGTCGATCCTGTTATCGCGGCGATAGGCGAGGACCATGCGGATTGCCTCCTCGGCCATGGCGAGCGCTTCGGCCTCGGTGTCGCCTTCGGTCACGACCTCGGGGAGAGCGGGGACATGCACGGTGAAGCCGCCCCCGGGCTGCGGTTCAAGAACGACGGTGTAGTCGAATGAACGGGACACGGCCTGGTCCTGATTGGGCAGTTGATCTTGATATAGTCGGCCGGCTGGTCCGGGCAACTTATGCCGCGACATTGCCGCCACAGGTGGCCCGGACGAGCCGGGCCATGACGGATCGGCGGTCTTCGCAACGAATTGAGTGGTTACTCTGGCGAACCAGCCGGGCCATGACGGACATCATTCCGCCATTACCCGGCACAATCAGGCGCGCCACCCCAGGAAAAACCGCTCCAGCCGGCCGATCACCCAGGACACCAGCAAACCGAGCACGGACAGGACGACGATGCCGGCGAGCAGGTTGTCGGTATCGTAGAGGTTGCCGGCGGACAGGACAAACGCGCCGATGCCGCGTTCGGCGCCGATCATCTCGGCTGCCACCAGTAATACGATGGCGATCGAACTCGTGACCCGGAAGCCGCTCAGGATCGCCGGCAGCGCGGCGGGCAGGACGATTTTGCGGATGATCGACCAGTGCGACAGTCCGAAGCTTTGGCCCATGCGGATCAGGCCGCGCGGCACGTTGTCCACGCCCCCGGCCGTGGCGATCACGGTGGGGAAGAAGACGCCGAACGACAGGGTGGCCAATTTGGATCCCTCGCCGATGCCGAACCAGATGATGAACAGCGGCACCAGGGCGATCTTGGGGATCGGGAAAAGGGCTGACACCACCGCCATGCCGGGAGAGCGGAGCGCCGACCACAGGCCGATGGCCAGCCCCATGCCGATGCCGAACACGGTGCCGGTGATCCAGCCGACCGCCAGGCGCATCAGGGACGCGGACAGATGGTTCCACAGTTCTCCGCTGACGGTCAGCGCCCAAAGCGCCCGCGCGATGGCGATCGGGGGTGGCAGGAACAGCGTCGGGATCACCCCGGCGGAGGCTCCGGCCTGCCAGAGCAGGACCAGCCCGATCAGGGTGGCGACGGCGGCGGGGGCGGAGTCTCGCGGCGAGAAGCCGCCGCCTCGGAATGGGATGGGGCCGTCAAGACGCGACATCGATACGCTCCCGTTCGGCGGTGGCGGCGTCGTCGCGGATCATCCGCCACAGGCGTTGTTCCAGCGCGATCAGGTCGGGGTCGGTTGGGGCGCGGCCGTTGAGCGGGCGGTCCACGCGGATGATGTCGCGGATTGCTCCCGGACGGCGGGACAGGACCACGATCTGATGACCAAGCCTGACGGCTTCGGCGAGGTTGTGGGTGACGTAGATGGTGGTGGTGCCGGCGGCGGTGATGATGGCGGAGAACTCGTCCAGCAACAGGTCTCTTGTCTGGGCGTCCAAAGCTGACAGGGGTTCGTCCAGCAACAGGCAGGCGGGGCGGACGGCCAGGGCGCGGGCGATGCCGACACGCTGGCGCATGCCTCCGGACAGTTGCCGGGGCCAGGCTTTGGCGAAGTCGGTGAGGCCGGTCAGCGCGAGGACCTCAGCGACGCGAGCGTCAGTGTCGGCTCGGTTCAGGCGGTCTTCCAGCACCAACGCGACGTTGCCGGCGACGCTGCGCCAGGGCAGCAGCGAAAAATCCTGGAACACGTAGGTCAGCGGGTTGAGGCAGTTGTCCGGAGTGTCGCCGGCGCAGGTGACGCTGCCCTCGGTGGGCGCCAGCATGCCGCCCATGATACCCAGAAGAGTGGATTTGCCGCAGCCGGAGGGGCCGACGAGGACGGTGACCTCGCCGGGTTCGGCGGTCAGGGAGATGGTTTGCAAGACCTGAAGACCGCCGTAGCGATGGCTGACGGCGTTGACAGTCAGGCGCAGACCGGTTCGGTTAGCGGGCATGGATTGCCGCTCAATCCGCGATAGATCGTCGCTCAACCCCGCATGGCCCGGCTCGACCGCAAAGGCATCAACTTAAGCAGTGGGCGGGGAGGATTTGCCCATTCGTCATGGCCGGGCTTGGCCCGGCCATCCACGACTTCCTGCGCCGCCGCCAAGCAAAGTCGTGGGTGACCGGGCCAGGCCCGGTCATGACGGAGACAAAAAAGCCGCGTCCGGTAAAAGAATTTTCTCCGCATGCCGCTCAAGTGGATGCCTGTGCGGCTCGTCCGGGCCAAGACGAAATTCGACCGATCTGCCTTGGCGTCGCCTAAGCCGGCAGATGTAGCTTTGCGTCCGTCCGCGCCTGCAAATCCTCAAGACTTAGCCCCGGCGCCATGCCCAGCACGACGAACCCGCGATCGGTGACGTCGATCGTCGCCAGGTTGGTGTAGATGCGCTTCACGGCGCCCGGCGCGGTCAGCGGGTAGGAGCATTTCGTGACCAGCTTCGAAGACCCGTCCTTGGTCGTGTGCTCCATCAGCACCCACAAGCGCTTGGCACCGGCCGCCAGATCCATCGCGCCGCCAACCGCCGGAGCGGTGTCGTTTTCACTGGTCGCCCAGTTGGCAATGTCGCCATTGTCGGCGACCTGGAACGCGCCCAACACGCACAGATCCAAATGCCCGCCGCGAATCATCGAGAAGCTGTCGGCGTGATGGCAGAAGCTGCCACCCGGCAGCATCGTCACGTATTGCTTGCCGGCATTGATCAGCCAGGGCTCGATCTTGTCTTTCTCCGGCGCCGGCCCCATGCCGAGCACGCCGTTTTCGGAGTGGAAAATAACTTCCCGGCCGGCGGGCACGTAGTCGGAAATCAGGGTCGGAATGCCGATGCCCAGGTTGACATACCAACCCTCGGGGATGTCGGCGGCGGCGCGTTGCGCCATCTGCGGACGGGTGAACGGCTTGAACGAAGCGACGGCGGTTTCGGACATAATCAGGGTCTCCGAGATCAAAAGCCGGAAGGGTCACCATACGGAACGTGCAGCACACGGTCCACGAAGATACCGGGGGTCACGACGTGATCGGGATCGATCTCGCCAAGTTCACGAATGTGCTGCGCCTGCACCAGGGACAGCTCGGACGCCATCGCGCAGAGCGGATTGAAGTTCCGGCCGGACTGCTTGAACGTCAGGTTGCCCCAACGATCGGCCTCCCACGCTTCCACCAGGCCGACGTCGCCTTTCAGCCACTCTTCCAGAATGTAGGTGCGGCCGCCGATTTCGCGGTGTTCCTTGCCCACGGCCATCTTGGTGCCGACGCCCGTCGCGGTGAAAAACGCCGGGACCCCTGCCCCGGCGGCGCGCATCCGTTCCGCCAGAGTCCCTTGCGGCACGATCTCCAGCTCGATCTTGCCGGCGCGATACAGCGTTTCGAACACGACGGGATCGGAGCTGCGCGGGAACGAGCAGATGATCTTGCGGACGCGGTTCAACTCCATCAGGCGGGCCAACCCGACATGGCCGGCGCCGGCGTTGTTGGCGGCGACGACGAGGTCCTTGGCCCCCTGCTCGATCAGCCCGTCAATCAGGGCGTTGGGTTGGCCGACGGAGCCGAAACCACCCAGCAGGACGACGGAGCCATCCTTGATGCCGGACATCAGGTCGGCCATGGACTGGACGATCTTGTTGATCATACGAGGCGTTTCCTAGAGCGCGTTGTGCGGATGGTGTAGCGCCCCGCGACGCCGATGCCAAGACGGCGAAATGATGGAGCTTTCGGGTTGGTCACGGGATTTTTCAAACGCCTCGCCGCCGGACCCACTTGACCGTCTGCATGCCGAAAACTAATTCGCTGGCACTCGAACACGGGGAGTGCCAAACCGCTTTCCGAAGTCCTGCAATCCAGACATTCGGATCGGTCCCGGACGGCACGGCGCTCCCTGCTTCGATAAGCAAAAAGGGGGTCTGATCCATGGCGCTATTTCCCGATCCATTCAACACGCTGCTCGGTTTACAGGAGGCACTTGAGTCCTTCAGGACCAGTGGTTGGTTGCAGTCAAGCCCGAGCGGCGGGGGCAGCTATCCGCCGTTGAACGTATTCCGCAAGGGCGATGACTTCGTGCTGATCGCCGAAGTGCCGGGCATCAGCAGGTCTGATCTCGACTTGCAGGTGAAGGGCCGGACGATCCGGTTATCCGGCACCAAGGCGGTCAAATATCCGGAAAAGTCCAGCGTGCATCGCCGGGAACGACTGGCTGGCCGTTTCGATCGCTCGATAACCCTGCCGGTTGAAATTGATCCGGAGGGCGTGAAGGCCGAATGCCGCGATGGTATTTTGGCGCTGTCCCTGCCGCGGGCGGAGCGTGACAAGCCTCGGTCCATCAAGATTGGCTAAAGAAGGAGGATAGAATGTCGGATACACAGTCCCTGGCCGTCCGCGAAAAGCAGGAGCTGGCCCAGAAAGAAGAAAAGACCGTGCCCGGCCGTTACTTCGTCCCGGTCGCGGATATTTTCGAGACGGACGATGCGCTGACCCTCATCCTGGAAATGCCGGGTATTGAGAAGAAGGACGTGAACATCGGGCTGGAGAATGATGTGCTGCGCATCGAAGCGCAAATAGATTTTTCTAAATACCAGGGGATGGAGCCTGTCTATACGGAATACACCGTCGGCCACTACACGCGCGGGTTTACGCTGTCCAATAAGATCGATCGGGAGCGTATTGCCGCACAGCTTGAGGACGGTGTTTTGACGCTGACACTGCCGAAGGCGGCTGACGCGACGCCGCGGCGGATTTCTATCCACTAACACCACGACCCGGGCCTGCGCCGGCCCGGGTCCTTTCATTGGGGGAATGCAGTGGGGTACGACGCATCAACAGAGAGGCAGCACACCCTCGCAGACGTCTTTATTCTACTGTCGGCCGTGTGTCTGGCATTGGTGACGTGGCTTGGTCTCGCCGATGCGGCCGGCGTGTCACCATGGAAATCATGTATCGGTGTCGCGATCACGGTGCTTTTCGCGCTCGCCGCGCTGACACGTCATCGGCAGCGAGCGACTGCGACCCGGCTGTTGACGGGGCTTTGGATCATCGGCGCTCCATATCTGCTTAACTTCGCGGATATCGGCCCGGCGCGCTGGATATACCTGGCGATCGGCTCGCTGGTGACGGTATTGGGTATAGGTGGTATGGTGTGGGGCAAGTGCCAGTTTCCAATATTCGCTCCCTGTTGGGATGCCCGTTTTGGAACCAAACGATTGATTCTTACCACGGAGAAAGGTTGAGGATCACGAAGGGGTCCGACCGGCGTCGTTTACAATGAGAAAATCTCCGTGGCCCTCCGTGATCCTCAGCCTTTTCTCCGTGGTAAAATCTCTTTCGTATCCGCACACATCGGCCGGTGGCGGCGTATGGAAACACGTCCTGTCGATTTTTACACGGCCTGCGTCGCTAACGGTCACAGCCCCATTCCATCAAAACGAGACCTGCTGAAGATCCTCGCCGCTTCAGTAGTAACTCCAGAAATTCGATGCCCGGGCTTCATCCGGATTACCGTCGAAGACAATCCGCCCGCTGTTCATGATGATCACCCGGTCAGCGATCTTCATCGCCGCGGCGACGTTTTGTTCGACCAGCACCGCGGTCATCGCGTGCGATTTGCAGACGTCCCGGACCTGTTCGAACATGCGCTCCACCAGATTGGGAGCCAGTCCGATTGATGGCTCGTCCAGCATCAAACAGCGCGGTGTGCCCAAAATCGCCAGCGACAGCGCCAGCATTTGCTGTTGCCCCCCGCTCATGCTGCCCGCTCGGGTGGTGCGGCGTTCCTCCAGCACGGGAAACAATTTGTAGATATCAGGAACGTCGAACATCGCCCCTGCCCCGACATTCCGCGCCGCCACGACGGCAACATTTTCGGCAACCGTCAGGTCGGGGAAGATCCCGCGGCCCTCCGGCAGCAGACGCACGCCCAATGCCACGCGATCCGCAACGCTGAGGCGGCCGATGTTCTTCCCGTCGAACAGGATCTCGCCGGCCGTCGGACGCAGTAGCCCCATGATCGATTTCAGCGTCGTGGTTTTTCCGGCACCATTGTGGCCGAGGAACGCGAGAATTTGCCCCGGCGCCAATGAAAAGGAGACATTCGAAACGACGGTTTTGGCACCGTATCCCGATTCCACGGCGTTTAAGGTCAACATCATCAGATCGTGCCGCCGAAATAGATTTCCGCCAGCGCCGGATCGTTGACGATGGCCTCAGGGGTGCCTTGCGCCATCAGGTGGCCTTGATGCAGGAACAGAACGTCATCGGCGATTTGCTGCACGACGCGGGTGTTGTGTTCCACGACCAGCAGTGTCTTCCCGTCGTCCTGTAGCCGCCGCAGCAAGGCCATGACGCCGTCCAGGGCGCCGGCGGATAAGCCCGAGGCGGGTTCGTCCAGCAAAATCAACTCGGCGCCGGTGGCCAGGACGCGCGCGATGGTCAGCAACTTCTGTTCGCCGTAGGACAGGTTGCGGGTAAAATCGTTAGCCCGCTCAATCAACCCCACGCGGTTCAGGATCGCCAAGGCCTCCTCGCGGCGGCGCCGCTGGGCGGAGGCGACATGGAACGGCCGGAAAATGGCGGCCACCGGTTCCTCGCCGGTTTGCGCCGGCATGCTGGCCAGGACGTTGTCCACCGCCGTCAGATCGACAAACAGGCGCAGATTTTGGAACGTGCGCGCGATGCCAGCGGCGACGATCGCCTGCGGCTTCCAACCATCCAGCGTCTGGCCCTTGAAGCTGACGGAGCCGGCCCCCGGACGCAGAAAACCGGTGATCACGTTGAAGATCGTCGTTTTACCGGCGCCGTTGGGACCCACCAGACAGGTGATTTTGCCTTGCTGGACCGTGAAGCCGCAATCGTTCAGCGCCTTCAGGCCGCCGAAACTGACATCGACTCCCGATGCCTGCAGATACGCGGTCATAGCTTTTCCCCAGCGAGGCCCTGCGGCCGGAACAGCATGAACGCGATCAGCAAGACGCCGTAGATGAGTTGCCGGGCGGCGGCCGCGACGGTGGTGGGGATATCGACCAAGGTCAGGATTTGCGGCAATGCCAGCAGCAGGAAGGGTCCCAGGATCGACCCGGCCAAAGTGCGCGCGCCGCCGACCACGACCATCGTGAGCAACAAAATCGACGAGTCCAGGTCGAACGACGACGGATCGATAAAGCTCAGGAACGTCGCATACAGGCCGCCCGCCGTGCCTGCGAAGGCGCCGGCCAGCGCAGCGGCCGAGACCTTCGCCCGCAGCACGCTTTTGCCGGCCGCTGCCACCGCGAGTTCATCCTCGCGGATAGCCCGCAGCAGGCGGCCGAACGGGGCGCGCATCACCAGCCAGAAAATCAGGCACCCCAGGCCCATGCCGGCGACGCACAGGGTGACAACTTCGCCGCTGCTCTCCAGCGCTTTTCCGGCCAGATCGGGGGGCGGAATGCCGGGCAGGCCGTTGGCGCCGCCGGTGCCGTCGGTCCAGTTGGTGAAGACGGCGGTGGCCAGAAGCTGAATGCCGAACGACGTCACGACGAAGTAGTCGCCGGACACCCGCAGCGCGGGCAACGTGACCAGGATGTTCAGTCCGACGCAGCACAGTGCGGCAATGGCCAGGGCGGGCAGAAAGGACATCGTGTCGTTCATCAGGAAGAACGCAACGATGTAGGCCCCCACTCCGAAGACGGCCGCCTGGGAAACCGAGAAGATCCCGGCGATGCCGACCAGAAGGTTGGTCGAGAGCCCCAGCAGGACGTAGATCGAGGCCAGGGCGATGTAGCTGAACCAGAAATCCATGAGCTAACGGGCCGCCGCGAACAGCCCGGTGGGGCGGAACAGCATGAAGATGACGAAGATAAAGAACGTCACACCGATGCTCCATTCGCCGGGAATGAACAGCAAGGACATGTTTTGCAGTTCGGTGATGACGATCGCCAATACGAAGGCTCCGGTGATACTGCCAACCCCACCGGCGATCATCGCGATCGTTGCGGTCAGCAGTGGCGTGACGCCGTTATAGGGCTGTAGGCCGAAGTCCAGCGGCACCAGGATTCCCGGCAGGCAAACCAATGCCGAGGCGATTGCCATGACGTAAATATGGACACGCCGTGGCTGCAGGCGGACGATTTCCGCCAGGAACGGATTGGACGCGACAGCCCTGATCTGCTTGCCGAGGATCGTTCCGTGCGAAAACCACATCACGCCGCCATAGGCGGCGACATTGAGCAGCACGGTCAGGATCTGGGTCATCGTCAGGCGGACATTGCCGCCCAACAGGAAGACGCGGGTCCCCCACGGCAGTTCGAACCGCAGGATGTTGGCCGTATAGACCGCCGCCAGGATGTTTTGAATGACGGCCAGGGTACCCAGCGACGCAATCAGCACGACAAGATGCGTTGCCCGGCGCTTTTCCAGTCGAGCGTACAGCAGTGCCTGAATCAGCGCTCCGAGGGCTGTCGCGGCAGCAATCGCCCCCACGAACGCGATGGGAGCCGGAAACCCATGCCGCAGCAAAGACCACGCGACGTAGCCGCTCATTGTATAGACACCGGCATGCGCCACGTGGAAAATCTTGGTCGTGGCGTAAACCAGCGAAAAGCTAACCGCGACGATGCCCAGGGCGCAGCCCGTCACGATTCCGTTGCACAAAAGCTGTAAGGCGAGCATCGGTCAGTCGCTGCTCATCTGCTTGATCGTCACGTCCTTGCCGCCCTTCATCACGTTGATGTCCAGCGGCACGGTCGCGGTGTTGCTCTTGAACTCCAGCGGAATCAGGCCCTGGAACTTGCCGATCGTGAACAGCATGTCGTGCATGGATTCACCGGTCAGCGGCTTGCCCTCGGTCAACAGGCGATCGGTCACCGCCAGGATGATCTGGGTCGCATTGTAGTATTGGCGAACAAAGAACTCCATTTCGACACCGAACTTCGCCTTGAACTCGGCGGCCAGTTGCGGCGGCGCGTCGATGCGGACCTGTGTATGGACAATGCCCTCCGACGACGAATCGGCGACCAATTCCGGATCTTGCAGGAACGTTGTGCCGGCGATGGCGAAGGTCAGACCCAGTTGCTTATATTGCTGCGCCATTTGCAGGGCAGCGGCGGTTATCGACACCAGCATCACCTCGGGCTTGGCGTCGGCGAGTTTCAGCAGAGCCGGACGGAAATCGGTTTGGCCGAACTGCGTCGGTTCCTGCGCCAGAATGGTTCCACCGGCCTCCGGAAAGTATTTCTGGTAGTCATCGCGTCCGGCTATGCCGGCGGCGTCGTTTTCGAACAGGATCGCCGCCTGCTTCTTGCCCTCGCCCGTCAGGTATTTGGAGATGACCTTGATCTCATCGCCGATCGTCGGCAGCGTGTTGACCAGATACGGCGAAGCGGTCGCCAGCTTGTCGGCCTGCGCGCCGGCGTTCACCAGCAGGATCTTCTTCCGCGTCGCCAGCGGCGCCATCGCAAGCGACGGGCCGGAGTAGGCGCTGAAGATCATCGGTACGTGCTGCAAATCGGCCAGCTTGTTGAAGCTCAGGATCGATTGGTCGGGCTTGGCCTGGTTGTCCTCGAACAGGATTTCGATTGTGTTGCCATGGACGCCGCCGGCCGCATTGGCTTTTTCGACGGCAAACTGGATGCCGCGCATCTGTTGCGTGCCGATCATCGCACCGGGCCCGGTCAGCGGCAGGATCGCGCCGAACCGGATGGTGTCGGCATGCGCGCTCGTCACAGCGAGCACGGCCGCGATGACCCCGTAGCGTAGAAGAGTGCGCATCGACGTTTCCCTTGAATTGTTGCCAGTCGGCTTATCGGCGTAGGCTTATGCGGGGCACGATGCGGGGTCAAGCCGCGCCTCAGGTTCCTCTCGCTCTTTGCCGGCAATCTGCTAGCATCCACCTCAATCGCCAGGGAGACGCAATTCCCGGCACTATATAGGGGGCTACGACCATGGATGTGACTCCATCGCGTGCCGAACTACAGAATGAGATTACCGATCTGGAGCGGCAGACCATCGCCCGTGTCTCCCGCCGGCTGCTGCCATTGCTCATGGCCTGTTACTTCGTGGCTTATCTTGACCGGGTGAATGTCGGGTTCGCCTCGCTGACCATGAACAAGGCGCTGGGCTTCAGTTCCGCCGTGTATGGATTTGGCGGTGGCATTTTCTTCCTTGGCTATTTCATCTTCGAAGTTCCCAGCAACGTTCTGCTCAGCAAAGTCGGTGCGCGGCGCTGGATTGCCCGGATTTTGGTGACCTGGGGCATTATTTCCGCCTGCACCGCCTTCATTACCGGTCCGACTTCATTTTACTCGGTGCGCTTCCTGTTGGGGATCGCCGAGGCGGGGTTTTTCCCGGGTATTATCCTGTATCTGACGTGGTGGTTCCCATCGTACTACCGGTCGCGCATCGTCGGCATCTTCATGGCCGCGATCCCGCTGTCGAACATTCTCGGTTCGCTGGTGTCGGGGGTTTTGCTCGACCTGGACGGCTGGATGGGCCTCGCCGGCTGGCAGTGGCTGTTCATTATGGAGGCCGCGCCCGCGGTCGTTCTGGGTGTGGCGTTCTGGATCTACATGACGGATTGGCCGTCAGAGGCGCATTGGTTGACCGCCGAACAACGCGGCTGGCTGACTGCACGGCTGGACGCCGAACGCGCGCAACGCGAGGAGATCAGGCACTATAGCCTGTGGCAGGCGCTGACAAACCGGCGCGTTCTGACCCTGAGTCTGGTGTATTTCGGCGGCACGTTCTCGGGTTACGGCATCGTGCTGTTCCAGCCGCAGATCGTGCACCGGCTGTCGGCCGGGTTTGGCATGACCGGGTTGATCAATGCGGTGCCTTACATCTTCGCCGCCATCGCGATGGTGCTGTGGGGGCGGCATTCCGACCACACCGGTGAGCGGCCGCGGCATGTCGCGGCGGCCTACTCGGTCGGAGCGGCCGGACTGATCGCAACGGCGATGATGACCGATCCGGTGCTGACGATGACGATGCTGGTGGTCGCGGCGATGGGGCAGTCCTCGACCGGGCCGACATTCTGGACGCTGCCCACGGCGATGCTGTCCGGCACCGCGGCGGCGGGTGGGATCGCGCTGATCAATGCTCTGGGCAATCTGGGCGGGTTCTTCGGGCCGTATCTGTTCGGGCTGATCAAGGACGCGACCGGCGGCAGCTTCACTTACGCGCTGATGGTGTTGGCGCTGGGTCCCATCTGTTCGGCAACGATCGTGTTGATGCTGGGGCACGACCGGCGGCTGGAGCATATTCCGGGGCGGCAGGCGGCGGTGAGACGCTAACGCTTAATCTTCCTCCTGCTCTGGCTCGTCGCTCATGACCAAGCGAGGTTTGTTTGGAAACCTGAGGCTATTATAGAGGGTCCGGAGCGGGAGGATGATGTCCAGATCGGCTATTTCAAGCGTGGACTCAAATCCCTCGATGGTTTGAAACGCCCACGGGCCGCCGTCCGGGCGTTGCCAGTGGATGATTTTTGGCTCACCCGTGTCCACCAGGATAATGTGGCGCAGGCTGGAAACCGATTTGTATTCCTCGACTTTCCGCACGAGGTCGAAGGCACGCGTTGACTGGGACAAAACTTCGAAAACGACCCGAGGCGCGGATGCCTCCATGTCTTCGTCAATAAATTCACCGCAATCGACCCCGAGGTCCGGATAGCGGACCTGAATTCCGATATCCGCACGGCCGTGTCGCTGGTGAACGGCCGGCACGATCCCGAGGCTAATTGCCCACCAAGAGCCACCAAGGTGTTGACAACGACCTGATCGTGCCTGCGGCGGGCGCCCGCCACAGCCACCGGCACACCGTCCACGAGTTCGTAACGCCGATCCTGCTGCTGTTCGTGCCACAGCAGAAACGCGTCCGCGGTCATTCTGTTCACGGCGCGTTCAGACATTGCGGGGCCTCCCGGCTTGTTGGCGGATGATATCGCAATTCCTCAATGGCGAGGTAGCTTTACCGGATGACCAAGCCGGGAACGGGCGCGGGAAACGCCACGCGTGCGTCAGCTCAGTTCGTTGTCGAATTGCTTCGCGGCATCGAACGCACGGACAGTTTCTAACGCGGCGATGTCTTCGGCGGTAAAGTCGTCCAAACCGAGCACCTGCCGGTCGCGCTGCTGGAGACGCTGGTATTCGTCCACCGAAATCAAGACCGTTCGTTCCCGCCCATTACGGGTGACCGCAACCGGCTGCGTTAAGTCGACATCCTGATAGCGGCCAATATTCCGTTGGAATTCAGCGGCAGAAACTTTGATCATGCTGAACACTCCGCGTGTACACCATGCATAAGATGCATAAATGATCAAGGCGAAACCCTTGGAACCGGACAGCGCGGCCGACTTCCATCCTCACCCCGCCTCGTCAAACACGACGAACCGTTCGGGCGTGCCTCGCGCCGCGTTTGCCGGGGCGCTGCGGACTGGATAGAACACTTTAGCCAACCGAGCGGGTTACGGATTGTCGGGACGCGAAGGACAACACGTATCTTGAGCTGATGTTGGCGTCCCGGGTTGCTTGTGTCCGGTGACGACTTGCTGACCCTCGACCCGGGGAGAGGCGGGAAGGTCGTTCGCCCCGCCTTCTATCTCGCCATGCCGGCGATCTGAAACGCTTCTGGCCGCCGGGGCTCCGCTGCGGTTTTGGCGTTTTAAAAGGAAGATGGAGAGACTTCAGCGGCATGCACGTCAGGGTTGACATAATTTAACATTTGAGTTAGTAATACAGACATGGAGCATACGGCGCCAACCCAGTCCCGGCCTGCCTCGCCCGATCCCGCACAGGACCGGACCGGCCGCACGCTGCCGGCACGCCTCGCCGCCCTGCTGCATCTCGTTCGCGTTCTGCTCGGCCACGGCCGCCGCCTCGTTGAGACCGTCCCGGATCGTGCCGAGACCGTGGAATTCGCCGCGCTGGCCGCTGTCTTCGGCACCTACACGCTGCCGACCATCCTCGCCCGGCTGCAGCGCGGCATTTTGCGCGCGATGGCGTTGGAGCGTTATCTGCTGTCTCGCGCCGCAAAAGGCCGCGAGATGGGGTTCGTGTATTACAAGGACCCGCGCGACCGTGCGCCGGCCAAACCGTCCAAGGGGGCGAATGACGCCGAGTCGGCAGGCAAAGTCCCGGGTGGCCGGGCCAAGCCCGGCGATGACGACAGGACGCCCAAGCGCCCCGCGTTCGATCCCGACGATCTCCGGATTCCCGGGCCCGAGGAACTCGACGCCGAGGTGCGCCGACGCCCGGTCGGCCGCACCATTCTCTCGATCTGCATGGACCTTGCGGTCATTCCCAGTTTCTGCACCGGCCCGTTCTGGAACCAAATATCCGACACGCTGATGAACTACGGCGGCAGTTTCACGACGCTGTTTAAAACACGGCGGCACCGTGAGACTTCGTTTCAGAAAGAGCGGGACAAGAAACCGGACACCTGGGGCTTTGACTGGACGTTCCCACCACCGGAGACGGTTCGCCGGGTGCTGGGGTATATGGTCGGCGAGCTGCCCGTGTTAGATCCGTTCGATCCGTTGCTGGCCACCGCGCCTCCCTGATTCTTATCGTTCCGGAGATGCGTCGCACCCTCTGATTCCGGGGGCGCTTTCGCGTGCGCATCGGGCATACCGGAGCGTCATTGGGACTGGACTTTGCCTGACGCGGCACAGGAAGACGTGGATGGCTGGCCTTCGCCCGCCATGACGAGTGGGCAAATCCTCCCCACAAGACCGCTTATCACACGGACCGGCATCAATCCGGCCTGACCGGGCCGGCGAAAACCGGGCCGTCCGGCGGGTAATCGTCCGGGGTCATTGCCCCCGAATCCACTGTGTGGTGATAGCCTGCCACACGTGAGCGACTCCATCCTCCTGTTCCTGATCATCGACGTCGTTGCCCTGGTGACGTTGGGGGCGTGTGTGAGCCGGGTGCCGGCCGTGGCCAGCGGAGTCCTGACCGCGGTGCTGTCCGGCGCGGGGGCGCTGGTGTGTCTGCCGGTCTTGATTTTTCGGCTGCCGGACACGGCGCTGGCGCTGCCGGCCGGGCCGCCGGGCATGGCGTTGCAACTCGCACTTGATCCTCTGGCATCCCTGTTCCTCCTCACCATTTTCCTGGCCGGCACGGGCATCGCGGCGTTTCAGGCGGTGACACCGCCCGCGCCCGGCCAGCCCTCGCTTCAGGTCACGATCTTGTGCGTCGCCGGAACGGCCTTCGCGCTCCTGGCCGGAGACGGTGTTTCGCTGGCGTTCGGCCTCGCCCTGAGCTGTGCGACGATCCGCAAAGGGCCGGTTTGGCTGGCCGCGCCGCTGCTGGTGCTGATCGCGGTCTGCCTGCTGGCCCCGGCCGGGTTCGCACCCCGGTTCGACACAATCCGAGCGGCTCCGCTGGAGTCGGGCCGAACGACCGCCGCGGCGGTGCTGACGTTCGCGGCCGTGGTCAGTCTGGCATGGCCGCGCGCCGGCGAACGCTGTTGGAGCCGGGATGCCCTGACCGCCGGCGTCATTCTCCCGGGCTCGGCTTACCTGCTGTTGCGCGTGATCACCGATCTGTCCGCGTCCGCCAGCCAGGGCTGGTGCGGTTCCATCCTGATGCTGACCGGCGGAGCGGTCGCGGTCCTGCAGGGCTGGCGGTCGGCCGGGGAAGCGGACATCGACGCCATCGTCACGGCGCTGATCCGCCGTCAGGCCGGACTCGCATTGATCGGGATCGGACTGACAGTGATCGCCCGAGCGGCCGACCTGCCGGGGGCGGCGTCGTTTGGTTTGCGGGCGGTGTTTCTGATCTGCATCGGCGGCGGCGTTGCCGGCACGCTGGTATCCCTGGCAGCGCATGCGATCGGCGCCAGTGCCGGAACGTTTCGGCTGTCGCGGCTGGGCGGGCTGGTGCATTTGATGCCCGGAACCTCCGTCGCGATGTCGGCGGGGATACTGGCTTTGTGCGCGCTGCCCCCGGGCGTCGGATTCGCCAGCCTGTGGCTGTTGTTTCAGGCGGTGCTGTCCGCCCCGCGCACCGGGGGATTGCCGGTGCATGTGCCGTTGGCGCTGATCGTTGCGGCGCTGTCGGTTTCGGCGGCGCTTGCCACCGCGGCGTCGGTGCGGCTGATCGGCGTCGCGATCCTCGGCCGTCCGCGCAGTCCGCGCGGGTCAGGGGCGCAGGAGAGCGCCGCCGCGGCGCGCTCCATTCTGCTGGCTTTCGCCGGGTTTTCAGTTGTCGCGGGGGTGCTGCCCGGTCTGGTCCTCAGCCTGCTGGCCGATCCGGCGATCCGCATGCTGACCGGGGTTCCGGCCGGCCCGTTCGCGGTCGTCTCGCTATCCGGCACGTCACCCGGCTATCTGGCGCTGCCGGTTCTGGCCCTGGTGGCGTTGGCGACGATCGCCGTGATCCTGCTGGCCCGCCGGCCGGGACCGGAGGAGAAATTCGCCGGCATCTGGGCCGACGGCATGCCGCCACCATTCGGTCTGCCGTTCGGTGAGCCAGCCGCCCAATCCACCGGCGCCGGATTTTTGCCCGCGCTTCCCGCTATCCCGGCCGTTCGGCTGCTGTCGCTGGTGCCCGAACCGATACGTGTCCTGGCGGCCGCGTGGTTCAAGCCGCGAACCGACAGCCCCGGTTCGGCGCCCATCCGCATCGCTCCGATCAGGCCGCCATCCGCCATCGCCGGACTTTGGCTGGTGCTCGCCGCATTCGCCGGTTTGCTGCTGGTCCTGGCGGTGATTGGATGACCATCGTCCTGTCGCTTTTGACGCAGCTTCTGCATGTCGCGCTGATCGTCGCCGCCGCGCCAACGCTGGCCGGCGCCATGGATTGGCTGGACGCGCGGTTCGCGAGCCGGTCGGGGCCGCCGGTTCTGCTGCCATGGCATGATCTGTTACGCCTGTACCGCAAGACGCCGATGCCGGCGGATAATGTCTCGCCGATCATGCGGTTTGGTCCGGCCGTGGCGCTGGGTGCGACACTGGCCGCCGCCGCGCTTGTGCCCTCATTCACCCTGGGTATGGCCATGTCACCGCTGGCCGACGTGCTGACGGTCGCCTCCCTGCTGGCGGTGGCGCGGGTCGCCGGCACGCTGGCCGCGTTGGATGCCGGCGCCGCGAAACCGGGCCTGAGCGCGCAACGATCCAGCGCCATCGCGGTATTGGCCGAACCGGCGCTTTTGCTGTCGGTGACCGGCCTTGCCCTGATGGCGGGCAGCTTCAATCTCGACCTCATCATCGTCCAGCAACGCGAGGGGATCTTGCTGCCCGCGACTGCGTCCGCCCTCGTTTTCACCGCGCTGGTGGCGCTGGTGTTCGCCGATGCCGGCGCCAGGGATCGGACGGAGGATGCGATCTACAGCGGCACCAGCCTCGCGATGGTGCGCATGACGGGGTGGTGCCGGCGCCTGGTTCTGCTGAACCTGATCGGCGGGCTGTTCCTGCCGATCGGCATGGCCACGAATGAGTCCGGTTCGTCCGGCTGGGCGGCCGGGCTGTTCGCATGGCTGTGCAAGCTGGTTGTTTTCGGTATTGGCCTGTCGGCGATCCAGACCCTGGCTGGCCGGATACCAGGCCGCTCGCTGCCTGACCTGATCGGGGTGGCGGCGCTGCTCGCGTTGTTGGCCATCGTCCTGGTCCTGGCCAGCGGAGGGATGGCATGAACGCGATTGCAACCGCTTTCGCGCAAGGCGGCGCCGGGATCGCGCTGGTTACCGGGCTCGCTCTGCTGTGCGTCCGGCAAACCAGCGTGGCGTTCATCCTGATCACCGTCCAATCCAGCGCCGTCGCGGTGGGCGCCGTGGCGATGCATCGGCCGCTGCTGGCGCTGCCGCCCCTGGTCCTGGCCGCGTGGCTTTGGTTTACCCGTGAGTGGACCGACCATGACGCCACCGAACCGGCCGGCGGTCCAAAGCTGGGCGTTTGTGCCGGAGCGGCCCTGGCGATCTTGTCCCAATCGCAGGGCAATTTGGGATTGCCGTTGGCGGCGACCCTGCTGTCGGTGCTGCTCGCCGCGACCCGCACGGCACCGTTCATGCGCACGATCGCGCTCGTCGCGTTGCAGAACAGCGTGATCATGGCCGTCTGCATCGGCCTGCCGAATGACGCGGACCTGCCGCTGCTGTTACCGCTGGCGTGCGTGGTGCTGCCATTGCCGCTATCGGCCGGCCTGCTGATCCCGGTCGTCGCGGCGCACGCTTTTCGCAACCGGGTGTGGCTTGGCTGGACCGATTTGGCGCTGTCGGTGGCGGTGTTGGGCGCGACCTGTCTGATTCCACTGGACCCCATTGGCTCGGTCCTCGCCCCGGTGCTCGGTTTGGACGGGGTTCTGCGCGCGGAGGCACGGCGTAAGCGGCACGCCGGACCACAGGGCCTCGCACCGACGCGGTTTACGATGGCCGGGCGCGGGTTGGCGTTGCTGAACAGTATTTGTGTCATCGCGGCCGTTTGCGCCCCTGCTCCGTTGATCGCCTGGTTCGCGATCCTGGCCGCGATCGCGGCGGCCCTGCTGCCAACCCTGCGGCGGCGCGGCGATCAGGCGTTGCTGGCCAACGCCGGCGCCGGGATCGTTTTGGCGGGGATCGTGCTGCAAGCGGCGACGCCATCGACCGTCGCCTATTTATGCCTGTTCGCCGGGTTCGCCATGATCGTGGCGGTGGTTCCCGATCTGGCCGCCGTTGCGGTGGCCGTGTTGCTACGCCTCGCGATCCAACAGGATTTTCCGTCAGCCGCCGGCACACTGGGGGTCGTCCTTGCCTTGCTCGCCTTGTTCGGTTGCGCCGCCCTGCTGATCAGGGGCCGCCGTCCCGCCGCCGCCAACATTGGAGAGTGGGCCACGCCGGCCCTCGCGGGAGAGGCACCCGGTACATCGCTGTGGACGTCCGGGCCGCTGACCATCTTTACCGATCCGCCATCGCATTTGTCGGCGATACCAAACGGCAACCTGCGGATCAGCTCGCTCATCCCCAACCAGATGGCACTCGGGTCGATGGCCCGCGTGCCGCGCAGCGCCGCGGAACCCGACAGTATGGTGACGCTGACCAGTGACCGAGCGACGCTTTTGCTACTGAGTCAGGCCAGCATTGCCACGCTGGCCATTTGCATCGGCTCGCCCGAGGGCCGGTTCGCCGCTTTGATCCTGCTGATGCTGCTGATCCTGAGCCGATCCGCGGCGCGGCTGACCCGCGGGCCGATCGCCACTCTCGCTTTCGCGGGCCTGGCGGGGATTCCGCCGTTGGGCGTCTTTCCCGGGCTTGTGCTCGTGGTGTTGGCAGTCGCGGGGCACGATCCCTGGCTGCTGCCGCCGCTGGGGCTGCTGGCGATCCCGATGATGCTCGCTGGCTTGCCGAACCGTATGCCGGATCTGCGATCCGCATCGGCGTTCCGGTCCCTGTTCTGGATCCCGCTGGTACTGGCCCTCGTGGCCGGTTATGGCGTGCCGACCGGTTTGGCGCAGTGGCTGCACATCACAACGGCGGGCCATCCATGACCACGGTCAAGAATATCGTCCGCGACGCCCCGGTGGAGGTGTGCCGGCCCTGGCTGCGCCACGATCTGCGCCACGACGACTGGACCGCCCTGGCGCGGGCCGCCGCAACCGAGGGACAGGTGTTGCTCGCCCTCTGGGCCGACACCATGAAGGTCCACGCCTTATTCCTCGACCACGCGGACCTGACGATCGTGGCGGTTTCAACCGCGGCCGCGGACGGATGGTACCCCGCCCTGTCACCCGTGCTGCCGGCCGCCAGCCTGTTCGAGCGGATGATCCACGACCTGTGGGGACACCGGGCCGCCGGCGCGACCGACATGCGGGGCTGGTTGGATCATGGTGCCTGGCTGTTGTCGCACCCGATGGCCACAAGGCCGGGTCCGCCCGTCCAACCGGAGGAACCGCGCCACGCCGACCCCGACGACGCCATGATCCTGCCGCTCGGTCCGATCTGGGGACCGCTGGACGAGGCCGCGCATCTTCGCCTCGCTCTCGACGGCCCCCGAATTCTGCAGGCCGAGGTTCGGCTTGGTTTTACCCATAAGGGGACCCTGGCGCTGATGCAGGGCAAATCCCCCCGCATCGCCGCCCGGTTCGCCGCCAGACTGTCGGGTGACGCCACCGTCGCCCATTCCGTGGCGTTCGCCCGGGCCACCGAGGCCGCGATGGAGATACAGGCGCCGCCCCGGGCGGTCGCCCTGCGGATCGCCATGATGGAGATCGAACGTGTCGCGGGCCATCTCGACACACTCGGCGAGGTCGCCCGCCTGGCGGAGGCGCCGGTGGCGCGGTCGCAATGCGGCCTGTTGCGGGAGACGCTTTTGCGCGCTTCAGACACCGCGTTTGGTCACCGGCTAATGATGGATTGCGTGGTCCCCGGCGGTGTCGCCGCCGACATCGCCGCCGCCGGACCCCATGCGATTTTGCGAGCCTTAGGCGATATCGCGTCGCAACTGCCTGGCATCAGCCGGCTGCATGACGCGCCTTCCCTGTCGTCCCGCCTGGTCGGTGTCGGACGCGCCGGCGGAGCGTTGGCGGCGTCACTCGGTGTCGGCGGGGTCGCCGGTCGGGCATCCGGGGTTGCGTTCGACTCCAGAAACGGATTCATGCCGGAGTACAGCCGCTTCGCCCCGCGCGTCGCCGTACGCCACGACGGTGACGCCGCCGCCAGACAGCATCTACGGATTTTCGAAATCGAGGAAAGCCTGCGACTGATCGGCGCGGCACTCGATTACTTGCCGGACGGCCCGGTTACCGTGGCGCTGGCACCGGTCAGCGGCGAGGGAATCGGCTGTGCCGAATCCGTTCGAGGCACCGTGTGGCACTGGTTGCGACTGGATCATGGACAGATCGCCGCCGTCTTCCCGGCCGATCCCGGTTGGGGGCTGTGGCCACTGGCCGAACGCGTCCTCGAACACGCAGTGGCGGACGACATCGACCTGATCCGAGCCTCACTGGCTTTACCTGCGTCCGGAATGGATTTGTGATGTCACCAACCCCGCCACCGGAGCCGGTCGATCCGGCCGCCCTGGACTCGCTGCGCGCCCGACTGGACGAAGCGGCACAAACCCGGCTGGGACGCAGCCTGGCGATCCGCCACATCAACACCGGAAGCTGCAACGGGTGCGAACTGGAACTGCGGGCGCTGCACACCGCTTCTTACGATCTCGAACGGTTCGGCCTGCGCTTCGTGGACAGTCCGCTGCATGCCGACGTCCTGCTGGTGACCGGGCCGCTGACCCGCAACCTGAAAGCCGCGCTGGAGCAAGCCCGGGACGCGACACCGGAGCCGAAATGGATCGTCGCAATGGGAGATTGCGCCGTCGATGGCGGCGTCTTCAGGGGCAGCTATGCTGTCCTGGGTGGCGCCGAAGCGGCCGTGCCGGTCGATCTGACGATCAGGGGATGTCCGCCGGCGCCGGCGATGATCCTGGCGGGGCTGCGGACTTTGCTGGAGGCGAACCTAAAATAGAAACGCCCTCCCCCGCGGACGGGAGAGGGCGTGGCCGGCGAACCCTGAGCCGTTAGGCCGCGGGCGTCGCCATCTTCTTGTGGCTGGTCTTGTGGGTGCTGACCTTGTGGACAGCGGTGTGGTGGTGGGTCTTCTTGGCGCTCGCCGCCATGACTGGCGAGGTAACCAGGGCAGCGGCCGGCAGAACAATTGCCAGCGCGGCGATCAGGCGCTTGAACGAGGTAATCACGAGCGTGTGCTCCGGAGGATGAGAGGGCGTGAAGCGGGTTAACAGCCGGGGTGAAGAACTTACCCTAATCGACTGCATTCATTATGCAACGTGAGGTCACCCGAAAGCAAGTTAATTCCGGCGCACAGATGTGATCGTCGCGTTAAAACAGTCCGAAGCGACACGCCAGCCACAATTTTTTCCATTTCGGCAGACTGACCCGCTCATCGAGACGTTCCCAGCCGCGGGCTTCCAATGCCGACAAGATCGAATCGTAGGTCGCCGCCATCAACCGCGCCGGCTTCATCGCCGTGCGGTCGCAGTCATCCATCGCATCCCTGGCCTGACGGAAATAGGTATGGGCCAAAACCGCGAGCCGGTCGCACACCGCCGGCAGCCCCGGCGCGGTCAAAATCGCGACCGGATCGGCCGGCACCCCGGCGTCGCGAAGATATTCCAGTGGCAGATAAATCCGCCCCCGCTCCGCATCCTCCCGGATATCCCGCAAAATATTTGTCAACTGTAATGCTCGGCCTAACGCATAGGCCACCCGATCGGCCGCCGGTGAGGCATCGCCGAAGGCCCGCACTGACAAACGCCCCACCGTCGACGCTACGCGATCGCAATAAAGATCCAGATCGGCCAACTTTGGGGCAAGAACGACTGTTTCCGCATCCGTTTCCATTCCATCGATGACGGCGATGAAATCCTCTTGCCTCAACTGGAACCGCGACACCGCGGCGGCCAGCACGCGAGTAACCGGGCCGTCCGTATAGCCCGAGTACAATCCAGCGATCCGATCGCGCCAGGCGGCGAGACCAAGCCGCTTCTCTTGCAACGTTCCCGCCTCGTCGGCGATATCATCAACGATGCGGCAGAACGCGTAGATGCCATACATCGCATGCCGGCGGTCCGGCGGCAGCACGCGCATGCCGTGATAGAACGACGTCCCCGCCGCCCTTACGATGGCTTCGACCGCGTCCAGATCGGCCTGTTCCACCCCCAACGGAGGGTTAGCTCTGCCCGGCCTTTTCATACCAAATAAAACACAGATCGAAGACCACTGAAGATCGCATCGCTCTTACTGAGCGTAACACGATGCGCGATAGGATCGTTATGGGCCAGACGCACGGTCAGCCGCGTCGCAAGACCGTAAATGACACCTGTTTCGAGACGAAACCGCCGATCGCGCACCACCTCGGGCAATTCCGAAGCCGCCAGATTCATGCGGTCGATCCGGTCCAATAACGTGCTGAACACACGCCGCAGCGCCGGCGTCTCGGCCGGCAACAGAAGATCATCGACCTTGGCCCCAAAATGCTCGAGCAATGCCTGCGGCAGGTAGCAACGTCCGAGTTCCTTCAGGTCCTTCGCGCAGTCCTGGATATGGTTTAGAATTTGCAACGACATGCAAAGCGCATCCGACGGAGAGTGACATTCGTGATGCTCGCCGTGCAGGTCCAACATATAGCGTCCGACCGGTACCGCCGAGTAGTGGCAGTAGTTATAAAGCTCATCGAACGTTGCGTAGCGCGATTTGACCGCGTCCTGGCGAAACGCCAGCAGCAAATCGGTCGCGTGCTTCGGCGTGATGCCGGTCTGCGCCAAACTGATCCGCAAAGCCGAGGCGCTGGGCGAACCGGCCGTGCGGCGCCCCAGCAGAACGTCCTCCATCACCGCAAGGCGCGCCAGTTTTTCGTCCGGAGACAGCTCGGACGAATCGGCGATGTCGTCGGCATTGCGGGCGAAGGTGTAGAAACGATGGATCGGCTCGCGATTCTTGCGCGCGATCAGGCGGGAGCCGACGGGAAAATTCTCGTCCGTCCGGCTCTTGCCCGACCAGACCTCCACATTTTCATCCAAATGGCTCATCCGGCGCTTCCCTGATACGCACGCCCTTTCCAGGCGACGCCACGACCCAGATAGTGATTGGCCGCCGATCCAATCGTCGCGGCCATGTAGAAAGCGGCGATCAACGGAAGCGCGGGCGCCCAAAGCGGGGACTGTCCGAACCGGCGCAATGTCGGCAAATAGGATGCCGCCAGCATCAGCCACGCGACCAGACCAAGCCAGCGTGGGGCCCCCTGTCCAAACAACGCCAAGGCTGGTGGCAGCAACCAGGTCACCGCCATACCGAGGCTTGTCGCGACGAGCAGCCACCATGAATACCGCAACTGCACGAAGGCGGTGCGCGCGATCATCGCCCAGATATCGGCGACCGCCGGATACTGACGCTCCGACCGGGCGAGGTCCGAGTGACCGAGCCAGATGGGTCCACCTTTCTTCACGGCCGCCGCCAGTGCGACATCGTCGATCAACGCCCCTCGTATGCTTTCGATGCCGCCGATCCGCCGCAAGGCCTGGCGCCGAATCAAGATCGTCCCGCCCGCCGCCGCGGCGGTGGATTTCAACCCGTCGTTGACCCGGGCAAACGGATAAAGCAACTGAAAGAAGAAGACGAACGCTGGCACCAAAGCCCGCTCCGCCAGGCTCTGGCACCGCAACTTTACCATTTCTGAAACAAGATCAAGGCTATAGCGCTCAATTTTAGCAACGAGAGCGGAGATATGCGCGGCGTCATGAATGATATCGGCGTCGGTGAGCAACAGCAGATCCGGGGCACCTGATTCGGTCACGCCCTGCGACACGGCCCAGAGCTTACCGCTCCACCCCGCTGGCCGGGGTGCGCCATTAATGACGGTCAGCCGGCGGTCGCCGATCGCGCGCGCACTATCGCCGGTGCCGTCGCTGCTGTTGTCATCCACCAGGATAACACGAAACGGGCCGGCATAATCCTGGGCCAGCAGCGAACGCAGCGCCGCCTCGATCGATGGTGCCTCATCACGCGCCGGCACGATGACCGCGACCGACGGCGTCGTGAGCGGATACGACACGGACAGCACCGGCCCGGCCTGCCAGAACCGGCCGTGGCCAAACAGCAGATACATCCAGATCACCAGCGCGAGCACCGCCAGGGTGGTCATGCCTTCAGCATTCCGTTCGCCCGGAACCAGGCGACGGCATCCTCGACCGCCAGACGCACCGGCCGTGGATTGTACCCAAGTTCCGCTTTCGCTTTGGCAGAGGAATAAAACATCTTCTTACGCGCCATTTTCAGATGGTCGCGTGTCATCATCGGCTCAATGCCCGTGACCTTGGCCAACTTCTCCATCACAAATGCCGCCGGCCAGACAAGAGCTTCCGGCAGGCAGAGGGTTGGCGGCTTGCGGTGCACCACCTCGGCCACCAACGCCAGAATGTCCTTCAGCAGCATGTCCTCGCCGCCCAGAATATAGCGTTCGCCGACCCTGCCCTTTTCCAGTGCCAGGACATGACCCTCGGCGACATCATCGACATGCACGATATTAAGTCCGGTATCGATGAATGCCGGCACGCGGCCGGCAGCGGCGTCGCGAATCATCTTGCCTGTGGGTGTCGGCTTGATGTCGCGCGGTCCGACCGGGGCGGCCGGGTTGACCACGACCACGGGCAGTCCGTCCCGCCGCGCCAGTTCGAGTACCGCCTTTTCCGCCAGATACTTCGATCGTTTATAGATGCCGACAAAATCGGCCTCATGCGTCGGGGTTGTCTCATCCGCCGGGGTGCCGTCGCCGATCTGACCGAGCGTGGCGACGGAACTGCAATGGACGATCCGTTCCGCACCGGCGTGAGCAGCAGCGCGCACCATCGCAACCGCGCCATCGACATTGGCCCGCAGCATGGCGTCCGGATCTGGCACCCAAAAACGATAGTCGGCCGCGACATGCAGCACATACCGGCACCCGGCGGCGGCGCGCGCCAACGAGTCATGGTCGGTCAGGTCGCCGGTCACAATTTCAGCATCCAGCCCCGCCAGATTGCGGCGATCGCTGGTAGAGCGAGTCAACAGACGCAATGTATGGCCGCGTGCCGCCAATGTCCGAGCGACGGCGGACCCGACAAAGCCGGTAGCACCTGTGACGAGGGTCGTCATCGAGACTCCATTCCGAAACCGCGCCTCCATAAACGAGCAGGTCGTCACATGGAACAGACTTCGCTTGCCGGCAGCCCCCCGCACGGGCAGAAACTGTCCATCATGAAACGCCTGTCTTATCTATTGGCTCTGCTGGGCGTGCTGATCGCCGTCCTGCTGGTCTCCTGGTTTGGCTTCGGCAACGTCGTCTCGGCCGTCAGCCGGATCGGCTGGCCGGAGTTCGGACTGATCGTTGGCTGGCAACTGGTGCTGTTCGTGATCCTGGGACTGGCCTGGGACCTGATCACCCCGGCGCGAACGATGCGCCGGCCTTGGGTATTGATCTGGGGCCGCATGGTACGGGACGCCGCGTCCAACTGCCTGCCGTTTTCGCAGGTTGGCGGCTTTGTGTTCGGCGCCCGCGCCGTCACCTTGCATGGGGTGGAGTGGCACACCGCCACAGCCTCCACCATTGTCGATGTCACCGCGGAATTCCTGGCGCAGATCGCGTTCGCCGGCATTGGATTGGGTGTGCTGCTGGCGCGCGCGCCGGGTTCGGGCGTCGCGGTCCCGGTCGAAATCGGGATCGGGGTGGCGGTGCTGGCTTGTTTCGCGTTCGTGTGGCTGCAGAAAGGCGCGGCACCGTTGTTTGCCCGCCTCGGACGCCGAATCGCCGGCAACTGGTTTGCCGATGCCGAGGAGCGCGTCTCGGTCCTGCAAGCGGAACTGGGCCTGATCTATGGCCATACCGGGAAACTGGCGTTGGGCTTCATGATGCATCTGATCGGCTGGATTGGCACCGGCGTGGCGGGCTGGATCACTTATCACGCGCTGGGGGTGCCGATCGATTTCGACGACGCGCTGGCGATCGAGGCCCTGTTGAGCGCGGCGGCGGCGCTGGCGTTCCTGGTTCCCGTCAATGCCGGCGTGCAGGAGGCGGGATACGCCGCGTTAGGCGCCATCTTCGGTGTGCCGCCCGAACTGTCGCTGGGCGTATCGCTGGTGCGCCGGGCGCGCGACATCGTGGCCGGCGTGCCGATCTTGTTGATCTGGCAATACGTTGAGATGCGGCACCTGCGAATCGGCCGGCGCGAGGCCGAAGCGGGATAGCGTCACCGTCCGTTCAGGCGCCAGCATTGCCGCCATGACGGTGAAACCACGCTGGACGTAAGACAGGCGGGCATGACATGCGTCACGCCCTTCGCACCTTATCTTGAACGGAGAAACCAACGACCTGCGTTAATATGTAGTGTGCTCTGCGCCCGCGGCGCACGCTTGCCGGGATAATGTCTGATGCGAAATCTGCGTTTACTCGAACCAAAAATATTGCAACCTTCCACCGGTCAGCGGCGCCCAATGACCGCGATATTTTGGCTCGCAATGGTCGCGATCCTCCTGCAATGCTTCCTGCCTTACGTTGTCCTGGTCGCGATCGGCATCGATTCGCCCGCGGTCAAACTGCATCCAGCGACGATCCTGGTGATCGTTGGGGGGATTTGCGCGTTGGCCACGGGCCCCTCCTTCCATCAGCGGTGCCGGGAGACACCCGGCCTGATGCTGTTCGTCGTGATGATCCCGGTACTCGCTATTTATGCATCCATTTCCACCGGCATCAGCGGCGTCGCAATTTACCCTGAATCCTATTGGTCGGCGGGACTGTTGGCATTGATGTTGGAGCCCGCCAGTCCAAAGCAGAAGCGGTTTCTGGCCAGGCTATTGGTAGCATTTTGCGTCTTCAACGTGTTCATCGCTTTATACGAGCACATGACCGCAACCGAGTTGTTTCCGGCGATTGCCGATCCTGACGCCCACGATAAAATCGTTGATCCTGGCGTCGATTTCCGGGCGAACGCGTTCTTCAACCATCCGCTGACCGGATCCCTGATCACGACCATGGCGGTTTTCCTGGTCTATGCGATGCGCATGCGTTTCATATCCGCTGCCTTGATCTTCGGAATCCTGCTGGTTGGCATGGTCGCCTATGGCGGCCGTACCGCGCTGGTTGTCGTCTCGATTTTCACCGTAACGGCCGCTGCCTTTGTACTGCTGCGAGGTATCATCCGGCGTAATCTCAGGCTCGATTTTGTCGTCGCGGTCGTGTTGGGCCTCGTCGTCGTCCCGCTCCTGGCCTATCTGGTCATCACGCAGACAACCCTTGCCGAACGCATTATGGATCGGTTGTATTTCGATGACAGCGCGGAAGTGCGCACCACCCAGTTTATGATTTTCTCGCACCTGACGCTGCCGGACTGGCTGTTCGGCATTTCGCGTTCACATCTTGAGGTGCTGAAACTCCAGATCGGCCTCGACAGTAAAAATACCGATATCGAAAATTTCTGGCTCATCATGGTGTTGAACCTTGGTGTGATTGGTTTCACATTATTTACGATCGTGTTTTTTGGCTTCCTGTACCACCTTGGCCGCATCTCTCGCAACGCTAACGGCTGGTTGCTGGTCGGTGCGGCGTTGATCATCGACTCCGGCTCGAATTCCCTCGGGGTGAAGACATCCGATCTGTTCATGGAAGTTCCCTTCGTGGTGGCGATGTCGGGCTTTGCCGACTACGCCAGAAGTCCCCGCCTGGTGATGCCGCGCCTATTGGAAAGCCTGCGGCCGGCGATCCGGCGCAAGGGCGCGTTAGGGGAGGTCGCGGCGGCGCCAAACCGCGGACTTCAGATCATGGCGTCGCGGCCGTCCTGAGGAATGTTCCCCGGGCAGCCGTGCCGGGACGTATCGTCATTGACGGAAGCGGCGCGTAACGGCATTTCTTTGCCCATGCGTATCGCCGCCCTTCTGGTTGCCGCCGGCTCCGGCACACGCTTTGGTGCAGACGTGCCGAAGCAGTTTCTGATCGTCGCGGGCAAGCCGGTTATCCGGCATGCGGCGCTGGCGTTGAGTCACCATGTTTCGCTGCTACAGGCGGTCGGAGACGCGGAACCGATCGAGGCGGCACTGGCCGGGCTGCCCAACTGTCTGCCGGTCATCCCCGGCGGCGCGAGCCGTCAGGACAGCGTCCGCGCCGGACTGGAAGCGCTCGCGCCGTTCGCCCCTGACATCGTCCTGGTTCACGACGCGGCTCGGCCGGTCATTCCGGCCGGCACAATTCCCGCCCTGTTGGCCGCGCTGAAAGAGTTTCCGGGGGCCATCCCCGCCGCGCCTGTCGCCGACACGCTGAAGCGGGTAGAGCGTGGTGTTATCACCGAAACAGTGCCGCGCGCCGGTCTGTTCCGAGCCCAGACACCGCAGGCGTTCCGGTTTCAAACCTTGTTGACCGCGCATCGCTCCGGCCTGACCGGCGCAACCGACGATGCGTCTCTGCTGGAAGCCGCGGGATTGAGCGTGGAGGTCGTTCCCGGTTCGGACGACAATATCAAATTGACCTACCCGGACGATCTGATCCGGTTGGAGCGTATCATGACAGTCCCGATGGTGCCGCGCGTCGGCACCGGTTTCGATGTGCATGTCCTGCAGGCGGGGCGTCCGCTGTTTCTGTGCGGCGTCAATGTGCCGCATGAGCTTGGCTTGGCGGGTCACTCCGACGCCGATGTCGGCATCCACGCGCTGTGCGACGCGATCTACGGTGCGCTGGCCGAGGGCGATATCGGCCGGCATTTTCCGCCCAGTGAGGCAACCTGGAAAGACGCCGACAGTGCCCGGTTTCTGATTCACGCGGCCGAACGCATCGCCGCCCGCGGCGGCCGGCTGATCAATGCCGATGTGACGCTGATTTGCGAGCGGCCGAAGATCACACCGCATGCACCAGCGATGATTGTTCGGCTGGCGGACTTGCTTGGCGTGGATATCGGCCGCATATCGGTAAAGGCCACCACTACGGAACGACTTGGCTTCACCGGCCGCGGTGAGGGCATCGCGGCGCAGGCGGTGGTTTCGATCCTCGTCCCAGACTAATCCCTTCTCACCGGAGACCGCGAGACCATGAGGACATCCACTACGTTGGCCGCACTGTTGGCGGTTGGTCTGCTCGCCGGCTGCGGTGAGAAACAAAAAGCCGATGTTAATCCGTTCCCACCGGTGCCTCCTGTGATCTCTGAGGTGGCTCCGAAGCCACCGATCACGGCGGAGGCCTTGATGTGGCAGCCCGGCCACTGGGACTGGAACGGCAGCGGTTATGTCTGGGCCAAGGGACAGTACGTGCCGGCCGCGGGTCACGGCAACATGTGGATGCCCGGCTGGTGGTCGCGGTCCGAAGCCGGTTGGAACTGGCAGCCGCCGCACTGGACGTCGTGAGCGGACGCACCGAACGGCGTCGGGCGTCTCATGACGCTCCGATATGCTTGATTGACTCGAGTCCGATGCCATATAAAGTTGCATAGGAATTTTTAGGATCAACGCTATGGCGCTTCTCGATACCAAACCGGGATCTTAACCTCCGCACCCTGATACCGGCCACTTCGACTCCGGTCGGTGAAGCGTGCTGACTTTTCGCATGCGTCGCCGCTTTTGGTTGTATTGTGCGGTCGGCGCCGCTGTTCTGGCGTTCATGAGGATGCTCATCCAGGACACCTCGGCTGCTTCGGATCAGATTACCCGCCTGGCACCATTTGCCGGATCGATATTGGTCACCATCGGTTGGATCGTCACATCCGAGGTGAATATTGGCAACTCCCGGCGTCAGCATAAGATAACGTTGATCACTCAGCACGCTTTCGACCAACAGCGGGCGGCCCAATACAGTCGCCACCGGGCAGCCGGCGGAACCAGACAGGGACAACCGGTTTAAAGGCACCGTCCTGGTGACGCAGTTCTATGCCGCCATCAGCCGAGATCACCCCGCCGGCTTGAACCGGTAAACCTCTGCCTCCCCGGGGAACGTCGCCGCCCGCACATCGGCCGCATACCGGGCAGCGGCATCGTCGATCGTCGTCCGCAGATCGGCATAGCGGCGGACGAATTTCGGCACCCGCTCGAACGTGCCTAACATATCGTCGGTGACCAGGATTTGACCGTCGCAATGCGGCGAGGCCCCGATACCGATCGTCGGCACGCTGACAATCCCGGAGATCTCGGCGGCGAGACTTTCCGCCACCCCCTCCAGCACGATCGCGAAACACCCGGCTTCATCGACCGCCCGGGCTTCGGCGATCACCCGCGCGCGTTCGTCGTCACTACGGCCCTTCGCCTTGAAGCCGCCGTCGATATGCACCGCCTGCGGCCGCAGACCGACATGTCCCATCACCGGCACGCCGCGCTGCACCAGGAAGGCGATCGTGCCGGCCAGTGCCACTCCGGCCTCGATCTTCACCGCCTGGCAGCCGGTTTCCTGCATCACCCGAACCGAGGAGGCGAACGCCTGCTCCGGCGAGCCCTCGAATGTGCCGAACGGCAGATCCACGACGACCAGCGCATGCGACGATCCCCGCATGACCGCCTGGCCGTGCAGGATCATCATGTCCAGCGTCACGCCGGTCGGGGTGGGCAAGCCGTGCACGACCATCCCGACGGAATCACCGACCAACAGCAAATCGACATGCGGATCGAGCAATGCCGCGACCGGCGCGGTGTATGCCGTCAGGCATACAATTTTGTCGCGGCCCTTCATGGCCCGAATATCAGGGACGCTGATGCGCCTGGTGACGGTGTGTTTCGACACTGGACGGACTCCCGGGTGTTAGTCGAGCAACCACGGCGCAGCCGCTGCCTGGGCAATCTGCCGCACCTGATTCATCAAACCGGCCCCGACCGGTATGCCATTGGCCATGCGTGTCTCGGCATATTTCCATTGCGGATCGCCCGCAACCATGACCGGACGCGCCGGATCGACCGGCGTGGTGGCGCGCAGCGCGCCCAGGAAGCTGGTGACGTCGGTTTCGAAGTCATCGGATTCGCGGAAAATAGAAGGGTCGATCGCCATAAAGAAATGCCCGATATCCATCCCGACCGGCTTCTTCGTGTGCATCGGATCAGTGATCAGCGTTGCCCCCGACAGGCACGACGACAGAATGTTCACCATCACCGCCAAACCGTAGCCCTTGTAGCTGGAATTCTCCGGCGACCCACCGAGCGAGGTGAGGAAGCCGCCTTTTTCCTTGGCAACGAGGGGATCGTTGGACGGATTGCCCTCGGCATCCAAAACCCATCCGTCCGGTGTGGGCAACCCCTCGTTCGCCTTGTTGCGAATGCGTCCGGCCGCAACGGTGGTCGTTGCCATATCCAGCAAAAACGGCACGCCATCCGCGCTTGGTGCGGCGAAAGACCACGGATCGGTGCCCAAACGCGCTTGTTTACCGAACGTCGGTGCCACCTGGATGCCGGAGGCCGACGTGCAGGACATGCCGATCAGCCCCTGCTTTGCCGCCATCAACGAATAAAAACCGGCCGCGCCGAAATGCGCCGAACTATGCACCACGGCCGCCGCCATGCCGACTGTCTTCGCCTTCTCGATCGCAGTGGACATCGCGAAATGCGCGGGCACATGGCCAAGCCCGCCGCCGCCATCGACCACCGCCGACACCGGCGTCTGCCTTACAATCCGCGGCCGCGCATCCATCTTCGCTCGGCCCGACCGCCGCAAGCCGTCATAGCCGGGGATCATCGACATGCCGTGGCTGTCCACGCCGTGCAGATCGGCCCAGGACAGGATTTCCGAGGTCGTCTCGGCGTTGTCCTCCGGCATCCCCCACCCCAGGAGAATGGCCTTTAGTTGGGCGCGGTGATTGGCATAGGTCGCGGGCATGGACGATTCCTTCGGGTTTGCTTTGACGCGAACCTTGCGCGTTCGCGGCGTTCCGGCAAGGGTGGCATCGGATTTGTCAGGGCAGGAAGAATGAACCATGGCCGATAGCAAGGCGTTGTTGCAGGCAAGATTTGGTATCGATTTGCCGGAAACCGAGGTGCCCGACGCGATCGCCAACCTGATCGACCGGCGCGTCACCCGCCGCTACACCGAACAGGATATCCCCGACTCACTGCTGGACGCCTTGTTGGCGGCAGCCCAATCGGCTCCGGCGAAATCGGATCTACAACAATATTCCGTTGTCGTGATGCGGGACCGTCCGCGCATAAAGCAGATCGCCGACTGGATCGGTACCATGGACTGGATCGCCACCGCTCCGGTTTTCCTGGTGTGGTGCGGCGACATGCGGCGGGGCCAACGCGTCTGCGCAATGCACGACATGCCGCACGCCAACAACAACATGGACACGTTCCTGAACACCGCCGTTGATTGCTCGCTGGCGATGGGACAGTTCATGGCGGCAGCCGACGCGGTCGGGTTGGGCACCTGCCCGATCAGCTATGTCCGCAGTCATATCGAACGGGTTTCGCCTTTGCTGGGATTGCCGAACGGCGTTTATCCTGTGGCGGGCTTAAGCGTTGGGTGGCCGTTGTTCCGGCGTCCGGTGTCGATGCGATTGCCGCCATCCGTCGTGGTGCATCGGGAACGCTACGATGACAGCGCATTGGCGGAAGATATCGCCGCCTACGACCAACGCCGTAACGCTCGCGATCCGGTGGCCGCCGGCGGTTTGAAGAACAACGACGTCTATCCACCCAGAGAGGGCGTTGGTTGGAGTGAGAACGCAGCCCGTCAGCTTTCGGTGCCGGAGCGGTTCGGGTTTTCCACCTACCTGAAGACGAAGGGTTTTGATCTTGCCTGACGATTCGCCTTTGGTCGTTCGCCGAACCGTCATTCGGGCCAAACACGCCGCCAGCCTGATCGTGTTGCGTCACCACAACAACGAACCGCACATGCTGATGGGCATGCGCGGCGCCAAGCATCGCTTCATGCCCAATCGTCTGGTCTTTCCCGGCGGCCGCGTCGATCCGGCTGATCTGACCGCGCCGTTCGCAACCCCGTTATCGGCTTCGACCGAACACGGCTTGCGCAAAAGCGGCAGCGCGAAACTGGCGGCCGGGCTGGCCGCCGCCGCGGCTCGAGAATTGCTGGAGGAAACCGGCCTGTCACTCGGCGATCCGCCACGGCTGGACGTGCTGAATTATCTCGCCAGGGCGGTCACCCCACCCGGACTGCCGATCCGCTTCAATGCCCGGTTTTTCGTGGTCGAGGAACGGTTCGTCAGCGGCGAGATCGGCGGTGACGGCGAGCTCGACGGGTTGCGCTTCTACGGCATGAGCGAAGCCCTGGCCCTGGAGCTCGCCCTGCCGACGCGACGCGTGCTGGAACGTTTGACGGCCTGGCTCGCCCTGTCCGACGCGGAGCGGAATGGCCATCACCCGACGCCGGTTTTATTACGCGACCGCGGTTGGATCATGGAGTGAAGGAAATCTTGGCGTGCCTGCGATTGTGGTACCGGTCTTGCGTAGCGTGCGGCAAGCGTCCGCATGTTGAAGGCATCCATAATGACCGACCTGCACTTTCTGACCATTTCGCAGGCATCCGCGCAAATTAAAGCAGGCAAACTATCCCCGGTTGAACTGACCAAGGCTTTTCTCACGCGCATTAAAAAGCTGGATGGAGCGCTCAACAGCCATTTGCTGGTGCTGGAAGAACAGGCCATGGCTGACGCGGCCAAGGCGGAAGCCGAAATCGCTCGCGGCAAATGGAAGGGCCCACTGCACGGAATCCCGATCGGCCTGAAGGATATCTACAACACCGCCGGTGTCCGGACGACCGGTCATTCCGCTTTGTTCAAGGACCACATCCCGGCCGAGGATGCCTTTACCGTAGGCTTATTGCGACGGGCCGGTGCCGTCATAACGGGCAAATTGGCGACCTGGGAGTTCGCGATCGGCGGGGCCTCGTTCGACCTTCCGTGGCCGCCCGCCCACAACCCATGGGACGTATCGCTCGATCCATCCGGATCGTCGTCCGGCTCCGGCGTGGCGGTGGCCGCCGGGTTGTGTATGGGCGCGATGGGCAGCGATACCGGCGGATCGATCCGGGGGCCTGCCGCCTGGTGCGGCATCGCGGGGCTGAAGCCGACCTATGGACTGCTCAGCCGACGGGGTATCCTGCCGCTGTCGTTCTCCCTGGATCATGCCGGTCCGATGTGCTGGACCAGCGAGGACTGCGCATTGATGATGCAGGTCCTCGCCTGCCACGATCCGCTGGACCCCGGCAGCGCGACGGTTCCGGCTGTCGATTACACGGCTAATCTGGGAAAGAGCCTGGCCGGTCTGCGGGTCGGTGTGGTCCGGCATTTTTTTGAACGCGATCTGCGCACCGATCCCGAAACGATCGCGGCGGTTGAAACCAGTGTCGCTGCGTTGCGTGCGCTCGGGGCGATCGTCACCGATGCACATTTGTCGCCATTTGGGGCTTACACCGACTGCGGCAGCCTGATCGCGCGCAGTGAGGCTTATTCGATTCACCAACACTGGTTACGGACGTCGCCTGAGCTTTATGGCGCGTTCGCGCGGCATCGGCTGATGGCGGGGGCGTTTATTTCGGCGGCCGACTATATCAACGCGCAAAGGGAACGGACCCGATTGGTTGCACAGTTCGCCGAGACGATGAAAAGCTTCGATGTCGTGATTTTCCCCACCGCTCGATGCCCGCCACGCCCGCTCGGGGAGGATTCCATGGCGTCCGGATTTCAGCCGTTCTTCAATCGGGCATTTAATGTATTGGGTAGCCCCGCGTTGTCGATCTGCAATGGGTTCAGCCTGAAGGGCCTGCCGTTATCGTTACAAATTGGCGGGCGCCCGTTCGAGGATGCTTTGGTCTTGCAGGTCGGTGATGCCTTGGAGAAAGCGTTGCTGACACGAACGCGCAGACCCGTGGTCTGACCACATTGCCTTCGCCGACGGTGACTTATAACAGCCTCCGTTAACCGCACCGTACGGCTATTCCACTTCCAGAATGGTGGGGCTTTTCCGGGCCGTGACGAGGATGGGCAAGAACCGGCCTCAACGGCCGTTGGGAATAAGCAACCCGCAAGTAGTGAAGAACCGCTGGTCCCGGCATCCCGGAACCAGCGACTGTTATGCAACAGATATTTGCGTAAAATCGATGAACCAGCTCTGCACCGGTGCAAACCCCTGCACTTTCTTCGACATCGCCCTCGGATTCAGGTCATGCACGATAAACAGCCAAGCGGCGTCATCGACAATCTTGCCATGCGCCTCGGCCAATATTGTTGTCTGCTCCGCTACGTCGAAGCTGGCCTGGGCCTTTTTCAGCATCGCGGTCACTTCGGCGTTGTCCCAATGTCCCCAATTGTAGTTTGTGGGTGAGAAACTGTCCTTCGCGTAATAGCGGAACATCGTCGAGGGATCGACCGAACTCAGGCTGATATTGATACCCTGCACACCATGCGACTGGGGCGTTTTGGGATCGCTGCGAATGGCAACCAGCATGGTTCCCCATTCAACCACATCAAACTCAAGCTCCATGCCCACGGCGGCAAAGTTTTGTTGCAGGAACTCATTCATTGGGATTGGCAGCATCTGCCCGGACCCCGACGTCGAGATCATGATCTTCGCTTTGGCCGGTTTGTCCGGTCCATACCCGGCCGCCGCCAAAAGCGCCTTCGCCTTGGCGGGATCGTAGGTGTATTTCTGCGTCGGCTCCCCGAACAGCGGATGACCTGGCGGATAAAGGCCAACCGCCGGTTTGGCGATGCCGTTCAGTAGCTTGCACAGACCTTCACGATCGATCGCATAATTCGCTGCCTGTCGCACGCGGACGTCACTGAACGCAGACCCTTCCTCGGTGTTCAGGACATAGGGCCAGGTATGCGGATACGGCCACAACGTCACCGCGTATCCGGCCTCCTTAAGCGACGGAATCGAGTCCGGAGCCGGCACCTCGATCCAGTCCACCTGGCCGGAGCGTAATGCGGCAATGCGGGTCGTTGCCTCCGCCATCGGGCTGACGATCAGCTTTTCCAGTTTTGGAATCCGGTCAGCATCCCAGTAGGACTCGTTCCGAACCATCTCGATGTATTGGCCGGGCACGACGCGCGTTATCTTGAACGGACCGGTGCCGGATGGCTTCTTTCCGAACTCCGCCCAGCTTTTGCCCACTTCCTCATACCGCGCCGGGCTGACCATCAGCACGCGGGTCAGCAGGTACGGCAGGAAACTGAACGGGTACCTGGTCGTCATTGCAATCGTGGTGTCGTCGATCTTCTCGAACGTATCGACCATCGACACCGCCGCTTTAACGATTGGCGCGGCCGGGGCGTCATAATGCGGCGCCTTGTCGTCATAAATGCGCCGCAGATTCCAGATCACGGCATCGGCACTGAAGTCGGAACCGTCATGGAATTTCACGCCCTGGCGCACCGTGAACAGCCAGCGCAACGGATTGGCTTCGTCGATTTTCCAGGCCGTGAACAGGCCGGGGGTGATGTCGGCCGGCTTGTCCGGATTGTGCCGCAAGTCCCAGTTCACCAGACCGTCGTAAGGCGGATATCCGAGGAAACGATAGCCCTCGAACCCATTATTCGGAATACCATGAGCGCTCGGTAAATCGGCTGCCGTCATCGCGATGCGTAACGTTCCCCCGCCGGCGGCTCGGGCGGAAAAAGACGGCAGCGTCGCGGCCGCGGCGATGCCGGCCAAGAGTTCGCGTCTGAGCATTGTGTAATGAGCCTCTCAATGTGATGCTGATCCGAAGGAGTGCCGGCGCCGTTCGCGACCACCGTTCATCAGAGACGCGCGAATGAATAACCACGTTTAGTCAGCACGATGTCCCATTCGAGGGCGGAAAGACCGCGCTTTGCAATCGTCATCCCGGGTCCTTGCTTCGATGTTGCATGGGACTGATAAAGCAAGCCTCATGCCATGTCGTTGTCTTGCGTACGATCCAAATACTCCTGGTGGAGCGCCAACGATGACGTCGGTGCAGCCCGTCAGGGACCACACAGCAGACACGGGTCCGGCCAGATTGGAATCACGGCCAAGCAAATTGACGCGTTGGGGAAGATCGCGATCAACAGCGCCTGGCGATATCGCGATTTAAAAAAGGACACATTTCCGGCATTTAGATTATAAATTAGGCTTGGTTATATCGATACACATCGATTCCGCTCATTTTTCGGTCATTTTATCAAAGCCAGATAACTCAAAGTGCTTAATTCACACCCATAAAAATGCAAATTTCACACACGTGTGACTAAATAAATGCAATAGCCCATAAATCGTTCACTCTCCCCTGGACACCGATCCGGGCTGTGCTAGGACTCATCGCACTTGCTGCATCGCAGCATAATTCGCGTCCGGGGAGATCGCACCGCATGCTCACCTTCGCACTCCGCCGCCTGTTGCAGGCCGTTCCCATTCTGCTGGGAGTGTCCCTCGTGGTGTTCGGTTTGGTGCATATCGTACCGGGCAATCCGATCGACATGCTGCTGCCGCCGGAGGCGTCGCCCGAGGTCATCGCGCAGATGAAAGCGACATTCGGCTTCGATAAGCCGTTATACATGCAATACCTGCTTTGGTTACTTCGAGCATTGCAAGGTGACTTCGGGTTATCGGTGTTCAATGCAACCCCGGTATGGGGGCAACTGCTCGCCGCCCTGCAGAACACGTTTATCCTTGCCGTCCTTGCCGCCGTGCTCGGTTTTTCCCTGGGCATCGTGTTCGGCATGGTCTCGGCGCTGTATCACGGGCGCTGGCCGGACAAGGTGTTCTCCGCGATTGCAACGGTTGGCGTGTCGCTGCCGCATTATTGGTGCGCCATCGTCCTGGTGATGCTGTGCGCGGTGTTGCACGACTGGCTGCCTGCCCAGGGAATGGGGGACGATCAATTGCCGCTTTATGAGCGTCTGCAATATTTGGTTCTGCCCGTCGTTACCTTGTCCTTAATTCCGATGGGCGTTATCGGCCGATTGGTCAGGGCGACCGTGCTCGACATCCTGGGACAGGATTTCGTCGGTGCGCTGTCCGCGAAGGGCCTGACCCGCTGGCCGGTCATCCGCCATATCGCCAAGAACGCCGCGCCGCCCGTCCTTGCGCTCATGGGACTCCAGTTCGGCTACCTGCTGGGTGGCTCAATCCTGGTGGAGACGGTGTTTAACTGGCCGGGTTCCGGCAACCTGCTGAACCTCGCGATCTTCCGCCGCGACATTCCGGTGTTGCAGGCGACGATCCTGGTGCTGGCCACATTTTTCGTCCTGCTGAACCTGCTGGTCGATATCGCGCAGGCGGCGATCGATCCTCGCATCCGCCGTTGAACGGGGGAACCGCTATGTCCGACATCGCTTTCGACTCCAGGATCGCTTCCCCGGCCGGCATTCCGGCCTCCCCCGCACCGGGTTATTGGACATCCGTCGGCCAACGCGTGGTCCGAGACAAGGTCACCATGGCCGTCACGCTGGTCCTGTTCGCCATCCTGTTCATAACGATCGGCGCCCCGCTGGTTACCCATTATGACCCGTATCATGGCAGCGTCCTCGCCCGCCTGAAGCCGATCGGAACCGCCGGGCACTGGTTGGGAACCGACGAAACCGGCCGCGATCTGTGGACCCGGCTGTGTTACGGCGGTCGTCTGTCTCTGCTCGCCGCCATCCTGCCGGTGACGATTTCCCTGATCGTCGGCGGGTTCCTTGGGATTTTCGCGGGCTATGCCGGAGGTATTGCCGGCACGCTGATCATGCGGACCATGGACGTGTTCTACGCCTTTCCCTCCATCCTGCTGGCCATCGCCATTTGCGGCTTGCTGGGGAACGGACTGTCCAACTCGATTATCGCCCTGGCCGTGGTGTTCATTCCGCCGATGGTGCGTGTCTCAGAGACCGTAACGACCCAGGCGCGGAACCTCGATTTCGTCGAGGCCGCGAGAGCATCCGGCACCACAACGCTGCAAATCATTCGGTACCACGTGCTGGCGAACGTGCTTGGCCCGATCATGGTGTATGCGACCAGCCTGATCAGCGTGTCGATCATCCTGTCCGCCGGACTGTCGTTCCTCGGCCTGGGCGTCACCCCACCGCAGGCGGAATGGGGCCTGATGCTGAATTCGCTGCGACAGGCCATCTACGTGCAACCCTATGTCGCCGCGCTGCCCGGCCTGATGATCTTCCTGACGTCCATGTGTTTCAACCTCATGAGCGACGGCTTTCGAAGCGCGATGGATGTGAGGCTGAACAAATGAGCGCGGCTCTGAAGAACGATCCCCGCGATCGCGGCGGCCCGGCCCAGCCGCTGCTGATGGTCGAGAACCTGACCAAACATTTTCCGGTACGCGGCGGACTGCTGAACCGTCAGGTCGCCACGGTACAGGCGGTGGACGATATTTCTTTCACGGTTCAGAAAGGCGAAACCCTTGGCATCGTCGGTGAATCCGGCTGTGGAAAGTCCACCACGGCCCGCCTTTTGATGCGATTGATGGAGCCGGACTGAGGAGCGGTCGTGTTCGACGGCGATCAGGTCGGCGACCGTCGTGGCATTTCCGTCAGCGAGATGCGCCGGCAGATGCAGATGGTGTTCCAAGACAGTTATACCTCCCTGAACCCCCGCATGACGATGGCTGAAAGCATCGCCTACGCGCCGCGCATGCATGGACTTGGGCGAAAGGAAGCGTACGACCGAGCCGAAAGCCTGCTGTCGCGGGTTGGTCTGAATCCTCACCAGTATTCCCGTCGTTATCCGCATGAACTGTCCGGCGGTCAGCGCCAACGGGTGAACATTGCTCGGGCACTGGCGTTGGAACCCAGGCTGGTGATCCTGGACGAAGCCGTCGCCGCCCTGGACAAGTCGGTTGAGGCGCAGGTTCTGAACCTGCTGAGCGAGCTGAAGGACAGCCTGAACCTGACCTATCTGTTCATCAGCCACGACCTGAACGTCGTGGAGTATATGAGCGACCGGGTCATGGTGATGTATCTCGGCCGCGTCGTTGAAGCCGGTCCTGTGGAGTCGATCTACCGGCACCCGCGGCACCCCTATACACGGGCGTTATTCGCCTCGAAACCGACACTGGATCCCGATCGCCGCACCACGGAAATGCCGCTGACCGGCGATCCACCGAACCCGATCAATCCGCCGTCAGGTTGCCGGTTTCGCACCCGTTGCGCCTTCGCTCAGCCGCAATGCGCGGACATGGTACCGATGCTGACCGCGCCGTTCGAGGGCGATGCCGATCCAACCCATGTGGTGGCCTGTCATATCCCACAAGCGCAGGCGGTGCGACATGGGTAACGAACCCGTCTTACGCGTCGAGGACCTGACGGTCCGCTTCACCCGCCGCAACACCGATGTCGCCGCCGTCAACGGCGTCGATTTTTCGTTACGCGCCGGCGAGACGCTGACGATCCTGGGCGAATCCGGATCGGGCAAGAGTGTCAGCCTGAAAGCCCTGATGGGATTGCTGCCGGCCTATGGAAAAGTATCCGGAAAAGTGTGGCTGAACGGCCGGGAAATCCTGGGCCTGCCGGCCGCGGCGCTGGCAAAACTGCGCGGCGGCGCGGTCTCCATGATCTTCCAGGAACCGATGGCCGCGCTTGACCCGGTCTACACCATTGGCGAACAGATCGCCGAAACAATCATCCAGCACGAGGGCTGCGACAAACGCACCGCCATGAAGCAGGCGCTCGGTTTGCTGGAACAGGTGAAAATCCCCTCCGCCGAACGCCGCCTGAAGAATTTTCCACATGAAATGTCGGGCGGCATGCGGCAGCGGGCGATGATCGCACTGGCGCTGGCGTGCAAACCGACCGTCCTGCTGGCGGATGAGCCGACCACAGCGCTGGACGTCACCGTCCAAATTCAGATTCTGTTGTTGCTGCGGCAGTTGCAGGAAGAACTCGGCATGGCGATCGTCTTCGTCACCCACGACGTCGGAGCGGCAGCCGAGATCTCCGACCGCATCGCCGTGATGTATGCCGGCCGGTTTGTCGAGACCGGAACGACACGCGAGGTGATGCGAAATCCGTTACACCCCTACACTCAGGGCTTGCTGTCTTCGACAGTGCATGGTGGCATGCGGGGTCGCGCGCTGGAAACCATCCCCGGCAGCCCGCCTGATCTGGCGGACCTGCCGCCGGGATGTCCGTTTGCACCGCGATGCCGGTATGTGGTGGATGCCTGCCGGCAAGGCGATATTCCGGTGGTGTCCACTAAAACCGGAGCGATGGCCCGCTGTGTACGGGCACAAGAACGGGTCGCGGCTTAGGTCGCGCCAAACTGGAGGGCACCTGTATGGGCAAAGACGCATTCAGCATCTTGGTGGATCGCACCGGTCTGACACTGACAGACGACCAGAAGGCGGTTCTGTTCGCCGCCTACCCGATGTTCCAGGCCATGATCGCCCGAGCGACGCCGCCGATGCCGCGTGAGGCGGAACCGTCGCTGATTTTCTTGCCGGAGGTCATGTGATGCAGCCCTTCCTCACCATCGCCGAGGCCGGCGCCCTGATTGCGGCGAAGAAGCTGTCGCCGGTCGAATTGACCCGGTTGTGCCTGGATCGCATCGAGAAACTCGATGGCCAACTGCATAGCTTCCTGATGGTCACGGAAGACCGAGCCCTGGCCGATGCGAAGGCGTCGGAGGCGCGGATGATGTCGGCGGCGCTGAAGGGGCCGCTGGACGGCATCCCGATCGGGCACAAGGACATCTACAACACCGCCGGCATTCGGACGACAGGGCATTCTCGGCTGTTGGAACACAACGTCCCCACGGAGGATTCCGTTGTCGGGCAGAAATGGGCGGCGGCGGGCACGGTGCTGATGGGCAAGTTGGCGACCCATGAATTCGCCATAGGCGGCCCTTCGTTCGATCTGCCCTGGCCACCGGCCCGCAATCCGTGGAACACTGACCATTTCACGGCCGGATCGTCATCGGGCACTGGCGCCTCGGTCGCGGCGGGCCTTGTCCTTGGCGGCACCGGGTCGGACACCGGCGGATCGATCCGCGGGCCGTCCGCTTTGTGCGGCATCGCCGGGATCAAGCCGACCTACGGACTGTCCAGCCGGCGCGGCGTGCTGCCGCTGTCACAGACCTTGGATCACACCGGGCCGATGGCCTGGACGGTCCAGGACTGCGCGCTGCTGTTGCAGGCGATGGCGGGGCACGATCCGCTCGATCCTGCCAGCGCCAACCGGCCGGTGCCGAATTTCAGTGCCGATCTGGGCAAGGACGCAAAGGGCTTGCGCATTGGCGTCGTCCGGCATTTCCACGAAGTCGATAACCCCGTCAGTCCGGCGACCCTGAAGGGGATCGAGGACGCGCTGGACATTTTCCGCGCCCAGGGGGCGGTTATAAGCGACGTTACCCTGTCGCCGATGATGGACTACAACGCGCCGGGTTGGTTGATTCTGACGGCCGAGGCCTACGCCGTTCACGAACCCTGGCTGAAAGAGCGGTTCAACGACTACGGGGAGTTGCTGCGGGATCGCCTCGCGCTGGGTGCGCTGCTGTCGGCCACGGAGTACGTGCAGGCGTTGCGGCGGCGGCGCGTGTTGTGCCTGGAGACGCGCGACGCAATGGCGGACCTCGATATCCTGATCACCGCGTCAGCTCCGGCCGAGGCGCCCAAAATCCACGAGGTGCCGAAATGGGCGATGCTGGAGAAACCGAATTTCACCATGCCGTTCAATCTGACGGGACTGCCGGCACTGAGCGTCTGCACCGGTTACGGCGCCGGTGGATTGCCGGTCAGCATGCAGATCGTCGGCAAACCGTTCGCCGAGGCAACCGTGTTCCGCGCGGGCCATGCTTACGAGATGGCGACCGAGTGGCGCGGCAAACGCCCGGCCATGTCCACGGCTTTAACGGGATGAACAAGATGAGCGAAATCAAGTTCGAGGCCCGCGTGAAAGCGACCGGTCTGCGACCGAAACCCGACGATCTTGCGATGCTGGAGGCGATGGTGCGGGAACTGGATCGCGCCGCGTCCATGCTGCGCGGGCCGCGATCTTACGCCGAGGAGCCGCTGAATGCGTTTCGCCTGAAACCGGCGTAAGCAATGGGCGCCTGAACAACCAGGCGCCGCATTTGCCCTGCCTCATCGGTAGAAGGGTTGGCTGCCGGCAGCAAAGACAACCGGCGCCCTTGGCCGCAGCGTCTCATTGACGATCGTTTCGACGGCGTCGGGTGCCATCCCAAGATGGCTACCAATGATGGCAGCCAGTTTATCGAGATGATGCGGCCATTCATATTGCCGATACCCGACCACCGTGCCACCGCAGGGCGCCCCGGTTTCCTGGTCAAACCCCAGTTCCAGACCGTTCGCCACACCTTCGGTTTCGTTCGGAACGGGGTCACCGAGCGAGAAATACAGAACGTCCGACATACTGTCGTATGAGGCTTGCAGAACCGAATACATCACACGCTTCCCTTCAGCCTTTTCCATAACACAGTGTGGGGGGATAAGTCTCGAAAATCTCGACGGTAGCTGGCGGACACAACCATTTGGTGAACGGGGTGTACTAGTACGGTCAGTGGCGATCGACCTCGCGGACTTACAAGCGCCTGATTGATAAAAGCAACATGAGACGGATCAGATGTCCCGGCACAGATCACGGTGGGTGCGGACAGAGTATTGATGATCCACGCCTGTCTTCCCGCCAGATCCGGGTGATTGACCAAGATGTGATCTGTCCACACATGCCGGTATAGCGTCGCCTTGGGCGCGCCTAACCAGGGTGTTAAGACAGTAAAGAGTGGAACGCGGTTGATTTTCACTTTTCACGACCTACGGGGGACTGTTCCGTACCACGAAAACATTACCGATAGGTTAACGCGCCCCAATTTTTGCCATCACCCTCCCAGGATTGCCTTGCACGCCACGGGCAATGGCGGCGGCTTGTATGGCGCCGAGGGTTTGGCCGGAGCGCCCAATTGATCAAACCACCACTGTAACGTTGCATCGCATCCGTCGCCGGCAGGCGGCGGCGCGGCCTGAACGCAATCCGCCTGATCGGCCGGGCAGCGGAACCGGATATGCATGTGGGCGGCATGCCCGTACCAGGGCCGGATCAGATGCAGCCAGGACCGGTCGCCGGTCACCTCCCGGCAAAGTTGCTGCTTGATCGCCGGGTTGATCAGGATGCGATCCACGCCCGGCAGGTCCGCCGCCATATGCAGCAAGGCCGTCACCCGAGGCGACCACGCGGACGGATCGATTTCGCGTCCATCCGCGCGCACCATGCCGCGCAATTCGACCGTGTTTCGCTCTTGAGCCGAGAGCGGAGGACGCGACCGCATGTCCAACCCGACATCCGCGTCCAAGCCAATCTGATGACTGACATGCCCACCCGGCATCGGGCCGCCCCGCGCTCGGGAGATATCCTCCATCAACAGCGTCGGCAGGCCTGCGGCGGCGGCTTCACGGCCGAACAATTCCAGATGGTCGATGGTCTGCGGCGCACCCCAGAAGGCGCTGCGATCCAGGTGGATGGTCTGGAACCCCGGCCCCTCCAGAGGCAGGCTGACAGCGCCCGCAATACAGCCACCCGTGTTGGGGCCGCCGATAATGTGCAGCGGACCCGGCGCCGGAGAGGTGGAAGCCTCTGCTGCCGCGGCGCTGCCCAGCAACAGGAAGACGACGATATGGCGAAAGATCAAAATTTGCGCTCGAATATGGTGACCACGTCCCCCGGCTGGACGAAACTTTGCCGGGTCGCTTTTCCCTCGATGGCCTCGCCATCGCGGGTCCGCACCACGGAAGCATAGTCGTTGAAGGCCCGGTATGTGAAGCCGCCCGCAACGGCCGCCGCCGTGACGACCGTCATTCCCGGCTGATACGGATACTGGCCTGGTTTGCTGACCTCACCCAGGACGAAGATCGGGCGGTAGGCGATCACTTCGGCGGACACCGAGGGTGTGCGCAGCAGGTTGGCTTTGACCAGAGCCGCCCCGACATTGGCTGCCAGATCGTCCGGCGACAGGCCGGCGGCCGGCACCGAACCGATCAGTGGCAAGGCGATGGTACCGCTATCACTGACCCGAAATTCGCCGGTCAGGGAGTCCTCGCCGAAGGTGATCAGGCGGATGACGTCGCCGGAACCCAACCGATAGGCGGTCGGGGCGGATGATGGCAGGTCCGGCAGCCCGCGGCCGGGGGCGCAGGCCAGTATGTTGATGCAAAGACAAAGACAGACAAGTCGTCGCACAATAAATAAGACCCAATTTCGGGTTATGGCCGCGGCACCGGATGTCCGGTGAGACACACATACAGGGCAATTCCCTAATATTTGGTTAACGGAACCGGTTCATTTGAAGAAAATCGGATGCGCTATACCGCCTCGCCGGCGCACCAGCCGCTCGCCCAGGCCCATTGGAAATTATAGCCACCGAGCCAGCCGGTGACATCGACGGCCTCACCGATGACGAACAGGCCGGGGACCGCATTCGCCGCCATGGTGCGGGAGGACAGGTCGCGGGTGTCAACGCCGCCACAGGTGACCTCGGCCTTCACAAAGCCTTCGGTGCCGGAGGGGGTGATGTGCCAGCCCGATACCGCAGCGGCGATCGTCGTCAAAACGCGATCAGGCAGATCGGCGAGCCGCGCACCGTCGGTTTCGGCGGCCAGGGCGGCGGCGAGGCGGGCGGGCAGCACTTCCGACAGCACGCTGGCCAAACCAGCTTTCGGGCGGGATTTTTTGCGCTCCAACAGAAAGGCGGCGACGTCGCGTCCGGGCAGCAGATCCAGCGTAATGGGGCCTTTCCGCCAATAGGAAGAGATTTGCAGGATCGCCGGGCCGGACAGGCCGCGATGGGTGAACAGCGTGGCCTCCTGGAATTTGCGCCGGTCGATCGAGGCGATGGTGTCCAGTGCCACGCCGCTGAGCGGACGCATCAGTTCGAGTATATCGTCGGCGAACATCAGCGGCACGAGGCCGGGCCGGACCTCGGTCAGGCGCAGGCCGAACTGGCGCGCGAGTTCGTAGGCGAAACCGGTGGCGCCCATCTTGGGGATCGACATGCCGCCGGTGGCCAGCACCAGACTGTCTGCCGAGAACGCGCCGTGATCGGTTTCGACGCGGTAGGACTCCGAGCGCGAAACCTCGGTGATGCGGTGGTCAACGCGCACGTCCACGCCGGCGGCGGCACATTCGGCCAGCAGCATGGCGACGATTTCCTTGGCCGAACCGTCACAGAACAACTGGCCGAGGGTCTTTTCATGGAAGGCGATGCCGTGCTTTTGGACCAGCGCGACGAAGTCGGCCGGCTTGTAGCGGCTGAGCGCCGACCGGGCGAAGTGCGGATTGTCGGACAGGAAGCGCTCCGGGATGGTGCCGGTATTGGTAAAATTGCAGCGTCCACCGCCGGAGATCAGGATTTTGGCCCCGACCTGCGGCCCATGGTCCAGTAGCAGCACCCGCCGTCCTCGCCGCCCGGCGGAGATCGCACACATCAGGCCCGCGGCGCCGGCGCCCAGGATAATCACATCGAATTGGTTCATCCGGGGCATATAGCAGTCACGCTTGTGAAACGCACATGACGCCATTAGGTGACCAGTCATCTGCTATGACCACATCCGCAGGGTTCAGCCATGGGCGCCACCCAGACCATCAGTGCCACTGAGTTCAAGGCCCAGTGCCTGGATATTCTCGACCGGCTGGACAACGGAGAGTTCGAACAGGTCACTATCACCAAGCAAGGTCGCACCGTGGCGGTTCTGTTGCCGCTGCAACCAAACGCAAAAGCCGTGACCGATCTCTATGGCTGCATGCGCGGTTCCGTCATTATCGCGGACGATTGCGACCTGACAGCACCGGTGTTTGACGAACCGTTCGACGCCGCGGAGGGCATACTGCACCGGTGACCCCGGACGTTTCGCCACCAGCCATCCTGCTGGACACCTGCGCGGCGATTTGGATTGCCAACGCCGAACCGCTGCCGGTTCGGGTCATCGAGACGATCCGACACGCCGGTCGAACCGGTCGACGTCTATGTTACCACCGCATCGGCATGGGAAATTGGAATGCTGGCTCGTCCGAAGTCGGTCAGACGGTTCGGCCCCCAATTCCTGCCTGAGCCCAAATCGTGGTTCGCCAGATTGATGGGGATGCCAGGCATGGAGGAAGCGACCATCACCTCTGCCATCGCGATCGACGCCTCGTATCTTCCGGGCGATTTTCATTCCGACCCGATGGGCCGGCTGATTGTCGCAACCGCCAGACATCTGGGCATCCCAATTGTCACCGGCGACCGCACGATCCTTGCCTATGCCGAGAGCGGGTATGTTCGGGCGATTGCAGGCTGACCACCCGGGCGCCCGTTGTTGGAAATCGTGATTGGAACCGAGGTGTCCACTTGTATGCAGGACACCATTGGGTAACCACTTCGCCCGAATATGAAGGGAAGTGCCGTGACCGATTTCTCTCTTGCCCACCTGACCGCGATTTCGCTGCCTCCGCCGGACCTGATCCGGGTCGCGGCCAGAACCGGCTACCGCACCGTCGGGCTTCGGATGATCCGGGTCACTCCGCAAAGCCCCGGTTATCCGTTGATGACCGACAAGCCGATGCTGCGGGAGACCCGCGCCGCCATGGCCGACACCGGCGTCGGGGTCTTCGACATCGAGTTTGTCAAAATCGAACCGGAGATCGATATCGCCGGGCTGGAGCCGTTCTTCGCGGCCGGCGCTGAGCTCGGGGCGCGGTATGCGATCGCCTCCCCCTATGATCCGGACCTGAACCGGCTGACCGACCGGCTGGCCGAGATGTGCGACCTTGGCGCCCGTTATGGCATCGGCACGGTGCTGGAATTCTTCCCCTGGACCAACGTCGCCAGCCTGCCGCACGCGGCCCAAATCATTGAGGCCACGGGCCGGGCCAACGCCGGCATCCTGGTGGATACGCTGCATTTCGACCGCTGCGGCTGTACGTTGGACCAGATCGACCGGGTCCCGGCCGCCCGCCTGCCGTTCGTGCATATCTGCGACGTTCCGGCCGAACGCCCTACCACGACCGAGGGCCTGCTGCATCACGCCCGCGCCGAACGCCTGCCACCGGGCGAAGGCGGCATCGACATTCTCGGCGTGCTACGCCACATGCCCCCCGGCATTCCAGTCGCGTTGGAAGTGCCGATGGAAGCGTTGACCCGCGAGATCGGCCCCGAGGCCGTCGCGCTGCGTGTGCGCGAGGCAGCCACGCGTCTGCTGGACGGTTGAGGGATCCTTATCGACGGCGTTGACCGTCACCGCGCCTCGTAATGGTGGACCAGGAACGCCCGGGCCGCCGCCCGGTCGGGTTCGATCCCCAGGCCCGGCGCCTCCGTCAGCACGAACGCTCCATCTTTCAGTGCCGGAAACGGCTGGGCGAGCAGGGTGCGCAGGGGGTTGGGATTGGTGTCCACCTCCAGCATCCCCTCCCCGCCGACCGCCGCCAGCAGATGCGCGGAGGCCATCAGTCCGACCCCGCCACTCAGCCAGTGCGGACAATACCGCTTACCCGCCTCGACCGCCGCCTGCCCCACAGCGAGGCATCCCGACACGCCACCCCATTTGCCGACATCCGGCTGGATCACGCCAAACCACGCGTTCGATGCCGCCCGCAACAGGTCGAGTCCGCGCAGGTTTTCGCCACCCGCTAGAGGGGCCGCGAACGCCGCCGCCAACGCCGCCCATTCTGCCTCGGGCCGGTCGGCGACAACCGGTTCTTCCACCCAATCCAGATCGAATTCGGTCAACCGCGGCGCCATCCGCAGCGCTTCCTCGGTTGTCCAGCCCTGGTTCACGTCCACCAGCAGGCGCTCGCCGTCCCGCAACCGGTCCTTGATCCGCCGCAGCACCGCCAGATCGGTCGCCTCGCCGAAACCGATCTTTTGCTTGAAACGGCGATAACCCTCCTCGCGGACGCGTTCGACCGTTTCCGGTCCATCGTCCGGGTTCAACCCGCTGGCATAAACGGGCACGTCGCGCACCGCCCCTCCCAGCAACCGAGCCAGCGGCAGCCCGGCGCGACGGGCCTTCAAATCCCACAAAGCAGTGTCGAGTCCGGCCAAAGCCGCCGCGAACGCGCCGGCATCGCCGCTCTGCACCGCCCACACATGAACCCTCGCCGACAATTCGCGCCAGAGCACCGCCGGATCGTCCACGGTTCGGCCCAGCGCCATGGGTGCGATCGTCCGATGCATCACCAGACCGCGATAGCCCGCCCCATAGCTGGGGAAATTGCACCACACGTCGCCCCAGCCATGCGCCCCGTCGCTGTCCTCGACCCGCACGATCACGCACACCCGCTCAGGGATAGACCCGAACGAGGTCACCACCGGGTGATCGATGGGTGCGCACAGGACGAACGTCTCGATGCGGGCAATGGTGAAGCTGGTCATGCTGGCCTCGTTTCTGAAATCGCGTTGCTTCTGCCCCAAGCGGTGCACGACGCCCAGCCCCGCCGTTCGGCCCCGCCGGTTGTCAGCCTTGCCCCCGGCGGTTCCAGGGTCTAGAAGCCCGCACCATTTAAAATTCTACCCGAACGGACCAACCTAATGAAGCAACAGGCGAACCTCATTCGCGCCGGCCAGGTGATCGAGCATGACGGCAACCGGTGGACGGTGCTGAAGCAGCAGATCATCTCCCCAGGCAAAGGCGGCGCCTTTATCCAGGTCGAGATGCGGAATCTGAAAACCGGCAACAAAACCAACGAACGCTGGCGCACCGCGGACACGGTGGAACGCCTGACGACCGAAGAAAAGGAGTACAAGTACTCCTACACCGACGGTTCGAATCTGGTGCTGATGGATCAGGAAACCTACGAGGAAGTGCACGTTCCGGCCGACCTGATGGGCGCCGCGGCGCCGTTCCTGCAGGACGACATGACCCTGACGGTCGATCTGGTCGAAGGCGACCCGGTGATGATCCACCTGCCGAGCTCGGTCGTTCTGGAAGTCGTCGAGGCCGATCCGGTTGTTAAAGGCCAGACCGCGTCGTCGTCGTATAAGCCGGCGAAGCTGTCGAACGGCGTGAAGGTCAACGTACCGCCGTTCATCGAGGCCGGCGAACGTATCGTCGTGCGTACCGATGATTCCACCTATGTGGAGCGCGCGAAAGGCTGATGGCGTTCCGTCTCTCCCCCCATCTGACTGTCATGGCCAACGCCGCCCAAAAGGCGTCAAAGCGGCTGCTGCGCGATTTCTCCGAAGTCGAGCAATTACAGGTCAGCATCAAAGGTCCGTCCGACTTCGTGTCCGCCGCCGATCTGCGCGCGGAACAGACGATCAAAGAGGAACTGACCAAGGCGCGTCCCGGCTATTCGTTCCTGATGGAGGAGTCCGGCGCGTCCGGGTCCGACAACTGGACGTGGCGCTGGATCGTGGACCCGTTGGATGGGACGACGAACTTTCTGCACGGCATGCCGCACTGGTGCATCAGCATCGGTCTGGAGCGGCGCCTGCAGGACGGGACGACCGAGATGTCGGCGGGCGTGATCTACGCGCCCGCGGTGGACGAGATGTTCTGGGCCGAAAAAGGCACCGGCGCGTTCATGAATGAGCGCCGCCTGCGGGTGTCGGCGCGTCGGGAAATGTCCGAGGCGGTGTTCGCGACAGGCATTCCGTTCGGGGCGGTGGCGCCGTCGAAGCGGCAGGCGTTCAGCCGGACATTGGGGGCGTTGATGCCTCAGGTGGCCGGGATCCGCCGGTTCGGGGCGGCTGCGCTGGATCTGGCATGGGTGGCGCACGGGCGATTCGACGGATACTGGGAACTCGGGATCAAGCCGTGGGATGTCGCGGCGGGATTGTTGCTGGTGCGGGAAGCGGGTGGTTACTCGACCGACGTTGGCGATGGGGATTCTCTGGAGACCGGGAATATCGTGGCGGGGAACCCGCATCTGCATGCGAAATTGCGGCAGTATGTGGCTGAGGGGATGACGCCGGCGGTGCGTTAGGGTTTCCCTCGATGGAGATTCGATCCTTAACGGTAACTATCCGAGAATCGGGGTTTGGGTTCCCGGAAGAGTCCGCCTTTAGTCGAAGTCACGGGACAGTACGGTGCGTTAAAGCGCAGAAACCAGCGGTCGTTCAGCAGGATGCTGATCGCTTCTGTTTAGAGCCCGTCTGGAAAATTTCACCTTGAATCGCATAGCTTCCGCCGCTCAGCCGGATCGACGGGCCGGTGGGTGAAATGGAAACACAAATAAAAACGGATAAGAACGGATAAGAACGGATTGCCACGGGATTATCGTGCCGAATGGGCAATGCGCCGAATGCGGGCCAGACTGTTCGGGGCGATAAACGACCCGCCAATGATGGCTCGCGATATTCGGTTCACTGCGCCGGAGTCCGGGACCTTATCCGTTCTGATCCGTTCTTATCTGAGTTCCATTTCGGACACGATATTTCCGGTAAGCTACGACTGGCCAATCCGTGCAGGCCGCCTGTTCTCATTATGGGCAGGCGAATTACTCATCGGCATGGCAGGGACAAGCCGGAATCGCTGCTACATGGCGGTAAGACCGCGCCTGGCGGTGAACCGCCGGCCTTGGCACTCACCGATTGTTCTGTTATCCGTTTCGGATCGACACTTCGGCAAACGCTTTAGCGACTGTCGCATCCGTCTCGCCGCCGGTGGCTCGACTGCAAGCAATGCCGATAGTGCAAACGCGAATGACCGGGCGGACAATTTACCGTTACGTTTTTAATAAAGGCGTCGCGGTGTGCAAATTCGCAGCTCGTCCGCGACGCCCCATCGAAGCAATTGCGTTTAGAACGATTCGACAACTGTGGGGACGAACCCTGCGCTCTTTAATCCGCTCACCAGGGCTTCAACCGTCCGAGGGATGAACTGACTGGAATCACCAACCACGTTGCGTGCCAATGACGCTCCGATGTTGTTGTTATCCATCATAAATTTATGCCACACACTGATTGAATAGCCGTTTATATATGGGAAGACGCAAGCAACAAATTTCGTATTTTCGCCAAACCTGTTCATGCTGTCGTTCGACAATGTGGCAACGAAACTGGCTCCGTCACAGGTGGCCATTTTGAATGCCTCCGCCCCCTGCGGCCCCATCATCGCCGCGAAGTTGCTATTTCTCATCGGATTACCGACCGCAAAATGGCCCGGATGCTCAGGTAATGGTGCGGGCGGGGGATCTATGGAGACAGTAAATTTTGTCCCTGTGGATTCCAGTCCGTCCTTCATAGAGGCATAGACCGCCTTGGCATCCCCAGGAGGATGCGCCGGAATGTCCCAGACTGTGTACCCAGTTCGAATTTCGGCTTGCTTATTCGAGCAAGCAGCTAACCCGATTACGACCACCGTTAGAGAAATAAGTTTGCGCACAGCCACCCCGATCAGCCCGAAAAGAAGGTGATTAGTTCCTACAGGCAAACTTATCGGACGCGCAACCCGCGATTTACAGAGCCATCAAACTTTCGCGCATGTCTGGCTTCATGATCCAAACTTGCAGCCTCCTACCTCTTCAATAAACTCATTTCAATGCCACAGGGTCAAGCAAGCCGCATAAATTCCCGCGTGCGTGCCCCCCCAAAAAAACCGGGAGCCTTCGAGCCGACCGGCGCCCCTTCAGGGCGGCCTCATCGATGCTCTTCAACTGGATCGTCACGAACCTATCGACCCTGTGCACACGAATGGGGTTCGACACGCCGTCCCCGTTAGCCGGGCGGGTATCCGTATGTAGCCGACACATCGGAACAGATTGCCGCTCATCGCCGGGTTGATACAGAACGTGTTCGCGGAATAGGGGAGTCGGCAGCAATTACGATGCTGGCTTGCCATACCGTTCCAACATCGCCGATCCAATCTGCGACGAAGACGGCCAGTGCCCCTGCCGCGCGCCCGCATGGGTTGCGTAATCGACCAGCCGCCCGGGATCAGGCTGAACGACCTTTCCGTCCTTCAAAAACAGCCGGCCGATCTTGTCTGACGGCATTTTCGAAATGAATTCCTCCGCCTCATCCAGAGCGCTCTGAAGTGCGATCATCACCGCGACCGGATCAACCGGGGGATCGCTCGCCACACGCTCAAAATCGCTCGCCGTATAGCGCCCAAGGCGGCGGATTTCGTTGATCAGACCTTCGGGGGTGAACCCCAACGCCTTCTCGGCCGCCGCCCAGACAACAGCCCCAACGGGAAGAATGTCGCGATGGATCATCACGAGATCGACGATATCGCGCGGCTCCCGCCTCCCCGCCGCCGCCATGGCCTTATTCGTCGCGAGATCGACCGGATGCAGAACGTAGCCAAAGACATCATCCCGCTGCGTGGGAAAGAAACGAAAATCGCTGTCCACCACCCATTCCAGCCGAGTGCTCTCGCCGTCGCGCAAAACGATCGCCTGATAGAAGGTAGGTTCACGTCTCTGCCATACCACGTTCAGCCCGGCAGCCCTGAGAACGCCTGCATCTTCTTCAGCAGCCCGCGCCACCCTGTCTTCCCGGTCATGGAATATATCGATATCCGCCGACGACCGAGGCCCGCCGCGCGTCAAATAAGCGCTTCCCGCCATAGAACTCTCAGGATCGCGATGTGACGCGAGCAGACGCAGAATGTCCGATTGCAGCTTACTCAGCGGCACGGCATAGGCTTTCGATCTTTTCCGCCAACCGTCGCGAATCCATATTGCCTTCGAACCGCAAGCTGTAGGTGATCGCGAGGGCGGCCTCCGGCGTCGGATTGGCAACCGGCCGGCTGCTCCACAGCGCGACCGGCCCATATTCGGCGAAGGCTTGCCGATAGAGCCGAGCAATCTCGTCGAGGCGCTCCTGCTTATCCATGCTTTGTTCTAATATCACTTGGCCGCCCCGGTCAAGGTAAAGGCAAATGAAGCGGCGCGTATCTGTTTCAGCACGTCGCATCGACATCACCCGTTGATGGCTCGCCCGCTATACTGCCTTCGGTGCTTTGCTACGGACATGCGGGAAGCCACCGGTTGCCCCAATCGAACAGACGATGTCAGCTCTCGGTTTGTCCTTTTCCCCACCCCTGTTACGATGTTCGTCTAGGTTCGCGGAGGCTGGACAATGCGCACGCCGGTTCGTCGAAGGAGCCATTCGGCCGGGGGCGTCCTGCCCAAGCCCTCTTTGGGGGATCTCGGGGTTGGAACGGGCGATAACCTGTCGCCGGCCGTCAAAAAGGGGGCAGGCTTTCGTCACACCGCGCGATGCTCTTTCGCGAGCTGGATGGGCGAAAGCCGCCGCTGAGATCGCCGCCTCGAGTGACGATGGCTTGGTTTGGCCTGAATTCGGCAACCTTGGGGATGGCGCGTTGACGTGGTGAGATGCCCAATCCCCGGGAATTTCACGCGGCCGATCCCCATCCTTGTCGGTGTCGACCACGGCCGGTCCCTATGATGACAACGAGCGACCGCAACAAGTGCCACTGAAGTTTATGAAGGGGCACGGCACAGCCGCTCGTGATCAGCGGGACGATGTGCCGGCGCCCCGAAGGCACGGATCCGTGCCGTCCCGGTCGCGCCGGCCGCCGTAAGACGCGGGTTCAGCCGGATTGGTTTTTATTGAACACGCAGGTGGGTGTCTCTGGATGCCCGAAGCAATCGTAAACAGCAACATGACTGTTGCCTCGGCTCGGCTGGTAGACCGGAATGTTGTCGCCCTTGACAGACGTTCCATTGCTGAGCGTGAGCAGTGGATACATCCGTGTTTGCACACCACCGACGAAAAAGCAGTTGGCGGGCAGATTGCGCATGCTGGCGAGATCGATCGACTGACTGCCGCCGGGTTCGATGAGCGGACTGCTTTCGGACGTGAACAACACCGAATTATTAAGCGGCGAGACGATCACCAGGCGGAAACTTCCCGTGTAGTCCGCGGCGGGATCGAGTTTCAATGTCATCACCGAGTAACCGATATCCACGGTAAAGACCGCATCGGTCAAACAATTGTTGCCGGTGTACGTGCCGTGGCCAATTGCCGGCAGTGTCGCCCCCGAGGCGTAGGTGAGCAGACCGGTGACCGTGAATGGAACAGTCAGGATGCCATTGGCGATTTGCGCCACACCCTGCATGACCGTGTAGGGCGGCACTGTGAAGCCTATATCATATCCAAAACTCATCGACCAGCTCTGCTCGCCGCTGATCTCCGTGGTGTTGGTGAACTCGGAGTAGTTGGTCACCGAGATCTCGCCCGATATGTCCACGAACGGCAGTTCATTTGTTGAAACGCCGGCACTGACGGTAGTCGATGTTCCATAGGTCTCGGACAATGAATTGGACCAGCCGGAACTATACTCGACCGTGGCCGTCCCGGTCCATTGGACAGAGTTTGACGGTGATGCGGAGTCGTTGACCTCCAGGCTGCTCATCGCGATATTTTTGTAACCGCTTCCGGCCGGCACGAACGTGGCGTTGGAGGTGTTATAGTAAATGCTGGTAATGACGCAGCTTGTCACCGGATCGGTCGGACCGTACTGTCGCAGCAGTTTCGCGGACGGGTCGGTTGGACCGGTCCCGGCGTATATTTCAAACTGTCCGCTGTCGGATATCTTCCACCAGACCGATGCGACGTCGGCATAAGCCGGAAGCTCGGGATCGGTGTAACCGGCATAGAATTGCAGTTGGACAGACCATGTCGTGGTGGTGGACGTATCACCAAACGTGACGACATCGGGCCAAACAGGTTTGGGCGCCGGGTAGATGATATGCACGACATTCTTCAGATTCATCGGGTTTTGATAGAAGCAGCCGAAATCGAGCGGGGAAACTCCGTTGGACTGGTATCCCACCAAGGCGAAATAGCAAGGCGCTACGGGCGCCGGCCATGTGTAGGTGTTGGTGCCAGCCAGAACATTCGAGAACGATCCGGCCTGACTGACCCAAAGCGGCTGGCCGGACGTATTGTCAGGGTTGCTTCCGTGAAAGATCGCAAACAGCCCATCGTCCTGTACGATCGCCACGTAGGCGCCGTTGTCAGAGGCAATATAGTCGCCGGGCACCATGCAGTACTCGGGCGGAATGGGCACCAGCACACTCTCGGTCGCTCCGGTTGCCGTGTCGATTGATACCGACACACCGGTTTGCCGAGAGACATAAGTGGTGTTTGTTCCGTCCGTGGAGCTTTCATACTCTGCCGGATCGAACACGGTGGGTACGGTGTAGATCAGGCCTGGCATGAAGCCTCCCAGATTACGTCCCATCGGCCTAAATTCCCTCGTTCGATTTGATCCTTGAATATCGTCCTGTTACGACAATGATGTCAATCCGGGGAGACGTGGAAAGACGGTCGAACAGTGCCTGCGTGTGCTCTCGCCTGGCCCCATCGGCATCCCGCGCGACGATGCGCCACAAGACAGACCACGCCACGCAGGCGCGAGGCGTGCACCCATCATGATGCCGATGATGAGGCATCGTGATCGATGTTGAGCCGGGGGATCGCGAGAACAGACTGTTGCCCCTTGCGCCGTCACACACCCGGGCGAAACATGCGCCTTTGTTTGTCACCGCTATTTCACGTCCAGTGGAGAGCCCCCTGCAATGCAGCGCATCCAGATCCAGCAAGCCGACATCACCGAACCCTCGGCGGCTGCCCTACCGGCGAGGTTCGGCTAACCCAAGGGTGCCGCCTGCCCGCCCGCTATGTGACCCACGCCGTCGCCCCCCGGTACCGCGACGGCAAACATGGGAAACCAGACCAGCTGGCCGGCTGCTACCGAAACAGCCCGGACCTCGCCATCGCACACAATCTGAAGACGATCGCATTCCCAGCGATCAGTTGCGGCATCTACGGCTACCCGATCCAGGATGCCGCCCGGCTCGCGACCGGTTCGGTGAGACAGATCCTGAGCACCGACCGAACGATCGAACATCTCATTTTTACGTGTTTCTGCACTGAGGCCATGGACGCCGTCATCGACCCGTTGCGCCGGTCATGCAATGGTTAGTTGATTCCTCACAAAGGGCCGCCGGGACTCGTGGTTATCCCAATAAATTGCGCGACACCCCGCGATCGCCTTCTTCCGCACGTACTTGCCAGAGGAATATAAAGGCTAAACGCCAGAACGACGCCACGACCGCAGAACAGAAAGGGGGGCACGCGTGTCCGAAACCGCGAACGCCGGCCTGATCTGCCAACGCCGTGACCGGCGGTTGACCATCCTCTCCCGCCGCCTGAACGTCGAGACACGCGAGGCTGTTCGGCGCCGCGGCGTCGTTTGCCACCACACCAATACCGGCAGAAGCCTTTACCCCTGTACGCCCGGTGTGCTGAAGAACGGCAAGATCCACAAGAACGTCGTGTAGAGCAAAGGAATCCTGCCGTGGTCTGTTCCATGAATGCTGGTCTATTCGGCTGGGGCGCGCGGCTGAGCGCCGTTTTCATTGTCGGTGGTTTTTTATCTGTTTGGCCAACCGGCGCTCATGCCCAGATCAATCCTTTTCACGGATACAAGGGACCTACGCTCAGTAAAGAGGATCTGGCGTCAGCACGAGCGGCGGCAGCCAGGCTTTTGAACGAAGATCAGGCTCAGGTTGGTCAATCAGAGGATTGGGCCGGACCTACCTCCGGGAATACGGGCAGCATTTCTGTTCAGAAGGCATTTCAGCGACAGGGAATGGAATGCCGTGAGCTGCGCTCAGAAGTCCACTATAAACAGGCGTCTTCCAAGGTTCTTACTCTGAATGTCTGCCGCATAAAGACCGGCGCGTGGAAGCTGCTGTAACCGAACGCGAATAGTATCGGCACAAGCGCCGGGCTCCCGCACGGCGCAGGCCTGCTCCCCATGATCGTAAGAATCCTGACGGTTCGCGTCGGGTCAATCGGACCAAGAGGATTACTTATGTTGATTTCGACAAAATTACGACCCATGGCCCTGCGCATGGCACTGCTTCTCAGCAGTTGCGTCATCGGCAGTCCGTCCGTGCAGGCCTGCACGCGCGCATTGTATGTCGGCGACGATGGAACGATTATCGCCGGCCGATCGATGGATTGGTCGGAAGACATGCAGTCCAACATGTGGGCGATGCCGCGCGGCATGAAACGCGACGGCGGGGCGGGTCCAGGATCGATCACATGGACGTCACGGTATGGCAGTGTCGGGATTTCCGGTTACGAGGCCGGCATCGCGGACGGCATGAACGAAACCGGGCTTGTCGCGAACTTGCTGTATTTAGCAGAATCCGATTACGGCAAGCCAGTCGATGGCAAGCCACCGATGTCGATCAGCCTGTGGGCGCAATACGTGCTCGATAATTTCGCGACCGTGACCGAGGCCGTCGATGCCTTGCGCCAGGAGCCGTTCGCAATACTGGCGCCCTTGCTGCCAAACGGATCGCCGGCGCAGTTGCATCTGGCAATCTCGGACTCGACCGGAGATTCTGCGATTTTCGAGTATATTGGCGGCAAACTGATCATTCATCATGGCAAGCAGTACCGCGTCATGACCAACTCGCCGCGCTACGACGACCAATTGGCATTGAATGCGTATTGGGAGGGTGTCGGCTTCACATTCCTTCCGGGGACAAACCAGGCACCCGACCGCTTCGCGCGCGCTTCGTTCCTGATGAACGCCATCCCGAAAACCATTGCCCCGGCCTATATCGAGGCTGTGCCTGGCGGCACTTTCGGCAACCAGGCCGTGGCCGGCGTGCTGAGCGTGATCCGCGGCGTCAGTGTTCCATTGGGTATTATCACGCCGAACAAGCCCAACATTTCCGCCACCATCTGGCGCAGCGTCGCTGACCAGACCAACAAAGTTTACTTCTTCGATTCCGCAACAAGCCCGAACACGTTCTGGGTCAGGCTGTCCGACCTGGATCTGAAGGAAGGTGCGGCAGTGAAAAAACTCACGATGGCCGGTGGCCGCGTTTACTCCGGAAATACCGCCACCAGTTTTGAACCGGCGCCAATGCTGCACTTCCTGCCTGCCAGGCCGGAATAACGGCCCTCCCCTCCTCCCGGTAACCTCGCCGGCAGCCCCGGCAGACCGGCGAAGCGTTCGTGTCGATATGGGCGATGGATCGCGGATGCCCGGCAAAATTGATGACAGCCTCGCAAGCCAGAGTTCGGGCGCACCGTCCGGCGAGTGGCAACCGGAGCTGGCGGAGCTATGGCCTCGTCTGTGTAAAATTATTCTTGATTTGTTTCCTAATTCAAGATATGGAACATATCATAAACATATAGGCCGGATACCCCGCTATGTCAGCCGCGATGTCAGTCTCACCGCCCCCCTTCCTGTTCACCATCATCGCCTTCCTGGAGCCCTGGTTCCTCGCCGCCGGGATCGATCTCGCGGCGGCACAGACAGAAATCGTCGAGACGCTGGCATCCTATGGCACGCGGTCCCGAGCGGAGATCATCCAGGCCGCCAAGATCATCGCGTTCAGCATGGCTTCGCTGGACACCTTGAGAGACGGGACCGCCCCCGGCCTATCGCCCTCCATGCGCCTGCGGTATCGAAGTTGCGCCAACGGCCTCGACCGCTCCAGCCAGCAGAATGAGAAAGCGTTGGCGGCGCGGCTCGCCCACGCGCGTCCCGAGGCCGCGGAACCCATCGACGACGTCGCTGATGCCGACGCGCATGACGCGGTTGAAGCGGCGCGCGCCACCATCGACGGCTATCGCAACCGCCTGGCAGGGCGCTCGCCGCAGCCGACCGGGGTGCATGCCGATCCGGTCGTAACACGGCCGGCCGCAATGGCGCCCGTTCCGCAGGTCCGGGGATTCGAGTTGCCCGGTTCGCCTATGGACGAGCCGCCGATCCAGGATTTTCCGTGGCCCAAGGTGAAGGTCTCACCTGAAGCGGAGGAGCGAACCAAAACGATGTGGCGAGACGCGATGATCAAAGTGCTCGGTGATATGGGCAGGCCCGTGCAACCGGTCACCGGATTGGCGACTGAATGTTCCGGGCCTATGGCCATGGCGTGAACACCGACCTGCGCCGTGTCACACCATCGCTCGGGCTTGATGGCCTTACGGGCGGATTGCCGGCGAGCTGAAGTGAGCCGCCCGTGTCCCGGCACAGCCGATCGCGATAACCGCCGTTGATTAGCCACACCCCGGGCACTAGCTTGCATCCATGATCAAAAAGACATTTTCCGGACTTTCTCCACTATGAGCGACCTGTTCGCCCCCGACGGCGGCTGGCGCGTCCGCATCCTGGACCTGTCCGGCGGTGCTCAGGACAACATCACAGAGGAAGTCGGCGGCTTCGACACGCTGATGCATGCCAACGCCTTCGCCCGCCGGTACGTCCGCGACTCGGTGGAACGCTGCCGCGTTCCCGGCATGTCCTCCAAGGACGTGCTGGAAGCCTGGTTCGCCTTCGGTGAGGACGCGATCGTCATCGACGCCGAGGAGGGCGGCTGGAAAAGCGCCACCGAACTCGGCGACTTCGTGGATTCCCGAGCCAGCAGCGAGGACCGCGACTGGCGGGCACTGGACCCGCGCCGCGAAGATCTCGATTCGGATCTGGACGAGGACGACGCATGATCCGCGTCCGGTTCGCCCCCACCCCGACCGGCAATCTGTTTGTCAGCGGTCTAAGAGTGGCTCTGGCGAACTACCTGTTCGCCCGCCGCAACAGCGGAGAGATGCTGCTGCGGATTGACGATCTGGACCCGGGACGCTCCATCCACGCCGACCAGATCATGCAGGATTTGCGCTGGGTGGGGATCGATTGGACCAATTCGTTCCGCCAGTCCGAACGGCTGGAACTGTATCAGGACACCATCGAGGGATTAAAGAAGGACAAATTCATCTATCCCTGTTTTGAGTCCGACGAGGAACTGAAGGCCAAGGCGGAATTCCGCCGCAAGCGGAACCAGTCACCGATTTACGACCGCGCCATGCTGAAGCTGACGGACAAGCAGCGTTTGGACGCCGAGGCCGGTGGCAAGCGCCCGCATTGGCGCTTCAAGCTGTCCGGCCGCTCGCTGGAATGGACAGATATGATCCTGGGGCCGCGTAGCGCCATGCTGTCGGCGGTGTCCGACCCGGTCCTGGTGCGGGCCGATGGATCGCCCACGCCGATTCTGGCCAGCGTGGTCGATGACATCAATCATCGCACCACTCACATTATCCGAGCCGAGGATAATGCCGGGAACACGGCGGTGCAGATCGAATTGTTCCAGGTCTTGCGCGGGCCGCAACCGCGCATGCGGTTCGGTCATCTGCCCGCGTTGATCGATAGCCAGGTTGGTTCGGCTACCGGCGGACGCCGCACCGGCAGCCTGCGCAGCCTGCGGGCCGATGGCGTCGAACCGTCCGCCATCGCGACCAGCCTGATTGGCAAGCTCCGCGACGGCGACGAACCTCTCTCGCTGGACGAACTGGCGCAGCGTTTCGAACTGGCCGATCTCACCGCATCCCGTTTCGATATTACCCGGATGCTGGCAATCAACCGGAACGTGCTGCGCGGCCTGGGATTCGCGGCGGTGGCCGATCGGTTGCCCCCCGGGGCGACGGAAGCATTTTGGTTGGCGGTTCGCGGTCATCTCGACCTGCTGAACGAAGCCCGCGGCTGGTGGGATGTCGTTGCCGGCACCATCGTGCCGCCGGTGGTTGAAGGCGCCCGCGACCTGCTGTTGACGGCCGAATCATTGCTGCCGGCGGAACCGTGGGGCAATGACGTGTGGTCCACCTGGATGACAGCCCTGGAACAGGCCACAGGGCAAACCGGCGATAATCTTCTGGCGGTGCTGCGTCTCGCATTGACGGGTGAGGACAGTGGTCCCGACCTCCGCGGGCTGTTGCCATTGATCGGCCGTCCCCGGGCCGCGAGCCGGCTGATAATCGCCGCATCCTGATCGACGTTGCATTATCGGCATTAACTTCTACCCGAAGTCGGGTTTATACCGGGATATGACTCCGATAGGCGGAGTCAGGGGACAATCCCATGCTTCGGATCGGACTTGATACCGATCAGCCCGGCGTTCGGTTTAGCCGAACGGTCCAGTGGCTGACGGTTGTGACAATGGTAATCTCGATCGGGTTGCTTGCGTTCGGCAGCTTGACAATTCTCGGCTCCAAGACCGCGACCTGGCATCAGGCGACGCGGGTTTCGGATCAATTGGTTCGCGTACTGACCCGTGAGCTGGCTCGCGCCTTCAGCGCGCAGGACCTGGCTCTGCAGGCGGTGATCGCCGCCCGGGGCCGTTCGGATACCGACCGGATCGGTTCGGATGCGCGCCAGGCCGTTCTGGCCGGCATGGGCGTCCGAGGCGAGGCGACAGGCAGTCTGATTGTTGTCAATCCCAAAGGTGACGTGGTCGCGTCGTCCCCGGCCACCGGCCTGGCGGGGATCACTGTTGCCAGCCAGGAGTTTTTTAAAGTTCATCAGGATCATGCCGACGCCGGGCTGTTCATCGGTCAGCCGTTTCCGAATCCGATGCGCAATGGGGAAGTCAGCATCGCGATCAGCCGCCGCCTGACCCGTTCGGACGGCGGCTTTAATGGCGTTACGGCCAGCGTGATGCCGTTGTCCTGGCTGAGCGACCTGTTCGGTGACCTCGGTCTGGCGGAGACCGCATCGGTCATGCTCGTTCGATCCGACGGGCAGGTGGCGGCGCGCTTTCCAATTCCGGCCGGCGATACCGATACCGACATGTCCAAGACCCCGATCTTCCATAGCTATGCGGCGGCTGATGCCGGATATCTGGTTGGCACCGGCTCCGCCGACGCTGTTGACCGGCTCTACTCGTTCCGCCATTTGCCCGAACTGCCGCTGATCCTGAGCGTCGGGATCGCGGTGCATGAGATCGAAGCGGAATGGTTGCGAAACGCGCTGATCCATGGAACGATTTTGGTTCTGTTTGGCGTTGCCACGATTGGTTTGTGCCTGTGGCTTCGGCGGGAAAACCAGGGACGCATGGTCGCGGAAGCGGTGCTGCGCGACACCGCGGTGCAGAAGGCCATCTCGTCGGGCGCCGATGGCCTGACCGGCCTCACCAGCCGCAAATTGTTCGACGAGCGGTTGGGCCGGGAATGGAACCGGTCGATCCGGGCGGCGACGCCCATCGCGCTTGTGCTGCTCGATACGGACCGATTCAAGGGGTTCAACGACCGGTACGGCCACAGCGAAGGCGATCTTGTGCTGCGCGCTATCGCCGATTGCGTTGCCCGTTGTGCGCAGCGCCCCGGGGACACCAATGCCCGCTTTGCCGGTGAGGAGTTCGCCGTGCTGTTGCCCGAAACCGACATGACGGGTGCCGCAATCGTTGCCGAACGTATCCGGGAAGCGGTCGAGGCCATGGCAATCCCTTACGAGGGCAGCGCGGCCGGTTATGTCACGGTCAGTGTCGGCGTCACCATGGCCCGGCCGGTGGCCGGCGAGAAGCAGGGCTCACTCGTCGCCCGAGCCGACATTGCGCTGACCGCCGCGAAGGCGGCCGGGCGGAACATGATTGGCCGAAGCGCCGCCGACGGAACGGTCGCCGTCGGTGAGATGCCGCTGTTCGGTCAGCCCAGGTTTTACTCGGCCGCGTCCGTTTAGTCCGCTGCCCTGGCCGTTGGCGTTGGCGGATCAGACAGGTCCGCCAACGCCGCCGCCACGCGGGTGAAAACGTCGTTCCATTGCCGCGCGACGGTCTGGCGGAACAACCGGACGGTCGGATACCAGGGGGTGTCGGATCGGCCGAGCAGCCAGCGCCAGTCAGGGGAGGTCGCCAGCAAGATCCATACGGGCTTGCCCATGGCGGCCGCCAGATGCCCGACCGAGGTATCCACGGTGATCACCAGATCGAGGCACTCCAGCAAGGCCATGGTATCGGTGTAGTCGCGAACCTCGGCACCGATATTGATCAGCGGCGCTCGGCCGAAATAACGGCCGGCCTGATCCGCCGACGGCCCCTTCTGCAGCGATACCAAAGCGATGCCGGGCAGTGCCGCCAATGGCGCGAAATCGGCCAGTTTCGACGACCGCCGACGGTCGTTGTTATGCGTCGGCCGCCCGGCCCAAACGATTCCGACCCGTTTGTGCGACCCGGGAGTCAGGCGCCGGAGCCGCTCTTTCCACGTGGCCACCCGAACGGGATCGGCGTGCAGGTAGGGGATCGGGGCGTGCATATGATCGACCCGGGTGCCAAACAAACGCGGCAACCCGGACAGAGCCGCGAAGGCCTTGAACGGCGGACATGTCTCCCACCGGTAGAAGATTTTGTCCTCGGGCAGGAACTGCCGCAGCACCGGCACCATCTCCGACGAACAGGCGATGATCGCGTCCGGACAGCGTTCCAGCACCAGCGGGATATAGCGCGAGAACTGGATACCATCTCCAAAACCCTGGTCGGCGACCAGCAGCAGTGTGCCGTCATCGAACGGCTTGCCATCCCATTGCGGCTTGTCGGTGGGCGGCATCAGGCGCGCGGCATCGGCGATGCGAAAGCGCCATTCATATTCCTCCCAGCCGTTCTCCCAATCACCGGTGAGCAACAGCGCCTCGGCCCGGGCGAAATGGGCGCCCGCCATGCCGGGGGACATCGTCAACGCGCGTTCGGCTGCTTCGATCGCTTCCGCAGGCTCCACCCGTTCGTAGTGGATGACCGACAGGTTGTGCAGGCACAGCGGGTCGCTGGGGGCCAGGGCAACGGCCCGTTTCGCCGCGACCACGGCATCGTCGAGCCGGTTCAGGGTACGGTAGACCTCGCAGATGTTGCGCAGGTACAGCGCGATATCGACCCCGCGTTCGATCGCCCGTTCCATTTTCGCCAGCGCTTCGTCCTGGCGGCCCAGACGGAAGGCGACGATCCCGGACATATGCAGCGTGTCCGGTTGGTCCGGTGCCACGGCCAGGATGTAGTGCAGCAGGCGGTCGGCTTCCGCCATCTTGCCTGACCGCTCGTACTGCGCCGCGATGGTGAACAACTCCGCCAGCGGCACCGGCACCATAATGTCACCCGACCGCTGAAGCGTCCGGCCGTCGGGTGCGGTCAGCCCTGATGTGGCGGCCGGCGCCTGGAGTAACGGGTCCATCGGGCTAATCGACGGTGTAGCCAAGACGCTCGATATGGCCTTGCAGGATCGGGATCACCGGTTCCAGATGCCTGCGGTAATTCTTGTACCGAAACCGCGACGAGGCGTACAAGGGTTCGGTCACCTGCGCGTAGCTGGCGGTGCGGGCATAGCGCTGGTTCTCGTGGAACTGCAGGCACCCGGGATCGAACGGCTCGCCGACGAAATCCAGCACCGAACGGACGGTGGCTTCCTGATCGGTGACCATGTCCTCGTACCGCACCGGCAGGTAGCGCAGAGCCATCTCCGACCGGTATTTTTGCACCAGATCCATCACCCGGACGTAATGCAGGGCCGCGGTTTCAAGCGCGCTGGCGCAGAAGAAACCGTGGGTGAAATGATTGGACACGGCGGACACCATGATGTCCAGCGGATGCCGGATGACGTGGATCAGTGGTGCTTCGGGGAACAGCAGCGCGATCAGGCCGAGATGCGTCTCGTTCAGCGGCATCTTGTCGGTGAACCATGCGGCCTCCGGTGTCAGGATGCCCATTTGCCCGATCTTTTGCAGGTAGTAGTCGCGCAGATTGTCCAATCCCTCCCGCTGGTCGCCCATCCATAGTTCCGCCAGCGCCTCCGGGTAGCCCAGGGGAGAATTCAGCATGCGCGGCATCAGGCCGGTCAGATCGTTGATCAGCGGCAGTTCGTCGCCGGCAACGATCTTCGGATGGGCAGACAAGGTCTGCTCCATCAGCGTCGTGCCCGACCGGGGGAAGCCCAGCACAAAAATAGGCTGCGCCACATCGTTTCGCACCGTCGCCCGGGGCAGCGTTCCAAGCCGGCCCGCCGTGAAAAAGCCTCCCAGGCGCTGGATCAGGTTGTCCGCCTGGCCATCCAGATACGCATGTCCGCTAAGGTCGCGGGCGATCCGCTTGCCCTCGGTAAACGCCTCGAACGCGGCGTCATACTGGCCCATCTGGTCGAGCAGGCGGCCTTTTTCCGCCAGTTCGTTGGCGCCGAGACGGCCTTCGGTCTGCTGCGCCATTTGATCCAGCGTGGTCAGCGCTTCGTCGGTCTTTTTCGTCCGGCCCAGCAGCACCGCCCTGGACAGTAATTGCCCGGGATCGTTCGGCCACTTCTCGGCCATCCCGTCCAGGATAGCGGCGGCGGCGTCGAATTTGCGGTCGGCCTCTTCCAGACGGGCCCAACCTAGCATGGTCTGGCGAATGTCCGGGGCGGCGATGGCGGATTCCTGGTAGAGTGCACGCCCTTCCTCCATCCGGCCCTGGTTCTTCAGGTTCCAGGCGAGGTTGGCCAGCAGGATCGGATCGCGGCCGCCGCTGAGTTCCAGCACTTTCCGGTAGTGGTATTCGCCGACCAGGGGCCGCTGCGCTTCGGTGGTAATCATGCCCATCAGGTTGTGGGCCTGCGGATTCTGCGGCGCGATGCGGACGGCGTTGCGGGCCTGGACCTCGGCTTCGTGAATCGCGCCCTTGCCCAGCAGCAGCAGGGCGTATTCGTTGGTGGCGGCGAAGTTGTTGGGGTCGAGTGTGACCACGCGGCGGATCAGCGCCTCGGCGGCGGCATGGTTCCCCTGGTCTCGGCGGATCTGATACAGCACCGTCAGCGCCCCGGGGCGGTCCGGGGCGAGTTCCAGCACGTCCAGGCACAGGCGTTCGGCGGTCTCGATGGCGCCCTGGCGGTGAGCCGTGACGGCACGCTCCACCAGCGGTATCAGATGGCGCGACGAATCGGCCGGCGGCATCGCGGCCGCGTTCATGGAGCAACAACGGGCGGCGCGGAGGCCACTGCCACAAGGGCACATTGGGAAGGCGGTTTGCGACATGAGACCATGCATCCGGGTAACGGCGCCGAGGCGGAAAGAACCCGTTCCGTATAGTCAGCGAAGACGGGTGCGGTAAGCGTTATGTGGTGGATCGTTTGGACCAAGGTTGCCCTCGGTGGCGTGTTCGACCGATACCGAAGCAGCGGCTCGACCGGTCAGAATACCTTGTCGGCCGGGGCGCAGGCGTAGGTCCGCTCTTGTTTGGCCACTCCGCCGTTGCTCGACCACGAAATGATCGCTGTCCCGGTGAGGCGATCGAACAGAACGATGGCCTGGGCGCCATTGGTAATCTTCAGGATGCCCTGCGCCCTGGCGTCGGTCACCGTCAGAAATCCCTGATAGCGTCTGCCAAAGGCATCTTGTAGCTCGCCGGTGCCGTTACCGGCGATGCGGAGAGAAACCACCTCGTGATCGGCGCCGTGCTCGCACCGCAGCAGGGACTGGGCGTTCGCGGAGGAGCCGGCCGTCAATGCCAGGACGGCGGCGATGACAGGCGCTTTCCAGGGGCATATTTTCACCCCAGGGCTCCCGCCCGCCGGAGTTCCGCGACCGCTGTCGCCGGCAGTCCGAGAACATCCTGCAAAACCGTGTCCGTATCGGCCCCCGCGCCGGGCGCGGGGCCGGTCGCGCGTCCGCACGAGGCACGCCACGGCAGTCCCGGTAACACGCCTGACCCGTAGGAATCCCAAAAGCCGCGCGCTGTCAGGTGGGCGTCGGCGACAAGATCGCTCGAACGGCTGAGGATCGCGGCGGGAATGCCGGTTTCGATCAATGCGGACACCGCGTCCGCGGCGCACCCTATCGGCTGACCAAGCGGACAATCCGAACCGGCCGCGATCCAGTCGTCCGGCCCTGCGCAGCGATACACCCCACCGGTCCCCGGCGCGCCCGGCCCACCGCCGGGTAGTTGTTCGGCCAACAGCGGTTCCGCCATTGTCCACAGCATCGCCTCGATCATCGAGAAATCCACCCGCGCGACGGCACCGGAGCGGCGGCGCCAAATCGCCGCGGCCGTGATGAAGGCCAGCATCAACCCGCACATCGGATCGAGCCATGCCATGCCGACGCGTGGCGCCCGGTCCGGATGGCGGTTCAGTCCGGCGAACCCGGCATAACACTGTAATAGCGTCCCGTAGGCCACCGCATGCGACTCCGGGCCGGTGCGTCCGAGGCCGGAGGCGGAGACGTAAATCAGCCTCGGGTTGACGGCCCGCAGCGCCTCGGCTCCCAGGCCGAGCCGATCCATCACGCCGGTGGCGAAGTTCTCAACCAGCACATCGGCGTTGGCGGCGAGGGCTTTCGCAATGTCGATGGCCGCCTGTTGCTTCAGGTCCAGCACGATACCTTGCTTGGCCTGTCCCAGGACCGTGTGCAATTCCGAGGTCCGGCCGGGATCGCCGCGGCCGGGGGCCTCGATCTTAATGACCTCGGCACCCATCGCGGCGAGCGAGCGGGTAGCGGTTGGGCCGGCGATCACCCAACTGAAATCCAGGACCCGGATGCCGGTCAGGGGAAGGCGGGCGTCGGTCACTACCGGGGGCGCGCTGTCGGTGGCGGCGGCGACATGTTCGCTTATCCCGAACGGCGACCCCGGCACTTGAACGGTCTGTCCGCATACCCGCGATGGCCGGAAAAAGCCCCGGTGCCGAAGCTGCGCGGAGTCCAAATGTTCGGCGGGTTCGCACAGCGGGAAGCTGGGGACGTGCGCGGCCTGAGCGGTTGCGGCGATCCATCGCTTATCATGCCCCCGGCTCCAGTCTGCCATCAGCGCATGCAATGCGTCCCAATTCGCCACGCGGCCTTGCTTCGTCGCGAACCTTGGCTCCCGGCCCCAGGCGGGCGAACCCATCGCCGCCAGCCACGACGCCCATTGCCGGTCTTCTCGAGGTGATATCGCGGCATAGCCGTCGCTGGCGGGCAGGATGCAGACTGTCGCTCCGTTACCGTCCGCCACCCGCTTACGGGACCAACTCACCCCCGTCTGTCCGGCCCGTGCCAACTCGGTGATTGCGATCGTCGCCAACGCCTCGTGGATCGAGACATCAACGACCGACCCGTCCCGCAGCAGCGCCGCATGCATGCCGGCACACGCGGCAGCCAGGCCGCCGAGGAATGCCGATTGCTCGCCCACCGAACGCATCGGCGGTTCGTCCAAATCGTCAACCTGTCCCGTCAGCATGCGCGCGATGCCGCTGGCAAAGTGCAGCGTTAAATCGGTGGCGGGTTCCTCGGCGCGAGGGCCGGTTTGGCCGAACGGGGAAATCAGCACCAACGCCGCCGTTGGATTGGCCAGACGCAACATCGCCGGATCGCGGCCGGTCTGCCGAAGCGTGAGCGGACTGCCCTCGCAGATGATCAGGTCGGCCGACCCGATGTCGCCTCCACCATCGGGTCCGCCGTTCAAATGGTCGGCCAGCGGCGTGGAGCGGTCGCAACCGATCCGGGTCACGCTGGCGCCAACGTCCGCGAACAATCGGCCGCACACCGCAGCGGCGAGACCGGGGCCGATCTGCGTCACACGAAACCCGTCCAAGACTGTCATCGCACCATTCCTCGCCGCCGGGTGAAACGATGCACAGAGACGGCGCGGTTTACAAATCCGTCCGTCGGCGCTCCGCCCGGGTCGCGAACGCAACCTGTCAGGCACCTGCGTACCATTCTTATCTCGTATGCACGCCAAGGAAGCACCATGTTGCGGCAGCAAGCAGGAGGTCCCCATGGCCAGCTATGACTTCGTCACCGTCAACGTCTTCACCGACCAACGTTTTCACGGCAATCCGCTGGCGGTCATCCCCGATGCGAACGGCCTGACCGACGCGCAAATGCAGGCCATCGCGGCGGAGTTCAATCTGTCGGAAACCACCTTCGTGCTGCCGCCCGACGATCCGCGCCACCACGCCCGCGTGCGCATCTTCACCCGTTCGGCGGAGATGCCGTTCGCCGGTCATCCCAATGTCGGCACTGGCTTTGTCCTGGCCAGCATGGTTGACAACCCACCCGAACATTACACGTTCGAAGAAATAGCCGGGCTTGTCCGCGTCCACATCCTTCGCGATCCTGGTGGAGCGATTGCGGGGGCACGCATTGCCGCGCCGCGGTCTTTGTCGATCGATATCGGCATTCCGCTGGAGGTCGTTGCCGCCTGCGCCAGCCTGGACAACGCCGATATCGCGACTTTGTCCCATACTCCGCTGGTTGCTTCCGTCGGCACGCCTTTTGTCATCGCAGAGGTCGCCAGCGTTGAGGCGTTGTCGCGCGCGGTCCCGGATATGACGGCGTTCCGATCCGCCGCTACGCGGTTTCCCGATTTGGCGGGGCGCTTCGCGGTTTACCTGTACGCCTGGGTGGAAGGCGGGGAACGGCGCATCCGCGCCCGTATGTTCGCGCCGTTGGGTGGCACGTTCGAGGACCCGGCGACCGGCAGCGCCGCCGCCACGCTGGCTGCCCTGCTGACCTCGATGGCGCCGGGGGACAATGTCGATCTGCTGTATGCGATCGAGCAAGGAGTAGAGATGGGGCGGCCGAGCCTGATCATCGCTTCGGCGGTAAAAACAGGGGAAGGGCCGGTGTCGGCGAGTGTCGCGGGCAGTTGCGTCCCGGTGATGCGCGGAACGATACAGGTCTGACCGCGCGCGCGTCAGTGGGAGGCGTTGCCGAGGACCGGCACATCGTAGCGGTCAAAGGCGCGATTGACGGACACCAGTGTCAGGGCGCCGGTGATCGCCTGGGCGATCAGCATGCGATCGAACGGGTCGCGATGATGCTTCGGCAGGCGGCCCGCCGCGATGCCGTGGGCACATTCAATCGGCAGCACTTCGAACCCCATGCCGGCGATGATCTCGTCGAACCGGTCCAGTGGGAAATCGATACGGCCGTTCGCTTGCTTGATCGAGATTTCCCACGGGGTGACGGCGCTGACCAGAACGTCGTGGTCTGGTGATTCAAGTACAGCCTGGATCCGCCGGTCGAGCCGGCCGGTATCCGAAACCGCCCAGATGAAGATGTGGGTATCCAGAAGGAAAACCAGCGGCTTATTCCCCGAATGCCTTCAGAAACTCCTCCGGCATCGGATCGTCGAAGTCCGGACCAACCGTGATCAGACCGGCATAGCGGCCGAGCGGCCGAGCGGACGTGGGGTGGTACGCTTGGCGAGCGGGACCAGGCGGGCGAGCGGGCGGCCCGCCTTGGCGATGATGATTTCCTCGCCCGCCGCGGCGCGTTCGACCAACTGCGAGAGATTGGTTTTGGCATCATAGAGATTGACGGTGTCCACAGCCGGCTCCTGACCAACGTTGGTCAGGTTATCGTGCCGCGTTGGCCTTGCGTCAAGAACAGAAACTAACCATCCATCGTCCGCACCTAACTGTGTTTGCGTGCGGCGATGATACGGACAGACCATTAACGAATGGTTAACATCACCGAAAAATTACTCGACCGTTACCGATTTTGCCAGATTGCGGGGCTGATCAACGTCGGTGCCTTTCAGCACCGCCACCTGATACGCCAGCATCTGTACCGGAATTGCGTACAGGATGGGCGCAACGAACGGATCGACTGCCGGCAAAATGACCGTTTCCACCGCGATACCCTTCAACTTTGCCGCACCGGCGGCATCGCTGAACACGATCACCTGACCGCCGCGCGCCGCCGCCTCTTGCAGGTTGGAGGCGGTTTTTTCGAACAGCGGCCCGGACGGAGCGATGGCGATCACCGGCACGGCCGGATCGATCAGTGCGATCGGACCGTGCTTCATCTCACCGGCGGCGTAGCCCTCGGCGTGGATGTAGCTGATTTCTTTCAGCTTCAGCGCACCTTCCATGGCGATCGGGAAGCAGTTGCCGCGTCCCAGGAACAGCACGTCGCGAGCCTTCGAAACGCGTTGGGCAACAGCGTAGATAGCCGCCTCGTTCTCCAATATTTCCGCCGCTCGGCTCGGGACCTCTAGCAAAGCCGCCGTCATCGCGGCTTCCTGCTCAACGGAAATTGCCCCGGTCGCACGTCCCGCCGCCAGGGCCAGACATGCAAGGACCGACAACTGGGCGGTGAACGCCTTGGTGCTCGCCACGCCAATCTCGGGACCAGCCACGGTTTCCAGCACCGCGTCACTCTCGCGCGCCATGGTGCTTTCCGGCACGTTCAGAATCGACAGGACCTGTTGGCCTTGCTCGCGCATGTAGCGCAGCGCCGCCAACGTGTCGGCCGTCTCACCCGATTGCGACACCAGCAAACCGAGCCCGCCAGCGGGCATCGGCGGCGTGCGATAGCGGAACTCACTGGCGACGTCGCCGTCGGTCGGGATACGGGCAATGGCCTCAAACCACCAACGCCCGACGAGTCCGGCGTAAAATGCGCTGCCGCATGCGCTCATGGTGATTCGGGACACCTTCCTGAAATCGATCCCGAGATTCGGCAGAGCGACGGCTCGGCTGCCCGGGTTGATCATCTGATGCAGTGTGTCGCCGATGACGGCCGGGTGCTCGTGGAGTTCCTTCTCCATGAAATGGCGGAAATTGCCCTTGCCGATCGCGGCCCCGGTCAGGCGGGTCAGTTTGATCTCGCGCTCGACCTGATTGCCGTCGATGTCGAAGAACTGGGCGCCCTTGCGATCCACCACGGTCCAGTCGCCATCGCGCAAATAGGCGATGCGGCGGGTCAGCGGGGCCAACGCCAGGGCGTCGGAGCCGACAAACATCTCATCATCGCCGAAGCCGATCGCCAGCGGGGCGCCGTGCTGGGCGCCGATAATCAGCTCCGGATGACCGGCGAAAATCATTGCCAGCGCGTAGGCGCCTTCCAGGCGCCGTAACGCGGCGCCTGCGGCCTCGATCGGTGCCATGCCGCGCTTCAGGTTCAGATCGACGAGCTGAGCGACGGTTTCGGTGTCGGTCTCGGTGCTGAATTCCTGGCCCTCGGCTTCCAGTTCGGCCCGCAGTTCGGCGTGGTTTTCGATAATGCCGTTATGCACCAGCGACACTCGGGCGGTGCCGTGCGGATGGGCGTTGCTTTCGGTCGGGGCGCCATGCGTGGCCCAACGGGTGTGGCCGATGCCGATCGATCCGGCCATCGCCAGATGATCCAGCGACGCCGCCAGGTTGCCCAGCTTGCCCTCGGCCCGGCGGCGATCAATGTGACCGTTCACCAGGGTGGCGATGCCGGCGCTGTCGTAGCCGCGATATTCCAGCCGCCGCAGTGCCTCCAACAGGATGGGAGCCGCGGGACGCGCACCGATAACGCCGACAATGCCACACATTCAAATATGTTCCTTTTTCGCGGCTTTCGCGGCTTTTGCCGCCACCCGCATCTCAATTGCCCGGCCTGGTTTCTGCACCTGGCGTCCGCGCGCCAGGGCCAGCGCGTCTGGTGCCACGTCATCCGTAATCACACTGCCGGCGGCGAGGATGGCCCCGTCGCCCACAGAGACCGGCGCGACCAATGCAACATCCGAACCAACAAACACGTTCGCACCGATCGTCGTTCGGTGCTTGTTGGTGCCGTCGTAGTTGCAGGTGATCGTGCCGGCCCCGATATTGGTTTTCGATCCGACCGTCGCGTCACCGATATAACTTAGATGGTTGGCTTTGACACCGGCCGACAGGTGGGATGCCTTGATTTCCACGAAATTACCGACATGCACGTCCTGTTCCAGCACCGCGCCGGGTCGCAGGCGGGCGAACGGGCCGATGATGCTGCCGGACCCGATCGTAGCGCCCTCGATATGGCTGAAGGCGCGGATCGTCACGTTGCCGGCCACCGTGACGCCGGGGCCGAAAAACACGTTGGGTTCAATAGTGACGTCGGCTGCGAGCCGGGTGTCGTGGCACAGGAACACCGAGGATGGATCGACCATCGTGACGCCCGCCTCCATCGCCGCATCGCGCATCCAGCCTTGCAGCACCGCCTCGGCTTTCGCCAGTTCGCCGCGGGCGTTGACGCCAGCCAGTTCGTCAGCGGCGGCCTCTACCGCGCGAACCGGCCGGCCGGCGGCATGTGCGAGGGCGACAACGTCTGTCAGGTAATATTCGGCCTTGGCATTGTCGTTGCGCACGGCCTTCAGCCAGCCCTGCATGTCGGCCGATCCGCCGCACAGAACGCCCGCATTGCACAGGTCGATGCCGCGTTCGGCCGGGGAGGCGTCGGCATATTCGACGATCCGTTCCACCAGGCCACCATCGTTGGTGATCACGCGCCCGTATTTGGCCGCATCGGCCGGACGGAACGCCAGCAGCGACAGCGAGCCGGGCGTGCAGCTTTCCAGCAAGCGGCGCAGCGTCGATGTGCGGATCAGCGGATTGTCGGCGTACAGCACCGCGACCTGACCGGTTCCGAAATGCTCCATCGCCTGCATGGCCGCGTGGGCGGTGCCCAGACGGTCTTCCTGCACCACGCAGACATGCGGCTGGGCCGCGAGCCGAACCTGTTCCATATCCGGTCCCAGTACGACCACGATGCGGTCGAACACGGGCGCGCAGCTTGCCAGGAGGTGACCAAGCATTGACCGGCCGGCCAATCGGTGCAGGGTCTTCGGCAATGATGACTTCATTCTGGTGCCTAAACCGGCTGCCAGGATGATTGCGGTTGCTTGCATGTGCGGCCCCTGCTTCGCTAGTGGCACTGGCGTAGCGGTGACGGAGGATGGATGTCAAAGGGCACCGTTATGACATTGGTTCAATTCACGTTTTGGAGTGTAACAAAGTGGCCAGAACACTGCTGCTCGACCTGGATGGGACATTGGTCGATACCGTCCCCGACCTGGCGGCGGCTGTGAATCGCCTGATGCGCTCGCGTGGGTTGCCGGTTTTCACGCAGCCGCAAGTGGCGGCGATGGTCGGCGATGGAGTCGCGGTGCTGACCGCCCGGGCCTTTGCCGCACGCGATGTTCAACCTGACGCCGCGGCCGTCGCGGACCTGACGGCCGACTACACAGCCAACGTGGCCGTCGCGAGCCGGCTTTATCCCGGCGTGCTGCCGGTGTTGACCGCGCTGATGCGGCAGGGTTGGCGGCTGGCGGTTTGCACCAACAAGCCGGAGAAGGCCGCGCGGTTGCTGCTGCACTCGGTCGGGGTGCTGCCGCTGCTGTATGCCGTCGGTGGCGGCGACAGTTTTGCCTGGCGCAAGCCCGATCCCGCCCATCTGCTGGCGACATTGTGCAAGGCTGGCGGGAAGGCGGACGCGGCGTTGATGGTCGGCGATCATCACAACGATGTGGTGGCGGCTTCGGGGGCGGGGGTGCGCTGCATCTTCGCGGGCTGGGGGTATGGGCCGATCGGGATGGCGGAGGGCAGCGCGGCGGTGGCCAGGACGATCGCCGAGGTTGCCGAGATCGCTAACCGGTTGTTGCCGGCGCGGTAGCGTCAGGTGACACCCAAACATAAGAAAATCTGCCGCCGGACCACCCGTTGCGTCTTGGCCCGGGCGAGCCGAACCAGGACCGTCACGAAGGAACGCGCAACGCGTCCGTGAAGGCGTTCAGGACCGCGATGTCGAAACATGCGAAAATGACCTGTTCGATCGTTCGGTCGGTGCTCAGGACCTGTCTCACGGTGCCGATCGCGATCCGGGCGGCGTCCTGGATCGGGTAGCCATAAATGCCGCAACTGATCGCCGGAAATGCGATCGTCTTCAGATTGTGCGCGATGGCGAGGTCCAGACTGTTCCGGTAGCAGCCTGCCAGCAGTTCCGGCTCGCCATGGTGGCCATCGCGGTACCGGGGGCCGACGGCGTGGATCACATAGCGGGCAGGCAGGCGGTACCCTTGGGTGAGCCGAACCTCGCCGGTAGGGCAGCCGCCGAGGGTGCGGCATTCTTTCAGCAGGTCCGGCCCGGCGGCGCGGTGGATGGCGCCGTCCACGCCGCCTCCACCCAACAAGGACTGGTTGGCGGCGTTGACGATGGCGTCCACCGCCAGGGTGGTGATGTCGGCTTGCTTGAGCAGGATGCGCTGCATGTGATCACCCTTTATCTCGACCGATGCGACGCTGTGACACCTGAGGCCGCACTTGCGATACCCTACAGGTTACGGTTCGAAGCCGAACAGGGATTCGCGATCCCAAACGCTACGTGGCGGGAATCGCTTACCTGATACGCGCGGAGTTCGGCTATTTCGATGCCCGCCTCCGCCCCGGGCAGACATTCGAACTAACCGTGCTTCCCCTCAAACCGTCGCCGACCCACCCAAAATCGTCGTCGCCTGAGCCGACAGCACACCGCCATTCCCATGCACAACGGCCACATCAGCCCCGGCAACCTGCCGCTGCCCGCAGTCCCCGCGCAGTTGCCGCACCGCCTCGATCAGCAGGAACAGCCCGTACATCCCGGGGTGGCAGTACGACAGCCCGCCGCCATTGGTGTTCACCGCCAGCGCCCCCCCCGGCGCAATCCGGCCCCCCGCCACGAACGGCCCGCCCTCGCCCTTGGCGCAGAACCCGAGGTCCTCCAGGAACAGAATCGTATTGATCGTGAACGCATCATACAGCGCCACCACCTTCACATCCCCCGGCTTCACCCCCGCTGCCCGATACGCCTGCGCGCCGGACTCGATCGCCCCCGTATGCGTCAGCACCGGCATCGAACTGATCGAGGCATGCGTGATCGACTGCCCGCTGCCCAGCACATACACCGGCTTCTGTTTCATCGACTTCGCCCGATCCGCCCGCACCAGGATGATCGCCCCGCCGCCATCGGTCACCAGGCACACATCCCGCACCGTGAACGGATCGCTGATCGGCCGGGCATTCAGGACATCGGCGATGGTCAGCGGCTTCTTCTCCCAGGCCACCGGGTTCATCAGCGCCCATTCCCTGGCCGCCACCGCCACCGCCGCCATCTGCTCACGCGTCGTGCCATACTCGTGCATGTGCCGGTTGGCCGCCATCGCGTAGGCGCTCGCCGGCAGGAACGGCTTGAACGGAGTCTCGTACGGGTTGAACTCCCGCGCACTGGCGGCGCGGCGGCCGACCGTGCGTTGCGTGCTGCCATAAGCGACGACGGCGACCGAACACAGCCCGGCCTCCAGCGCCGCGTGCGCATGCGCGACGTGCACCTCGAACGAGGACCCGCCGACGATCGTGCTGTCAGTGTAGGCGTTCGGCAGCCCCAGGTATTCGACCAGCGACATCGCCGACGTCCTGGCCTGCGTGGTCGCGCAGAACAACCCGTCCACATCGGCCAGCGTCAGCCCGGCATCGATCAATGCTCTGTGAATGCCTTGCGCCATCAGATCCAGCGGGCTCATCAGCGCGGCGACCGCGCCCAGATCTGATTCGGCGGCGCCCACAATGGCGACGCTGCCGCGTGTCACATTGGCCATCACGCGACCTCCACCGGCGTGAACACGGGGTACGGGTCTTCATCGCCCTCCGGCGTATGCACCCGGAACTTCACCCGCATGCCGATTGTCACCAGCGTCGGCTCGATATCTTCCACCCGGCTCATCATGCGAAAACCTTCGTCCACATCGACCAGACAGACATTGTATTTCGGCCCCTGCTGCGGATGCACCACGGTCGTTGCGTGAACCGTGGCAAGCCCCGCACTGACCCGCCATTCCAGGTCGGCCGCGCCGGTTCTCGGTGCAATGACGCGCGGATAGAAGACGACCTGCCGCGCGGAGGGGCTGAACTGGTAGCCCAACTCCCCCCGCTTCAGATGAGCGATGTATGTCGCGAGTGGCGACTCGGCCGCGTTCGGCATGACACTGGTTCCCCTGACGTTTCAGCGCTCACGCTAGCAACCCGGGCGCGTCCGGACAAACTTGCTTCATTTCATAACGCAGTGCTTGCACGGAACCCGCGTAAAGACCAGATTTCGTCCATGGCCAGTTCGCACCCTCCCACCGCACCCCAGTCTGCCGATGACGGCTTCCTGACCGGCCAATTGCTGATTGCGATGCCGGCCATGGCGGACCCGCGTTTTCAACAAAGCTTGATCTATGTCTGCGCCCACACGCCCGAGGGGGCGATGGGTCTGGTGCTGAACCGCCCGATCATCAAACCAACGTTCGACGATCTGCTGAAGCAACTCAGCGTCGAACCGCTGCCTCCTGTCCGGCAGATCAAGCTGTGCGCCGGCGGCCCGGTGGAAAACGCCCGCGGTTTCGTCCTGCACACCAACGACTGGACCGGTGAGGGCAGCCTGAAGGTGGACAACGCCATGGCGCTGACCGCCAGCCTGGATGTCCTGAAAGTCATCGCCGAGGGCGGCGGCCCGCGCGAATGCGTCCTCGCGCTCGGTTATGCCGGTTGGGGACCGGGGCAGCTTGACCAGGAGATTCAGCAGAATTCGTGGCTCTCGGTGCAGGCCGACGAGACCCTGCTGTTCGATGCCGATCACGACACCAAATGGCGCCGAGCGTTCGCCAAGCTGCGGGTCGATCCGTTACTGCTATCGGATACCGCCGGACACGCATAAAATCGCTGGCTGTTAACTTTTCGGTAAGGTTTTGCCCGTATGACTCGCATGCGTCGCAGCACCCTATCCGAAAGAGCCAATCGTGATCGCACCGTTTTACGAAATAGCGTCCATCGTTCGTGAGGTCTTGCACGACCGCGATCTTGACATCGCGCTGACCACCCGTTTCGACGATCTGCCCGACTGGGACTCGATGGATCTGGTCAGCGTTGTGGTCGAAATCGAATGCCGTTTCGATGTCCAGTTCGAACTGGTCGAGATTGAGCGCATCACCACCATCGGCGACCTGGTTCAGATGCTGGAGGCGAAACAAACTCTGACCGCGGCCTGACGCCGGTGGGTTTTAGCAGTCTTCCATTCCTGTTGGGTTTTTTGCCGTTGTTTCTGGTCGGCGTTGCCATCGCCGAACGCTTCGGGACGGACTGGACGAAGAACTGGCTGATCGCCGCATCGTTGCTGTTTTATGGCGTCGGAGCCCCGTCGTTCCTGCCGCTGTTGCTCCTGTCCGTCGGCGGCAACTATCTTTTGTTACATGCAATGTTTGGTTCCGGCCGATGGGCGGGATTCGGCATCGCGGCCAACATCGCGGTGCTCGGCTGGTTCAAATATTGGGCGCCGGAAATCCCGCCGTTGGGCCTGAGCTTCTTCACATTTACCCAAATCGCCTGCCTGCTGCATCACGCCGGGGGCGACGTTCCGCCGCCGAAAGCGCGGGATTACATCCTGTTCGCCGCTTTCTTCCCCGCCTTGCTGGCCGGCCCCATCCTCAATCCGCGAGAGATGTTGCCGCAGCTCGCGAGAACCGAGGGGTGGTCGCTGACCGAACGCAGCCTCGTCCTCGGCAGCGGCTTTTTTATCATCGGGTTGTTGAAGAAGACCCTGTTGGCGGACCCGCTTTCCACCATCGTGGCCGCCGGTTTCGCGGATCCCGAAGCGCTGATCGTTTTCTCCGCCTGGCAGGCCGCCATCGCTTATTCACTGCAACTGTATTTCGATTTCTCCGGCTACACCGACATGGCGATTGGCCTGACCCGGATGGTTGGGCTGCGGTTTCCCGACAATTTCGACCAACCTTACAAAGCGCCGTCGCTCATCCAGTATTGGCAGCGCTGGCACATGTCGCTGACCGGCTTCCTGATGACGTCCGTCCATGCGCCGCTGACCCTGGCCATCCTGCGTTGGCGAAAGCGGCACGGCTTCGGGATCGATGCGGCATCACAACGCACCGCCGCCGGATTTTTATCCATGATCGGGGTTCCGGTTATCGTGACGATGATGCTGGTCGCCCTTTGGCACGGCGCCACCGAGCCGTTTCTGCTGTTCGGGCTGCTGCACGCGGGGGGGCTGCTGGTCAATCACCTCTGGCGGGTGACCCGGCGACGAACGCCGCCGCTCATCGTCAGCGTCTCGCTGACCTATGTGTGCGTTCTGATCGGATCAGTGCTGTTTCGGGCAAGTTCCGCCGGTGCCGCTGGGGCGGTTCTGGCGGGAATGGCCGGCCTGCGTGGTCTTGGCAGCGTCGAACCCGATGTCCATGCGATCGCCAACATGTGCTGGCTGGCCGCCCTGTATACGATCGTCTGGTTTGCCCCAACGACCCGCCAGTGGATGGAGGCCGACCGCTTTGCCGCCCCGCTCTCGCCGCATTGGGCCGTCGCCCTTGGATGTGCGGCGACGCTCGGACTGTTAGGCGCTGGCGGTTCGGCCGAATTTCTGTATGTCCGATTCTGATGCGCGGTCTGCGCCTGATGGGCCTGTCGGCCATTGTCAGTTTTGCCTCGGTTTGGGTCTGGATCGTGGCGATGCCGATGGCGTTCATGGACCCCGAATATGCGTCCTGGCGCGCCAAGCTGACGATGCTCGATCGTTGCGACATCGGCGAGGCGATCGTCCTCGGCGATTCCCGAGCGGCGGCCGGTATCCTGCCGAACCGCTTGCCGTTTCGTGCGACCAACCTCGCCATCGGTGGCGGCGAGGCGATCGAGGCGATGGCCGCCCTGACCCGGGTGTTGCACTGCCAAGACTTACCCCGGCTGGCGATCATTTCGATCGATCCCGGTCATTTCACCCGGCCGGACCTGTTCTGGTACCGCAGCGTACGCTACGGATTTGTCTCGGCGCACGACATCGCCGCGTTGCGTGACGCCTCGCGCAAAACCGGCGATGGGTCGGTGTATGACGGGCACCGCACCAGCGGTCTGCCAACAGCGCTGCGCGACCTGGAGTACCGGATACAGTTTCCGCCGTTGTATTTCTCGAGCATGCTTCATGGTGGACTGGCATTTCGCCGGACCGGAAACGAAATGATTATGAGCCGGACCCTGGCGTCGAGAGGTCAGTATTATTTTGGATCCGACGCTGGTTCCGACACCGTCGCGATCGATGGCCACATGGACTCGTTCCAGGCGTTGCCTATCCTTGATCACTACTTCGACGCCGTTCTGGCGGCACTCGACCGGTATGGGATCGAGGCGCTCTTCGTCGCCATGCCGGTGAACGACGCGACCGGACAACAGGTGCGGCCGGCCGTGCGGGAGAAGTTCCGGGCCTACCTGTCGGATTACGAACGGCGCTACCCGCACTTCCATGTCGCGGGCGATCTGATGCCGTCCTGGCCGAACCGCCTGTTCGGCGACACGTTCTCCCATTTGAACCCGGAGGGCGCCGAACGCTTCAGCGCCGCACTGGCTCAACGGCTGCAGGATGCCCCGCCGAGGACACAGAACGAGGCGCAGAACGGGTGGTTCAGCGACACCGGCGCGGCGGCCTCGGCCAAGGTGGTGCCCATTTCAAAACGTGGGTCGTAGGCCAGCAACGTGCAGGCCAGCACGACCGGAGACGCCGCATCCCGGCGTTTCACCACCATGCGGGCACCGGCGCACATCACGTCGTCCGGCGATTTGTGCAGGATGCCCCAACAGGCGGTGGTGATCTCCGGCACATCGCGTTCCGGTTCCATTTCGGGGAACAGCATCAGCCGGACGGGATCATGCGCGTCCACCGGAATCCCATGCTCCGCGAACAGCGTGGCAAACCCGTCGCGCAACGACTGTTCGGATTCACCGGTGAACCGCCGGCCGGCGAGGTCCAGTTTGAACCCGTTGCGCGCCAGCCAGATCAGCCCGTCCAACGCCGGCGCCCAGCTTCGCCGCCCACGTTCCTGTTCGTGGATGGCCGGATCGTAATGGTCGAGCGAGACGCGAATGGTCAACCGATCGCCGTAGCGTTCGCGTAACGCCAACATTTCGGGTCGCAGTTTCCGAAGGGGCTTCATGGCGTTGGTCAGCACAAGCGCGTCCAGGCCGCGCGACAACACCGCGTCCAGCATCGCGACAATATCCGGGTTCATGTATGGCTCGCCGCCGGTGAAACCAATCAGCTTCGTTGGCAGGCGGTCGCGCGTGATTTCATCCAGGTATGTCCGGACCTCGGTCAATGTCAGGTAGGACAGGCGGTCGTTGCGCGGTGAGGACTCGATGTAGCAATTCCGGCAGGTCAGATTGCACAGCGTGCCGGTGTTGAACCACAGGGTTTCCAACGCTCGCAAAGCGATGGTGGCACGCGTCTCGCCCTTCGCCGTCACGAACGGATCGCGGAATTTGGCCGGGTTCAGCAGGCTGGTCATCTGATCCAAAGTCAGTCTCCCGCAGGATTCACTACATGGGATGGAGTCGGAGTGGATCACAGCCCATCGTTGCAGGTCATGCGGTTTCCCCGCCGCGGGTGTCAATACGAGCAGCGCGAAGACACTGCAATGTCAGGGTGTCGGGGGCATTGACGCTCACTTTACCACCAGCGTGCGGGAGGGGCCCTCGGTAATCCCCATCGCCACCAAGCCGTTCGCCACCTCGGTTTGATGCGCCTCATCGATGCGAACACCAACAACAGCAATCTCGCTTCCCAACAGTGCGATATCCGCTTTTCCTTGTCAGACCCTGACATCATATCTATCTTAGGGCGCAGGAGACGCATCCATGGCCAACGACGGCAGAAATGTAAGTCTAACGGAACGACACCGGCACTTCATCGACCAGCAGGTCGAAACCGGCCGGCACGCCAGTGCCAGCGAAGTCGTGCGGGAGGCGCTGCGCCGATATGAAACCGAGTTGGAATCCGAACGGGCCGCCATCAATGCGCTCTGGGCGTTGGCCGACAAAAGCGAAGCCGGTGAGGCAGCCGGCGACTTCATCGACATCCGGGACGATGCCCATCTGGGCCAGGTGATGGACCAGTTGCTCACCGAAGCGGGCAGCCAGGTACGTACTCGGCGATCCGCATAGGTGGTGCAAATCCGGCTTCTCGGCGATGCGCGACGATCGATTGGCGCCGCATTGGCGCATTCGATCGAAATGTTCGGTCAGGAAGCCGCCGCCCGTTATGCTGCGTTGATCCGGCAAGCAATTGCCGATTTCGCCGACGATCCGGCGTCTCCGAGCGTCCGGCGTATCGGCAGCATGAGGCAAGGCAAAACCTTGTTGCGCTACGATCTGGTCTCAAGTCGAGACAAGGTGCCACCGGATGTGGGCCGCGTGGCCACGCCTCGGCACTTCATCGTTGGCCGTCTGGATCAGGACTGCGAGTTGCTGCGTGTTCTCTTCATCGCCCATGACCGTATGAAACCGGACAACGTTCTGCGGCGGTCGCGCCGAAGCGATATTAAGGATGATTGATACTCCTCCATTAGGCAGAGCACAACTCGGGCGGATACCGGTCTGATCGAACAGGGTAGTAGCGGTGTGCCAGGATGTGCATCGCAGAGGGCACCAACTTCGAACTCCACCGCAAGCCTGAACGAAGAAACTCCACGCAGCGGGCACCCGTGGGCCGACCTAAATTCGTGGCGCGAGAGTTCCGGTTCTGCTCAGGCACTAGCCAAATGATCTGCCGCTGGTCGGGATCCATTTCGGGGCCTTGATTCGGCTCTCATCCACCGAACAATACGGTGCGCGCCGATTGGTTACGGCTTTAGCGCTAACAGTCGGTGTCGATGGGGGCTTACTTGAACAACAAAGGCATGAAGCGACGCCCGCGAGGCTTGCCGCCGAGGCGAGAACTCATTGAACTGGCGGCTGGGGCTATACCGAACGAACCACCGAGACCCCTCGACTTGGTGCACGTGACGGCCGTAGGGTGGGGTAGACGTATCATCAATGCCGGTAAGATCGAATTGATATGGGCGGCGGGACGACGAACCTAGCTGCCTATGGCGATAAGCAGATAATACACACCGCGCAGATTCCAATCGGCGGACTGCATGTTACCAGAAATTTGGCGATCGGTCTCTCCGCGACGATGCCCCATGCCGAGCGCTTGAAGACGCTTTACGGCAACGTGGAAATGAGCCGCGATGATGATCGCGAGATGGTACCGGTACCTATCGTCGGTGACGAGGAAAACCAGATGGCGAAGGTGCCGCGGAGTATGATTGTAAGAATCATCCGACCGCGAATCGAGGAAACTTTCGAATACATCACGGATCGCATCGATGCCTTCGGGTTGGATCCTGGCGTTGGTGGTAACCGTATTGTTCTGACTGGAGGCGCCTGCCAGATTCCAGGTTTGGGCCAAATGGCTGCTCGAATGTTTGACCGCCCACTACGCCTCGGTCGCCCGGCGCCTCTGCGTGGTGTGCCAGAACTTGCTTCCGGGCTGGCCTTTGCTACTGCTCTTGGCTTGCTCTCATGGGCTGCCGGCGAAAGAGGGGGGCCGAATTTTCACTTGGAGAAAAAGGATCAACAAAGACGCGCGTGGCTTTCTCGATTTTTCAGAAGGCAGGAAGCTTAGCTGAGATTGGTTAGCGTTAGCACAAGCAAAAAATTGCTGCGCGAACATTCACTGCTCACATTTGGCATGTGTGAGCAGTGCCCCTCACCCCACCCAATCCAACCCCACATCCAACACTGTCGCCGAGTGCGTCAGCCACCCCACCGACAGCAGATCCACCCCGCTCGCCGCGATGGCGGGCGCGGTATCCGGCCTGATCCGCCCCGAGGCCTCGGTGATCGCGCGGCCGTCCACCATCCCGACAGCCTCCCGCAGCATGTCCGGCCCCATGTTATCCAGCAGCACCGCATCGACCCGCAGCGTCATCGCCTCGGCCAGTTGCTCCAGAGTATCGACCTCCAGTTCGATCTTCACCAGGTGTCCGACACCAGCGCGAGCCCGCTCGACCGCCGCACGGACGCCACCAGCAATAGCGACGTGGTTGTCCTTGATCAGCACCGCGTCATCCAACCCGAACCGATGGTTCGATCCGCCGCCAACCCGCACCGCGTATTTCTGCGCGAACCGCAGTCCCGGCATGGTCTTACGGGTGCAACAAACCTGCGCTTTCATCCCGGCGATCGCATCCGCGATGCCACGCGTAGCGGATGCAACGCCGCTCAGGTGGCACAGGAAATTCAGCGCCGTTCGTTCCGCCGTCAGGATCCCGCGCGCCGGCCCGGTGATCGTTGCGATCAGGTCACCCGGCTGCAACCGGCTACCGTCGGGCCGAGCGACCTCGACCTTGATGTCCGGGTCGATCAACCGGAACGCCATGGTCGAGAAATCCAGCCCGGCCACCACGCCGGACTGCCGCGCCATTAACGCGCACCGGGTCAACGCACCGGCGGGGACGATGGAATCCGTCGTCAGGTCCCCTGCCCGCCCCAGATCCTCCAGCAACGCGGCACGGACGGACGGTTCGATCATGATCAGCGGAAGCGGGTTCATCAGCGCACCGCCAGCATGCGTTCGACCGACAGACGCGCTCGGTCCATCAAAACAGGATCGATCACCACTTCCTCGGTCATCGTTTCCAAAGCACGCCTGATCCCCGGTAGAGTAATGCGTTTCATGTGGGGGCACAGATTGCACGGCCGCACGAACTCGATATCCGGATACCCCACCGAAACGTTATCCGCCATCGAGCATTCCGTCAAAAGAACAACCCGAGCGGGCCGCTCGCGTCCGACATAGCCGGACATATCGGCGGTGGATCCGGTATAATCCGCCTCGGCAACCACATCCGGCGGACATTCCGGGTGCGCCAAGATCGTCACCCCCGGATAATCCGCCCGCAACGCTCGCACTTCAGCGGCGGTAAACCGTTCATGCACCTCGCAATGCCCGGCCCAGGCGATAATCTTCACCTTCGTTTGCGCAGCGATGTTCTGCGCCAGGTATTCGTCCGGCAGCATGATCACACGCTCCACACCGAGCGATTCCACGACTTTCAGGGCGTTGCCGGAGGTGCAACAAATATCGGATTCCGCCTTCACCGCGGCGGACGAATTCACATACGTCACGACAGGCACGCCAGGATGCCGTTGCCGCATCAACCGCACGTCGGCGGCCGTAATCGACTCCGCCAGCGAGCAGCCCGCCCGGCTGTCCGGGATCAGGACGGTCTTTGACGGGTTCAGCATCTTCGCCGTCTCCGCCATGAAATGCACCCCGGCCAGGACGATGACCTGTTCGTCCACCTTCATCGCCTCGCGCGCCAGCGCCAGGCTGTCGCCCACGATGTCGGCGACGCAGTGAAAAATCTCCGGCGTCATGTAATTGTGAGCCAGGATCACGGCATTCCGCTCCCGCTTCAGCCGCAGGATCGCCTCGATATCGTCGGCGAACACCGGCCATTCGATGGCGGGTATGAGCGTCTTGACCCGGTCATAAAGCGGGGCAGTGCGTTCGAGCAGAGCAGTTGCGGACATCGGGACCTCCTGAGTAATGCTCTATATGAGCATTATTGGCCGTTATGCTAGCGATGAGCATAAGGATGTCAAGCGGGCCTGACATGCTCATATCCTGCATCCGGCCGATCGAGACGACGGTGACAACGCGTACGACAGACGGGAGTGCGATCCATGATCCGGTCCTGCGAAGCTTCCAGGCGGCGCTGACCGAGATGTATGGCGATGACCTCGACCGTGAGGTGCTGTTCGGATCGCGGGCGCGGGGCGACGCCCGTCCGGACTCCGATTACGATGTCGCGGTGTTCCTGAAATCGATGCCGGATCGCTGGGCGGAACTGGACCGGCTGGCCGAGCTGCGGTTTGCGTTCCATGTGCACTGGTTTGCTCGGCCGTTCATCCGCCGGTGCCCGATGTCGATCGGCCGGACAGCGCAACGCCGTGGTTACACCGCCCGCACCAGCGGCAGCTTGGTCCCCGCAACCTGCCGTTCCGCCAGCACCTCGCGCCGGAAGCGGAACAGTTTCGCGGGCCGGCCGCCGGTTTCGGTCGTTACCTCTCCGGTTTCCTCCACCAGATCCTGCTGGTCGATCAGGCGGCGAAAATTCTGTTTGTGCAGCAACCGTCCGGCCAGCGCCTCCACGGTCCGCTGCAACTGGAGCAAGGTAAATCCGGGCGGCATCAGTTCGAACACCACCGGCCGATATTTGATTTTGGCGCGTAATCGGGCAATGCCGGTGGCGAGGATGCGGCGGTGATCGTGACGCATGGGCTCACCCAGGGCCGCGGTCAGAGTTTCCGACAGGCCGGCGATCCGGTGCCGTCCTTCGGCGACGAGGCCCGCCTCCCACAGCAATTCATATCGCTGCAATACCAGTTCCTCGTTCCAGCGTTGCCCCCGCAGTCCGAAGTTGATGGTGATACGCCGTTGCCGGTCGCGTTCGATCGCGGGGTCCCCGGCGCTGTCGGCCCATTCGTACAACGGAGGCGCCAGGATCGACTCCCCCAACGCGGCGCCGGGACCACGGAAATCCTCCCAGGGGAAGAAACGATACCAGGGCTGCCACGCGGCATCCCACCCTGCCACGACCGGCGCCTCGCGCGTCAGGCCCAAATAGCTGACCGACACGACGCGGCCCAATGTGCCTTGCTTTCGATCCTGATCGGCAAACGTGTAGAGCTGCTCGACATACCCCAACGGATGATGGGTTTGCGTTTCCACCCAGGATCGCAGGCCGGCCTGAAGCGAACGGTGCACCGGCTCAAACGGGCCGGAGGGCAACGCCCGGCCATGTTCGATGCTCAGGACGCGTGGCTCGCCCGCGGTGACCGCAACGATCACGGCCGTGAGTTCGGCGGCAACCGCGACGGAGTCAAATACGGCGCCGGACGCATGATCGCTCGCGGCGTCGGTCGTGTCGGCGCTGGTGGTGCTGTCGATGCGTGTATCCGGCATGGCGCGCTTGTCGCATGCCGGACGCGGCATCGCTACCGCCAATTCAAGCCAAAAAGCCGCGCTAGTCGCCCTTCAGCACGACGTCTTTGATCGCGGCCCCGGCTCCCAGGATCATCGCCTGCGTTGCGAACGACAGGATCGCGGCACCGATCATCGCGCCGGCCCACCAATTCCCGGCGGGCCGCTGGGGTATCGGAATACCACCGGTATTTTTGAGTCGCTGCATGTCCAATCTCCATTCCCGATCGGTCGGGGTGAAATGTGGCGAAGAAGCCAGACAACCCGCCTGAACGTTAGAGACGCCGTTTATTTCCAATGCTCGGTCGAAATCACGTCACTTTGACCGTCACGGTCATGCCGGGCACCCGGCCTACCGTGTCTCGACAGGGCCGACGGTCCGGGCAAGTATTCCCGCATCTTAAAAAGGGAAACATCCACATGGACGTCCTGCTGCCCCTTGCCGAAAAAATCGGCGCTCGCCTCAAGGAACGCGGGGAGACGATCGGCATCGCCGAATCCTCCACCGGTGGCCTGCTGTCCGCCGCATTGCTGTCGGTCGGAGGCGCTTCCGCCTATTTTCGTGGCGGCGGCGTGATTTACACGGCCTACGCCCGGAAAGCGTTCCTGGAGATCCCCAATCCGCTGCCCGCCCCACTCGAACGGGCATCCACCGAACCCTACGCCCTGCTACTGGCCGACACCGTGCGGGCTCGGTTGGACGCGACCTGGGGCCTGGGCGAAACCGGCGCCACCGGTCCAACCGGTAACCGATACGGCGACAAAGCCGGACATACCTGCATCGCGGTGACCAGCGCGGGGTTTTCGAAAGTGATCACGCTGGAAACCGGAAGCCCTGACCGAATCGGCAACATGCGCGCTTTCGGCATCCGAGCGCTGGAATTACTCGCCGAAGCGCTGGGGTAACGATTCCGCCGCGCCGCATCATCCCCGGATCAGGCGGGATGACGCGGCGCGACGAGAGCAGATGACCTTACTTCGGGTCGGCCAGCCTGGCGGCGAGACCGATATCGTTGACCTGCAACGGCTCCTTCCGCAGCAACTCCTCCAGATACGCGTTGGTTGCCTGTTGGGCGCGGTTTTGCCGCAGCGCCGCCACCAGATTAGGCTTTACCTGATCCAGCGGCAGCGTGCTTTGCGGGCGGGAGCCCAACAGCTTCACGATGTGCCACGCATCCTTGACGCGAAACGGTTCGCTGATTCCGTTTTCGCTCAGCCCGGCCAGCGCGTCGCGAACGGGTTTCAAAAGCTGATCTTCCCGCAGCCAGCCGAGATCGCCACCATTCGGCGCCGATCCGACGTCCTGAGAGCTGGTCTTCGCGATATCGGCGAAATTGGCCTTTGGCTTCGCCAGTTGGCCCCGGATCTCCTTAGCCTTCTTGTGGGCCTCCTCGTCGGCCTCCTTGGTGGCATTGGCCGGCATCAGGAAGGCGATCTGCGCGACATGGAACTGCGGCGGCACCGCGAAGCGTGCTTTGTTGGCCTCATAGGCCGCCTCCAGGTCTGCCTGACTCGGGTAGGCGGGATCGATTTGCGCGTGTGAGGCCAGCCAGGACTGCAGAATCGCCGTGTCCCGCGCTTCGTTGGCGCGGGCGATCACGTCAGGGTTCTGCTCCCATTTGGCGGTCAGCGCCTCTTTCAGCAGGATTTGGCGGATCATGCGGTCTTTGACGAACTCCGAGACGGTCTGCGGATTGGCCAGCACCTGATCCCGGACGGCTGGATCCACCCGGGTCAGCGCATCGCGAAGGTCGGACGTGGTCAGCTGTACGTCGCCACGACGGGCAACGATATCGGCGGGCGGAGCATCCGCGGCGGCGAGAAACACACCGATTGGCAGCAGCAAGGCCAGTCGAGAGAATGAACGCATCGTAAGCGATCTCCGTTGGGCGCGGCCGAACCGCGCGACAGCGGTGGTTTAGTCGGAGAAGGTACCGATAGCCATCCATTCCAGGCATCCGGTGCCGAAATGTCCGCCCCCGCTCAGCACCGGGAGCCAATCCAATGAAGACGCCGGCCCGGGTATCCACCTGCCGGCAGCCCGCCTACGATGTTTCACCATGGTCCAAACAATCAGCCCGCTTCCCTCGGTCGATGCCCTCCTCCGAACCCCTGAAACAGCCCTGCTGCTGACCCGGTTCGGCCGGCCGGCGGTGACCGCCGCGTTCCGCGATATCCTGTCTGCCCGCCGCACCGCCGGAACCTTCGGTGGCCAGCCGGCGGAGGTCATCGGCCAGGCCGCCGACCACCTCGCCGTCCGGTTCGCACGCTCGCAGCGTCCGGTGTTCAACATGACGGGCACCGTGCTGCACACCAATCTAGGCCGTTCCCCCATGCCGCCGGAAGCGGCTGAGGCGGCGGCCGAGGCGATGCGCAACGCCACCACGCTGGAATACGACCTGGAGACGGGTCAGCGCGGCGAACGCGACACCCATATCAGCCGCTTGCTGTGCGACCTGACCGGCGCCGAGGCGGCAACCGTGGTCAACAACAACGCCGCCGCCGTCATGTTGGTGCTCAACACCCTGGCCCTGGGGAAAGAGGTGCCGGTGTCGCGTGGCGAACTGATCGAGATCGGCGGCGCCTTCCGCGTGCCGGATATCATGAGCCGTTCGGGCGCGATCCTGAAAGAGGTCGGCACCACCAACCGAACCCACGCCCGCGACTATAAAGACGCCATCGGCCCTGCCACGGGTGCGCTGATGCGTGTGCACCAGGCCAACTACGCGATCGTCGGGTTTACCGCGATGGTCCCGGCCGCGACGCTCAGCGGCATCGCTCACGACGCCGGTATCCCGCTGATCGACGATCTCGGCAGCGGCAGCCTGGTCGATCTGGAGCGCTGGGGATTGCCGCACGAACCGACCCCGCGGGAGTCGCTGGAAGCCGGCGCCGACGTCGTCACGTTCTCCGGCGACAAGCTTTTTGGGGGGCCGCAAGCCGGGCTGATCGTCGGTCGCGGAAACGTGATAGCGGCGCTCAACCGCAACCCTTTGAAGCGTGCGTTGCGCCTGGACAAGGGGCGGCTGGCCGCATTGGAGGTGGTGCTGCGGATGTATCTGGACCCCGACCGGCTGGCCGAACGGGTGCCCGCGTTGCGTCTTTTGACCCGCTCGGAGTCCGATATCCGAACCACGGCCGAGCGGATTCGGGGTGCTCTGGCGGCACGCTGGCCGGATCGCACGGTCACCGTTGAGCCCTGCCGAAGCCAGATCGGATCGGGGGCTCTACCCGTCGATCTGCTGGTGTCCAGTGCCGTCACGATAGAGGGTAAAGGACTGGAAAATATCACAAAATTTCTGCGCTCATTGCCGCGTCCGGTGATCGGCCGAGTTGCCCGCGGGCAGATCATCCTGGATTGCCGATGCCTGGAATCCGGCGACGAAGACGCCTTCATTGCCCAGTTGTCCGGGACCGGCGATACTGGTTGACGGAGGAGAAGCGGCCCCGGTGGGCCGGCCGGACTTCAAACCCGGTTAGGGCTGCCCTGCAGCCCCGGGCAGGTTCGACTCCTGCTCTCTTCCGCCATCTGATTGATCGCTTTAGAGGTCGATTTAGCTGTGGCTTTGGTGCCACAGTGTGGCCGCTTCGATGCGTTGCCCTCTCGCTATCGGCGGAGCACATCCCTACAGTGGAGGCAGCGAAAAAGTGGGACGCTGATAGTATTCGGAACCTGCTTCGCCCGGTTTACGCAATAAAAATGGAGAAGTTATATGAATTTCCGCAATGCTTTGGTGGCGGCCACGTTGCTGACATTGCCGCTCGCGGCACAGGCGCAACCGATCACCGGGCTGTATGTCGGTGCCGGGATTGGTGGCAGCTACATGATGGATGAGCATGCGAAGGTCTCCACCCCGGGCGGCACCGCCACGGGCCAGTTGCAGTCCCGCATCGGGCCTGCCGGTGAGATCAGCATGGGGTATGGTCTCGGCAATGGTCTGCGCGCTGAACTCGAAGGCAGCTATATCGCCAACTCGTTCAAGGGCGGCACCAGCGGCTTCACCGGCGGCGGTGGTTTGGAACAGAAATACGGCGCGATGGCCAACGTGTTGTATGACTTCACGGGCATCCCCGTGGTTCAGCCGTATGTCGGCGTCGGCGCCGGCTATCAGTGGGCGCAAGAGAACAACCTGCACGCCAGCCAGGGCCTGAACACCGCCTCCGCGAAAAACACCACCGAGGGCAAGTTCGCCTATCAGGGCATCCTGGGCGTGGCGATGCCGCTGGCCGGCGCACCCGGCCTGGCCCTGACGGCTGATTACCGCTTTATGGGCCTGGTCGGCGACCGCAACTACAGCGGCACCGCCCCGGGCGTGAACTTCAAGCTGGATCACGATCTGAACCACACGGTTCTGATCGGTCTGCGTTACGCTTTCGGTGCGGCCCCCGCGCCGGCCCCGATGGCTCCGCCGGCCGCTCAGGTTGCTCCCTCGCCGGTGTCGCGCTCCTACATCGTGTTCTTCGATTGGGACAAGGCCGACCTGACCAGCCGTGCGCAGCAGATCGTGTCTGAAGCCGCCGCGAACTCCACCAAGGTGCAGTACACCCGCCTGGAAGTGAACGGCTACACCGACACCTCGGGCACCGCGGCCTACAACCAGGGCCTGTCCGTGCGTCGCGCCCAGTCCGTCGCTGCTGAACTCGTGAAGGACGGCGTGCCGAAGAGCGCCATCACCATCCAGGGCTTCGGCGAAACCCATCCGCTGGTCCCGACCGGCGCTGGCGTTCGTGAGCCGCAGAACCGTCGCGTCGAAATTATCATCAAGTAGATTTTTTTCCACGACGCGGAAAAAGGGGCACCTTCGGGTGCCCTTTTTTTTGTGCGCGGGCGACTGATCCGCGACACCCCGTGCCGGGGTTCGCACCGGGCATTTTCACCGTTTTAAACAAGCTGCCCACCATTGGCGCGAAGTCTCCGGTTTTAACAATTCTCGCTCGGCGTCGGTTTTTTGGAAGCCATTTTTGTTGCTGAATTGCCACCATATGTCCCATGCAACATAATTCCCCTCGCAATTCAGTGATGCCTCCCCAGATCATAAAAGCGGAAGCATGGGCCGGTTTTTGTTCGGAGATTTTCGCGCGATATTTGAAATAATGAAGGAGAGGCTACATGAATTTCCGCAATGCCCTGCTCGCGGCAACGATGCTGGCACTACCCGTCGCCGTGCATGCCCAGCCAATCACCGGCTTGTACGTCGGTGCCGGCCTCGGCGGCAACTATATGATGGATGAGCACGTCTCGATCAACGGAACGGCCGGACGGTTGCCGTCCCGCATTGGACCGGCCGGCGCAATCAGCCTGGGCTATGGCCTTGGCAACGGCATTCGGGCTGAGCTTGAGGGTAGCTACCGGGCCAACGCGTTCGACGGAGGCACCAGCGGCTTCACCGGCGGCGGCGGCCGGGAACAGAAATACGGCGTCATGGCCAACGTGTTGTATGACTTCGCGGGCGTTCCCGTGGTTCAGCCGTACGTCGGCGTGGGCGTCGGGTATCAGTGGGCGCAAGAGAGCAACCTGCATGCCAGCCAGGGCCTGAACACCGCATCCGCTTCGAACAGCACCGAGGGCAAGTTCGCCTATCAGGGCATCGTCGGTGTGGCTCTGCCGATCGCCGGCGCACCCGGCCTGGCCCTGACGGCCGATTATCGCTTCATGGGCCTGGTGGGAGATCGCAGCTATTCGGGCACGCCGGCCAGCTTCAAGATGGACCATGACCTGAACCACACGGTTCTGATCGGCCTGCGTTATGCTTTCGGTGCGGCCCCCGCGCCGGCCCCGATGGCGGCGCCGGCCGCTCAGGTCGCTCCGTCGCCGGTGTCGCGCTCCTACATCGTGTTCTTCGATTGGGACAAGGCCGACCTGACCAGCCGTGCGCAGCAGATCGTGTCTGAAGCCGCCGCGAACTCCACCAAGGTGCAGTACACGCGCCTTGAAGTGAACGGCTACACCGACACCTCGGGCACCCCGGTTTACAACCAAGGCCTGTCCGTGCGTCGCGCTCAGTCGGTCGCGGCTGAACTGGTAAAGGACGGCGTGCCCAAGAGCGCCATCACCATCCAGGGCTTCGGCGAAACGCATCCGCTGGTCCCGACCGGCGATGGCGTTCGTGAGCCGCAGAACCGTCGCGTCGAAATCATCATCAAGTAGATCTCGGCTTCATGATGGAGAAAAGGGCGCCCTCGGGTGCCCTTTTTTATGGCCGGTCGCCGATCAGAATGACCCGCAAGCGTGTTCCACCGTCATGCCGACCAGTTGCTGATGGAACCTGTCCTGATACGCTGTGCGAATGTGGTTGATCGGGGCAAGGGCCCGGGGTCCCTCCGGCAACGCCGCGATTACGACCTTGGTTGCTTCTGTCCCGGCCGTATGCGTTTTCGGATTCAGCCACGCGCCATAGGCATCCAGCACCGTAAAGCCATCCGGCAGGTTCACGGTGACCGTGTCATCCAGAAATAAACGCCATTCGGCCTCCGTCAGGTCGCCGCGACCCGGAATGGCCTTTCCGAAATACAGGGTAAATACCGCCATTGGCCGCCCAAGCTCCGGCGAACAGGCGTGTTCGGCGCAGCCACCGAGACACGCGATCAGGCCGCTCATGCAAATTATACCAACCTGCGTTGACACCGCCTCTCCTCGCGTCGTCATGACGCGCCTTTCCACTCTCCGTCATGACCGGGCATGGCCAGGCTTGGCCCGGTCGCCCGGAACTTTGCTTGGGACGGCACAAGAAGTCGTGGGTGGCCGGGCCAAGCCCGGCCATGACGAATGAGCAAATCCTCCCCGTCCACCGCTTCGGTGAGTCGAGGGGTTACAACGGGTCTATGGAGGCTCTCAGCCAAAAACCCGTTTGCCGCGCTTCCAGGTGCCCAGCACGACGCCTTCCAGCGCGCGCCCGTCGAAGGGCGTGTTCTGTGCCTTGCCGGGCAGCTTCCCGGCCTCGACCTTCCAGATCCGCTCCGCATCGAACAGGCACAGATCGGCCACCGCGCCCTTGGCGATGCGGCCACCCTCGGCACCCAGCAAGGCGGCCGGCCGGGCGGTCAATAAATCGATGGCGGCGGACAGCGAAAGGGACCCGTTATGGACATGGGCCAGCGTCACCGCGAGCAGCGTCGCCAATCCGGAGCCTCCCGCGGACGCCAACGCGAACGGCAGCCGCTTGTCATCGGCATCGCGCGGCTGATGATCCGAGGCAATCGCATCGATCGTGCCATCGGCCAGCGCCGCAATCACCAACTTGCGGTCAGGTTCCTTCCGCAATGGGGGCGACAGTTTCGCATAGGTCCGGAAATCGCCGATCGAGGTCTCGTTCAGGTCGAAATAGGGCGGCGCCGTGTCGCAGGTCACCGACAGCCCGGCGGCCTTGGCCGCTCGGATCAGCGCCAGCGCCTCACCGGTCGAGACATGCGCAAAATGCACCGCCCCGCCGGTCAGTTCGGCAAGCCTTATATCGCGCGCGACCATCATCGCCTCGGCCGCGGCGGGAATGCCGGGCAGACCGAGCCGGGTGGATTGCTCGCTTTCCGTGGCGCAGCCGCCGCCGGCGAGCGACGGGTCTTCCGGATGCTGCACGATCCGCGCGCCGAAGCCGCGCGCATACGACAACGCCAGCCGCATCATCCGGGCGGATGCGATGGCGCGGGAGCCATCGGTGAAGGCGACGGCGCCGGCCTCACGCAGCAGGCCGATCTCGGCCAGTTCCTCGCCCTTGCAGCCGCGGGTGACGGCACCGTAGGGCAGGATGGTCAGGCTGCCGGTTTCCTCGCCGCGGGTCCGCAGCAGGTGCACCAGCGCCGGGTCATCAATGGCGGGGTTGGTATCCGGCAGCGCCGCCAGCGTCGTGATCCCGCCGGCAGCCGCCGCGATGGCGGCGGAGGCGATCGTTTCGCGGTATTCGAAACCCGGCTCGCCCAACGCCGCCCGCATATCGATCAGACCGGGGCACAGCACCGCGCCGTCCGCCTCGATAACCGTGGCGCCGTCAGGGGTTCCGAGCGATCCGCCGAAATCAACGATGCGGCCGTCCCGCACCAGCAGATCGCCTGAAACGTCAACGCCGGTACCCAGAATGCGGACGCGGAAGAACAGCGTATCAGGGTTCATTGCGGCGATGACCCCGCGACAGCATGTCCAACACCGCCATACGGACGGCGACGCCCATTTCGACCTGCTCCTTGATTACGCTGCGAGCCGGATCGTCGGCAACGGCGCTGTCGATCTCGACGCCGCGATTCATCGGGCCGGGGTGCATGACGATGGCGTCAGGTTTGGCATAGGCCAGTTTTTCCTGATCCAGGCCGTAGAAGCGAAAATACTCGCGGGCGCTGGGGATCTGGCCGCGCGTCATCCGCTCGCGCTGGAGGCGCAGCATCATCACGACGTCGGCTCCGGCCAATCCGGCCACCATGTCATGGAACACCGTTACGCCGATGTCGGCGATTTCGGCCGGGATCAGGGTCGGCGGGCCGACCACGCGGACCTGGCAGCCCATGGTGGTCAGAAGATGAATGTTGGAGCGGGCGACGCGCGAATGCGCGATATCGCCGCAGATCGCGACGGTCAGGCCGGCTATCCGCCCCTTGCGCCGCTTGATCGTCAGCGCGTCCAGCAGGGCCTGAGTCGGGTGTTCGTGCGTGCCGTCGCCGGCGTTAATCACCGCCGCATCGACGATCTGCGCCAGCAGGTTCGGTGCGCCGGACTGGTCATGGCGCACCACCAGCAGATCGCAATGCATCGCATTCAGCGTCGCCGCCGTGTCGATCAGCGTCTCGCCTTTGTTCACCGAGGACGACGACACCCCCATATTGATCACGTCGGCGCCCAGCCGCTTGCCGGCCAATTCAAAACTGGTGCGGGTGCGGGTGCTGTCCTCGAAAAAAAGATTGATCAGCGTGCGCCCGCGCAGCAGGTCGCGTTGGGTTTTGCCGGACCGGTTGAGCAGCACATAGCTCTCAGCCAGGTCGAGCAACTGGCCGATTTCGGGCGGTTGCAGCCCTTCGATCGCCAATAGATGTTTCTGCCGGTAGAACACGGCGCTTCGATGCAGCAACATGTGCGGGTCGTCAACAGGGCTTTGCCGGTTCGGTCGATCCAGGCGCCTGTCCCGGCCGCCGAAAGCCGAACGCGTCGCGGCTGGTGTTCAAAAAATTCCTGGCCCCTGTGCCAGAGGTCACAGCGCGGATCTGTCCCGGAGGTCAGTATCGGGCCGTTCAACGCCTGGAGGACATCATGCAAACAATCGGTTCCGCCACTGTCGAAGAGCATATGCACGGCGACACCCGCTGGGTCGCGGTCAGGGCTCGCGGTGCGGAGTGGTCCTGGCTGACGCCCGAGGACGCGGTTCTGCTGGCGCGGCACTGGATGGCCACCTACGGCGCGACCGCCACAGTGACGGAGCCTCGGTCAGTCCGCGGCTAAGGCGCGTGGCTTGCCGTGGTCGTCCACCGCGACCAGCACGAATTCCGCCGCCGTGACCCGGGTTCGTTCGCCCTGGTTTCGGCGGAGGACCCAGGCCTCGACGGTGACGGTGATGGAGGTACGGCCGGTTTTGGCGATGTCGGTATAGACGCAGACCACGTCGCCGACTTTCACCGGCTGCAGGAAGCTCAGGTTCGACACCGCCGCCGTCGCGACGCGTCCCTTGGCTCTGGTGCCGGCCGCGATCCCGGCCGCGAGGTCCATCAGCGACATGATCCAGCCGCCGAAGATGTCACCCGCCGGGTTGGTGTCGGCCGGCATGGCTACGGTTCGGAGGGACAGTTCCCCCCGGGGTTGGAGGGCGTCGGCTTGCATCGCGTAACCTTTCTCAACAGTTGCCCGATACTATACGAAGCAGCGACAGTAGGTGATGCCGGAATTTCAGTTCGAGATTGCGCTGGCGGGATCAGGCGATGGCCGGGGACGCAGCGTCTTGCGCAGCAGGCCTGCGAAATTGTGCTTCCGTTGGATCGCCGCGCCATCGTCCATTTCAACGCCTTTGGCATTACGGTGCAGCGTCAGTTTGCGGTCGTGGTAGTCCTCCAGCTCCGTCCGGTGGCCGACGCTGATCAGCGTGGCGTCGGTGAGTTCGGTGCGGAACAGGTCCATCATCGAGTCCTGGCTGGCGGCGTCCAAGGCGGCGGTCGCCTCATCCATGATGACGATGTCCGGGCGCAAGACGAGCAAGCGAGCGAAGCCGATGCGTTGCTGCTCGCCGCCGGAGAGGACTTTGTCCCATTTCTCCTCGGCATCGAGTCGGGGGATGAAGCGCTTGAGGCCGCACTTCGTCATGGCTTCGTGCAACGTGGCGTCGGACGATTTTTGACCGTCATCCGGGTAGGACAACACCTGCCGCAAAGTGCCCAGCGGCAGGTACGGGCGTTGCGGCAGGAAGGCGACCTTGGCGTCGGCGGGCAACTTGATACACCCCGATCCCCACGGCCAAAGCCCCGCAATCGCTCGGATTAGCGTGCTCTTGCCGGTGCCGGACTCGCCCATCAGCAGCACTTTGTCGCCCTTGGCGATCACGGTGTCGGTCTCATCGATCATCACCAGGCCGTTGTGCTGGGCAACGCACAGCCCCTGGAGGTGGATGTCGTTGTCGGGGCTTTCCTCGATCGTGATGCGCTCGTTGTCCTCGGTCCCGACCGAGGCATCGAGTTCGCTGAACGCGCTCCACAATCCCGTCACGCGTCCCGCCGAGGCCAGCCATTCGGCGATGCGGGTGTAGTTGTCCACCAGCCAGTTTAGCGCCACCTGGACCTGCACGAAAGCGGCGGCGGATTGGGTCAGGTCGCCGAGCGTGATGTCGCCGTTCAGGTAATTGGGTGCTGCCAGCAGCAGCGGCAGGACGGGGGCCAGCACGCCGTTGCCGCCCATGAGCCAGGTCAGCCATCCCTGGCTGGAAACCACCCGGGTCCAGGCGATGCCAACCAGTTTCATTGTGGCTTCAATGCCTTTGACCTCGTCCTCGGCGCCTCCGATCATGGCGATGCTTTCGGCATTTTCCCGCACGCGGCCCATTTCGTAGCGCAGTTGAGCCTCGTTGCGGTTGCGCTCCTCAATGCGGCCTACCAGGGCGTGGCCGAACAGTACCATCGAGGCGGACATGATGACCGAGTACAGGACCGCCGCGTACACCATGAAGCCGGGGATTCTGACGCCGTACACCACGGCGACGCCGCTTGCCGACCAGAGCACGCCAAAGAACACCGCCGCGGTCAGGACCGCGTTGGCGATGCCGTAGCCGAAGTCGATGACCGGTTCGGTGGCAACGCGGGCGTCCTCGGCGATGCGGAACTCGGGTGCGTCGAGGTCGGGGGCCGCGATACTGAGGCGGTAAAAGCGCTGTTCCTCCAGCCACCGTCCGACGAGGCGGCGGGTGAGCCACTGGCGCCAGAGGATTTGCAGGCGCATGCGAAAGACCAGTTGCAGCACCGCGACCAACGCCGCCGCGAACGCCAGGACGAGGAAGACCAGCATCGCCCGGTAGAAATAGGAGTGGTTGTGTTGCTCGAGCGCGTTGAAGAACGAGCGGTTCCAGACGTTGATGCCGTATTGAACGACGATGTTGGCGACCACGAGGATCAGGCTGAGGATGCTCAGGCCCCAGGCCTGCGGTGCCGTGGGACCTTTCCAGTAACCGCCCGCGAGTTGCCAGTATGCACGCACCGAACCTCGGCGGCGGGGGCGCGTGTCATCGGGTAGCGGCACTTCGACGGGTTCGGCCATCCCCATGATATGGGGTTCGATGCAACAATGACGAGATCGTCATGGACATATTCGGTCGATTGGTTCTTCAGGGGCGCAAGACCACAGAACCGCTGACAGACCGCGATTCCACGAGACGATGAGCGTCGGCGGCGTCGGCGAGGGGAAATTGGACCGGGGCCGGCGCGGTCAGCCAGCCTTCGACGAAGCCCTGGAACAGCGCGGCACTAATCTCTTCCAACGTCGCTCGGTCCTTCATGGCGTAATGGAAAACATTGGGCCGCGACAGTGTCAGGGACTTGGCAAAAAGTTCCGCCGGGGCGACCGGATCGACGGGGCCGGACGATTGACCGAAGTTTACGAGGTGGCCGCACCGAGCCAAACTTGCGAGCGAGCTCTTGAATGTATCGCGCCCGACTGAATCGTAAACCACATCGACGCCGAGGCCGTTGGTGATGTCGCGAATGGCATCGACGAAGGTCTCGGTTCGATAGTTGATCACGTGCGTGCAGCCGGCCTGACGGGCGAAGTCCAGCTTTTCCGCGCTTCCGGCGGTGCCGATCACGGTCGCGCCCCGCTTGACCGCCCACTGCACCAGAAGATTACCGACACCTCCGGCGGCGGCGTGGACCAGGATGGTTTCCCCCGGCTTGATCGGGTGAACGCGGCACGCCAGCATCTCGGCCGTCAGACCTTTGAGGAAGACCGAGGCGGCTGTTACATCATCGACGCCAGCTGGAACTTTGACGGCGAGTTCGGCCGGCAGCGTGCGTTCCGTGGCGTAGCCGCCGTAACCAAGCGTCATGTAGGCGACGTGATCGCCTGATGCGAAGGCGGTGACGCCGGCGCCGATGTCCGTCACCACACCGACTGCTTCCAGGCCGGGAATCCCGGGCAAGGTCAGGGTCCGATACAGGCCGGTGCGAACATAGATATCGTGGAAATTGACGGCGACCGCCGTCTGGCGCAGCCGGATCTGACCGGGTCCGGGTTTCCCGGTTTCGGTCTCAGCGGCGGTCAGGACCTCCGGACCACCGTGTTCGCGCATGACAATGGAGAGCGACATCGTTTTTCTTTCGTTCAGGCACCACGGCGCGATCGCCCGAGGACCTCCTCCAGTTCAGCCATACAACAACCGAGGCAGCCATAGCGCCAGTTGCGGAAACAGGAACAGCAGCACCAGCAACGCGAACGGGGCCACCAGGAACGGAACAATCCCGCGATAGATCGTGACGGTGCGGATGTCGGGTGCCTGCGCCTGGACAACAAACAGGTTCATCCCGACGGGAGGGTGAATCAGCCCGACCTCCACCACGATGACCACGATGATGCCGAACCATGTCGGGTCGTAGCCGTAGGACACGATCAGCGGCAGGAACACCGGCACGGTGATCAGGATCATGCCGATGGCCTCCAGGAAGCAGCCCATCAGGATGTAGGCGAGAACCACGAAGGCCATCACCAGCCCGCCCGGCAACGCCATCACCCGCGCCTGTTCGGCGAGCAATGAAGGCAGTTGGGTTTGCACGATGAAGTAGGCGAACAGGTTGGCGCCGATGATGATGACGTACAGCATGCAGCTTGTCCGAACCGCGCCCTCGACCGTCTTGATCAGCGCGCCCAGCCGCAGACGGCGTCCGATCAGACCCAGCAGGATCGCACCGAGCGCACCGATCGAGGCGGCCTCGGTGGGGCTGAAGATACCGGCGTAGATACCGCCGATGGTGACGACGAACAGGGTCAGGAACTGCCACGGACCGCGTAACGCGGCGATCCGGTCTCGCATCAGGGCGCTGGGTGCGGCGGGGGCGTCCAAAGGCCGTCTGGCCGCGACAATCAATGCGGTGACGATGTAAAGCGCGGTCAGCAGCAGCCCCGGAATCAACCCGGCGGCGAACAGTTTCGGCACCGATTGTTGTGCGATGGCGCCGTAGATCACCAGGATGATCGATGGCGGGAACAAAATACCCAACGTGCCGCCGGCGGCGATCGAACCGGTCGCGAGGCTGTCGGCGTAGCCGGCCTTGCGCATTTCTCGCAATGAAATCGGGGTCATCGTGGCGGCGGTGGCGATTGACGAACCGCACACCGCACCAAAGCAGGCCGAGGCGCCGATCGTTGCCACCGCCAGGCCTCCACGTATGCCGGACAGCATGACCTGAGCTGCCTTGAACAGGTCGGCCGACAGGCCGGTGCCGGACGCGACCTCGCCGGTCAGGATGAACAGCGGCACGACGGACAGCGTGTAAAGCGAGGCTGTGTCGAACGGCGCCTGCCCCAACGTGGCGAAGGCGCTGGTCCAGCCGGACAACACGATGTTGCCAACGAAACCAACCAGACTGAGCGCGGCCCACACCGGCAGGCGCAGCAGCAACAACAGGAACAGCGTGACGATACCGGTCAGGCCGACGAGACCGGGGCTCATGGCTTGGCCGAACGGTGGAACAGCATGGTCACGGCGACCAGCACGGACCCGGCCATGCCGATCATCGCGCCGGCCCAGATCACAAAGAGCGGCAGGCCCAGTTCCAGCTTGCGGTCACCGTATTCCCACGCCTGAAAAGCCGGAGCGATCATGGCCCAGACGATCATTACCAACATCCCAAGCATGACGGCATCCGCGACGGTGATCAGCCGCCGCGTGCCACGCTCACCGGCCATATGGTCGATCAGGTCGATGACGATGTTCTGGCGGCGCAACAGCGTTGTCGGCAGGCCATTGAAGATCACCACCGGTAGCAGGCTCTCCACCAGATCGTAGGCGCCCGGGATCGGCCGGCTGACGGCGTATTTCAGGAAGACGTCCATCACCGTCACCGATCCCATGACGACCAGGGCCAGCATCGCGATCATCAGTTGCAGCGACGCCATGCGCGACACGATCCGCATGGGTTTAGCGCGTGTAGTCTTGCAGAAGCTGCGCCGCGGGCTTGCCCGCCTTATCGAGGGCGTCAACGTCCTCTTGCACCAACGGCGTCAGCACCGTCTTCAGCTTGTCCACTTCGGCCGGTGCCAGCGTGTTGATTCCGACCTTGGCGGCGACCATCACGTCACGGCCATGCTGCTGTGCCGCGTCCCAGCGAACACCGAGTTGTTCGGCGGCCTTCGGGCTGGTCGTAGAGTCGATCAGGGCGCGCAGATCCGGCGGCAAGGAGTCGTATTTCGCCTGGTTCATCACCAGCACCAGAGTGCCGGCGATAAACGAGGGTTCCATCGCGTGTTGGGTCACAGTGGACAGGCCGAAGGCTTCCGCCGCCTCGTAATTGAACACCGCGCCGTCGATCACGCCCTTTGCCATGCCATCGGCGATTTCCCCTGGCGGCACCTGGAGCGGGACGGCGCCCAGGGCACGCAGGACTTTCGCGTGCTGCTCACCGGCGAAACGGATCTTCAGGCCGCGCAGGTCCGCCAGGGTGTCGATTTCATGCCGAGCGGTCAGGATCGTGTTGGGCGGGGTGATGCCGACCCACAGGACGTGAAGGCCGGGATACTCCGGCGTCAGATATTTCGGCGCCAGTTCGGTCATGCGCTTTGACGCGATGGCGCTGGTGTTGCCCTCCTTCGGGAAGACGAACGGCAGCGCGGCGATTTCGGTCATCGGATAGCGGCCCGGCGTGGCGCCCGTCAGGCCGACCGCCATGTCCGCCTGACCGTTACGCGCCAAATCGAACTGGCGGTTGACCGGGCCAAGCTGCGAGGCCGGATAGATGTGCAGCTTGATCTGGCCGGCCGAGCGTGTGTCGAGATCCCGCGCCCAATCCTCCAGCCATTTTTGAATGGTGTGGTTCGGCGGCAGGTAGTGCGAGACCTTCAGTTCCAACGGTTCGGCGCGGGTCGTGGCTATCCCGGCCAGCAGCAACATCACCGCCAGTGCGTATTTTGCTTCTTTGAGCATGTTTCTCTCCCAGTGCGTTGCAACTATTCTGTCAGCATTCGGTCTGATCGTTTTTTCGTCATGGCCCGGACAAGCCGGACCATGACGATAGAAGGCGGATGTTGCTATTATGCGAACCCGGTGATGCGCGCCAGCAGGGGGCCGGCTTCCGGCACCGTGTCGCCCCGCCACGCGACATGCTGGTCGGGTCGGATCAGCGTGAGACCGGCCTGATACAGGTCGCGCAAGGCAGGTTGGGTCAGCACGGTCAGCGGAATGCCGCGTCTGGATGCTTCCCGAACCAGTACATCCACGCCGCCATCCGCCGCGCCGGTGATCAGCAGCGTCAATCCTTGGCCGAAATGGTCATACAGGGACGATCCGTCGTCCAGCCAGGCGTGCGGCGCCAGGCAGCCGGGACAGGCGGACGGCACGTAGTCAGAAAAGTGCTCCGGCGGCGGTTCGGTGCCGTCCGGCACGATGATCGGGGAACCATCATAGCGCGCCCCCAGAACCAGCCCGAGGGTGAAGAACTCCCGATATTTCGTCGCCTTGATGACCTCGCCGGCTTCCCGCCGGATGGCGTCACCGTCCGGACCGGGCGTTTCCATCCCTGGCCGAACGAGTTGATTGCCAACGGTTTGATAGTTGATCACGGCTTCACGGATTGTGCGCTCATGCACCGGACGCCGTTCCAACTGATACGAATCGAGCAGGTCCGGACCACCCCAGCCCTGGAGTGTCGCCGCCAGCTTCCAGCCAAGGTCCACGGCATCGCCGATGCCCATATTCATGCCGAAGCCGCCGAACGGTGGATGCAGATGGCAGGCATCGCCGGCCAGGAACACGCGTCCACTGCCATAACTATCGGCGATCAGGCTGTGGGCCACCCAGGGGTCCGTGCGGATGACCTCCATGTCCAGGTCCGGCAGGCCGGTTGCACGCCGGACCAGGGCTACCGGATCGACGGATTCCGGGTCCACATCGTCGGCCAGTTTGGTTGCCATCAGGACCCAAAGTCCGAACTGGTCCATCGGACCCAGGACCGAGGGGACATCCTGGTTCACCAGCCAGTACATCACCGCCTGCCCGAAACCATGCCGAGCGGCCAGATCCGGGGCCCGGAATATGATGCTGGTGTTCTTCGACATTGCACCGCTGCCGGACATCCTTGCTCCGATCACGCCGCGCACGAAACTGCGCGAGCCATCGGCGCCGACAAGGTACCGGCCGCGAACCGTCCTCGGAACGCCTGTCTTGACGTTCACGAGATCCGCGGTAACGCCGTCATCCGACTGCGTCAGGCCGCGCACTTCCGTGTCGAATGCCACGGTGACACCGGGCAGCGAGGTGGCTTTTGTCCGGAGCACTTCCTCAAGAGTATATTGTGGGACCCACTGTGACTCCTCGGAATACAGCTCGTTACGGACCCGCTGACCGGCGAAAGCATTTTCGAAGCGGTGCAGCAGAAAGCCGTTCATGCGGGTGGCGAACACGACGTGCGGCGGGTAATCGGGCGGGATCGGCGATGCCTGTCTTAACGCGTCGGCAATCCCCCAGCGGCGCAGATGTTCGCGGGACCGCACGTTGGTGGTCTTGGCGCGCGGGCTGTAGCCGACACGGTCGTTGCGCTCGACCACCAGGCAGGTGACGCCGCGCAGACCGAGTTCGACCGCCAGCGACAGTCCGACCGGGCCGGCGCCGGCAATGAGCACATCTACTTCGGTCATCATTAACCTCCCCCGTGGCCGTTTCGCCCGTTCGGCAATCGATGTGCTTCATTGCGGGCGGTTTGGACAGCCCCCCTTCTACGGACCTCGAAAATGATCTAAATCATGGGAATGACCGGCATCCTCCTGCGCAGCGACAGTGACTCCATCGCCACCCTGACACTGAACCGTCCGGCCGCGCGCAACGCGTTATCGATGGGCCTGATGGAAGCGCTGGACGCCGCACTGCTCGCCATCGCGGACGACCGATCTGTCAAAGTCGTCATCATCGCGGCCAACGGCCCGGCTTTCTGCGCCGGGCATGATTTGCGGGAGGTTCGCGCGACGCCAACGCGGGCGGCGTATGAAGCACTGTTCGCGAGCTGCTCCAGGCTGATGCAGCGGATCGTGCGGCTGCCGAAGCCGGTGATCGCGCAGGTGCATGGCGTTGCCACCGCCGCCGGCTGCCAGTTGGTTGCGTCGGCCGATCTCGCGGTGGCCGCCGACACGGCTCGGTTCGCCACGCCCGGGGTGGATATCGGGCTGTTCTGTTCGACGCCGATGGTCGCGCTGTCCCGCTCGATTGGACGCAAGGCGGCGATGGAAATGCTTCTCACCGGCGACATGGTCCCGGCGGCGCGGGCGCGCGAACTCGGCCTGGTCAACCGCGTGGTCCCGGTCGCGGACCTGCCGGCGGAGACCCGCGCGCTGGCTTCGCAGATTGCGGCCAAGAGTTCGCTGACCGTGGCGATCGGCAAGGAAGCGTTCTACCGGCAGATAGAAATGGATTCGGCGTCCGCCTACGACTATGCGTCGGAGGTTATGACCCGCAACATGTTGGCGCGAGATGCCGAGGAAGGCATCGACGCCTTTCTGGAAAAGCGAACACCGCAATGGGTTGGGGCTTGACCGAGCATGCCATCATCTCCACGTGATCACCACCCATGAAAGATCCATACGAAATCCTCGGCGTAGCGCGCACAGCCGACGAGGCCGCCATCCGCGCGGCCTACCGGAAGCTGGCAAAGAAGCACCATCCCGACGTCAATCCGGACAAGCCGGATGCGGCGGTGCGGTTTGGTGAAATCAGCGCGGCGAATGAGCTGCTGTCCGACAAGGACAAGCGCGCCCGTTTTGACCGTGGCGAGATCGATGCCGAGGGACATGAAATCCATCAGCAGCGCCAATATTATAGAGATACCCCGGGCCAGGAACGCTACGATCCGGCCGGCGGGTTCAGCCAGGAAGACCTGGAATCTTTCTTTGCCCAGCAGTTTGGCCAGGCCGGCCGGCGTTCGGATTGGGGTGCCACCGGCCGCGTGAGACCAGGCCGAGATATGCAGTATTCACTCACCGTCAGTTTCGTCGATGCAGCCGGCGGAACGACGCGGCGCCTGTCCCTGCCGGATGGCAAGACGCTGGACGTGCGCATTCCGCCCGGCACCGAAGACGGCCATGTGCTGCGCCTGCGCGGTCAGGGCGGTCCCGGCTTCAACGGCGCCCCGGCCGGCGATGCGCTGATTGAGATCACGGTTGCGCCCGATCCCCGCTTCCATCGCGATGGCGACGACATCATCACCGACATACCGGTTTCGCTGAAAGAAGCCGTGCTCGGTACCTCACTCGAAGTACCGACGATCCACGGGCCGGTGAAGGTCTCTGTCCCGGCCGGGTCTGGCACCGGGACACGGTTGCGGCTGCGCGGCAAAGGCATTCGCCACGGGCACCAGTTCGTGCAGCTGCAGGTGGTTCTGCCGCCGGGTGACGAGCCGGAGTTGGCGGCATTCCTGAAGACCTGGACGCCGAAAGGGACCGTTAACCCGAGGGAGACAGTATGATGCGCGTCACCGCCGTCATCGCACTGTTCCCTGACCTGTCAGAATCCGAACTGGTCGGGTGGGTGGAACGCGGCTGGGTGCGGGCCGAAGGGGGGCCGCCTGACTGGGTGTTCCAGGAGATCGACGTCGCCCGGGTACGGCTGATCCACGATTTTCGCCATAGCATGGCGGTATCGGAGGAAACGATGCCGCTGGTGCTGTCCCTGCTGGACCAGGTCTATGCCCTGCGCGGCCAGATGCGGCTGATCGCTCGCGCGGTCGAGGGGCAGCCGGAGGATGTGCGGACGGCGATTTTGGCGGCGATCCGCGGATAGGGTGCTTTGACTGCATCCCTTTCTGTCCGCGGCCGGGCCATCTCGGAAATCTGAGTACACTTCGAGCCCGAAAAGGCGAGGCGTGGGGGCGAATAGCTTGCCCGGGTTGACCAGACCAACTAACCTGACCAAATAAATTTTCGCGATTTCGGAAATTTTTTCGGTCCCGTTAACCTTTCGTCAACCTAGTGCCGTTATGACAGAGCTTGTGAACCTGTATGACGCCAAAACGCAGCTCTCCCGCCTGATCGACCGCGCCGCGGCCGGTGAGGACATTGTCATCGCGCGCGCCGGCAAACCGATTGTGCGGCTGGTACCGGTCGATGACGTCTCTCCGCGCCAGCCCGGCTTGCTGAAGGGACTGGTGGTGCCGGACGCGTTGTTCGACCCCCTGCCCTCTGACGAACAAGATTTGTGGGAATGAGGCTGCTGCTCGATACACACGCGTTGGTGTGGTGGTGGACCAACGATCCCCGCCTGCCCGCGCGGGCCAGAGCCGTGATCGCCGACCCGGTCAACATGGTATTCGCCAGCGCCGTCTCGGCATGGGAAATCGCGACCAAACACCGGGTCGGCAAATGGCCGGAAGTCGCGCAACTGATCGCCGAATATGGATCATTGCTGCGACGGTCCCGCTTTCAGGCGTTGGCGATCAGCATGGAGCATGCACATCACGCCGGGACTCTGCCGGGGCCGCATCGTGACCCGTTCGACCGGATGCTGATCGCACAAGGCGAGTTGGAAGCGTTGCTGATCGTCACCGCCGACCCGGTGTTCGCCGCGTATGGGGCAGAGGTGGTCTGGTAGGGTAGCGCGGCTGCCGGGGGCGTCAGTATCCGTATTACATGCGTGACAGGAACGCGTACGCCTCCGGCGGCCGCCCGGGCACCTGGCCGCCGTTCGGCTGATACACCGGCGACGCCAAAGCACGCGCACGCGGCACAGCCTCCGCAATCGTCTGCATCAGCCGCATCTGAAGCGCCAGGCCGCGTTCGATCGCGGTTCGATTGGCCTGACCCAAAATCGCCAGGCGTTGCAGGCTTTCCCGCAGCTTCTCCGCCTCAGCGCTCAGATCCGCCGACGGCGTGTTGCCGTTCGACAACGACCCTTGCAAGGCAGCCACCGCATGGCGCTTACGGGCCAGCAGTGCGGCCGCGCCCGGCAAATCAAGCGCGTCCAACAAAGCGGTCTCCTCCGCCAGGACAGTATTGAGCCGTTCCGTCAGCTCGATCAGATCGTCAGTCATGCTTCATCTCCTGCATCCGCAACATTTCTTTCATGACCGCGTCGGCGATACCCAGACCGCCCTGTTTGGCGATCGACTTCGCCATTTCCTCGACCAGCATCGGCTTCCATGTCGCCTCCCCCTGGCCGCCGCCAAACAACCCCTTCGAGGTGTCAACCGTCTTGAACATCGGCTGCAGCATTTCGCCCAGCACCATCGCCTCAAAATCCTGAGCTGACTTCCGGGTTTTGGCGATCTGGTCAGGTGACAGCGCCGTCGCCGCCGGAACCGTGCCGGCCGGAGCGATATTCATCAGCGGACCTCCAGGTCGGCCTGGAGCGCCCCGGCGGCTTTGATCGCCTGCAAGATGCTGATGATGTCACGCGGCCCGACGCCCAGGGCATTCATATTCCTTACCAGTTCCTGCAGGGTCACCGCTTTGTTCAGAATGCCCATACGTTTGTCCTTGCCGTCATCGACGGTGATATTGGTCCGGGGAACCACCTGGGTCGTTCCGTTCGAGAACGCACCTGGTTGGCTGACCTGCGGGGTTTCCGTTACGCGGATGGTCAGATTGCCTTGCGCGATCGCGACGGTGGAAATGGCGACGTTGGCGCCCATCACGATAATCCCCGAGGCCTCGTCGATCACCACTTTGGCGCCGTTGTCCGGCTCGACCGGAAGTTGCTCGATGCGCGACAGTGCCTCGATGACATCGCGTCCTTGCAAATTCAACGCGACCGAACGCGGGTCCATGGCTTTGGCGACGCCGGCCCCCATTTCCCGGTTCACCGCCGCGGCAATCCGCAACGCCGTCGTCAGATCGGGATTGCGCAGACCCAGGTGCGGAGACGTTGCGTGTCCGAGGTCGAACGGAATTTCCTTTTCGATAATCGCCCCGTTGGCGACGCGGCCAGAGGTTGGCACTCCCCGCGTGATGGACTGCGCGGCCCCCCGAGCGGCAATGGCGCCGGTCGTAATAATCCCCTGCCCCACCGCATGAACCTCGCCATCGGCACCCAGCAAGGATGTCACCAATAAGGTTCCACCGGTCAAATTGCTGGAGTCACCAAGGGCCGCCACCGTGATATCAATACGCTCGCCAGACTTGACGAACGGCGGCATGTTGGCGGTTACCATCACAGCCGCAACATTCTTGGTGTCCACGTATTTTGCCTGATCGCGGGTATTGACGCCCAGCCGCTCCAGCATGCTGATCAGCGCTTCACGGGTAAACGGCGCATTGTTCAGCTTATCGCCGGTCCCGTTCAGGCCGGCAACGATACCATACCCGATAAGTTGGTTGTCGCGGATGCCTTCGACGTTGGTAACATCTTTGATGCGAGTCTGGGCGGATGCTCCGGACATCAGCGCGAGTAACAGCGCGGCCGCGCAACCAACGGCCGCGTTGCTTTTGATCCGGACGCCATGGCCCTCGTTCATTCTGCGGAAGTCCCGTCTTGTGCTTTAGCTATGATGAGCCTGATGCCGCTAATTGCTCCTTGACCGTTATATAAGAGGTTACGCAAAAAACAGGATCAGACCGTGGAAAACCCGGGCTACATCGCATTGTCACGTTTGATCGCCCAGCAGCGCGCGCTCGACGTGCGGGCCAGCAACATCGCGAACGCCAACACACCAGGATACAAGGCGGAAAGCGTCGTGTTTTCCGACTATCTGTTACGCCAGACCGGTGGACCCGCGCCGCCAGGCGGCCGGGTCGTACAAATGGTCCAGGATCGGGCGACCTATCGCGATTACGGCGAGGGACAGGTGTTGAAAACGGGCAACTCCTTGGACCTCGCGCTGCCTGGAGACGGCTTTTTCGTCGTGAACGCGCCAGGGGGCACCCGCTACACACGGGCCGGGCGCTTCTCCATCTCTTCGACCGGGCAAATCGTCGATATGGCGGGAAACAACTTGCTCGGTACCGATGGTCGGCCGATCCAGGTGCCGCCCGACAGCGCATCTCTGACGGTGGACGGCGATGGCGGCATCAGCAGTGACGGCGCGCCGATCGGTAAATTCCGAATCGTGCAGTTCGACGACAAGCAATCCCTGCAGGCGGAGGGAAACTCGACCTTTTCCGCGAAACAGACCGCCCGCGACATGCAGCAGCCGAACGTCATGCAAGGGTCTCTGGAAGGCGCCAACATTCAGTCCGTCGTCGAAGTAACCCGCATGATGGGTGAGATGCGGGAGTTCGAGTTTGCGTCCCAGTTTATCGATGGCGAAGCCCAACGGGAGCAAAACGCGATCGACCGCATCGGCCACAAGGGATGACCATGTGGGTGTTATCGTCAGCGCACCTATAACACAAAGCCAACATCCGCGGTTTGGCGGAACAGGAGATCTGAGACATGCGTTCGTTGGATATCGCCTCAACCGGCATGCAGGCACAGCAGACAAACGTCGAGGTCATTTCGAACAACATCGCGAATATGAACACGACCGGCTATAAACGGCAGCGGGTCGAATTTCAGGATCTGCTCTATCAGAATCTGCGCCGGGTCGGGACCACCAGCAGCGACACCGGAACGGTGGTGCCGTCCGGCGCGCAGGTTGGGCTGGGCGTGAAGACGGCCGCGGTCTATCGGATCGACCAGCAGGGCAATCTACAGCAGACGTCGAACCAATTGGATCTGGCGATCAGTGGAAACGGCTTCTTGCAGGTCACGCTTCCGTCGGGTGACACCGCCTATACGCGCGACGGCACCCTGGCCCTGTCGCCGGCCGGACAGATCGTCACGGCGGACGGGTATGTCGTACAGCCTGGAATCACCATACCGACCAACGCCACGTCAGTAACGATCAATGCCAACGGCGAAGTCCTGGCAACCGTTGCGGGCGCGGTCGCACAAACCAACGTCGGACAGATCCAGCTTGCGGTTTTTCCCAACGATGCCGGATTGAACGCCAATGGCGGCAACCTGCTGTCGCAGACCTCGGCGAGCGGTTCGCCGGTGACCGGCGTTCCCGGGGCAGCCGGCTTCGGCAGCGTGATGCAGGGTTTCGTTGAAACGTCGAACGTGAACGTTGTCAGCGAAATGTCCAACCTGATCACCGCCCAGCGTGCCTATGAAATGAACAGCCGGGTCATTTCGGCCAGCGACGATATGCTTTCGACCCTGACAAAGCTGCACTAATTCATGAAATCGGTTCTGCCGATCGTGCTGTGGTGCTTACTCGGCGGCAACGCCGGGGCCGAGGAAATCGCAAAGCTTCGCCTGCAGGTGCAGCTCGATGCCGGCGTCATCAAAGTCGCCGATATCTGGACCAACGCCGGGGCCAAAGCCGACACCGTCATCGGCACCGCGCCGCCGCCCGGCCGTTCCATCGCGATCGAGGCAGCTCAACTCGCCTATATTGCGCATCTTTACGACGTAAAGTGGAGACCGATCTCGCGGGTCGAGCGGACGTTGGTCGAACGCGCCGGCCGGCCGCTGACGCATGACGAGATGGTGGAACCCGTCAGGCGCAGTATTGTGGAGGCGGGCGCATCGGCCGATGTCAAAATCGAACTTGCCAACTTCGTGCCCATCCTGGTTCCGCCTGCGTCATTCCCGACGCTGACGGTCGAGGCAATCCGATACGATCCGGCATCTGGACGTTTCTCCGCCGATCTCGTCGCCTCGACCGAGGGGATGGAAACCCAGCACATGCGCGTGGACGGCGCAGTCACGGAAATGGTCACGGCTTTGGTCGCCGCCCACAGGCTTGAACCCGGCGATGTCATTACCCCGGCCGATGTCCGCTCCATGCAGATCGCCCAACGGCGCCTGGCGGGACCGGCCGTGAGTGACACCGCCCTGGTGGTGGGGCAGACTCCCAAGCGCGCAATCGTCGCGGGCCAGCCGTTGGTGGCGGCCGACCTGGGTCCCCCGCTTATGGTGCAGAAGGGCTCGACCGTGCTGATCGTGCTGGAGACCTCCAGCATGTCCCTGGCCGCGCAGGGATTGGCGCTCAGTTCCGGCGGACGCGATGACGAGATCCAGGTCATGAACCCGCTGTCCCGGGCTGTTGTGGCCGCCCGCGTGACCGGACCCGGCCGGGCGGTCATTTTGCCGGGGAGTTCGCCGCTGGTCCCGCCGGTTCGGGTGATGCCAATGAACCAAGAGGTTTCCAACTGATGCTCCGCGTGCCGGTGTCCTTGCTTGTCGCCGCCTTGTTGCTCCAGGGGTGCGGAACGTTCCAACGGCTGGGGGAAGTCGGTTCGCCACCCCGCATGACTCCGCCCGGGGACCCCACCAAGGATCCGAACTGGAATCCGGTTTCGTTGCCGATGCCGCACGTGGAGAACACGCCGTCCACGGCCAACAGCCTGTGGCGGCCAGGATCGCACGCCTTCTTCAGCGATCCGCGCGCCGCGCGCGTCGGCGATATCATAACGGTGACAGTGAATATCGTCGATTCCGCGGTGCTGGACAATGGCACCTCGGCCACCCGGACGGGGTCGCAGGCCGTGGGCGTGCCGGATCTGTTCGGCCTGCAATCGGCAATGAGCCGGGCGCTGCCAAGCGGAACGGATTTGACCAAGTTGGTATCGACGAATACCGCCGGTTCCAACGTCGGAAGCGGCGCCATCAAACGCGACGAGACCGTGCAACTGCGGGTCGCCGCCGTGATCACGCAAGTACTGCCCAACGGCAATCTGGCCCTCGCCGGCCGGCAGGAAGTTCGCGTGAACTCCGAGTTGCGGGAACTGGTGCTGTCCGGTGTCATACGGCCGCAGGACATCATGTCGGACAATACCGTCATGCATGACCGCATGGCGGAAGCCAGGATCAGCTACGGCGGCCGCGGGCAGTTGACCGACGTGCAAACAGCCCGTTACGGGCAGCAAATTCTGGACGTTATCAGTCCGTTCTAGACGCGGTATCTGCGCGCAATTTCCGATCCGCGCCTATATTCCATTCTGCGACGAAACCTGCCGAAAAGTATTTTGAGGGCATACGATGGTCAATATGGCACAACTGCACGAGCGCCTTGAGTTCCTGGGCGTGACAGACCGACACCGCCAGTCACTACAAAAGTTTCTGCCGATAATCGAGGCTAAGCTTCCTGAAATCCTCAATGAATTCTACCGGAAGGTTAAGAGAACCGGCGAAACCGCCAGACGGTTTGCCGACGACAGGATGATCGAGCGCGCCTCGGCGGCTCAGCACAAGCACTGGATGCATTTGTTTTCTGGCCGTTTCGACCAGATTTACCTCGATTCCGCTCAACGCATCGGCCTCGTCCACAGCAAAATCGGGCTGGAACCGCGTTGGTACATGGGCGCCTATGCATTCTTCGCGCAACAGGTAACGACCCTGGCCACGGCCACGTTTGTCAGCCGGTGGACGCGTGGCGGTGGACGCGAGGATCTCGATCTTCTGCTGGGCGCCGTCAACCAGGCCATCGCCCTCGATATGGAGATCGGAGTGTCCGTCTATCTCGACGAAAATAAAGTTTCGAGCGACCGAAAAATCGAGACCCTTGCCAGTAGTTTCGAAAAATCGGTCGGCCGGGTGGTCGGATCATTGGCATCAGGCGCGACCGAGCTTCAGGCCACGGCCCAGGGCATGACCGGCATGGCGGATCGGGCCAGGACGCAGGCGTCAACTGTCGCCGCGGCGGCAGACGAGGCGAGCTCAAGCGTCCAAACCGTCGCCGCAGCTGCCGAGGAACTCTCGTCGTCGATCGGTGAAATCGGCCGCCAAGTCGCCCAATCGACACGGGTGGGTGCCAAGGCGGTGGCCGACGCCCAGCGCACCGACGTGATCGTGCATGCGCTGGCGGACGGGGCCGAGAAGATCGGCAAAGTTGTCGAATTGATCACTAATATCGCTAACCAAACGAACCTGTTGGCCTTGAATGCGACGATCGAGGCCGCTCGGGCTGGCGATGCCGGCAAGGGCTTCGCCGTGGTGGCATCGGAAGTGAAAAGCCTCGCCAACCAGACCGCCAAGGCCACCGAGGAGATCGGGTCGCAGATCAACCAGATTCAGGCCGCGACCCGCGAAGCCGTCGGTGCGATCCGGGATATTGCCGCCACGATCGACGAACTCAGCATGATCGCAACCAACATCGCTTCGGCGGTTGAGGAACAAGGCGCGGCCACGGCGGAGATCGCGCGCAATGTGCATCAAACCGCCCGGGCCGCGCAAAACGTGACCGCGAATATCGGCGGCGTGAGCCGAGCGGCGGATGAAACCGGCAATGCAGCGACTCAGGTACTGGGCGCCGCCGGCGATCTGTCGAAGCAGGCGGAACAACTTAAATCGGACGTCAACACTTTCGTCGCAGAGGTCCGGTCAGCCTGACATGCGCGTTCCGAGGCGCCGGGCGATCACCGCTCGGCTTTCTCGGCACGCAGGCGGTGCAGCCCGGGGGTCAGGTCAGCATATTCAGGGACTGACCGGCGGCGCCTCGGCGCCTCCGGCAATATCCTCGCCATTCCTTCGCACCGCTGCCCCGGCGATCCTTCTGCCGAACACTTTCGACCGGTTCGACAGGTTTGCCGGCCGGTTGCAAGAGCGCGGTCAGGTCCGACCATTTCATATCGCGCCTGGCAACAAAAGCGCTGACCATCAGGCCGGCTGTCGCCCGTTCACCTTCAAAAGGCGAGGCGAGCCTGGACAGCATCCGCGCCAACTTCGCTTCCTCCCTTGGCGGGAGACGGTTTATCCCGGGGTGCTGAGAATGTCCCGACACGATGGTCTCCATCGGCTGCAGATGCTCAATTCCTGAGACGGACTCGATGCAATCTGAAACTGGGGCTATCGTGTCATGCTTCCGGGCATCAGCACAACCCTCATTTCCATAATCTGGATATATTTCGATCAATATATTATTATTTAGACGATCATGAGCCGCTACGCCAGCGACACCCGCCCAAGCCGAACCAGTTCCATGTCATTGAGCACATCAGCGCCTACCACCGTACCGTGGGCAAGGGTCCCGTTCGGACTGACGGTCACGCCATAATCGGCCAATTGCCCGGGCGACCAGGCAACAACGGAAGAAGCCATTGTATCGGGCACATCTTCCGGTTCGCGCTTCGCCGCCACGCCGAGGCTGGCGAGCATGTCCTGTCCCACCTTTTCCGGATCGATCCCCGTCAGGTGTTCGATCCCAAGCAAGGCCACATTCGTGGCCAGTCCGATCGGTCCACCGATCAGCCCGCTGACGACAAAAGAACCAATCGCTCGTGCGGTTTCCGGAATCGTATCACCCGTGACCGATCGATAAATCGTTCCTATAACAGGAAGATATTGCAGGGGATTCAGTTCGGACAGGAATTCCTGAAATGTCGTGGACTGTCCGGTTGGCGGACCGGATGCCAGGGTACGCGCCGGTGCGGCAGAGGACGGCGGCACCGCGGCGGAGATGACAAGCATGGCGCACACCCAAACAGGAGGTCAAAAAAGATGCGCGCCGCGCTCTCGCCTTGCTTCCGCTGCATCGAAAAAATGCCGGCCAGAAGTCCCCTACCGCCTCACAGATAGGCAGCCGACCGCGCGAGACAGAAACGCGAGCCGCGCTCGCGATACCGACCCGGGACTCTCGGAACTGATCCAGGCGGAACTATCAGGCGTTATGAAAAATCCCCGACCTGATCGTGGCGAACGTAATGGACGTCCCGTCCGATAGAGAAACGGTATCGGGCGCGGCCGCGCTGACAACATGGGCGGCTCCGGATAACCGCAGACCACTATTCCAAGATTGGAACAAAATGTCCAATTCACTATGCGGCGCCGCGCCGGGGGCTGAAATCGTGTCATTACCCGTAATAATGCCGCGGCCAATGGTGTTCAGGGCACGCATGTCCATCTCCTCAGCTAAAAAAAATTATCTGCCCTGATTTGATATAAGCGCCGCCGGCAAAATCCCCATAAAACGTTCCGGCTCCCACGGAACGGCGAATGGTGACCGTCCTCGTTGGCATCCCCGATAATCACATTATAGATAGGTTTGCCAGATTGGTCGCATCCACGAAGGACAAAGCTCCTTGTTTCCGCGATCGCGATCACATCAGCGGCAACTGACATCGACACAGCCATTCCGCTTGCGTCATGGCCCGCCGTGTCCGGGTATAACGATAATCGCCCCCGGACAGACACAATTTCTTTGGTTGCAAAGGATGCCGCACATGCTCGCCTGGATCGGAAACGGAAGTATCCGAATGAAGGTGACCCGGTCATTGTTCGTCGTGTGCCTGACAACGATCCTCCTTGGCATCTTCGCGATCCAGCGTATCGCTACCGTCAACGATCATCTCGTCACGATCGCACAAGAGGCATTACCGGGAATCAAAGCCCTGGCCCGCGTCTCAGTCCTGGCGGAACGTTTCCGCGCCGCTGTCGCGCTGCGTGTCATGAGCTTCGATGATCAATCCCGAAACGACATGGACAAGCTGGTTGGGGCCTCCTCAAACGACGTGCGGAAGGCATTGGATGCCTACGCACCGTTGATCGACACCGATCCCAAGCGTCAGATGGCGACCGAGGTCGAGGCGCAATGGACTGTGCTCGTCAAGAATAGCGACGTCATCCTTGCCATGGTGCGCGCGGATAATGCCGATGGCGCACGCGGCCTGCTGTTCACCACGTTCAGAAAACAGATCGTTGCCTTTCGCAACGCTCTGGCGGCTGATATCGATTTCAACGACCAAAGCGCTGACGCCGAGGCTGTGGCCGGTGCCGCGACGTACGCCGCCGCCCGCATTGGCGTCGCCGGCATGCTCGCCGTGGCCGTCGCCATGTGCACCATGGCCGGACTCAGTTTGGTGCGCGGCGTCGTGGGTCCCATCACCACCATTACGGACGTCATGCGCCGCCTCGCCAATAACGAAACGAGCGTCACGATCTTCGGCATGACCCGCAAGGATGAAATCGGCGCCATGGCAGCGGCCCTTCAGGTCTTCAAAGACAATAAAATCCGCTCGGACGAATTGTCGTCGCTACAAGCGGCGGAACACTCGGTGAAGATGGCGCGCGCCGTCCGCCTGACCGACCTGGTCCAGGGGTTCGAAAGCGGAATCGCCGACACAATCGGGGTCGTATCAACCGCCGCCGCGGAGTTACAAGGCACCGCGCTGTCCATGTCGTCATCCGCCACACAGACCGGCCAGCAGGCTTCCATGGTCACACTGGCCGCCGAAAAGGCCAGTTCCGGCGTGCGGACCGTCGCCGCGGCGGCGGAGGAACTTACAGCATCGATCAGAGAGATCACCCATCAGGTGGCCCATTCGGCCAGGATCGCCGACCGGGCGATGACGGATGCGGCCCGCACGGACACCATCGTCCACGCTCTCGCGGACGGCGCCCAGAGGATTGGACTGGTTGTCGAGATGATCGCCAAGATCGCCGGTCAGACCAACCTTCTGGCACTCAACGCCACGATCGAGGCCGCCCGGGCCGGCGATGCCGGCAAGGGCTTTGCTGTGGTGGCGGCGGAGGTCAAGGGGTTGGCCAACCAAACGGCCAAGGCGACAGACGAAATCGGCGCCCAGATCGCCGAACTGCGGGGTTTCACCAAGGCGGCGGTCGATGCGATCCGGGATATTTCCGCGACGATCCAGGAAGTCGGCTCCGTCTCGGTCGCCATCGCCGCGGCGATCGAAGAACAAAGCTCGGCGACCATGGAAATCGCCCGGACGACCCAGCAGACGGCGGTCGTCACGCAGGAGGTGACGGTGACGATCACCGGCGTCACACGGGCCGCGAACGACACCGGGGCAGCCGCTGGACAGGTCCTGGGCGCCGCTGACGGGCTGGCCCGGCAGGCTGCACGGCTTCGCGGCGAGGTTGACGTCTTTGTCGCCGGAGTACGTTCGGCCTGACGTCGTTCCCCGCCCGCCTCGCAACGAACACACCAATGTGGAAACGTATAACTCATAAAATCGGACAAAGCACACGATTTTACCGGATTGATTTCGGTCAACGACACAGTCGCCGTCCGATGTTGGTGTCGTCGGCCTGAGGCCGCAGTCACGTTGGTCTCCCAAAAGGATCGATTTGATGTTCACGACCCGACTGTCGATCATGGCCGTCCTCACGGCATGGTCATTATGTCAAATAGCGCCCGCCGCGGCGCAGGAAGCCCTTCCCGGCCAGAGACTCTTCAAGAACCAATGTTCCGTTTGCCACCAGGTCGTCGCAGGCCAAAAAGGCATCGGACCGAATTTGTTCGGTGTGGTCGGCCGTCCGGCGGGTAGCCTGCCCGATTTCAAATACACCGATGCCAACAAGAACTCTCACCTGACCTGGGATGCCGCGACCCTGGATCAATATCTGGTGGCACCGAGGGACCTCGTTCCGGGCACTTCGATGCCGTATCCCGGCCTTACCAACGAAGCCCAGCGCGCCGAACTGATCGCCTATCTGGCCTCGCTGAAATAGATAGACGTCCAGCCGCATGTAACGACGACACGCCGAACCGCCACGCCAACGGGCAAGAGCCATCTTGCCCGTGAACGCGGGGCATTGTTCCGGCGATTAACGCGTCCAAAATATTTTCGAAAATTCTGCCGCGTTTGGCGACAATATCGCTATATTATCAAAACAGACAGGCTCGTCAGGCGGATGCATAAAACCGATCCGAAGCGCCGCTTGTATCGCAGATATGACGACTGGTCCGAACAGGGAAAAAGGTCCGCTGGGGAAACAGCATGTTACGCGGGCGCAGGGCGCCGGTAACAGGCACTGGCTGGGGCTCGCCTATGTTCCTTCTGTCAACCGCCTCTCCCGGGGAGCATCGTCTCACCCGGGCCTCAAATCCAATCCTCGCAAATCTCCCATCAAAACACCGGCGCCTCGGGCGGCCGTGTGCGCGCGGCACCTGCATCAGGGCGCCGCACGGTCGCTTATCCGCATGCACGGCGCGACCGCACCTTCTGCCACGAACCTCCCACGGCCAAGGGCGCCAGACAACCGTAGCGACACATTTCAGCACCGCCCGGGGAGCGAAGTAGATGTTACATCATCAATCCCGGCCGACCTGGCAGCGGGCCACGCAGGGACATGCGTTCCAGCCGTCTCAAAGCGCGCCCGAAGCCTTAACCGGCTTCAACCCGTCCCAGGGACCGGTTCCGCTCGGTTTTGCCAGACCCGATACACGCGATGAAAGCGTCGCGCCGGGTGAATCCACGGCGCATGCGGCCACCCTGCATCAGGGCGCCGATCCTGTGATGCCAATGCGCGGCATCCTATGGGGATTAGGCCTGTCAGTCCCGCTGTGGGGCGCGATTATATCCGGGCTGTATTTTATCGTCCGCTGACAGAGATCCCCGCAACCAAACTGTTGCAATTTTGGTCTTATTTGACGAAATCGTTCAGATTGGTTGTCGATATTTTCGATTGCAAAGAATCCCCCGGCCAAAATGGCTGATCTCCGGCGGAGGTGGTCATGCGTTGTCTTGAACGGATTCCGGGCCGCGGAGCACGCCGCTTCCGCGCCGGCATCAGGCAACGCCTGACCGCCGCTTCACCTGCGCACAGCCACCTGGTGGCAGATTTTTCTCCGCATCAGCAGATGGGATAATGTCATGACGCAACGGCAATCGGTGACGTTTTGCGGCCTTACCTGGTATTATGGTCTGACCGCGGTTGTCTGGACCGGGGCAGCGGCGGGCAAAGTCCTGACCGGCAAGGCCGGCGCCAATAACGGCCTTTACGATGCGGGTGGTGAAACACTGGTCGGCGGCGGGGGGGGCGGAGACAACACCTTCTGGCTCGCCGCAGGTGACCAGGCCATCGCGGGCGCCGGAGACGGGATCGATACACTTATTACTTACTCGGGAGATGTCACGCTGCCGGTCGGCTTCTCCAACGGGGTCCTGACTCACGCCGGCAATATCACGGGCAACACTGGCAATAACATACTGACCGCGACCGGCGCCGGTATCCACGATTTCCACGCCGGCACGGGCAATGACGTGATGATCGGGGGCGCCCCCGGCGCGGTGGACCGGTTCATCGTCACACAAGGTGACGGGACGGACGTTATTGTTGGCTTTCAATACAAATTTGATGTTGTCCAATTGAATGGTTTCCCGGCGTTCGCTGGCAGCCAGGGTTTCACCGCGATCCAGCAGGCGATGACACAGGTCGGCGGCAACGTGTCGCTAAACCTCGGGGGAGGCGAAACTGTGTTGTTCGCCGGAACAACCATCGGGCAGTTCACCGCGAGCGACTTCGCGCTGCCAGCGAATTTTCAGGGCTGGAAACAGACGTTCGACGATGAGTTCACTAGCTTCAACGCGTCCGCGACCGGCTTTGGCACCAACTGGTGGGCCGAAACGGGGACGCTGCCCGCCAATCGGGAGGCCGAGAATTATGTCAACAACGTCGGACCCGGCGGGCCATTCTCGCTGAACAACGGCGTTCTCGCAATCACTGCGACCGACACGTCCAGCGCCCCCGGCCTGCCCTACACCTCGGGCGAAATAACCACCGCGCGGTCCTTCGCCCAGACCTATGGATATTTCGAGGTCTCGGCGGAACTACCCGCCGGCCAGGGCATGTGGCCCGCGTTCTGGCTGCTGCCGGCTAACGGCACCTGGCCGCCGGAACTCGATGTGATGGAAGCATTGGGGAGCGCCCCGAACACGATCTACGAGACCACCCATTCCGCGATTGGCGGCGCCAACGTGACCAATGGCCTGACCAGCTCGGTCAGTAACACGACCACCGGCTTCCACACCTATGCTGTGGACTGGGAGCCGAAGACCGTCACTTATTATTTTGATGGCAACGACATCGGCAGTGTCCCAACGCCGGCGGACATGAACCAGCCGATGTATATGCTGCTTAACCTGGCGGTCGGCGGGGCCGGCAGTTGGCCGGGGGCGGCCGCCGGTGAAAGTGCCAGCATGCTGGTGGATTGGGTCAGGGTCTTTGCATCGCCGACAGCGGCGCAGCCACCGTTGGTCTTCAGCAACTGGGGCCGCACGATCAACGAGGGCGCCGGCAACTTCTCCATCACCGGCACCGGCTATGATGGCTGGATCTTTCTCGGCAACGGCAATCAGACCGTGACGCTGACCGCGGCGGCCGGCACATCGCAGGCAACCGGCGACACGATCACCACCGGCAACGGCAACGACACCATCTCGGTCGCGGGGTCCAGCAACACCATCACGACCGGTGCCGGCACCAGCGTCATCCATGCCGGAACGAACAATGCCACCGTTACAATCGGTGCCACGGCCTCCGGCACGTCGGTGGTGACCGCCACCGGATATCTGGCGCATGTCACAGCGACGGGAAACGGCAACGTCAACGTATCCATTACCGTCAGCGGGACGGTGGATGGCGCCGTCATTTCACTGCAAAATGGCAATGACACCATCAACGTCGGAGGCACCGGCAACACCATCACGGTGGGTACCGGCACCTCGGTCATCAACGCCGGAACCGGATATGAAACCGTGCATGCGGGCGGCGGCGCCGATACGATCACCGTCAGCGGCCAGTATAACCTGCTCGACGCCGGCGCCGGCATGAACTTTCTGAACGGCGGCAGCGGCAACGACACGTTTATGCTGAATGCGGCGGGTCAGGGGCTGGACACGATCACCGGCTTTCACACCACCATGCACGACATACTCGACCTGAGCCGCACGTTGGCGGGCCTGCCGCTGTCAGCCACCCTCTCCAACATTGGTCTTTACGTATCGACCAAGACGCAAGGGACCGCCACCGCGATCATCGTGTCCCCCGGGGCCGGCGGCCCCGGCCAGACGGTCGCTCTGCTCAGCGGCGTTAATGTTTCATTTGCTACGCTATTATCAAATAACAACATCAGGGTCGGGGGGCATCTCATATAGTCACGGATTGCGTCACGGCGACGCCGCGGTGACATGAGTAGAACGAAAATAAACACGAAAACAAACCAACAGCAGCACCAACCACGTAACGGCCGTAATATGCCCGTCACGCAATGAAATATCATTGCGTGTAAACAACATTGTTGAATCGAATGATCGCAACCGCTACAGAGGCGCCGGCTACAGCCTGTAGCAGCCCTTTGTCATTATCCAGCCAGCGCTGGGTTACGGAGCTTTCATGCTTAAAACGCCGGTTTTGACGATCCAGCCGATCACATCCCCTGTCGAGGTGGGACAGTCAGTCCTGGTCGGATACGTGACAGCCGGGTCATACGACCCCCTGACATTGCTACAGACTGAAGGGTCCGGGTCGGTCACCCTGGGCCTGGTGGTCGCCGGGCTCCAGGACATCTGGTACACCGCCCCTGCCGATGCCGGCGGGGCGGCAACCGACAGCTTTGCCTTTACGGTCAGCGACAAATCCGGCCTCAGCGCAACCGCACCCGTTGAGACCATCACTCTCGATCCGGGCCTGACCTACACCCCGGTCACGCCCGCGGTTGTGGAGAGCGGGCAATCGACCGTCGTCGCCACACTCACCCCGGGTCTGCCGACCGACACACTGTCACTGCTCGATGCCCCCGACGGCCTGTCCCTGGGGCCGGTGCTGGCCAACGGAACCCAACAAATAACCTACACAGCGCCGCTCGGTATCACCGCCAGCAGCGAGCAAACACTGACTTACGTCGTTGATGATCAAAACTGGGTCGGTAATTTTTATACCAACACGGTCCAGTTGGACGCCGGTCCGGTGATTACGGCCGTTCCGACCGGCGACGTCGAGAATAACCAGATCGTGGTGATCGGCACCGTCGCGCCAGGTGTGCCGGGCGACACGTTCATACTGACTCAAACCTCCGGATCGATCGGTACCGTTAGCCTCGGTTCCGTGGTGAACGGACAACAACAGATTCTCTACACAGCGCCGGCGCATATCTATGCATCGGTTGTGGATGATGTTGCCTACAGCGTCACCGACCAACACGATGACACAGTGGCAACCGGATCGGCAAACGTGCAGTTGGACCGCAGCGTCGTTGTCACTCCAGTGGGGACCGTTACTTTGGCCAAGGGCCAGTCAGCGGTTGTTGACTATGTCAGCGGCGGATTGCCGGGCGATACCGTAAGCCTCGTCCAGACTGCCGCAGGCCTGGGCAGTTTCACGTTGGTGGAAACCGTCGATGGTGGCACGACACAACCCAACCAATACGTTGTTGTCTATACTGAAACCGGCGCGTTCACGACCAGCCAGCGCGACACGGCGGCGTTTCAGGTATTTGACGGCTCAAGCGGCAAACCGGCTGGCGACACACCCTACATCCGGTTGGACGCTGGCCCGGCACTGACGGCCGTTGCTCCGGCCGCCGTTGTGAAAGGACAGTCCACGATCATCGGCTCTGTCACCCCCGGGTTCTCCGGCGATACGGATACGGTCCGGCAGACCGGTTCCGCCCCGGGAACCGTGACACTCGTCGGCAACAAAGTCGTCTATACCGCGGCTGCCAATGTCACTGCCACAGCCTCCGAAACGGTTTCTTACACCGTTACCAACCAACTCGGCTCGTCGGTGTCCGGCACATCGACCGTGAAAGTCCTTGGAGCCACCGCGATCGACAGCAGTGCCGCGATCTCTCCCAAGGGCGGTAGCAATTTCATCGATCTGGCCGGCGGTGCGCCAACAATGACCTTCATCAACGCCAACAACGTCGCCTATCTGGAGGGTACCGCAAGCCCGACGATCGTGGACAATTCGGTAGGTCTGAAGATCGATGTCGCGGCGGCCACTGTATCTGCCATCGTGAAGAATTTTGCCGCGGATAGCAGCGGCGTCGTGGATTTGTTGAACGGCGTCGGTGGCTATACGACCGCCGCTTCAGCGCAGGCCGCGCTGGTGTCCGATGGTCACGGTGGTTCCATGCTTTCCCTGGGGGGCGGCACTGGTTCGATCGATTTCATGGGAATGGCACCAAGCTCAATCGCGGCGACTCATTTCAAGATTGGATAATTGAAATTTCGGGCGCCGGTTCGAAACGGCGCCTTTTCATAACCGCATTGGACCTCCGCACGGCAAAAGGCTGATCGGAGGTTCTGGCTGTTGCCACGCGAGCTCCGGCACGGAACGCGGGTCCGAACCGTGGTGTCAGGGGTTGCCGAGGAGTCCGGGGGCCGTGCCGCCGGCGTCCGGGCTTTGCAACCACTTCGAAAAAGCAACAAACTCATCGACGAGCGCAGCGGCTTCCGCTGCCGGAACGTCTTTCTGTAGCACTGCAATCGCCCCGGTCCGGTCGCCGGCCGCCACAAGTGCCATCGCCAGATTGTGGCGTGCCCGGCGGGGGGCGGCCGGGTCAGACGCCGCGGCCGCCAAAGCCTGAACCGCATCGGCGGGATGGCCCGACATCAGATACGATATGGCCAGATTGCTGCGAACCCCCCAATCGCCGGGGGCCAGGCGCAACGCGTCCTGGTAACGCGCCTGCGCGTCGGTGTGACGGTGCTGCAAATCATCGGCGACGCCCAGGCCGCTCAACGCATCGATGTTGTCGTGATCCAGTTCCAGCGTGCGCCGATACGCGAGCGCGGCCGCGGGCACGTCTCCGACCTTCAGGGCGACCCGCCCTTTCTCCACCAGACGCCTTGTGTCCGGCCCGCCAATCGCCACCGCTCGGTCCAAAGCCGCCAGCGCCTCAGGGTAAAGGCGAGCCTGTTCAGCGGCAAGGCCATACCGCTCCTGCGCGGCGGCATCGCCGGGGGCGAGCCGGGCCGCCTCGCGCAGAGTATCCACCGACAGTCCGGCATTTTCCTCGCCACCCATCGCTTCGGTCAGCGTACGCCGCGCACCGGGCGAAAGCGTACTCACCGACGCGGGCGACGAGCATGCGGCCAGAACCGGCAGCACCACCAGCCATCCCAAAAGAGTGTGGAGTTTCAGCATCCGCCGGCTGCGATCCATCAAAGTCCGTCATCATGACAGATGCCTTAGACAGGTAATCGCGGCGACCTGCGTCATAACGATTGCGTGAGTCAGCCATGGCGCGTTGACGCATCACCAGATGCAGGGAATGAGCCGCCATGTCCGGCTTTTGTAAGGCGCATAGTCAGGAAATGCCTGACTGAGGACCTCCTCCTCATAAAATATCCGGCGTATCTGAAGGGCAGCGTGAAGGCAGACCACGACGATCGTCATGGGGGAGAGATACAACAGTGCGGCGCCGGCGATCATGATTTCTTCTGCCAGATACAACGGATGACGGACCACGGCGTAGGGTCCGGCGGTCACCAGCCGGCGCGCTTGCGGCACCAGACTGAACGATTTGCCCAAATGGCAGATCGTAACGAAGATCAACACGTTTCCGGCCAGGATCAAGGCCGATGCGATCAGGACTCCCGCGTCCGGTCCCTCCCGCCGCGGCATCAGCCCGATCACCCATGGCAGGTAGGTGCCGGCGAACGCCATCACGTTGGGCATCAATCCGTTCGCACGCGCGATCGGTGGCGGCCGTATCAGGATCATCAGCCACAATGTCAGGTACACCAGAACCAGCGCGCCCTGGGACACCTGCCGCGACCAACCGCCAAACCCCGAGAAAGCGAGATCTCCGGGGCTGTGATAGTGCCAGTCGCGCGCCACCATCGCCGCCAGGAACAAGAACCAGGCACTGCCGAACAGGCGAAACACGAGGTCACCGATGCTTCGGCGGTTAACTTGACCTGGCCTTCGAGCCAGGGGAATGCGACCGGACGCCGCCCCGATGAATGCCCGCACACTGTCCTCCTGTCGTTCGTGAAACATGATGGTCTCGATCATCGGGTCCGGCATGACAGGCAGCCGCCTGACACGAATGATCTCCGAGCTAACCGCCCGGTGTGGCCGGTATTCCCGAACACATGGGCTGCGAGGTGGTAGGATCGACGTAGCTGATCCACTGCGCATCGGCGCCCGTCCGCAGCGGCATATAGGCGGATCGGGTCATAAGAATGGGACCCGTAATGAATTGTGTGAACAGGGGCACAAATCGATACGTTACGTCCACGACCAGCAACGGCGAGGAGGTAAACGCGTCAGGTGGCAACGTGCCGGACGATTGCACAGACGCGTCGCTGCCTGTCGCGACCAGCGGCCCGCACGGCCGTATCGTTCCGCCGGTACCGATCGTCGCTTTGCTCCATGCGACCGCGGCCGTGTAGGGGGTCGTGCAACCCGACGTGCAGGCCGTGAAGATCACACTGGTCATCACAACGCCAAAGTTCTGCGCCGAAGCCGATGCCAACTGTGGCAGTAACGGATAGGCGGCGGTGCTCGCGGTATAGGCCTGCGCGACGGTCAGGCTGTTGGTATTGTTCGGTTGGGCGGCGGCACTGGTCGCGATCTGGCCGACCGCCTGCGCCGCCTGGGTCAGGTGCCACCAGGTCGTGGTACCCGCCACCAGATCATACACCCCGAATGCCAGTACAAACATCAGCGGCGCCACCAACGCGAACTCCACGGCGGCGACACCGCGGCGGCCGATGTGGCGACGCCCAACAATTGGACTCCGCTTCCCCATCGTCATGGGCATCAGCTAATATTCGTTCGCATAGGGCGCACTGGACACCAACACCGACCCGGCGGTGCCGTTATAGCTCGCCGCTGCCCCGGCCAGCGGCCATGTCAGCGCGGGTCCGAGGTACCTCACCTGCAACAACATCAGCGAGGACGATTGCCCGGCGCTGAATGTCGCGGGTGCGGTCAGTGTACCGGACATGACAGGCGGATTAGATTGACTGTTGGCCCGGTAATCCGGAGTGACCGGATACAACACCATCAGCACATTGGCGCATTTCAGCATCGGCGCCAGCAGCGGGCAGAAGGTCGCGGTTTGAAAAGTCGTCTGGCTGGCGCTCAGGGTCTGCTTGCTATCAACCGCCAGCAGACGCGCCGCGCGCACCGTCGCATAGTCAAGCGCGATTTGCGCGTACAGGTGAAAGCTCAATTCAGCGGTAAACAACAGCACCCCGATGAACGTGACCGCGATCATGGCAAACTCGACCGCGACCGTCCCTGCCCGCCGCCGCCGTGCCGTCCGGATGCGCCAGGACGTCACTGCATCCTCAGCAACTGCACCGCCGCCGGCCCGCCCACGATCAGCAGTACGGTCGGCATGATGAACGCCACCATCGGAACCGTCAGCATGACCGGCAGCCGAGCCGCCCGCGCCTCGAAACCGATCATCTGTTCCTGCCGCAGTTCCTGCGCCAGCAAACGCAGCGAACGCGACAGCGGCGCCCCGATCTGAATCGATTGCACCAGCGTGGACGCCAGCCGCCGCAGGAATTCGACATCCAGCCGCGCGCCCATGTCCATCAGCACGGCGCGCCGATCCGACGTGATGTGCAATTCATTGACTGTCACCGCGAACTCCTCGGCGATTTCGGGATGCACCGCGGCCAACTCACGGGTGACCCGTTCCAACGCCGGCTCGAACGCCAGCCCGGCATCGACGCAGATCACCAGCAGGTCCAACGCATCGGGCAAGCCGCGATCGATAGCGGCCAGCCGGCGGCGGCGACGGCGGCCCATGGCCATGGCCGGCGCGACCAACGCGACAATCGCACCGGCGGCAGCGGCGACCAGCTCGATATATCCGGTCTGCCCAAGCGCACTGGCACAAACCAGGGCAATTGCCGGCAGCCCCGCCAACAGCAGCATCTTACCGCCCACAAACGCCGCAACGGCGGTTTCGCCGCGCATATTCACGCCCGCCATCAGCAACCTGGCTTCATGCTGGGTTTTCCTGGGCACGAGGCCGAACCGCAACAGAACCACGCCGACGCCGGCCACAAGGCGCATCAAATTGGCAACTGGCCGGTTGCGCCCGCGCCCTGCTCGGGCCGGACCGGCGTTAACGGAGCGTACGCGCCGGGCAACCAGTTCGGCCTGCCGCACCCGACCATTCAGCATGACTATGCAGACAACAAACAGCGCGGCGAACGCCAGCATCAGCGCGAACGTCAGTCGGGGATCGGTCATCGCAGGATCTTGCCGATCATGTTTTTCATCATCAGGCTGCCCAGAAGAAGCATGAAGATTGCCGCCCCGAGCACCCGGCGGCCGGTCGGGTCGTCGATCAACAGGCGGACGTAGTCGGGGGCGACGAAAGCCAGCACGGCACCGGTGAAGATCGGCAGCACACCCAGGACAATCGCGCTGGTGCGCGCCTCGCCAGCCAGTGCATAACCGCGCCGGCGCAGCATCACCCGCCCGCGAATCACGTCGGCCAGGCCGTCCAGCGCCTCGGTCAGGCTGCCCCCTGTCTGATATTGCAAAATCAGAGTGGTGGCGAAGAAACGGTATTCGGTCAGACCACTTTCCCCGGCCATCTCGAACAACGCCTCGGACAACGGCACGCCGATGGCGAGGCGATCGGCGAGGCGATCGAATTCGTTGTTTGTCGGGGCCTGCGCGTCACGGGCGACGCCACGCAACGCTTGCGTCACCGTCTGGCCGACCCGCAACGACCGCACCATCATGCCCAGTGCATCGGGGAACTGACGATAAAGCTGGTCGCGCCGGCGAGCGGCAAAAGACGCGAACACCATGCGGCTGAACACCACCCACGCCAACGGCACGGGCAACCACTCCGGCGTGTCCCCGACCAGCGCGATCAGCGCCGTGGTCGCACGCGCCGCCACGAACGTGCCGGTCAGCACCAGCCCCCAATGAATGGGATAACCCGCGCTGCGTTTCAGGTTGATACCGAACAGGCTCGCCAGGCGTGGACCGGCCACCGGCATCCGCTCCAGCAGGGTGCGCGGCATGAATTTCCGGGCCGCGCCGTCGCCGCGGTAGGGATCGAGCACGAGACGGGCGCGTGCCAGGGTCGTCGCGGTTGCCTGAATGCGCGTCAGCAACAGAGCCGCACCGCCGCACAGCAGCAGCAATGCGAAGCCTGTGAGCACAAGCGGGAGCGGCAGTACCATCGCTCAGCCGTCACCCAAAGCAGACTGCCAGGCGCGTTCCAACCCGAAATAGATCAGCCTGTCCTGAAACGTCGGGTGGGCTCGGTTGACCCGCCAGGTGCCTTGAACGCCGCCGTCGGCATCCTCACCGGTCACTTCGAACGCGAAGATGTCGTTCAGGACGTACACGTCGCCCTCGAGCCCGCACAGTTCACTGACCTGAATGACCCGGCGCGTCCCGTCGCGCTGGCGTTGCACCTGCACGATCAGGTCGATCGCGCCGGCGATCTGGTTGCGGATCGACCGTTCGGGCAGGCCCATGTTGCTCATCTGCACCATGCTTTCCAGCCGCATCAGCGCATCGCGGGAGGAGTTCGCGTGCACGCTGGACATGCTGCCATCGTGACCGGTGTTCATGGCCTGGAGCATGTCGAACGCCTCGGTGCCGCGGACCTCGCCGAGGATGATGCGGTCGGGCCGCATACGCAGCGCGTTGCGCACCAGGTCGCGCTGCGATACCTCACCGCGGCCTTCCAGATTGGCCGGACGGGTTTCCAACTGCACCACATGCCGTTGCTGCAACTGAAGTTCGGCGGCGTCCTCGACCGTCACGATCCGTTCGGTCGCACCGATCATCCGGCTCATGGCATTCAGCAGCGTGGTTTTGCCCGAACCGGTGCCCCCCGAGATGATCACATTCAGCCGGGCGGTCGCGGCGATTTCCAGTATCCGGGCGATCGGACGTGACAGCGACCCGAACCGCACCAACTTGTCGAAGTCGATGACGTCGCGCGAGAATTTTCGGATTGATAAACACGGGCCGGCCAGGGCGAGCGGCGGAAAGATGATGTTGACGCGGCTACCGTCGGGCAGCCGCGCATCGACCATCGGACTGCCCTCGTCCACGCGCCGGCCGACCGAACTGGCAATGCGTTGCGCGATTCTGGCGACATGGGCGACGTCGCGGAAGCGTATGGACAATTCCTCGACCTTGCCGCGACGTTCGATGAACACACGCTCCGGACCGTTCACCATGATGTCGGTGATGCTGTCGTCGGCCAGCAATGGCTCCAGCGGACCCAGACCAAGCATGTCATCGACAAGTTCGGAGGCGAGTTGGAATTGCTCGCGGGCGCTGAGCTGGATACGGCGTTCGTCGGCGATCTCGGCCAGCAGACGTTCGACTTCGCTTCGCAGCCGTTCCGGCGTCATGGCCGCGGCGGCCGTTGCATCCAGACGGCTCATGCACAATGCGCGCAACTCCCCGGACTGAGTGTTCGCCGCCTGTGCCGCCTGGGCGGCTGGCAGGAAATAGGACGAGCGTGGCGCCGCCGCTTTCGGTACAGGCGCGGGTGCGGTGGCCGCCGTGGGTTCGGGACGCGCCACGGGTGCGGGTTCGGCCCTGCGACGGCCGAAGGTGAATGTGTCGCTCATCCGAAGATCCGTTGCAGGAACCGGCCGCGCACCGCGGTCGGACGCACCGTCGCGGTGCGCAAGGCAATCTCGGCGATCGCATCCCGCATCGGGCCTCGCGCGGCTACGGCGGGTTTGCCGCTCAACTCGGCCTCGCGGGCACGCCGGCCGATATCCGGTATGATGATGTCGGCTGGCATCTGTAGCGCTTCCTCCACCTGGCTCTTGCTGAAGCCGCCCGGCGTTCCGGCTCGGTTCAGCACGATCAGCGGACGGCGGACCTGACGAGGCCCCGTCGCCAGGGCGACAATCCGCAAGGTGTCGCGAATGGCGGGCAGGCTGGGATCGAGCACAACGATGCTCTGGTGCGCGTGTTCGCGGAGCACCCTCAGCATCGGGCTGTTGCCGATCGGCAAATCGACCACGATGAAGTTGTAGCGCCGCTGGAGCAAGTCGAGCAGTGTTTCCGTCGCGCCTGTGCAATAGCGGAAATGTTCGTCGAGCGGGCCTTCGCTGGCCAGCACGTCCAGCCGGGGACTGGCCGCCTGCACGGCGCGGCCAACATACAATTCATCCAATCGATCCGGCGTTTCCAACCCGGCACGCAGCGCCGGCCCGGCCTGCATGCCCAGCATGAGCGCGGCGGTGCCGGTTTGCAGATCGGCATCCAGCAGCAAAGTGTGACGATTGGCCAGTGCGCCGAGGTACCAGGCCAGGTTGCTGGCGACGGTGGAGGCCCCCGATCCCGCCCTCGCGCCGACGACCGCGATCACCCGCCCCCCGCGTAGGACGTTGCCGGGTTCAGAGCGTCCGCCCAGGGCGGGACCGAAATGACGGGCGACCATCTCCGCCGTCAGTGGCTTGAACAGATACTCCCGAACGCCCAGACCGCGGGTAATGCGGCGATAGAAATCCATATCCTGACGGTCGCCGATGACCAGCACGTTGACGTCCGGTTCGACGACCTGCGACAAATCCTCCAGCGCGCCCAAAGGCTGCGCCTCGCCCGACACGTCGATGATCAGCGTGGTCGGCGCCGTGCCATGCTGGAGGGCGGTCATCGCCTGGCGGATGTTGGCGCGGCGAATATCCGGTGCGGTCGGCAGGATGCCGGCCAGCCCTTCCCGCAACGTCGCCTCGGTCGCCGCGTCGGTCGCAAAACCGAGCAAAACGGCGCGGTCGGAGCGGCCGACGAATTCCTCGGGGGCGGGCGCATCGGTTTTGCCGAGAAGACCGTCCGGTGACATCAGTTTGCTCCCGGCGCGGGACTGGCGGGCGGTGCCGCGGGTGCGGCGCCGCCACCGCCGCCGCCGATTTTGGAGATGCCGTTATCCGGCAACGGTTTCACTTGCCCCAGGCGAAGCCGCGTCACCGCCGCCACGGCGGTTCGCCCGCTGGTGCCGGGTTCGTCCACGCCTCGCTCCAGGTCGCGTCGATCGGCGACCATCAGCCGCAGGTTATCCTCGTTCGCACCCGTGGCATGCCAGGTCCCTTCCCGTTGGAACGGGTCGGTGCATGCGGAAAGACCGAGCATCGCGGTCAGTAACAGCAGGGCAAAGTCTCTCATCGAACAACGAACCCCACATCGCCGGGCACGGACGCCGGTGGATTGGTCTTGCCTGCGTATTGGCGGAACAGCAGAACACGGTCCAAATCGCCGGCGGGCTTGTCGGCGGCGGTGTCCGGCCCGCGAAGCGACTTCGCGTCGTTGGTGGGGCGAACGATGTACGGCGTGATAACGATTACCAATTCGGACTCGTTACGTTGAAAATTGTCCGACCGCATCAGCGCCCCGATCACCGGAATCTCGCCTAGCCCGGGTATCGTCCCATTGGTTTGGGTGCGGGAGGCCTGCATCAGCCCGGCGATCGCAAAGCTCTGACCGGACCCTAGCTCCACAGTGGTATCGGCGCGGCGCACCGTCAGGGCCGGAATCTGGAGCGTCGAATTGCCCGCCGCCAGTTGTACCGCCCCTTGCGTGCTGAGTTCGCTGACCTCCGGCCGCACCCGCAGGCTGATATGGCCGTCCGTCAGCACCGTCGGGACAAACGCCAGGGCCACGCCGTATTGCTTAAAGTCGATCGTGATCTGGCCGTTCTGCTGCCCCACCGGAATCGGGAATTCGCCACCGGCCAGAAAGCTGGCCGTCTCTCCCGATTGGGCTGTCAGGTTCGGTTCGGCCAGGATCGTAACCAGTTGGTCCTGGGCCAAAGCGTCGATGACCGAATTGACGTTGACCGCGCCCTTATAGGCCAGACCGAGCGTGCTGGGCAGGTTGGTGGGACTGGCCTGCGAGTAGTTGGTGGCAGCAGCAATTCCGAAGCGGCCAATATTGCCCAACGCCTGCCAGTTGATACCCAGTTGGCGGGTGACGGAGCGTGAAACCTCGATGATACGCACACGCAGGTTGACCTGTGTAGCGCCGAGAACGGTGATGCGGTTGTCCACCGTCTGGTTGGGCGCGGCGTAGCTCTGCACAACCGAAAGCGCCCGTTCGGCTTCGGCCGGCGTATTGGTTTCACCTGAAACCGACAAGCCGTTCGGCCGTGTTTCCACCTGGAGATTGGTGCCGGGCATCAGGCGCGCCAACGTGGCATGCGCTTCGATGGCACCGAATGCCGATGGGCGCACCGTCACTTCATACTGGGCCAGCAGCTTACCGGCACCGTCCATGGCGGCAATCGTCGTTCGGCCAGGGGCAACACCGAAGATAAACAGGCTGCTCGCGCTGGCCGGACGTGCCTCCGCCACCTTGGGGTCGGCGGCGAATATGCTGGCAGCGGCGCCCGGCAGCATCACCACACGGCCCCCACCGGCCTCGATCGCCAGGGCGTTCCCACCACTGGTTGGCACCGCGACTGTTGACACGGCGGTCGTCCGGGGAACCGGGACGAACACCGTGCTCGGCAGCTTCGGGCTGTCCGGCATACTGTCCGGCTCCGCCGCCATCGACCGCAACGGCAAAGTAGCCAGCAAAACGGCGGCGTATCGGCGTAAATGCGACATCAGAAGTGGACCTCCTCGAGTTTTTCGGGGCCGCTGTATACACGCAACGAACCACCGCTGTTGGCGGTGGACCCACTGAGAGCGGACGACACATCGCCCGCCCAGGTGACACTCGGTATTCTGGTGGACCGGACGGAGTCATCGCCGGTCTCGGCCGGGCTCCCGCCGGGCGCCGCGTGCACGGCCAGTGACAGCTTCCCCAGCCGGGCACCAACGGCGATGCGTTCGGCCTGAGCCGACGTCACCTCCAGCGTCACCGTGCGAACGTTGCGTTCGGCCGCCTCGGACCCAACCGCGCCCTGCATGAGCTGCTGGTCGATCGCGATGACCCGCGCATCGGCCATCATCGTCTCGCCTGATACCTTGTGGGCGGCGGCGAGCGTGTTGGTGTTGTCGGCTGACTGGGTCAGGACCACATCGACATGGTCGCCGGGCCAGATCAGGCCGGCCGCGCCGCTGACCGGATCGACGCCGATGCTTACCGCGAGCATGCCCGGCGCGAGGACCGCGGCGAGAAAGCCACGATCCGTCGAACGCAGCACGTTATCTGGCCGCAACGGTGCGCCGGCCGGAAGATTGTGCCGGATCATGCCGCCAAGCACCGCCTCTCGCGCGACCGGGGTGTCGATAACGATGTCCGGCCCGGGCGTCGCCGATAGGCGGGACGCGACGTCGTCCGGCACCAGCAACGCCCCCGCCCGCAGCGGGCGGGCAGCGATCAGCGCGGTGATACTGGGGACCGCTGCCGGCTGGGGCGCCGTCGCCACTTCGGTTGGCGCCGGAATCTGCGGATGCAGGGCCATCCAGGCGACGCCAATGAAACCGGCGAGACCAAGAGCCATCACAAAATACAACAGGGATCGGAGCGCCATGGATTTTATCCGTTCAACAAAGAAACGGCTCCGCCGGCCGCGATTGCGACCGCGTACGGCAACGGTCCACGCCGGCGGATGCGCCATGCCTCGGCGCGCAGAACCCGCCCCAACAAAGTGGCCGGACGGCTACCCCGTGCGGCCGGAACGAACGGGCGCAGGGACAGGAAACCCAGCGCCAGCACGCCCCCCGCCAACGCGGTATCGAGCACAAACGCCGGGACGCTGGAGAGCGGCACCGCAAGCGCGGTGCTACCCAGCAATTTCGCATCGCCGCCGCCCAGGGCGCCGGCCCACCAGGCCAACACCGCCAGGGCAAACACCGCCGACGCGGCCAAAGCCGCCCGGCCAAGGTCGCCGCCGGACAGGTGTGTGGCCACACCACACCCCACAAGACCGACGGAGACGGAATCCGGCAGAGTGCGAAATCCAACATCATGCATCGCCGCCACCGCCAACAGGACACAGGCAGCGGTGGCGGTAATGCTATTCATAAATTCGATAGGCGGGATCATAGCATTTTGCTTTCTTCGCCGTATCCGTCGTTTGTGCCGGCAACTCACATGGCGGAGGAGATCGTTGAAAATGCTGTACTGGCTTTGCTGCCGACGCTGGTCACACCGGCAATGATCACGACCGCGATCAGCGACGCGATCAGACCATATTCCAGGGCGGTGACTGCCCTTTTGTCGTTTCGCAGCGCCAGAAGCGCCTGCATGATCCGGGTCTTCGTATGCATGAGATGATGTTTCATTGAGGTACTCCTCGATTTTCGCGGTTTGCGCCTCGCTGATCGCCAAGTCGGAGGCCCGATACTGTTTATAAGTGGCAATGGAAAATCGCCGGATAATTTCGGAAAAATCGGAATGTGCCGGCGATGCGCGCGGACGCCACCGGAACGGAACTTGCCGGGGACCCGCTCGGCCCCATTTGCATTCGGCCCGCGTCCCCTTACATAACAGATATCCTGAATCAATTGAGATAAGGCTTTTAAATTTTTCGGAAACCAATCAATATCGGTGCATTCGATCGAGATGCGATGTTTATTGCGGATTGATACAACATCATCACGCAATCCGAACGGCGGCAATTGCGATACCCGTCCCGCGGGACTGTGAGGGTTGGAATTTTTAAGATGTCTATGCAATCAAAAATTTTTAGTGCCTGCCTGGGATTCGTCGCCATCATTGCTGTCCTGGGCGGTTTGGCGCACCGGCAAAGCGCGGAAACCGGCCGACTTGCTATCGATATCTATGATCACTCTCTCATCGGCCTGTCGTATGTGGACCAGGCTGAGGCCGAATTCCTCCGGCTTGCCGGCGGCAATAAATCCGATATCGAAACAAACAGAGCCGATTTCCAAAGGGTGATCGACCGGCTCGACGTCGCGTTGGACCGCGCCGGATCGCTGCGCACCCGGGCCGCCGGAATGCAGGCCCGCGCATTGGTGACGGCATTGCTGTTCGCACCGGCCGGCGACCTGCCGGCGCGGATCGCACTGGCCGATCATGGCATGTCCCGGTTGGTCAGAAATTTCGCCGCCGACGGATTGGAGGCGCGCGACGAGGCCGAGGAATTGGTCGCCCATACCGACCGGCTGGTGATGACCGAGATCGCGGTGGCGATCGGCATGGCCCTGGCGGTCGGCTGGCTGGTCGGACGTATCCTGTCACGGCCGCTGGCACGGATCGTTCGCAGTGTCGGCATCCTAGCCGCCGGCGACCTGGACCATGGAATCGAAACATCCCTGGTGCGGCGGCGGGATGAAGTCGGCGCCGTCGCGCGTGCGGCCGAGGTGTTTCGCGAAGCGATGCGGCAAAACCTGCTCGCGGGCCGCGAACGCGAACAGGCGCGCGAGATAAAACAGGTCGAGATGCGCGAAATCGCGGAACTGGAACTGAAGCGCATTCGGTTGCTGAGCGATATGACGCAGGAGATTATGATTATCTGCCGGGATGGCGTCATTCTGCAGGTCAACGCCGCTTGCAGCCGCCTGTTTGCCGTTCCGGACGATCAACTAATCGGCAGCCAGGTGCTGGATCTGATCTCTGAAACCGATCATCGCGCAATCCTGCGCTGCCTAAGGCGGCGCGAGGGTCGGACCGATCGCGCCGACGCTCATCTGATCGGACCCGATGGGTCCCTGATAGCGGTCGAATATTCAAGCAATACAATAGACTACGAAGGTATGGCCGCGACGGCGATCATGTTTCTTGATCTGTCGGATCGAAACAGGAACGAGGCAAGAATCCGCCACCTTGCCCACCATGATCCCCTCACCGACCTTCCCAACCGATCTTTGCTGCAGGAACGGATCGTTGACGCCATCGAGGCAGCGGAGATCTCGCACGACATTCCGGCCCTGCTGTATCTTGATCTCGACCGTTTCAAGCCAGTGAATGACCTGCTGGGTCACGCCGCGGGTGACATGCTGTTGATCGAGGTCGCCAAACGATTGAAAGCAATCACCCGGCTGACCGACACCGTTGCCCGCGTGGGCGGCGACGAGTTTGTGATCGTTGCGCTGATTGATTCCGAAGCAAGTGGCGCTTTGCTGGCGCAACGTCTGATTGATGCGTTTATCATTCCGTTCGACATCAACGGCCGTCAGGTCGAAATCGGGACATCCGTTGGGATCGCCATGTGTCCACGGGACGGCAACGATCAGCAAGCCCTGCTGCACGCCGCCGATACCGCCCTTTACAGCGCGAAGCACGAAAAGCGCGGCACGTTTCGCTTTTTTGAGCCGGCCATGGATCTGGACGGATTGGCCCGCCAGCAAATGGAAAATGACCTGAAGCTGGCGATCGAACGCCGCCAGTTCCTTTTGCACTATCAGCCCATTGTCAATTGCCGAACCGGCAGGGTCGAGGGCTTTGAAGCCCTGATCCGGTGGCATCACCCTGAACGCGGGCTGGTGCCGCCCGCCGAGTTCATACCTGTGGCGGAACAGACGGGGATGATCGTCGCAATCGGGCAGTGGGTGTTGGAAACCGCGTGCGCGGCAGCCGCTGCCTGGACATCGCCTTACTGGGTGGCGGTAAATGTGTCACCGGTTCAATTCCGGCTGTCCGATCTGCCGGCGACGGTGTCCGAGGTCCTGAAGCGTACGGGTTTGGCAGCAGACCGGTTGGAAATCGAGATCACCGAGGGTGTTCTGATGGAGGACTCCCAGCTTGCGGCCAAGGTCCTGATTGCGTTGCGCCAGGTGGGAGTCAAATTGGCGCTGGATGATTTCGGCACCGGCTACTCCAGCCTGAGCTACCTGCATTCCTTCCGGTTCGACAAGCTGAAGATCGACCGTTCTTTCGTTGCTCGGCTGGGCGAAACGGATGAAGCGACGATCATCGTGTCGTCGATCGTTGGACTGGCGCACAACCTCGGCTTGTTGGTCGTTGCCGAAGGCGTGGAGACATCGCGGCAGGCGGAGATGCTGCGCGATTTGATGTGCGATCAGGTGCAGGGGTATCTGTTGGGCCGGCCGATGCCCATGGATCATCCGACCGAACTGGCGCATGCCCGGGCGAGGGCGTTGTTTCCTGGCGGTTCGGTAATCGCGGCACGGCCGGATGTTGCTGAGGAACAGATGCTGGCAGGCAAGGGCGGACTCGACGGGTAGGGCCGCCCTGCCCCGCTGTCACTATGCGAACGACTCCGTCATTGCTGAATAGACCAGCGTGCGCAAATCCCGGCGCAGCGTCAGGCGGACCTCGCTGCCGATGACCTGGGTCATGAAGACGACGGCCAGATCCTCTTTCGGGTCGATCCAGAACGCGGTCGATGCCGCGCCGCCCCAGAAGAATTCTCCTAACGTGCCGGGCAGACGGGTCTTGGCGACGTCGATATTGACGCCGCAGCCGATGGAAAATCCGACGCCAGAATAACCGGATTCAGAGAACGAGCCGGGCGGGGCCATGTCCGCCAGTTCCTGGTTGTTGGGCAGGTGGTTCAGACTGAACAGCGCGACGGTTTTGGGACTGAGGATTTGTACACCCTCCAGCGTGCCCTTGTTCAGCATCATTCTACAGAACCGCATGTAGTCGTGCGCGGTTGAGACGAGGCCGCCGCCGCCCGATTCCACGTTGGGCGGCCTCGCATAGGTGCTGTTACCCGCATCATCCTGTAGTTTGATGCCGCCGCCTTCCGCGGGCTGATAGCAGGAACTGAAACGATCTCGTTTCTCGGTCGGACACCAGAAGGCGGTGTCGGTCATACCGAGCGGCTCGAACAACCGCGTGCGGAGATATTCGCCGAAGCTCATGCCGCTGAGTTTTTGGACCAGATAACCCAGGACGTCGATCGACAGGGAGTAGTTCCATCGCGTCCCGGGGGAGAATTCCAGCGGAATGGTGGACAGTCGCTGGACCAGGGTCTCCAGGCCGCCCTCGGTGGTCAGGGCGGAGACGTCGGCGCTGCGATAGGCCGCATCGACGCTGGTGCGGTGCATCCAGCCGTAGGTGAGGCCCGAGGTGTGGGTGGCGAGGTCGATGACCTTCATCGGGCGAATCGGCGGGGTGGTGACGAACGATTGCGGGCCACCGACCAGCGAGGCAACGCCGGTGGAATAGACGCCGAGGTTCTTCCAGGACGGGATGTGGGTGGCGACGTCGTCGTCCAGACCGATCAGGCCTTGCTCCAGCAGCATCATCAGCGCGACGGCGGTGATGGGTTTGCTCATGGAGTAGATGCGGAAGATGGCGTCCTCGCGCATCGGTTTGCCACGTTCCAGGTCGATGTGGCCGGCCATGCCGGTGTGGACGATCTCACCCCGGCGGTAGATCTGCGTGAGGATGCCGGGGAGGTGGCCGGTTTCGACGTATTTGGCGGCCATGATGCGGTCGAGGCGGGCCAAGCGTTCGGTGGACAGGCCGGAGTGGATCATGGGGTGCCTTTCTGGCGTGGTGTGTTGAGGGTAGTAACCGGGGACGAGCCGGGGTTTGTCAAATTGCGCTGTCGCAAGCAGGCGACCTCTGAATTCAATCGACCGAGCGATTGGTTCTACGGGGTGACACCATGAATCCGCGCCAACGCTTCCAGGCGCGGTAGCAATGACTTCAGGTCTTGCTCAACCGTTGTGAAAAAATCGTATCATCAATACCGAAATAGCCATGCACGATACGGTTCCGCACCGCCGCCATGGTTGCCCATGGAATGTCGGGATTGGCCAGTTTCATTGCTTCCGGCATGGGCCGGGCAGCCTCGCCCAAAATCTCGTAGGCCCGCATCACCGCGTAGCGCGTCTTCTCGTCCGCCAGATAGTCATCAAGCGTCATCCCGTCAGTGAAACGGATGATCAACCGGCAAGCCCGTACCATGTCATTCAGAAAATCACGATGATCGCGGGCGCCCGTCAAACGGCCACAGCCTCGGCTCGCACGCGTTCACCGATATAGGGCTTGAGCGCCGCGCCGGACACGAGATCAACCCGAAATCCCGTGAGCGTGCTCAGCCGTTCCTCCAGTGCCAGGAAGGCCGAAAGCGCGATTGGGCTGTCAAACTCCACCAGGACATCAAGGTCGCTGTCTGGCGTTGCGTCGTCGCGAACGCGTGAGCCGAACAATGCAAGCGATCGGATCGGCCATTGCTTGCGCAGACCGGGCAACGCGGTGCGCAGGCTTCCAATGATGTCGTCGGTATTTGCCATGAGATAACCATACCGCGAAAGATTGCCTTCTTTCAAGAAAGTCGCGGTATGGCCCACCATGGATACCCTCGTTGCAATTAACCTACCAAATTCTTCGGCACATCCCGGAACGGCCGGTCATTATCGGTCCGAGGCTCCTTCGGCATCCCCAACACCCGTTCGGAAATAATATTCCGCTGGATCTCATCCGTCCCGCCGGCGATCGAGCCCGCCGGTACAGACACCAGGATTTCCGCGATCACGCCGCCCATGGCGCCATCCTCCCCCGTCAGCATCGCATCCGCGCCAGCGATCATCGTGTGAACCCGCGCCGCCGCCCGGGCCACATGACTGGACGCCAGCTTGCCCAGCGATCCCTCCGGCCCTTGCGGCTTGCCCTGCATCTGTGCCGCCCGCGCCCGCCTGGCGGTCCATTCCGCCGACTTCGACAAGACCAGCAGTTTGGCGATTTCCTGCCGCACCACCGGGTCGCCGTTCACACCGGCGGCCTGGGCCCGCTCGATCACCAGATCCACCCGCCCGGCCCGCTGCGGATACCATTTGTATGGCTCCATCACCGTGGCGTTTTCGGCACGTTCCTCATCGTAGATCCGCCCGACACCGACCGACGCTCGGCCCCAGTTGCGGACGCCGTCGGCCTCTCGGCGTTCATGCATCAGAGTCGTTGTCGCCACCGCCCAGCCACGGCCGACATCCAGCACCAGATGCTCCGGCAGCACTTCGGCGTCGGTCAGGAACACCTGATTGAACGACGCATGGCCGTTCATCTGCCGCAACGGATGCACATTCACACCCGGCTGATGCATATCAATAACGAAATAGGACAGCCCCTGATGCTTCGCCACATCGAAGTCAGTCCTGGCCAGCAACAAGCCCCAGTCGGCGTGGTGCGCGCTGGTGGTCCACACCTTCTGTCCGTTGATCACCCAGCGGTTCCCCTTCCGCTCGGCCTTCGTCGTCGCGCCGGCCAGATCCGATCCGCTGCCGGGTTCACTGAACAACTGGCACCAGGAGTCCTCGCCGGTCAAACTCCGCCGCAGGAACTGTTGTTTTTGTGCGGGCGTGCCATGCGCCAGCAACGTTGCCGCCGCCAACCGCCGTATCCCGGCCTTGGCCACACCGACGGCACCAATCCGCAGGAACTCCTCGTCCACCACAGCCGCCAACCCGGCCGGCAAACCCCTGCCAAACCAGTCAACAGGCCATGTTGGCACGCCCCAACCGGAGTCGATCAGCTTGTTGCGCCACTCCACCAATCCGTAATCAGTTCGCCAGTTCGCTTCCAGCCAGGCCCGCACCTCAGCGCGGATGATTTCTTCGTTCATGTCCCGGTTCCCTCGCTCAGACGTTCCACGCGCGCATCATTAACTCCCGGTGCCAGGAGGCATCCCCAAGGAATACCTCCGACGATTTGGCGCGCTTGAACCAGAGATGCGTGTCGTTGTCCCAGGTGAACCCAATCCCACCGTGGATCTGGATGGTGCTGATGGCGGTTTGCATATACGCCTCCGACGCGGCGGCCTTGGCCAACGACGCGATGGCAGGCAGGTCCGGATCGTCCTCCGCCGCGGCCGAGGCGGCCGCATAGGCGGCGGATTTCGCCAGCTCCACATCGACCAGCATGTCGGCCTGCTTGTGCTTCATCGACTGGAACGACGCGATGGACCGGCCGAACTGGACGCGCAAATTCGCATAATCCAGCGCCGACTCCCGCAGTCGTTCGGCGCCCCCGACCATTTCGTTCGCGAGACACGCCGCGGCCTGGATCATCGTCCGTTCGAATGGGGCCTCCGCGCCGCCTTCCTCGCCGAGCAACGAGGCTTCCACCGACGCGAATTCCAGCCGAGCCTGCTTGCGGGTGGGGTCCATCACTTTCAGTGCGCGACGGGTCAGGCCGGGGGCGTCACCGGGGACAGTGAAGAACGACAACCCTTTGTCGCCGCGTGCCAGTACCACGATCAGATCGGCGGTGTGGCCGTCCAGCACATAGCTCTTCACCCCGTTCAGCCGGAATTTGCCGCCCTCTGAAACCGCTGTTGCCTCGACACCGCTAGTGTCCCAGCGGCCGTTTGGTTCGGTGAACGCCAACGTGGCAATGCAGCTTCCATCGGCGATTGCCGGCAGCAAGTCGCGCTTCTGCAACTCGGTCCCCGCATTCACGATCGCAGTCGCGGCCAGGACGGTCGAGCTGAAATACGGCGCGCAGACCAAAGCCCGCCCCATTTCCTCCAGCACGATGCCGAGTTCCACGAAACCGAAGCCCTGGCCGCCATAAGCCTCCGGAATGTGGATGGCGGTCAGGCCGAGTTGCTGGTTCAATTCCTGCCATGCCGCCCGGTCCCAACCGTTGTCCGTGGCCATCAGGCGGCGCACGGTGGTGGTCGGGGATTTGTCCTCGAAGAAGCGGCGCAGGATGGAACGGAATTCCTCCTGCTCGCTGGTGAAGCTGAATTGCATGCTGTTTCCTCCCGGGTGGTCGTGCCGTTGCCCCCACAGTGACGGACGATGCCACTGTTCGGCAAGGGCGGCCCGTCCGGCTTGTGGCTTTGCCGCCCCTGTCGGATAGTCACGGCAACGAAGGGGACACGTCATCATGCCGAACCAATCCGAACCATCCGGCGGCAACAGCGGCCCTCTCGCCGGCATTCGCGTGCTGGATCTGACCACGGTGCAAATGGGGCCGTGGTGCACCCGCATTCTCGCTGATTTCGGTGCCGACGTGATCAAGGTGGAGGCGCCCGAGGGCGACTCGAACCGTTATACCGGCGTGCCGAAACATCGCGGCATGAGCGGCACGTTTCAGCACAACGCCCGCGGCAAACGCAGTATCGCGCTGGATCTGAAACAGACGGCGGCGCGGGATGCCGTGCTGCGGCTGGTCCCCACGGTCGATGCGTTTGCGTCGAACATCCGGCAGGCGGCGCTGGCGCGGCTTGGTCTGGACTATGAGTCGGTCAAGGCGGTCAACCCGTCGATCGTTTATCTCAGTATGGTGGGTTACGGCAGCGCCGGCCGGTACGCCGGTCGGCCGGCCTACGATGACCTGATCCAGGCGGCGTCGGCCATTCCGATGCTGTTGCAACGATCCAGCGGCCAACCCCGGTTCATTCCGATGGCAGCGATCGACCGCATCGTCGGGTCGGCCGCCGCCAACGCCTTGCTGGCCGGGCTGCTGGCCAAAGCCCGCACCGGTGTCGGCCAGTCGATCGAGGTGCCAATGTTCGAAACCATGGCGCAGTTCGTGCTGTCCGAACACATGCAGGGCCAAACCTTCGATCCGCCCACCAGCCCGGCCGGGTATCCCAGAACCCTGTCACCGCATCGCCGGCCCTACCCCACCAAGGACGGCTTCATCGCGGTGCTGCCCTATAACGATGGCCAGTGGCGCCGCTTCTTCGAGCTCGCCGGTAAGGCCGACATGCTGAAAACCGACCCGCGCTTTGCCGACATCGCCAGCCGCACGGCCAACATCGATTCACTTTATGAAATGGTGGGCGAGGAACTGAAGCATCGCACCACCGACGCGTGGCTGGAGCTGCTGGGGGCGGCCGATATTCCCTGCATGCGCCCGCACACGCTGGAAACCCTGATGGACGATCCGCACCTCGCCGACGCCGGCTTCTTCCGCTGGGAAGAGCACCCATCCGAGGGCCGTATCCGCACCATGCGCGAACCCAGCACATGGTCCGAAACCAAACCACCCACTGGCCGCTTCGCGCCAAGGCTGGGCCAGCAAACCCGCGAAATCCTCGCGGAGGCCGGGTTCGATGCGGAGGCAATCGAAGACCTGATCTCGCAAGGCGTTGCCAAAGCCGATACGCCCAAAGCCTAGCTCGGTGATTTCTTATCCAACACGAACGCGCATTTCCAGTGACCATAGCGCCGATTCAGCGCGCTTCGGTTCATCGTCCTGGTATCCTTCACGATCGCCGCTCGGCAAGCCGTGCAGACATAACCTTTTTCTGAGTTACAGGGACACATTGGCACCTTCCGAGTTCATGTGGTTGTGTTTGGCGGAAATACGATTTCAACAGGACTGAACCAACACCAAAGACTCGCACGCCGGTCGCGCCGTTTCATCGCTGCCGGCCATACAGCAACGGTTTCGTCCCTGATGCTTTGCATCGTACAAAGCCGCGTCCGCCAGCGACAGAAAGCTGGTCTGTGAGACCCCCAGCCACGGGCGTGCCACCGCGACCCCGATGCTTACGGTTACATGGCCGTATGGATTTCCCACATGCGGCAGCGTCATCGCCGCAACCGCCACACGAATGCGCTCAGCCACGTTCATCGCCCCTGCCTCGTCGGTATCTGAGAGCAACGCAACGAATTCTTCGCCCCCGTAACGGGCAGCCGTATCGCCGGGCCGTGCGACGTGCAGCGTCATGCAGGCGGTGATCGCCCGAAGAACGTCATCGCCTGCCGGGTGGCCATAGCCGTCATTGAAACGTTTGAAGAAATCCGCGTCCAGGATCAACAATCCGATCGGCGTTTCCGCGCGGATCGACCGGCGCCATTCCGCGGCCAAACGATCCTCGAACGCTCGGCGGTTGGCGATCCCGGTCAGGGCGTCGGTGGCGGCGATGACCGTTAATCGTTCTGCCGCCGAGCGAAGCCCGTCCTCGGCCAGCATGCGGCGCTGTATCTCACGCCTGAATAACAGACAAAGCGCCACTGTGGCACCAGCCAATATGATCAGGACCGACCCGATTGTGATGGCTTTGTGCAACCAGACCGCGTTGATATCGTCCACCGCGACGGCCACACTCACGATAAGAGGAAGGTTGGGAACGTGACGAAATGCGTACAGCCGCTTGACGCCATCCAGCGCTGCCTGACCGGTGATAGTTCCGGAATCCGCCTCCAGATATCTGCGGAACGACACCGTTCCCCCCAAATCCCGATCGAGGTCTTCGGTCTTGAATGGACGCCGCATGATGACCCGTCCGTCGGAGCGGAACACGGTTACCGAACCCGCCGAACCGAGATTGAGTTTCGCGAACAGGTTCCGAAAATAAGCCAACCGCAAGGAACCGGCTACGACACCACCAAAGCTTCCGTCTGGTAGCGTTATGCGGCGACTGATCGCAATACTGGGTTCGCCGTCGCGCACCCGGCTTCGATAAGGACGGCTGATGAAGAGTCCGGCGTCCGTTTTATCCAGGTGTATCCTAAAGCTTTCACGGTCGGCGAAATTAAGCTGTCCCCGCGAGTCGACGTTCGAGTTGGCGATCACATCCCCAGCCGGGTTCATGGCGACCAACGTCCCCAAATATTCCGCGCTGGCCGCCCGGCCGAACATGGCCATTCGGCGGGTTTCCTCGCTGATCGTATCGATGTCGGGCCGGGCCAGTGCGTCGCGCAGGCCCTGGATGGAGAGATCATAAAGCGTGATGTTGCGCGCGATATCCCGTGACAGAGCGAGAACAAGATTACTGGATGCCTGCTCCGCCTGACGCCAGGCATCGGTTCGTGCCTGCAATAGTAACATTACGCCCAAACCGAGCGTGCCGGCGGCAACCGCCATCCCGAGCGCGGTCAGCCACCGGATGGCGCTGACCGACCGCATGCCGCGTCCCAGCCGATCAAAAAATGCCAGACGCACCCGTGGTTTCTCCTCGATCGGGTTTGACATTCCTCAGATATAAGGGGTTTGGCGGAATCCGTTTGCTCTTAATGATGATCCCGCAATACGTATGGTTTGCGCCGGTAGAGGCCGGTCGGCGGCCCCGCGAATTCCGGTTGGGCTTTGTCCCCTCCACATTATATTCAATTAAAGGCAATCCATCGACCGAGCGGATTTTCATATGTGCTGCCCGGGGATCGATCCACACAGTCGTAATCGACGATCGCTGAAGGATTTTCGATGCATTTCCAACTTGCCGGCCTGTGCTTCACGGACTCCGCCGGCATTGCTTTTCATCATGACCGGGGACTGGTCGTGCTGTCTTACCTTGTCGCCGCCTGCGGATCTTATACAGCGTTAGAAACGATCGAGCGGTGGCGCAGCGCACCGGCCGGCCGGGCGATCGGCTGGCACCTCGCCAGCGCGGCGGTATTGGGTGGCACTATTTGGTCGATGCACTTCATCGCTATGCTGGCACTACGAATCGAAGTCCCGGTGACCTATGCGCCGGAACCGACCGTGCTATCGCTGGCCATAGCCACATCCGGTGTCGGCCTGGGCCTGCAAATCGTCCACACCCGGTTATCATGGCTTCGGATCGCCGCCGCGGGGACCGTGGTTGGATTGGCGGTTGGGACCATGCATTATGTTGGGATGGCGGCCGTCGAATTTCCCGGCGGCCTTGCCTACACGGCCGGATTCTGGAGCCTTTCGCTGGTGGTCGCGATCGCCGCCGCCACGATCGCATTCTGGCTATCGCTCACCGTGCAGCGCAAGATCCATCGGGCGGCAGCGGCATTGGTGATGGGCGCCGCGATTTGCGGCATGCATTACACCGGCATGGCCTCGGCGGTGTTCCAATTCGATTCATTGGCCGCTGTGACCGCGCCCGGGGTCGATAGTGCTCTTCTTGCGGCAATGGTTGCCTCGATATCCCTGTTGTTGATTCTCTATGCCCTTGCTTTCGTGGCCTCCGACCGGCGCCTTGTGGAAGCCGAGGCTCGCGAATCGGACGTGCTACGGCGGGCCAATGCCGAACTGGAACGCCGCCGCGAACAATTCGACGCGGCCATCAGCAATATGTCACAAGGTCTGACATTCTTCGATGGCGACCAAAAATTGGTGGTCTGCAATCAGCGGTTTGGAGAAATATATAATCTGCCCCCAGAGCTGATGCGGCCGGGGACGCCACTGATCGATATCCTGAATTATCGCATCGCAAACGGTTCATTTCCCAATATGACGGCTGCCGCGTTTCTGGCACGGCGCGATACCGCCGGACGCGCGGGCAAGGCTTATGTTACGGTTAAAGAATTGCGCGATGGCCGGTCTATTTCGATGCACTACCAACCGCTGCCGAACGGCGGATGGGTTACCACCTATGAGGATATCACCGAACGTCGTCGAACCGAGGCAAACATGGTATTCATGGCCCGGCACGACCTGTTGACGAAACTGCCGAACCGAACCTTGTTTCATGAACGCCTGGAGCAAGAGATCGGCTTAACGGCACGCGGCGACGGATGCGCGGTGCTCTGCCTTGATCTTGATCATTTTAAGCTCATCAACGAAACCCTGGGCCACGAGACCGGTGACGCTCTGCTACAGGCCGCGGCGGAACGATTGCAGTTCTGCGTGCGTGAGGTCGATACCGTGGCCCGGCTGGGTGGTGACGAATTCGCCATCATTCAACAGGCGGTCAAGCAGCCCGACGACGTTGGCACCCTGGCCAATCGGATCATCAGTGCGTTTCATAAGCCGTTCGACTTGAATGGGCATCAGGTGGTGATCGGGGTCAGCGTGGGGGCCGCCATTGCGCCAGGCGACGGCGCCACGTTCAATAAATTAGTCAACAGTGCCGATATCGCGCTGCGTCTGGCCAAATCCGAAGGGCGCGGAGTGGTCCGCTTCTTCGAGCCAGAGATGGATGCAAGGCTCGAAAAGCGGCGGCTGCTGGAACTGGATCTCCGGGGCGCCCTGGTTCGGAACGAATTCGAAGTCCACTACCAGCCGCTGATCGCACTCAGCAGCGACCGGGTTGTCGAATTTGAAGCCCTGGTACGGTGGCGGCATCCGGCCCGCGGGCTCGTATCACCGGTGGACTTCATACCGCTCTCCGAAGAAACCGGCATGATCGTATCCATTGGCGAGTGGATTTTGCGCACCGCCTGCCGCGAGGCGCAAAACTGGCCCGACGAAATTCGTATCGCCGTTAATCTGTCACCCGTTCAGTTCAGGCAAGTGGGCCTTGTCCATATGGTAGAAAACGCGTTGAGTGATTCCGGCCTGTTACCGGATCGGTTAGAACTGGAAATCACCGAGTCATGCCTGCTACAGGAAAGCGATGCGACACTCTCGACTTTGCATAATCTGCGCGCACTCGGGGTGTCGATCGCCCTGGACGATTTTGGCACCGGATATTCCTCCCTGAGCTACCTGCATCGGTTTCCGTTCGACAAGATCAAGATTGACCAGTCCTTCGTCCGCGACATGCCGGACAACAAAGATTCCATGTCGATCGTGCGGGCGATCTGCGGCCTGGGTCACAGCCTGAACCTGAAGACGACGGCTGAAGGCGTCGAAACACAACGGCAACTCGATATTTTGCGCGACGAGGGATGCACGCAGGTTCAAGGTTACCTGATCAGCCGTCCGCAACCCGCGCACGAAATTCCGGGCCTTATCGACCGCATTCAGGCGGAGGCCGAAGGGGGGCAAGCACGGAGACGTCTGGTCAACCCGGAGGTTTGTCCGGCCAGCCTCTAACGGGCGGTATTCCTGTGCGGCTCCATGTGGTTCACACTTCCACCGCGAACCGCGAACGGAGGAAACCATGGGACCGAAACTGGTCGATTATCTGCTCTACGAACCCGAGGATTCCGGCATCCTCTGGATCAAATTCAACCGCCCGGAACGTCTGAACGCCCTGGTCGGCACCGCCGAGGAAAACAGCACCGTCGCCAAGGTTGGCGAATATATGCGGGCCGCCGACGACGACCCCAACATCCGCGTCATCGTTCTGACCGGCGTCGGCCGGGCTTTCTGCTCGGGAGCGAATTTGGGGGCGAACAGAGGCGACGCCGGCCAGAACTTCCCCGGCAATCGCGGCGTTCCCGAAGGCCTGGAAGCCACCCGCGAACACTTCTTCCACGGCTTCACCCAGCTTCATCTCGACATCGCCAAAATCCGTAAACCCACGATCGCAATGATCAACGGCCCGGCGGTCGGCTCCGGCATGGATATGGCGCTGCACTGTGACATCCGGATCGGCTGCGAGACAAGCCGTTTCATCGGGTATCATAACGCCGGCCAGATTATCGAAAATGGCGGCTGTTATTACTTGCCGAAGATGGTCGGCCTCGGCCGAGCCCTGGAATTCGCCTACACCGGGGAATTGGACGCCGAACGTGCTTACCAGTGGGGCATGCTCAATCATCTGGTCACGACCGACACCCTGGAACAGACCACCCGCGACCTCTGCGCCAGGATCATCGCCCGGCCGCCGCTGGTGCAGTGGATCGGCAAGCGCATCATGCGAACCGCCCTGGATAGCACGATGGAGACGACCATGGTGCTGACCTCTAACGCCAGCCCGATCCTGCAACACTCCGACGACGCTAAGGAAGCCCGCAAAGCCTTCGTCGAGAAGCGCAAACCGCGATTCAAGGGCGCGTGAAACATTGGCCCCTTTACAGGGCCGCACACGCCAGCCTAGCGTCATCGCAATAAATCAGGGGGCTCAAACCATGAAGTTCGGTGCAATCGCCTTACTGCTACTGGGGGGACTGATCGCGGGCACCGCGTCGGCGGCGGAACCCTTCATGCTGAGTTCCCCGGCCTTCGCCGACAACGCACCACTGGCGACGAAGTATGCCGGTGACCGCAAGGACAATCCAAACTGCGTCGGTCAAAGCATCTCACCGCCGCTGAACTGGGCCGGCGCGCCAGCCGGCACCGTCAGTTACGCCCTGGTGTTGACCGACCCCGAAGGCCGCGGCGGCCTGGGAGTGATCCATATGGTGACATACGGCATCCCCGCCACGGTGACGGGCTTCGCGGAGGGCGAACTCAGCAAACCGTCAGACAAGTTTGTCGGCGGCAAAAGCACGATGGGATTGCCGACGTATTTCGGCCCCTGCACACCTCCCGGGGATTGGCATCACTACACGTTCGAATTAATCGCGACTGACCTCGACCCAAAAGCGTTGCAACCCGGATTGACCCGTGACGAACTGTTCGCCGCACTCGCCGGCCATACCAAGAATGCTGCTGGTTTGATCGGCCGCTTTCGGCATCCGTCTTAACTGGGAGTCGCTGACCGCAACTTTTCTGATCTGGGGCAACCATGACGGCACAAAAAGGGTTGCATTTGTCGAGAGGAACCGAAATAGAATAGCATCGTGCTACCCTTAACAAAAATGCTTTGCCGGACGAATCTCTCGACAAATGTCCGGGAACAAGGAAGCCTTATGCCCAAGAAGCCGCGCTATCATTTCACTTGGCTCGCAATCCTGTTCCTGACACTGGCTCCCCTGGCCCGGACAAGCCACGCACAAGCGAGCAATGACGAGGCGCAGCCCAAAACCAAGGCAGAGATCCAGCAATGGTATAAGGATGAGATCGGGGACATACGCGCCTTGAACAAGACATGGCTCAAGAATGGCCACACCGCCGAACAACGCGCCGAACAGGCGGAGCAAATCCGCCATGATGCTCGTATCAAGGTGCGCACGTTCATGTCCGACCCGGCCGAGGTGAAGGCACTTCAGCAGCGTGATCAGGAAGAATTCGGCAACCCCGACGGGCCGACCCTCGCCTATCGGGTAAAGCAAAACCAAAGCCGGGGCCTGGTCGGGGATGCGGTGTATGAGGATATCGTTGCGTCCGATGTCGAAAGCAATGCGAAATAGTAGCGAACCGCCTACTGGTTCCTGGCCGCGATCTGGTCGGCCAACCAGGCAGCGTCCTCGCCGACACCCGACAGAAACGATGACTTGGTCTTATACAGATACTGTAGCCCGAGGAAGTAAACGCCCGGCACGCCGGTGACGCCGCGCCGATGGACCGGCGTCCGCACGTTTAGATCCTCAGTGTGTGCGAAAACGTCCAGATCGATCCAATCGAAATCGTAGCGGTATCCCGTCGCCCAGATTACGGTTCCGATCCCCGCCGTGCGAAGATCGAGCGCCGAAATCGGATCGCCGGGTACCGGCGGACCACAGCAATGATCAACCTCGATCGGCAGCGTCAGGTCAGCCGCGAACGCGTCCGCGGATTTGATGAACGTTGCATAGCTTTTGTCACCGGCGGCAAGGTTCGCCTCCAGGTCCGGGGCGAACGAAGCGACCCCGTCGTGCGCATCCTGAAACCGGCCAACCAACACCATCCCGGATGCTGCGAATTTTCGTAAATCGATCGTCTGGCCCCCGTCCGCGCCGCTGATCAGCAACGGCGGTAGCCTGGGGGACTGATCATCCACGACCTTGTCGTCCAATCCCAACACGTTGATCCACCAGATGAAATCGCGGCCGCGATACCGGCGCGGTACCCGCCGGTGCGGCCCGACCGAGAGATAGACCGTTCGGCCGCTCTGCATCAGTTCTTCCGCGATCTGACAGCCCGACGCGCCCGCCCCGACCACCATCACACCACCGGCTGGTAACTGACCGGGGTTCCGGTAAGCGCTTGCCGAAAGCTGCAGCACCCCCGAAAGACCGGCTGCCGCCGCCGGAATTGCCGGCTGTTGATACGGGCCGGTCGCGATCACCACATTCTCGGCCTCTATCGTCGTATCGCTGGTTTCCAGGATGAAACCGCCCGGCCCGGATCGCAGGCGTCGGACATCGACACCCGCGCGGACCGGCGCCCGGATGAATGCAGCGTATGCCTCGATGAAACGAATCACCTCGTCGCGGTGGGCGTACGCGTCGGGTTCGTTGCCAGCATACTCGAATTCGGGCAATCGCATCGCCCAGTTAGGGAACTGAAATCGCAACGAGTCCCAGCGTTCGGTGCGCCACCGTTCGGCAACGCGGTGCCGCTCCAGCACGACATGAGACACGCCATGGCGCGACAGGTGGTGGCTCATGCTCAGCCCCGCCTGGCCTCCCCCAATAATGACGGTGTCGATGCGGGTCATGCCCAACGGGACCGATCGGCGGTATCCGTCGCCGTCAGCAACGTCGTCGTATAGACCACGGTCCAGGAGCAAAGGTCGTAGCGACGGTTTAAAGTATCGCGCACCGCGACTTCGGCCGCCCCCTGTGGGATCTTGGATCGTTCCCACATCGCAAGATCAGGGCGGCGGGTCAGCAGCAGGCTGCGAACCCCGTCGCCGGTCCGGGCGCAGCGCCACAGACCGATAACCTGAGAATCGTAAGCGGACTCGAACCCGGGCCAAGCCTCGGCGCACAGCGTCAAGAATTCGTCCCAGTTTTCCTGCGGCGTGACAAACCAACGGAAGGCATAATTGCCCTGGCGTGTCGGCGGCCGGGTGGCGTCCGGACGCAGCGTCGGCGTCATCCCTTCGCTGGTCACAGCCACCACACCCGCCACCCCTTGCAGCAACGCCACCTCCGCGCCAGCCGTGTCAATCGCGTCCGGCCAAACCGTGATTGCGGTGACTTCGTCACGAGGGCGGCCGATCTGGCTGCGCCAAAGTCCGTAAAGCGAGCCCCCGGCGGCGGCCAGCGTCTTCCGCTGAGCCACGATCGTTTCGGCGACAGAATCCCATTGCCGCGGCGACGCCGAAATGCGGTGATGCACATACATGACGGTCACGACAATTACTCAGCGGCGGCCGAGACCGGATCCCTGGCAACGGCTTCGCGAACCAGCGGAAGCAGGTGCCGGCCGTAGTCGGTAGCATCATCCAACGGATCGAAACCGCGGATCAGAAACGTGCTCACGCCCAACGCATAATATTCCAGCAACGATTCGGCGACCTGTTCCGGTGTGCCCACCAGCGATGTGGTGTTAGACCCGGCACCCACCGCGGCGGCGACCTCTGTCCACAACCGCTTGTCCCGAACCTTTCCACCCGCTGCGGCGTCCATCAGGCGCTTGGAGCCAACACTCTCCGGCTTGGGGTTGGCCCGCCCGACATCGGCACCGCGCAGATCGCGGATACGTTCGATGATACGGTCGGCCCGTTGCCAGGCCGCTTCTTCCGTCGCGGCCAAAACCGGACGCATCGACAGGCTGAAACGAATACTGTCCGGGTCGCGGCCGGCCCGCACGCACGCCGCGCGGACGCGGGCGATGGTTTCGCGCGCCTGCTCCAGGGTTTCGCCCCAGAACGCATAAATGTCGGCATGTTTGGCGGCAAATTCGATCGCGATGTCGGACGAGCCACCGAAATAGATCGGAATATGCGGCTTCTGCACCGGCTTGACCCGGGGAAACTGATTCTCCACCTGATAATACGCACCTTTGTGGCTGAACGGCGCCTCGGCCGTCCAGGTCTGCCGCAGCAGCCCGACATATTCGTCGGTGCGGCGATAGCGTTCTTCATGGTTCAGAAAATCGCCGTCCCGGCGTTGTTCGGTGCTGTCGCCGCCAGAGATAATATGGATGCCGCCGCGCCCGCCGGAAAAAATGTCAAACGTGGCGAACAACCGGGCCGCATAGGTTGGCGAGATGAACCCCGGCCGGTGCGCGATCATAAAACCGAGCGTCTTGGTGTGCTGGGCGGCATGGGTGGCGACCAGCACGGCATCGGCGTCGGATGAATTATGCGCGATCAGGACGCGTTCGAATCCGGCGGCTTCATGCGCCTGAGCGAATTTCGCGATGTAATCGGGATCGATCACCGGCCCGCTTGCCGGGTGGATCTCGGATTTCGCTTCCGATGCGATCATGCCAATAAATTCGACGGCCATGGGGGTCTCCTGATGCGCTTGCGCGACAGCTTACGGCGGTCGGCGCTGACGGTCCAATCCGGCGTCCCCGGGGACCGCGCCGCTCCGAAGTGGTCGTTAGTGCGTGGGGATGTGAATGGTTTGGCCGGTCCTGGCCGCCTCGGCGATGGCATCGGTTACCCGCAGGTTCTGCAATCCGTCGCGTCCGGTGACCAGCGGGCTGGCCTCGCCCCGGATTACCGCCGCGAAATGCTCGATTTGCAGGGCGAGCGGATCGGCTCGTTCGATCTGAGCCGTTTCTGAAATAAACGGCTTGAACCAGGAGCGATCGTCCGGATTTCCGTAGCGCTGCAGCCGCATCGTCGGAACCGCCAGCGACCCGTCCGACCCCATGATCACATAGGCGTCTTCCTCCGGGTAGGTCGTATACGCCTTGTTTTCCTGCGACGTCTGTTCCCAGCTTTTGGGCGAAGCCGCCGTGTCGGACAGCAGGAAAGTCCCCAACGCTCCGTTTTCGAAGCGCAGGTTGATCGCCACCGTGTCTTCCACCGCAAAATTGCGGGTGGCGTTTGACGCGAATGCCTGCACTGCCACGATCTCGCCCACCATGGCGCGCAGATTGCCGACTTCGTGAATCATGTTGATCAAGATCGGTCCACCGCCGGGTTCTTTGCGCCATAGGAAGGGGCCGTCGTAGTAGCCCTCGGAATCCGGCTTATAGAATACCGCGCTGCCGATCACGCCCACGATCCGGCCAAGAATCCCCGATCGCACGATTTCCACGGCCTTGTGCAGGATCGGGCTGTACCGGCGGTGATGTCCCACCAGCAGTGTGGCGTTGGCGCGTTCCGCCGCCTCGACGAGACGCTGGCCTTCCGCGAGCGTATGGCCGATTGGCTTTTCAACCAGGACCGGAATACCGGCGGCGATGCACGCGAGGCCTTGTTCAACGTGCATCTGGTTGGGGGTCGCCAGCACCACACCATCAGGCTGTTCACCAGCAAAGCACGCCGGCAATGACTGATAGAGCGGCACGCCTTCTGTCCGAGCCACGTCGGCTGCTTTCGGCGATGGATCGATAATCGCCGACAGCGTCGCGGTCTGGCTGTTGCGGATTTCCTCGATGTGGCGAAGCCCGATCAGACCGGCGCCAGCAACAGCAATGCGGACTTGTTTCATGTCACACTTCCGTTCGGGCGCCGCTGATCATGCCGTCTTGTCGTCAATCAGTTTGGCGACGCGGCGCAACGCCAGCAGATATCCCTGCGTGCCGAATCCGGCGATCACCCCATCCGCCCGCTTTGAAACGAACGAGTGGTGACGGAATTCCTCGCGCTTATGCACGTTCGAAATATGCACCTCGATCACCGGCGCATCGAACGTGTTCAGGGCATCCAGGATCGCCACGGAGGTGTGGGTGAACGCCGCCGGATTGATCACGATTCCACCGGCGGTTTCGCGTGCCTCATGCACCCAGTCGATGATCTCATATTCGCGGTTGCTCTGGAGAAACCGGATGTCCAGCTTTAATTCCACCGCCAGGGCGCGCACGTCGCGTTCCACGTCGGCCATGGTCTCATGGCCATAAATGTGCGGCTGGCGCTTGCCCAGCAGATTCAGGTTCGGACCGTTCAAAACATAAACAAGGCGGCTCATCGTTTTATCCTTTCAGGGCTGGGCCAGGATTTGGCCCGTTTCTATAGCAACGGAATGGTCAGTCTGGCGATGACCGGCGCGGTGTCCGGCCGCACGCCTCGCCACCATTGAAAGGCTTCGGCGGCTTGCTCGACCAACATGCCGACACCGTCGGCCACACGTTCGATACCTGTGCTTCTGGCCAGTCGCAGAAATGGTGTCAGGCCCTTGCCATACACCAACTCATAAGCAATCCCGCCGGCGGAAAAGACGGTGGCGGGAACCGGCGGCAATTCGCCGCGCAGGCTTGCCGATGTCGCATTGATGACGATGTCGAACGCCGGCAACGTGGCCAGCGCTTCATACCCCACAGCCGAAAATTCACCATACGGGGAAAATTGCTGAACCAAAGCCAGGGCTTTTTGCATATCGCGATTGGCGATAATCAGTTCGCCCGGTTTCTGTTCCAAAAACGGCAGCATCGCCCCGCGGACAGCGCCGCCGGCACCCAGCACCAATACACGCCGCCCCGCCAGCCTGAAGCCCAGGTTCCGCTGAATGTCGTTGGTCAGCCCGACGCCATCGAAATTGTCGGCGATAACGCGTCCGCCCTCAAACTTCATCGCATTGACGGCCCCGGCGAGTTTCGCCCTCTCGCGGAGTTCGGTTGCATAGGCGAAAGCATCCAGCTTGAACGGCGCGGTAATATTCAACCCGAACCCGCCACTCTGCCGGAACGCGTCAACCTTCGCGGCAAACCCGTCGATGGGGGCTTCCAAGGCGATATAGTCGATGTCCTGACCAGTCTGGACGGCATAGGCCAGATGGATCAGGGGCGATTTGCTATGGCCGATCGGGTTGCCGATGACCGCATACACATCCGTCATAACAACGCCCCGACCGCCGGCTCGGCATACAGCACACCGTCGCGAACCATCGCATCGACCTCGTCAGGTGCGTAACCAAGCGCCTCGGCGATGGCACGATTATGCTGCCCCATCAGCGGCGCCGGACTGCGCGGTGAGGTATCGCAATCGGAGAAGTGGAACGGCAGGTTGGGCAGTTGCACGCGCCCGAGCACCGGATGGTCCTGCTCGATGATCATGCCGCGGGCTTTGGTTTGCGGATCGGCAACGACCTCATCGATCGATTGCACCGCCGCGCACGGCACTTCCACCCCATCCAGCGCCGCGATACACGCTGCTCGGGATGGTTGCGCCAGTGCCCATGCCGTGACGTAGGCGAGCGCTTCCAAACGATTTGCATTGCGATTGATCGAGTGCAGGAAGCGGTCGTCCGAGGCCAGTTCCTCGCCGCCGATCAGCCGAGCCAACCGCTTCCAGGCATCATCGACCTGCGCCGCGATGACCAGATAGCCGTCACGCGCGGTGAACACGCCGTAGATCGTTGATTCCGGCTGATCGTGCCCGGTTTGCACCGGAATGTCGGTGCCACCGCTTAAAGTGTAGCGTTGCACCGCGTAATCGTGCAGCGAGATCATGCAGTCATACAGCGCCATATCGATGTGCTGACCCTTGCCCGACGTCGCCCGCCCGACCAGCGCGGCGCAGACGGACGCCACGCCATAAACGCCCGTGTACATGTCGGCGATCGGCATCCGGAACAAGGGCGGTGCCTCCCCGGGCATACCGAGCTGCGCCATCGCGCCGCTTTTGGCTTCGGCGATCAAACCGAAACCGGGGCGAGATGAATCTGGGCCGGTATGACCGTATGCGGATACCGAACAATATACCAGTTTCGGATTGATCTTCGACAGTGCCTCGTAGCCAAGACCGAGCCGGTCCAGGGCACCGGGGCGATAGTTCTCGATGAAGACGTCGGCGGTTGCGACCAGTTTGTGCAGCAGTTCAAGTCCGCGTTTGTCTTTCAAATCGATGCACAGGCCTTGCTTTCCCATGTTCTGCTGAAGAAAATAGCCGCTCTGGCCATCCTTCACCATCGCATGCATGCGGCCGGCATCACCGGCTTTCGGCCGCTCGACCTTGATAACCTCGGCACCGAGCGCCGCAAGGTTGCGGGACATGAAGGGGCCGGCGAGGAAATGGCTGTAATCGATGACTCGAATGCCTGTGAGCGGCAGCGGTTGGGTTGCCATGGTCAGTTCTTCTCCGCAACAGGCCGGCACGGGATCATCAGGCGGTGTTCGCCCAGTTGGACGACTTCGCCGTGCTGGTTGATCAGTTCGGACGGCAGGACCACGATCCCCCAGCCCTGGCGCTTCGTCAGCCGCATGCTGGCGACACGGAATTTCACATGCACGGTGTCGTTCAGCTTGATCGGCAGCTTGAAATCCCAGGTCCAGCCAAGCGACATGCCCGGCACGAAGCGGAAATCCGAACGGGTTTTAAGGCCGTCGGCCAACGACAGCCCGAACAATCCGTGCGCCACGCGTGTGCCGAACGGAGTGGTTTTCGCATATTCCTCATCGACGTGGACAGGGGTGAAATCGCCTGTCAGCTCGGCGTAGGCATTGACCATCGCCTCCGTTACAGTAACAGACGGACTGATGCATTCATCGCCAACCTTGGCATCGTCCCAGTACAGATCTTCGGCCATGTTTGCTGTTTCCTTATGCGCGCGGATCGACGGCCAGCGCCGCTTCGACCGATCCCGGCGTTGCCTGCAAAATTTCAATATTCAAACCATCCGGCAGCGCCAGCCAGTTGCGCCCCTGCGCCAGGGCGTGCACGCCCCAATCGGCGGCCGCAACCAGCACAGCGTCCTGGTCGTCAGCCATGATACCAAGGTGAGCCAAGCGGCCCTCCGGTCCCGTGAAATCAGGGTCGGACATAAGCTGCACGCCGCCGATCGTCCAAACCTGACGCGGTCCCTCGACCTCATCGCGAATGGTCATACCCAGCACGTCACGGAAAAAACGGATGTGCCAGTCGATGTCTTTGACGCGGATGGCGACATGTTCAACGTAGGCTTTCATGGCGGATCACGCCTTTCCCGGATAATCAGTCATTGCGTATTCGATGCCCTTGACGCACGCCACCAGCGTGCTGTTGACCGGCGTCGGCACACCGCATTGGGCGCCCCAGCGCACCACCGATCCGTGGATGAAATCCACCTCGGTGACCGAACCGTTGCCCAGGCTTTGCAGCATGGAGGTCTTGAACTCCGGTGGCAGCCCCGCCCCGGCTTTCACCCACGCCTCACGCGGATCGGTGATCGACAACACGACACCGCTGGCCCGCGCCACCGCCATGGCCTCGGAGATCGCGGCAAGCGCGCAGGCCTCCATCGCCGGCAGGCTATACAAACCGCCATAGGTCAGCCTGGTGATCGCCGTCAGCGCGCCACCGGCCACGTTGATCAGCAGCTTGTCCCACATCACGCCCATGATGTTCGGACTGATCTCGGCCGGCAGATCGGAACGGATGAAGGCATCGGCCACCGCACGGACCCGGTCAGTGATGCGCCCGTCCAGCTCGCCGATAATCGTTTCCTTGCCACGCGTGCCGATGCGGACATGGCCCGGCCCGAGGAACACGCCGCCAACATAGGTCTTGGCCGCCAGCACCCGATCACGTCCGACGATGTCTGCAATGATCTCTTCGTGGCCGAGACCGTTCTGGATCGACATCACCATCGTATCCGGACCGATCAGCGCGGACGCCGATTCAACCGCCTGACGCGTATGGAACGACTTCACCAGGATGATGACCAGATCGGCCGGTCCGATTCCGACAGCGCTCGTCCGGGCCCGCACCCGAACCGTGCGTTCGGTGTCGCCGTCGAGCATCCGCAGGCCGCCGGCATTCATCGCATCGACATGCGCCTGATACGGATCGATCAACCAGACGTCGTTGCCGCCCTCGGTCAACACCCCGCCAATGGTCGAACCTAAAGCCCCCGCGCCGATGAAACAGATCTTCATCCCGGCCTCCCCTAATGCCGGCGTGGTTTAGGCGCCGGTGTGCGGGACTGACTATGCGATAGTCACAATGTCCGGTATTGCCGCACGCAATGACGAAACCGTCCGAGACCCGAAACCCGGCCTTGCTCGACGTCCGGCTGCTGCGGCTGTTCGACGTGCTCTACCGCACGCGCAGCGTCACCCGGGCAGCCGAGGAACTCGGGCAGGCGCAGCCCACGGTCAGCATTTGGCTCAATCGCCTGCGCTGGACGCTGCGCGATCCGCTGTTCGTCCGCACGCCGGCCGGTATGGAACCAACCCCGCGCGCCGACGCCCTGATCGACACCGCCCGATCCGCCATCGAAACACTGCTGCGCCTGACCGAACGCGAGCAGGCCTTCGACCCCGCGACCGCCCGGCGCCGCTTTCGCATTTGCATGACCGATGCCAGCCACGTCACGTTGCTGCCGCGCCTGCTGGCCCGGGTACGCGAGGATGCGCCGCATATCCAGATCGAGGCCCTGCGCATCGACGCCGAAACCGGCCCCTATCTGCGTTCGGGCGAGGCAGACCTGGCACTCGGTCTCATTCCGGAACTCGAGTCCGGCTTCTACCAACAGACGCTGTTTGCCCAGGATTGGATGTGTCTCGCCAACCCGGAGCATCCGCGTATCGGCGAAACGCTGACTCTGTCTGACTACGCGAACGAGGCCCATATCGGGATTGTTTCCGGGACCGGTCATCGGCTTCTGGAACACGCCGTCGATCAGGCCCGCATCGAGCGCCGGGTCGTGCTGGAACTACCCAGTTTCCTCGGCCTCGCCGCCATCCTGCTGACCACCGATCTGATCGCGACCCTGCCACGGCAGACCGGCGAGACGTTGGCCGCGGCCAGCGGGCTGAAGACCCTGTCCTGCCCGGTCCCGGTTCCGTCATTCACGGTCAAGCAGCACTGGCACACACGGTTCCACAATGACGGTGGCAATATCTGGCTGCGGGGTTTGTGCGCGACACTGTTCCAGCAACCCGGAGGAAGCGAGTGTGCTTAACCCTGCGTCCTCGCTGGCTTTATTGCTGAACGCGCCCATGTGTGCCGGACAGGTCACCTGGATCGGTGTGCGCCCCGAACGCCGGCAACCGATGCGGGCGGTGACAGAAGCCGGCCTCGATCCCGCATTGGGACTTGAAGGCGACCATTACCGGGGCCGCGCCAGGCCGCTGCGGCAGGTCACGCTGATCCAGGCGGAACACCTGGACGCCATCGGCGCCTATATTGGTACGGATCGAATCGAACCCGGCCGATTGCGCCGCAATATTGTCGTCTCAGGCATCAACTTGCTGGCGCTGCGTGATCGGCATTTCCGCCTTGGGTCCGCGGTGCTGTTTGCCACCGGCTTGTGCCACCCCTGCTCCCGCATGGAGGAGATACTGGGTACCGGCGGCTACAACGCGGTGCGGGGCCACGGCGGGATCACAGCCCGAGTGATCGAACATGGCCGGGTGCGGCTTGGTGACGCCGTCCAGCGAGTCGATGCCGTCACGGAGTGCTGACGCGGCGTCTGACTGCCGGTTCAGCCCGATCACAATCACCCGCGCCTTACAGCAGCCGCTTCAGCCGCAACAGTCCGAATGCCGCAATCGTCATGGCTTCCCGTACCGTCCCATCGCAAATCATCGCCTCAAAATCCGCCAGCGCGACACTCTTGCAGATCATATCGCGTTCGGTGGCCTCGCGTGCGTGGTCGCCCTGGATCAGGCCGGTTGCGAGAAAGATATGGCCCCGCTGATTGCAATAGCCGGGTCCTTGGAAGATCAAACCGGCGCGGATCATTTGGGAGGCAACCAGACCGGTTTCCTCCTGTAGTTCGGCTGCCGCCAACACCGCCGGATCGGTGTCCGGCGCCTGTTCCCACATGCCCATCGGGAATTCCCAGACTCGTTCGCCAACCGGGTATCGATATTGCTCCACCAATGTGAGGCGGTTGTCCTGCCAGGGGACCACCACGACAAAATCCGGACGTTCCACCACGCCATACAGACCGTCGGTTCCATCCGCATGCCGGAAACGGTCTTCACGAACCCGGGTCCACGGATTCTCATAGGCGATACGACTGGAGAGAGTGAGGTAGGGACTGTTCATCGCGTTGCGTCACCTGTCGCTGCAATTCGGTGACAGCCTAACACGAAGTCTGCTCCGGAATGGCATGGGATCGAGGACAGTGCCGTCGCGCTAGACAGCCAACCATTTGGGATCACCTGCGACACGCGTCCGGATATTTCGAACCGGATGATCGAGCCAACCCCGGGAGATCAGTTTTACGGCCGCGATGGAACCGACAAGACTGGTGGCGGTGAACAAAAGCAAGTCGCCATTCCAGTCACCAGAGAGACCATGCTGTAGATAAAACCAGATCGGGAACACGCCCGCGATGCCCCCGGCCGCCCGCACGAACCACCGCGAAAGCCAACGCGGCGTCATGATCGCTCCGGCGCAAACAGCCAGGAAAGCTGCCAGGGCGAAGGCGCCGCCATACAATGCATCGGTCATCGGTTGGCCGTACCGATAGGTCGTCACCACCACCAACAGTGTGAGGAGATAACTTCCAACGGCCATCAGCGATGCGAGGGAAACGTAGATGATCGTTTTAATACAGAATAAACAGGCCAGGGTGACACGGTGCTCGAGCACGAACGGACAGAGTTGCCCGAAAAAGACGAGAAGGTGCATCGACGCTCTCCCGCCCGCTCGGCCGAAGTGCCGCGGCGGGTGAGAGCCCATTGAACTCCAAAATAATTAACAAACCGTTCACAGGACCGTTAAGTCGGTGCCGCTCCGCAATTTGTGCGAAGTCCCTCGAAACGAGCACCGTTTCAGACCGCTGCGATCAGCGCGGTAGCCCGGGCACAATCGCCGCGCCCGCGGATTGCTCCTGCAACGGACGCGAAGGTGCCGGCGGCTTTTCGGACGGGGTCGCGGGATCACCAACACCGGCCGCTTGCTCTTGTAACGGGCGGTGCGAGGCCGCAACTGCATCGGAACGAACACTTGTTAAGACCGGAGGCGGCAAGGCCTCCTGAACGAGTGATCGCGAAATTCCTCTCGCGTCAGCCTGGGCCGCGCGCACATTCTGAGGAACCAGACTGTCCTGTAGCGGAGGGCGCGACACGGTCGATCCGGTGTGTGGAACTGACGTATCACCGCGTGCCGCCAACAGTGGCGGCGGCGGAACCGGCGACGGCATCCTGGCAACCGCCGGCGCGATTGGTTTGACATCGGCCAAGGATTGACCGGAAGACACGGGCGGATCGGAAGCTACCGGTTGGCTGAAAGTGACTGGCCTCTCGACACCTGCGACCGCCGCGCCAGCCGCCGAGGCCGCACCGCGCCCGGGACCTTGCTCCTGAAGCGGACGCCGTATGACCGCCCGCTGGACAGAAGGCTCCGTCTGCTCCCGCTGTGGCGCCGGAGGCTGAGCGGGAAGGACAGCCTGATGCGCTGCCGGCAGTGCGGGGGCCGCCGCCGCTTGGGGGCGAGAAACGGCAGGCGCCGGAAACACAACCGCCTGGACAGGAGGCGCTTTCGCGATTGGAGCCGATTGGATTCCAACGATAACCGGTTCCGTCAGAATGCCACGCGATACGATCCGCGTACCGCCATCAGGTTGAAAGCCGCTGCTTTGCATCGACACCGCCTGGGTGAGACTGGCCAGGTCCGACGCCCCGATGCGCGATCCAAGGATTTGCCCGGCTTCAACCGGATGACCGGATGCCGCATCAAGAATACCTACGTTGGTCTTAATCCGCTCCGACAGGTTCGGTGAGTCGTGAAACGGCAACATCGTCAGTCGGGCCTCATCTCGACGCCCTGACAACAACAGCGATAACGCGAGATCGTTGTTGATCGTCACGTCGTCAGGTGCGTCCAGCAGCGCCTTCCGGTACAGATCCTGCGCCAGATCGTGCTTGTGCAGGATATCGAACGCAACCGCCTTGTTGACCATGGCTTTTGTATCATGCGGATTGATCGCCAGGACTTCGGTCAAGGTCAGTACGGCCCGAGCCGGTTCCCCCGACATAACCTGAATCGCACCCAGCGTCCGTTGCAGATCGGCGTCATGCGGCGTGGCTTTCAATCGGCGTGCCAATATCGCCGAGGCGTCCTCCATGCTGCCATTGCGCGCCAAACCTTCCGCGCTACGAAGTTGAACCTGCGTGTCGTCCGGCGAATTGTTCGCAGCGGCCGTATACATCGAAATCGCCGTTTGCCGGTCGCCGGAGGCCTCGGCGGCGTCGGCCACGCGCAGGCGCGATTCGGCTGTGAGCGCGTGCTGCTGTCCATCCTGGTGCGGCGAGCATCCGGCCAGCAGCACGCACCAGACCGCCGAGATCGTCAGGCAAGTCCGCTCCGCCCTATTCATGACACTCGCTCCAGCCAGCAACGGCATAATCCAGCCACCTCGCGGCCGAAGGAAAAAAACGGCCTCTGACCAAATATATAGACCCTGTCCCCAAAAATGTCTCCATAAAGTACTTACTTCATAATATTTGCCATGCTGTCACCCAAATGCAGGGCCGCAGGGCCGATCAGCACGATGAACAAGGTCGGCATAATGAACAGGATCAGTGGCAGGGTCAGCATCACCGGCAGTTGCGCCGCCTTGCCCTCCAGCGCGATCATTCGTTCGCGGCGCAAATCGGTTGCGATCGAGCGTAATGCCTGACTGAGCGGTGTGCCGTATTTCATCGACTGCGACAGCATCGTGGAAACGCGGCGGGCGCCTTGCACGCCGGTTCCCTCGGCAAAATTCCGGAACGCCTCACGCCGGTCGGGCAGCACGCGCATGTCGTCCAGCAGGCGGCCGAGTGCCAGCGCCATTGGGGGGTTGGAATGATGCATCTCACGGCTTACGTGTTCCAGGGCACTCTCCAAGCCCATGCCGGCCTCGCTGCAAACCACGAGCAGGTCCAAAGCATCCGGGACACCGCGGCGAAGCGCGGCCAGAATCGGCCGGCGGAAAAATCCGATGACCCAATCAGGTCCCAGCAATCCGAACGGCAGCGCAAACAGACTCGTCGTAAACGTCTGACGACCCGTCAGGCCCGCGGCCTCGCCATAGAGAAACGCCAGCAATGGGATCGCCACCACAGCCACGACTTTGATCCCCAGCAGCACGGGCAACATCGCCCGCGGCTGAAAGCCGGCGCTGGCAATCATAGTTTCCAGCGCGGCGACGTCTTCTTTGGAGTAAAAACTGGTGCGCTCGCGAATGGTCGCACCCACCCAATGCAGTATCCGGCGCAGGGTGCCGAGCGTTGATGTATCAAATTCGGCCTGCCCGGCGTTTCGTGACAGGGCGATCGCGGCAACCCGCTGTTCAACGGTGCGCGCCGAGAAGCTTCTCAACAGCAGTATGGCGGCGAACGCGGCCAGCAGCAGCGCACAGATCGCCAAAATAGCGAACAATAAGGACTGGTTCGAATTCACTCTTTGGTCGCTCCGCTAATCAACTGCCGCATCGTCAATACTCCCAGAAGCAGAGTGACAATACCAATCGAGAGCAGCCTGGTGCCGCGGGGATCGTTGAACAAAATCGACATCTGGTCCGGATTCGTTACGTATTGGATACCCCCGGCCACGAAAGGCAGAATGGTCATGATGATGCCGGACGCCTTCGCCTCACCCGCCAAGGCCTTGGCTCGTGCGGTGATCACTAGCCGTTCACGGACAATCTCCGCGAGATTTTGGATGGTTTCGGCTAGTCTGCCGCCACTGCGCGATTGCACCCCAATGGTGACAGCGAAAATCGCGTACTCCGTCACGCCGGTCCGGTGATGCAGCGACAGCAAAGCAGCATCCGGTGTGGCGCCCAGCGCGATTTCATTCACCACCCGGATGAATTCCTCGTGGGTTGGAGACGCCATTTCCTCCGCCACGGCTTTGAATGCCTCCGAAACCGGTAAGCCCGCTCGGGTGGCGCTGACCACCAACTGCACGGTATCGGGCAGTTGGGTCACCAACAGCGTTTGGTAGCGGCTGATTTCCCAGCCAAAAATGCCTCGTGTCATCAACACACTGGCCACCACTCCAATCAAGAGGCTGGTGGATTGTGACACCAGGTGTCCGGCCAGCAAATAAAACAGAAACCCGCAGAACCCTCCCAGGAAAAACACCATGGTTGGTGCGAGAACATTCGCCAACGGCACATCTTTCGGTATGTTTAATAGACGTGCAACGGTACTGAAGCGCGATTCCGAGTCGGGACGAATACGGGGCCCCGCCACCACCTCCTGATGGACCTTCAGCCCCCCGGCAGACGGCACCACATTCAGAAGCCTCTTCTGGAGTTCCTTCCGGGTGCGGGCGATTCGGGCTACCCAGAAAAAACCGCCAATAATCGGAACCAGCGTGAACAGCAGCCACAGCGGGTTCACATGCATCGTCAGACCTCGCCGTTGGCAGTCGTCCAGGACCGTGCAAGGCCATAATAATCCAGCCGCCCCTGAAAGCTCGGGCGCACACTCGATGCCTTGTAATGGCCGATGATCCGCTTGTTGGCGTCTTCGCGTTCGAACTCGAACAGGACGATATCGTTGGTCGTAATGATATCGCCTTCCATCTGGCAGATATCGGCCACCTGAGTGATCCGCCGCTGGCCGTCCTGCATACGTTCGATATGGACGATAATGTCGATGGCGCCGACGATTTGCTCGCGGATCGCGCGGGTCGGCAACTGAAACGACCCCATCATCACCATGTTCTCGACCCGGGTCAGTCCCTCGCGAGCGTTATTGGCATGGATGGTGGCCAACGATCCATCATGGCCGGTGTTCATCGCCTGCAACATGTCGAACGCTTCGGGGCCGCGCACCTCGCCCAGGATAATCCGGTCGGGCCGCATTCGCAGCGCATTGTGCACCAGATCACGCTGATCGATCCTGCCGGTGCCTTCCAGGTTGGCGGGCCGGGTTTCCAGCCGGATGACATGCGCCTGCTGAAGCTGGAGTTCGGCGGCATCCTCGATCGTGACGATACGTTCGCCGTCGTCGATCATGTTGCTCATGGCGTTCAGCAGCATGGTCTTGCCTGACCCGGTGCCGCCGGCGATCAGAATATTCAGCCGGCAGCGGGCCGCGATACCCAGCATACGGGCGACGCCGCGGGTCATCGTGCCGTTCTCGACCATTTCGTTCAAACCCAGCCGGCGGCGGGAGAATTTACGAATCGAGATGCACGGGCTGTCCACCGCCAGCGGCGGAAACACGACGTTGACGCGGCTGCCGTCCAGCAATCGCGCATCGACCAACGGGCTGGATTCGTCGATGCGCCGCCCAACGCGGGCGACGATCTTTTGCGCCAACGCGGCGATATGGGCATTGTCGCGGAACGTCACGTCGGTCAGTTCCAGCTTGCCGCGCCGTTCAACATAAACCGCTTTCGGCCCGTTCACCATGATATCGGTGACTTCGTCGTCGCGCAGCAACGGCTCGATGGGTCCGTTACCCAGCATGTCCTGGGCGAGTTCCTCGGCGAGGGCGGTCTGTTCGCGGCCGGAAAGCTGATGACGATCTTCATTGGCGATCTGGTGGATCACCTGTTCCAGATACCGTTGCAGCGCGGCCACCGGCATATCGGCCACGGTCGTCGGATCAACCTGCTGCAATGCCTTGATGCGAAGCGCGGCCGTCATCTGATCAATCTTGATCGCGGCCGCCGGCCGTGCCGGGACAACCTCGGCCACGACCACGGGAGCGGCGACCGGCTGCCCTTCGGCCACGTCGCGCCGGCCGAACCGCTTCACCGGCGCCGCGCCGTCTTGTGTGTGTGTCGTCACACCCAGGGGTTATCCAGGGCGCTGGACGTCTCGGCCTTGGTTCGGCTGAACCACGATGTGGTGACCTTTGGCGGCTCGATGCCGCTGATTTCACGGACCAGCGGCGCCAGATACTTCTTCAGCGCAGGCACCCGCCGAACCGCCGGAATACCCATGTTGATCGCCTCCAGCATGCCCTTACCGAGTTCAGGGATCAGAATATCCGGCGCACCGCCCAGCGCGCGATCAATCAGGGCGCGTTCGATGCCGCCTTTCATGTCGAAGCGGTTCAGCACACTCAGGACGCGATCGGCACCGGTGACGTTCGCGACGAGTTGGCGGACGTTCTGCGTATCGCGCAGGCTGGCGACGTCCGGAGTCAGGACGGTGACGATCTGGCGCGACAGCTTCAAGATCCGCCGCATCGCCAGAGGCAGCGGCATGGGAATATCGGCGATGATGTAATTGAATTTCTTTTGCAGCAGATCCAGCACCCGCAGCATCCCCGCCTCGGTCACCGTGATCGGGTTGTCGAAGCTTTCGTCCGATGCGATCAGCCGCAACCGCGGCTCCAGCTCGATCGAGGTCCGTTCCAGAAACAGCGCATCCACCCGCGTGGCGTCTTCCAACGCGATCCGCAGGCCCGGCCCGGGATTGGCCGACACCATCAACGCGATCTCACCGTCATTGACGTGCAGGTCCAGCAGCGCGACGTGCCCCTTGACCGTGTCCATGATCTCGTAAGCCAGATTGAGCGCGATGCTGCTGGTGCCTACCCCGCCACGGGCGCCGCAGATCGACACCAGATGGCCGCCGCGCTGTTCGGCCTGTTGTTCACGGCTGCGGCCCGACAAATGCGGCAGCAGCAGGCGCATGACCGCGTCACGGGTGACCGGCTTGGCGAGATATTCCGTGACGCCGAGATCATGCACGAGCAAACGGTAAAAGCTGATATCGGTGTTCTCACCGATCACGAACACCTTGACGTCCGGCGGACAAATACGCGCCAGATCGTCCAGAGCGGCCTGCGGATTATCCACCCCGCCGATGTCGATGATCAGGACCTGCGGCGGTTTTTCTTTATGGAAGGTCTTGATGCCGGTGCCGATGTTGCCGTGCTGGAGATCGAAATCGTCACCCAGCGTGGCCAGGCCCGCTCGCAGCGCCATCGCCGTGACATCGTCATCGACGATCGCCAGCACACCGCGCCCAATATCAAAGGTCGCTGTCGGCGACAGCGGCACCACATTATCCAAGAGATTGATGCCGCCCGGAGCGGCATTGCTGCTGTTATGGGCCATGTTATTGCTGCCCTCCGGTACCGGTGGCGCCGCCGCCCGCATCGCCACCGCCGCTTCCTCCGACGCCACTGGTGCTGATGCTCGTTGATTTCTTGCGCTGTCCGGTCATTAACAGATCGACCGGATGCACGGCCTCGGCCGCCAGGCTGCCGGGTTCATTGGCCCCGACGATCAAATCATGCGGGTTGACAAGCATTGTGCGCAAATTGGCATCGTTCGCGCCTTCGCCCGTCGGCGGCAGCTTCCATGTGCCCGGTTTTTCGAATTGTTCGGACGAGTCGCATCCCGCCAAAGTCAACAGCAACACAATCGGCATCCAAGGGGACATGGTAGCTTTCATTTCAGCACAAAGCCGGCATTCAGCGCCGTGCCGTCCGGCCGCGCCAACTGGCGTCCGAGCAGGATCCGGTCAAGATCCGTCGCCGGACGGAAACCGTCGGTGGGCGATTGCAGGGCGGCCGGATTGGGCGCCGGCTTAACCAGATACGGTGTCACGATAATGACGAGTTCGCTCTCGCCGCGTTGAAAGTCGGTCGACTTGAACAGCGCGCCGATGACCGGCAGTTCCCCGGCGCCGGGGACCATCTGGGTGGTGTCGCTGGTGGTTTTTTGCAGCAATCCGGCGATGGCGAAACTTTGCCCGCTGCCCAGTTCGACGGTGGTTTCGGCTCGCCGCACCGTCAATGCCGGAATGGTCAGGGTTCCACCGCCGGTCGGCACGCTGACGGCGCCGGTGGTGGACAACTGGCTGACCTCGGGGCGGATACGCAGGTTGAGGCGTCCGGACGACAGCACCGTCGGCACGACTTCCAGGCTGACACCGAACTGCTTGAATACAACGGTGATCGTCGGCGCGCCGCCGTTGGCGGAGGCGCTTGAGATCGGGATCGGAAATTCACCGCCAGCCAGGAAGCTCGCCGGTTCGCCAGACTGCGCGGTCAAATTGGGTTCGGCCAGGATGGTGACCAGCGAGTCGGTGGCCAGCGCATCGATGACACCGTTTAGGTCCCATCGGCTGGAGGAATAGCCAACGCCGATCTGATTCAACCCCTGCCCCAGCGGCAGGCGCGGATCCAGGACAGCAGCCGAAATGCCTGCCGCCGAAGACGCCAGCCCGCTGCCGGCGAGAAGGGTCGGACCCGTGAGGGTCGTGTTCGGCACAGCTCCCGAGCCGGTCATGGCGCCGTATTTAAAGCCGCCACCAGTACCCAACGCCTGCCAGTTGAAGCCCAGTTGCCGCTCCACCGAGCGGCTGATTTCGGCAAAGCGGACGCGCACGTTGACCTGGATGCTGCTCAGGACTGTGAACTCGGCCAGGATTGTCGTTTTCTCGCCTGCGAAGCCCCGCGCGATCGCCTCGGCCTGTTGCGCGGCCGCCGCGGTCGGTACCGTTCCCGACAATACAATCCGGTTCCCGGCCTGCGTGGCGGTAATGCTGCCCGCGCCCGTGACCATGCGATGGATGGCTTTTTCGATGTCCGCCATCGTAGCCGCGGTGATCGGCCCACCCGCCGACGCGGCCGCCGCCGGCGTCGGCGTCGCATCCGGCGCGAAAATCGGTCCGGCGTGGCCGGCTCAACGGCATCTTACTGTACCGCCGCCTTCCCGCCGGGACAAGCGACAGCGCGACCGGGGTCGCCATCGCGGACACCTCCCCCGGCAACGTTTACCTCTCGGGCGGGATGTATTTCCCCGGCGGCATGGTGACGTTCAACGCCAACACGCATTCGGTCTCCACCGCCGCGATAAACTGCGCGACTGTCATTGCCAGTACCCTGACACTTGGCCCGAGCAGCGGCAGCAGCGAAGGTCCCGCCCAATTGTCCACTTACTCTTGCAACTTTGCCTATGGTTCGGGTGGTGTTGCTTTCAACACGCCGATGGCGACGGTCTGGGGTGTACGGGTGGTCGAGTAGGATGAAACGAGCAAAGCCATCGGTTCGTGTTCGGCGTTGGGGCTGGCGGGACCGCCGGGGGACCGCCATGGTCGAATTCGGTCTGTTTGGATCGGTACTGGCGACCCTGATGCTGGGGACTTACCAAATCGGCAACGGGGTCGCGGAAATCACGGTGATGCAGCAAGCCCTGTTCGCGGGCAGCCTGTACGCGATTATGTTTCCGACGCAGACCGGCGCTTCCCGCGCGACGAACGACGGCATCGTGCTGGCGATCCAGGCGGCGTTGCCGACGACCATGGTTTACCCTGTCACCGTCACCACGCCGTCTGTCTTGTCGGTTTCGTCGCCGCGAACGATACAACTGTCCGCCTCGATCACCGACCCCTGGCTTGTCGCCCTCGGCTTGAACACGGTCACCTATGTCGTTCGCGTTCAATAACATGCCCCGCCGTTTGCACGAGGGGGGGGTTGCTCTCACGTCATGGCCGGGCCGGGGGCGGCCACCCACGACTTCTTGTTGCGCCACCCCTAAAGTCCCCGGTGGCCGGCCAGGCCCGGCCATGACGGAGAGTGGAAAGCCACGCCCGCGGCATAAACCTTCTCCCCCATTCGCTTATCCTGATGCCTATGCGTCCAAGCCGCGCCATGGCGGACCCGGGCCGGCGGCGGATCAACGCCGATGGGGACGGCTCGGCCGCGCCGGCGTGACCAGCCTGGAACTGGCGCTGGTGATGGTTCCATTCATGTACCTGCTGATGGCCGTGACCGATTTGGCCCGCTATTTCTTTACCATTCAGGCGATGACAACGCTGATGAACGACACGATCCGTTATGACTGGCTTTACTATGTCGATCACAATACATTCAGCTCAATGGACGGCGGTTGCTACACAACCTTCAGCGCCGCGCAAGCCGTGTCCGGGGTCGCCGCGTCACCGCTGCTGTCGAATACGACAGATCCCACCATTCAGCTTTGTGTCGACTATAATCCCGTCACGAACGTCGCTACGGGGCAGTATGGGGGCGCCGTTTACCAGTCGCTGGTCGTCGTGCAATATCCGTTTACCACGATCACGCCCGGGCTGTCGGGCCTCAACGGAACGCTGACAGTACAGTGTCTTCTATTGACATACGAAGCGCGGCCGGCCGTGCCCGCTGGCGCATACGGTTCGGGCCGGGAGGAACCAAGTGCCGCTGCGCCCCTGATCGCCAGGCACCGGCCTGTCCGGATCGCGAGGCGTGGCGCCGTCGAGTCATGGGTGGCCTGGACAAGCCATGCCATGGGGGACGCGGCCTGGGATGCGTCCGGGACAACGCGATCTTTAACATGGACTGGCGGAGAGACAGGGATTCGAACCCTGGGTACGCTTTCACGCACACACGCTTTCCAAGCGTGCGCCTTAAGCCGCTCGGCCATCTCTCCCGCAGCAGGGGCCGGTCAATACCACTCCGGACGCCGGATGCAAACCCTAATCACGCATCCATCTTCAAAGCCGCGAGGAATGCCGATTGCGGGATCTCCACCTTACCGAACTGGCGCATCCGCTTCTTGCCTTCCTTCTGCTTCTCCAACAGCTTCCGCTTGCGGCTGATGTCGCCGCCGTAGCACTTCGCGGTCACGTCCTTGGACATCGCGCTGATCGTCTCACGCGCCACGACCCGGGACCCGATCGCCGCCTGGATGGCGATCTTGAACAACTGCTTGGGGATCAGGTCCTTAAGCCGAGCGCAGATTTGGCGGCCGCGGTTCTCGGCGGCGGCGCGGTGGGCGATGAACGACAGCGCATCGACCAGGTCGCCGTTCACCAGGATGGAGATCCGCACCAGGTCGCTCTCGGCATAGCCGTCCATCTGGTAGTCAAAGCTGGCATAGCCGCGCGACACCGATTTCAGCCGGTCGTAGAAGTCGAACACCACCTCGTTCAGCGGGATGCGATACACCGCCATGGCGCGGTTGCCGACATAGGTCAGATCGGCCTGCTGGCCGCGGCGTTCGGTGCACAGCCCCAGCACGCTGCCGAGATACTCGTCCGGCACCATGATGGTGGCTTTGATCCACGGCTCCTCGACATGGTCGATCGAGCCGGCGTCGGGCATGTCCACGGGATTGTGCAAGTCCACCATGCCGCCGTTGTTGGTCTTGAAGATGTGGTAAACCACCGACGGCGCGGTGGCGATCAGATCGAGGTCGAACTCCCGGCTCAGGCGTTCCTGGATGATCTCCAGATGCAGCAGACCGAGGAACCCGCAGCGAAAGCCGAACCCTAGCGCGGCGGAGGTTTCCGGTTCGTAGTGGAAGCTGGCGTCGTTGAGCCGCAGCTTGCCGAGGCTATCGCGCAGCTTCTCGAAATCGTCGGCGTCGATCGGATACAGGCCGCACCAGACCACCGGGATGGACGCCTTGAAGCCCGGCAGCGCCTCGGCGGCGGGCAGGCGGTCATCGGTGATGGTGTCGCCGACATTACAGTCCGCGACGGTCTTGATGGCGGCGGTGATGAACCCCATCTCACCCGGGCCGAGGTCGTCGGTGGGGATCATCTTGGGGGTGAAGACGCCGACCTGCTCGATCGTGTGGATGGCGCCAGAGGACATCATGCGGATCTTCTGGCCGCGCTTAATGCGGCCGTCCTTGATGCGCACCAGGATAACCACGCCGAGGTATTGGTCATACCAGCTGTCCACCAGCAGCGCCTTCAGCGGGGCGTTGGCATCGCCCTTGGGGGCCGGCAGGCGCGTCACGATCGCCTCCAGCACGCCTTCAATATTCAGGCCGGTCTTGGCACTGATCTCGATGGCGTCGGAGGTGTCGATGCCGATCACATCCTCGATCTGCTGCTTCACCCGTTCGGGTTCGGCGGCGGGCAGGTCGATCTTGTTGAGGATGGGCAGGATTTCGTGGCTGGCGTCGATCGCCTGATAGACGTTGGCGAGGGTCTGCGCCTCGACCCCCTGGCTGGCATCCACGACCAGCAGGCTGCCCTCACACGCGGCCAGGCTGCGGCTGACTTCGTAGGCGAAATCGACGTGGCCGGGTGTGTCCATCAGGTTGAGCTGATAGGTGATGCCGTCCTTGGCCAGGTAGCTGAGGCGGACGGTCTGCGCCTTGATGGTGATGCCGCGTTCCTTCTCCAGGTCCATGCTGTCGAGCACCTGCGAGGTCATTTCCCGGGCGGTGAGGCCGCCGGTGACCTGGATCAGGCGGTCGGCCAGGGTGGATTTCCCGTGGTCGATGTGCGCGATGATGGAGAAGTTGCGGATGCGGTCGATGGGAGTGTCGGTCATGTGCCTGTGCTGTCAGCCGGCCAGCGGAACGAGGACCGGGTTTGCCGTTCAGATAGAGTGTCCGAGGGGTTATGTCACCCGTTTGTGGCCGGGCACCACCCCGGGGCGGCCAGCGGGCGTGTTTCCCCGGGAGCGGGCACCATTGACGATACCTTCGGCGGCCGGGCAGCACCAACAAGCGTGCCGCGCGGCACGGCCGGGGATAGCGTGGCCGCGGGACCTGCGATTGCCAGACACGCAAACTGTTGGTAACGATGCGATACAGACTACGGGTCCGCGTTTCTTGCGACCCATCGGCCCCGATGGGTCGGATCGGGTGCCGTGACGCCTGTCCGTCGATCGCACGAGAGACGAAGGCGGGAACTATGCGGCCGATTTCACTGGGAATTATGATTGGCTTTGTGGCATGCCTTACCGGCTGCGTTACAAGTATTCCGGTGAGTTTCAAAGAGGAGCGATGGTGCGGCGAGAGGACCGCGATCGCCCCTGAGCTAAGAATCAGCGCCTGCACGGCGCTCATCGACTCAGGGCATCGGTCGAATGAAAGCATGGCGCTGGAACTCGCCAACCGCGGCGCAGCTTATCAGATGAATGGCGAGAATGACCGGGCAATCACCGACCTTGATCGGGCCATCGCCCTCAAACCCGACTTCCCGCAGCCATATCACGACCGTGCCATGGCCTATCGCGCAAAAGGCCAATACGACAAGGCAATCGCGGATGATAGCGACGCGATTCGACTGAACCTCGATTTTGCCGAGGCTTACGCCAACCGCGGTGACCTTTACCTGTTCAACCGCCAGTATGGAACGGCGATCGCGGATTTGGACCATGCGGACCGGCTGAAATTCAAAGGCGGGTCTCTACACTTAGATCGTGCCGCCGCGCTTGCCGCCACGGGCCAATACGCCCGGGAAATCGACGATCTCAACGAAGAGATTCGCAGCAAACCAAGCGATGCCAATCTATTCGAACGCCGCGCGTTGGCGTACCGTTCATTGGCCCTTTACGACAAAGCGATTGCCGACTTCGGCGAGGCCATCCGGCTCCGCCCTAATGATGCTGAGGCGTTCGGATATCGGGGCCTCACGTATTTTGCACAACGTCAGTTCGATCAGGCAATCGCGGACTTCGATCAAGGCATTCGCCTCATTCCCAACGATGCGTTCGCCTTTACAAATCGTGGTGCCGCATTCGCTCAGAAGGGCCAAAATGTACGCGCTATCGCCGACTATGATCAAGCGATTCAGCTCAAACCGGACCTGTGGTCGGCATACAGTAACCGTTGCTGGGCAAAGGTTGCGCTGGATCAGTTCGCGGCGGCGATCGAAGACTGCGACACGACGATCCGGCTTGCCCCCAACCGTTCCGAAGGTTGGGCCGGGCGTGCATGGGCCGAATACTTTTCCGCCAACCTAACGTCGGCGCGGGCTGATTTCGGAACCGCCCTACAAATCGAACCAAAGAACGCAGCTTCGCTTTATGGCCGTGGCCGGCTAAAAATTCGGTTCGGCGAGCAGGAGGCCGGGACAAGCGATATCGCGTCCGCCCGTAGGCTACAGCCAGATATCGAACACAGCCTCGCTTCTATCGGGATCAAACCATAGTGGTCCGATCGCCGCCGAAGCATCCTTCGGTCCTATGTCGCCCGGCCGAGACATGCCAGCCGGGTTCTTGCGGTACCGGCCTGCGGAACAAGCCAGTCACCAGGGTATTTAGCCATGCGATTTGTTAACATAGTGATCGTGGCCGGTGCCGCCGCTCATCTGGCAGCCTGCTCCATCAAAGACCCGGTTCGCGATCAGCGTTGGGCTGCATGCGCAAGCCCAACGCCAACGAGCCAACAGCAGAAGATCGACGACTGCTCGGTTTTGTTACAGTTCGGCCACGAAATGCCGTCGGACATCGCGGCCATACTCACGAACCGGGGATTCGCATTCAACCTGGCCGGCCAGTACGACCGCGCCATCGCGGACTACGACGAAGCCATCCGGTTGCGGCCGGATGATGGATTGGCGAGGACAAATCGAGGCGATGCGCATCTGAACAAGCAACAGTTCGATCAGGCGATAGCCGATTACGACGCAGCGTCAGCGTTGCACGACGACCGCGCGATTTTGTTCAGAGGCCGTGGGTTTGCGTTCCTTCTCAAACACAATTTTCCTTCGGCATTCGAAAATTTCAATGAAGCGATTCGACGGGACCCCAGCCTGTTCGTGGCATGGCAAGGCAGGGGTCAGGCCTACGTTTTCGTCAACCAACCCGACCGGGCAATAGCGGATCTGGACCAAGCCCTGCATATTCAACCCAATGAGCCGCTAACGCTGGCAATGCGCGCCGCCGCTTACTACCTGAAGGGGCAATTCGAAGCATCGATCACCGACTTTGACGCCGCCCTTCGATCCAAACCGGGCAGTGCGACCGCCCTTGCAGGACGCTGCCGGTCAAAATTCAGACTTGGCCAATACGCAGCAGCCATTGAGGATTGCAACGCGGCAATCCGCCTTACGCCCAAGGACCCTATAGGGTGGGAGGGTCGCGCATGGGTGGAGTTGAAGGCGGGGAATTTGGAAGCCGCTGCCGCCGATTTCGATGAATCCCTGCAACTCAAGCCGCAAAACCCCAGCTCGCTGTATGGCCGTGGCCTGGCGAAGACGCTGCAGGGCGCCAAGGAGTCGGGAGCCAGCGACATCGCGGCGGCTCGGATGGGCGCGCCGGGGATCGACAGGGCGGCTGCCGCGCTGGGGTTTGAACCGTAAGCGGCTGGCACACGCGTTGGCGGCACTGACGGTCAGCCGGTGGCGGCCGCCAATGCGGGACTCCACGCCTTCGTCATCGGTTCGCGCTGGGAAGGTCATGGGCCTGCTGCAAGGTCAGTCAAAACTGCGGCGTCGTGCCGAATGCATGCCCGAATCGGATGGCCATCAACGCCGAAACGGACAGCTCCTCGTTCAGGATTTCCGTAACGGCGTTGAGCGGCACGTCGATATGGTCGGCGAACTTCGGGGCGCTCATTTCCAGTGCACCAAGCTGACGGCGCAGTATCCTCTCGGGATGCAGGGCGGCAGATTGTTAACAGCGGGATACGACATCATTTCCCCTTGTCCTGCACCAGTTTCTTCCCCGGCGCGCCGCGATACCGCTCAGGCGGGCGTTGCTGCCGGCCGCCGCGAGAATGCCGCCTCCACCCGCCCCCTCACCTTACCGATCATCGCCACCCCGGCCAGCCGGCGGTCCAGGAACGCCAGCGTGTCGGCGTCGTCGTCGGAGGAGTCGCGCAGCCAATACAGCAGGGTCGCGCCGTAAACCGCGGTCAGGATCGCGCGTTTGGTATACCAACTGAAGTCGGCGGACCGGTCTCCGGCCGTGTGCCAGATGGCATCGACGGTGCGGGCGGTGCATCCCGCCGCCGCCCCGGCGTTGTGCGGCAGCGCCAGCACCGCGAGGGCGCGCCTGATGGCTTCCTTGTGGGGCCGGTTCTGCTCCAGCCGCAGCGCGATCAATGCCCGCACCCGCGCGGTCAGCCTGGTCTGGGGAAGGTCAGCGGCGGCTTCTTCCATGCGGCGGTCGGCGAGGTCGCAGAATGTCTCGATCATATCGACGGCGCCGAGGGGGAACAGGTGTTCGGCGTCCTCCGCCGGCAGACCGGCGTCCAGCAGGCCGGCCCGCACGGCGCGCTTCGTCCAACCGTCGAACGGGACGTGCGGCAGCATCGCCAGGATCGCGGCATCGCGTTGCGGCGAGCGTTCGGGATGCGGCATCATGATTTGGCTCGGTCGAGTTCGTCGGTGAAGCCGAAGAAGCGGAAGTCGGTCATGCGCATGGGGTATAGGATCCCATTCAGGTGGTCGAACTCATGCTGGACGATCCGGGCATGGAAACCGGTAACCTCGCGTTGGGTCAGGTTGCCGTCGCAATCGACGCCTGTGTAGCGGATGCGGGTGGCGCGGGGGACGGCCGCGCGCAGGTCCGGGATCGACAGGCAACCTTCCCAGGCGAGGGCGCGCTCGTCGCCGATCAGCTCCACCGTGGGGTTGATCATGACGGTGTTGCCCAGCGGCGGGTCTTCCGGGTCCTCCCGCCCGCCGGGAACGCGGAATACGAAGATCCGCAGCGGCTGGTACACCTGCGGGGCGGCGAGGCCGACTCCCGGCGCGTCCTCCATGGTTTCGATCATGTCGGCGACGAGTCGGCGGATCTCAGGCGCTCCCGGATCGGGCACCGCGTCGCATTTTTTTAGCAGGACCGGGTGGCCCATCCTGGCGATTTTCAGCAAAGCCATGTGCGTGTCGAGCCTCTGGTGGCGGAAATTGGACTTGTAAGTATCCAGGACCGTGTTATAGCGCCAGCCCCCGTGCCGGAATCCCTGGCGACGGACGAATTTGCGTACCCGATAACGGTACGCCCTGGATAGGAGCAGGCGGCCAAGTGCAAGTCCTCGTGCGTGACAACAACGTCGATCAGGCGCTCAAGGCGCTAAAAAAGAAGATGCAGCGGGAGGGAATCTTCCGTGAAATGAAGCTGCGGCGGCATTACGAGAAGCCGTCCGAGCGCCGGGCGCGCGAGGCGGCGGAAGCCGTGCGTCGCGCCAGGAAGCTGGAGCGGAAGCGGCTGGAGCGCGAGGGCTTCTAACAGCCCCACCGGCTAAGAATTGCGAATGGAGCGCGGCCCGAGGTTTACCGGGCCGCGCCGTTTGCATGTAATCGGATCGAGAATGCATGCCATCATCGCCGAGCGTCCGACCCCAACGTCATGGCCGGTTGGGAGCGAGATGACCCGGCGGCATCATACCTTGAAGACGCGACACCGCCGGGTCTAGGGTCCGTCCATTGGACTGATCGATGGACGTCACATCCCATGCTCGCACCGGACCAAACCCGGCAGACCGCCGTGTTCGACCACCTCCGTCACAGCATTTTGACCGGCGCCCTGCCCGGTGGCGGACGCCTGCCGCCCAGCCGTTCTCTCGCCCGGGAACTTGGAGTCGCCCGGCAGACCGTCGTGCTGGCCTATGAGCGTCTGGCGGCCGAGGGGTACGTGCGCGGCCGTACCGGCAGCGGCACCTATGTCGCCGCCGACCTGCCGGATCAGGCCCCTGCCCCAACCGCGACTCCGGTCACCGCCGCCGCCGCCCTGTCCGCTCGCGGCGCCCGGTTGGCCGAGATCCCCGCGACCGCCTTCGCCCGCGATCCCGCGCAGGGTTTGCTGCTGGCGGGCGGGCTGCCGGCGCCCGATCTGTTTCCGGTCAAGGCGTGGGCGCGCTGTGCCTCGCGGGTGATGAAACCGCTGGTGGGCGAACTGGCCAGCTATCCGCCGCCGCAGGGCCTGCTGGTGCTGCGCGAGCAAATCGCCGCCCATCTGGCCTCCACCCGCGGCCTGGTCGCCGATCCCGGCTGCATCGTGGTGACCGCCGGGACCCAGCAAGCATTGCGCACCGCCGCCGATCTGCTGCTGGACCCCGGCGACCCGGTCTGGGTCGAGGACCCCGGCTACATCGCCGGCCGTGGCGCCTTGCTCGCCTCCGGGGCGGTGGTCGTGCCAATACCGAGCGACGCAGAAGGCATCGACGTCGCGGCCGGCGTGCGGATCGCCCCGAACGCAAGGTTGGCGCTGGTCGCTCCGTCGCATGCCACGCCTTTGGGGGGCGCGCTGCCGATCGGCCGCCGGCTGGCGCTGTTGGAATGGGCGCGGCGGGCGAACGCGTGGGTGGTGGAGGACGATTGCGACTCCGAATTCCGCTGGGAGGGCAAGCCGCTGCCGCCCCTGGCGACGTTGGATAAGGCCGGCCAGGTGATCTACTGCGGGACGTTCAGCAAGACGCTGGCCCCGGCGCTGCGGATCGGTTTCGCGATCGTCCCCGCCCCCCTGGTGCCCGCGTTCGTGCGGCTGCGCACGCTGGCCGATCGCGGGACGGACGCGTTCACCCAGGCGACCCTGGCCGAGTTCATGCGCCAGGGCCTGCTGTCCCCGCACATCCGCAAGATGCGCACCGAGTACGCTCGGCGGCGCGAGGCCTTGCTCGCGGCAATGGCGCGGTTCGCTCCGTCGGCCGTCGCGCTGGCAGCGCCCGGCGGGCTGCACATGGTGGCGCGCCTGCCAGACCATATGGATGAGGCGGCGGCGGTGCGAGCGTGCCGGATGCGGGACCTCGCGGTGGCGCCGTTGCGCGCGTACTATCCGGGGGCGCCGCGCATGAAGGGACTGGTGGTGGGGTTCGCCGCCACGCCTGTTCCGATGGCGAATGAGGTGGCGAAGCGGTTGGAGGCAGCGCTCGCGATCGCGGCGCGCATTGGTACTGCCTGAGGTTGGTTTCGATCGGTGCCGTATAGCCTGACGCGATGGTCTGCGACTTTGTCACCAGATTTCCAGTCGGATGGCCCGCGGGGCCGGGGCAATCGGGTAAAACCGCGCGCCCCGAAACGGTCTGCCCATCATCGCTACAGCGCCCGATCCCGATGATGCGATGGGCGCACGCGAAAGCGCGCCCGGACTCAGAGGGTGCGACGCCTATCCGGGAAGACGGGACTCAGGGAGGGGCCGTTGCCAGCAGCGGATCGAACGGATCCGAAATGGGCAGTTCGCCGATCATGTACCCCAGCACCTGACGAACCGTCTCCGGTGGCGGGAACTTCCACGCAAAGCTCCAGGTGTCCGGACGCTTGTCCCGTTCCTTCTGAAACGTTGTCTCGCGGTATTCTCGCATTTTAAACAGCGTCGGAAAGCTGCCGCCGTAGTTCATGAGCGTGTCAGATATCTGATTCCAAAACACGCCGGTGCAGAAACTGGGGATGACCGCGAGATCCATGCAGATCGCGAGTACTGTGCGGCCGAGAGGCCGGCGGCGCACTTCGGCGTCGAGTTCCACGGGAGTCGGGATGCGGAGATCGTCCGGATCGAACGCGGGTCGCCGGGGCGCCCTTTCGTCAGGGCCGGGTTCGGACGCCTTTTCGTCATCACCGGGCTTGGACGCTTTTTCGTCATGGCCGGGCTTGGCCCGGCCACCCGGGACTTCGCTTGCCACCTCTTCAGAAGCCGCCTTCCCCTCCGGCGGTTCGGCTGGCGGCTTGGCCGGCGGGCGCTCGCGCGGGTATACGAACCCGATCTCGCGGCCTTTTGCGGCCCGGGCCAGCAGATAACGCTCCAACGCCATGGCGCGCAGAATGCCGCGCTGGAGCCGGGCGAGGATGGTCGGCAGCGTGTAGGTGCCGCAAACGCCGGCCACGGCCGCGAATTCCACGTTGGCGGCGCGCTCCGGCACGGTCTCAACGAGGCGGCGGCCGTGGCCGAGCAGGACGCGGACGACATGCAGCAGGGCGGCCAGGCGCTCTGGCACGCTGCGGCCGGCCCGGTCCTGTGCGGGATCGGGCGTGGCAGGCCGGGTCATGGTTGGCGCCGTATGCTCCATGTCTTTATAACTAACACTATAGTTTTTTGTTGTCAACCCTGACGTGCATGCCCGGCAGGGCGATCGTCCTGAAAATTTGACGGACCCGCCAGGCGGTGAAGCGTCCGAAGGAAGCGTTTTCCACGGCAGATGAACACGGATAAGCAAGGATGAACGCGGATCAGCCGCGAAGCTGATGGGAACCCTATCCAAGGGCGCGCTTTGGGGCGACTTTGCGGAGGCCGCTCGCTCACCCGATTGCCCTGCACGCTTGTATGATGACCTTGCAGCCGAGATCGTCCACCACAAACCATCGGCGGCCTATGAAAAAGGGGGACAGAAGCATGTGGCTCAATAAATGGCGTATTGTCGCTTTATGCGGTCTCGGAACCGGCGCCCTCCTCGCCGCTGCGGCCGCGGTTGTCGTTGGCACCCGGCCCTACGACCGTCCGGTGATCGCGGCCGAACCTGGCGGCCAGGATGCCTCGTTCGACGGGATCAGCCAGCACATCGCCAGCGCCCGGCAGAAGGGCACGACCCTGCATGTGCTGTGGGTCCACGGCATGTGCACCCATGAACCGAGCTGGGCCGCCGATCGCGCCTCGCGCATCGCGACGGCGCTCGGCGGCAGCGCGACACAGACGGGCACCACCACGGACCCGGGTGGACTGACCCGGATCTTATACCATATCGACACCGGCGGCGGCGATTTCGACGCGACCTTCGTGCTGTGGTCGGCGATGACCCGAGCCTTCAAGCGCACGCTTGACTTCGATTCACCCGGCCAGGATCGCAAGACGGCTTTCCCTTACACGCGCGCAACGTTGAACGGGTCGCTGAAGACCGCGCTGGTGAACGATTGCCTGTCCGACGCCGTGGTCTATTCCGGCCGGCATGGCGACCCCATCCGGGCGGCGATGAAGCAAGCGGTCTGCCGCGAACTCGGCGGCAAACCGCTCGCCGGAGAACCCTGCGATCTGACCGATGCGCCGCCGGCTCGCCCGCTGGTGGTGATCACCGAGAGCCTTGGCAGCAAGGTCCTGTTCGATGCCGCCCGCGCGGTTTACCACGATCCGGGTCCGAATCCGGGTGCCCGGCGGGCGATGAACGAGCGGTTTGCCTCCGTGAGGTCGATATTCCTGATGGCCAATCAGATCCCTCTGTTGGACATCGCCAGTCCGATGGGACTGCCGGACACCGATCCCGGAACCGACGCCGCGCCGGAGGCGTCAAGCCTCGGCGACATGATCGGGATGGTGCATGCGGGGCAGATGGCGATGTTTGCGAACACCCCCGCTTCCATGGCGCCACCGACCGTGGTGGCATTCACCGATCCCAACGATCTACTGAGCTACCGGCTTTTGCCGCCCGTGGTTGACCTCGCCCGGGCTCGGCTGATCAACGTGATCGGGTCGAATGCGGCGACGTGGCTGGGGTTCCTGGAACGGCCGGATATCGCCCATTGCGGATACACACTGAACCGGACGGTGATCGGGCTGATCGCCCGAGGGCACACGGTTGGCGCGGCGTTGCCGGAGGCGCCGGTCGTGGAGTCGGGTCAGTGTCTTTAGAATGGTGCGGGTTAGCGCCGGGGTACTACCAAGATGCGCGCCAATCGGAAGGTACATCGCGGCCACGCCGCTACAAAGACCAACGATGTGGCGAAGTGTTTGAAAGCGGCATTGATGGGCGTGTAACGCGCCCCATAACATGCCGACCGCGCCTTCTTCGGCGGATTCCGCAGCAGCGACGCTTCGTCACACGCATGGCCGATTGAACGTTTTTATCTCGTCATCTTTCGGCTGCGACGGGCTGCTCCAATCGGACTGGACCTCCAACAAAATATTGATTACCATATCGGCTGAACAATTTCGTTCACGGGGGCTGCGCTGTGTATGTCGATCCAAATATTTTTCTATCGATACCGGGGGATCTGCCGGACTTCGGTGCTGCAAATCTCGCAACAGGGATGGCAAAGGCTGCCGAGGGCGCCGATAAAATAATTATACTCAGTGCTTATTTCGGGGCCGATTATCTGCAACAAGCATTCAAGGCGGTCTCGAAGAAGGTTCGAAATTCTTGCGCTCTCACTTTGGTCTTCGGCATTGATAGTGCCTCTGAATTACTGTCTACCGTATCGGACTTAAGAAATCTACAGAATTATCTTGCGGAAATTGGGTTTCCGTCACCGGAGGTGAAAATATTCAGCGAGAGCAAGCCCTTTCACGTCAAGCTTTACTATTTTAAGAAAGCGACTCAACCAAACTGGTTTATTGGGTCAGCGAATGCATCATCGGCGATTACGGGTAATCGGCACGAAATGATGATGCGTTTACGCGGCCGCCACGATTCTCTGTTCAAATATATGGAATCCGTTGTCGAACAGGCCATAAACGTGAAGGAAAACATCCCATCAGGAGTAGTAAATGACCTCCGATCATTCCTCCTAAATGGAAGCATATGCTATCGCCCAGTGCATCGATTGAATTTCAGTTTCGAGGCTTGCGAAATCACGACTCGGCATCGTGATATTTTGAAAAAGGCGTTAGCAAAAGCATCACAAGTGCCGCATGCTGACCCGCAAACCGAGGGCTTCGGATTCAGCCTTTCCGACGCAGTACGCCAGATCACTGAGGCGCCGTTTGCCAACCCAGATGAGGATGAGACTGCATCTGGCGAATCGGCGTCGAGGATACGCTTCCGACATATGGCAGTCGAAACAAATTATGGCTACTGGGTTCCTGCCGCCTATGCCCATGATTTGAATGAAAGAATCAGGACCGTCGAAAAGGCGAGCATCGAGAAGCTGAGGGTTTTCGCTAATGCTCTAAAAAAGGCATCCGACGAGGAGCTCGAGGAAGAATTGAAAGATCATATCGAGGGCTTGAAAAGATTTTTTGATGCCTATTCCTTAACGATATCGCCAAAGGAAGGCTACTCTAATCGATTCCAAGAATTTTTAAAGACCCGCAGGAATTGGCTCGCGGACCCCGAACAGATAAAACGCGCTGTGAAGCGACTCCATGTAGAGCCTATGCCAGATATTTGGGGAGGTATAGGCGCTGCGGCGAGATTCGAAAGGTCTTTTTTTGACGACTTATCTTGGCGTCTACGTTATCCAAAAAAATACTGGGTGGCAGGTGTCCTTGCAAGAGAATTAGACTTACCCAGCGATATTCATTCCGACGCGGTGAAATCCGCTTTGGAGGAGCGTCTTGAACGTGGATTTATCGACTCTGTTTGGTGGGACACAAATGCTGAGGGGCAAGATGAGATTGATGAATAGATGATTTCCTTCTTATTTTTGTGAATGCGCCATGTGCATTGTGCTTAGGGGGTCGCATCCGGGTTTGGCGAGTGGTAGCTCAAAACGCAACCACCCCCATCCCAAGCACTCAAGGATGAAACCTCTGTACCACCAGCCAGCCCCCCCAGGCCGCGTCCGGGGCGGACTAGGCCGAGCCCTCCATCGTTCTCAGCGTGCGCGAGAGGTTGGGCCTGGCCTTGCCGGTGATCCGGGCCAACGCGTCGAGCGAGCCCGGCGCCTTCTCGGCGATGACGCGCAGCTTGTCGTAGTTGCCAGCGGACAGCGCCTTGGCGAACGACACGGTGGGGGTGAACCAGACCTCCAGTTCCTCGGGCGCGACACGGCGCTCGCCTCCGCCATGGTGCGGGCCTGCCTCCATGGTCGCTGACGACGGCGAAAGCCTGGTCAGCCAGATCCAGATCGCCACCAGCCTGGCACGAGCTTGTTTTTATCGCACTCAGTGCTATATTCCCAAAACTGTTGGTGAGGCTGTGTGCGGGTCTTCAAGAACAAGCCGTTTGCAAGGTTTGCCCGCAAGGCGCGGATCGCCGATGCGGTTCTGTGCGCGGCAGTCGCTGACGCCGCGCGGGGTCTGATCGATGCCGATCTCGGCGGCGGCGTGGTCAAACAGCGGATCGCACGCCGGGGCGGCGGCAAGTCGGGCGGCTTTCGCACGATCATCCTCTTCCGCATCGGCGAGCGGGCGTTTTTCGTCCACGGCTTCGCGAAGAACGAGCGGGACAACATCCGCGACGACGAACTGGCCGCCTTCAGGATGCTCGCGGCCGAGATGCTGGCTTACGACGACGCGGCCCTGGCAAGGGCGATCGGAAACGGAACGCTGACAGAGGTGATGTGCAATGACGAAGCAGTATCGCAGTCCGGTCATGGCCTCGATCCATGAGACCGCCGAGGGGTTGCACGCGGCCGGCGCAATGGACAAGCAGACCATGCGGAAGTTTGACGATGCGTGTCTGACGCCGGTGCGGCCGCTGGCCCCGGAAGAAATCCGTGCGCTGCGGGAGAGGGAGGGGGCCAGCCAGGCGGTGTTCGCCCGCTACCTCAATGTCACCACGGGCCTGATCAGCCAGTGGGAGCGCGGCGAGAAACACCCGCAAGGCGCATCCCTCAAGCTGTTGTCGCTGGTGGCCAAACACGGCCTCGAAACGGTCGCGTAGGGTCGTGACGTCAAGTTAAAACACCGACACCCCGAACATCCGGGGATGCAGCACCAACACCGCCAGCCAGGCCGCCGCTCCAACCCCTACCGTCTTCCACCCGATCTCCCGCCACACGAAAGCGTTGCGCCCGGCCGCAATCGCCCCGAACGGCAGGATCGAGGTCGCCCCCGACAGCGCCGCCCACTCCGCCTTGTCCCGTCGAGCCAGCTTGGAGTCGATGGACGGCATCCCCGCCAGCGCGGTCACCAGAAACGACCCGAAGAATACCAAAGACGCCGTGTCGCCGTTGCCCAGCATGTGCACCAACGCCCAGATCGCGAACGACCACAGCATCGGATGCCGCGTCACCCGGATCATCCCCCGGGGCGCCTCCGCGGGCACCCCAACCATGGTCGGGTTGGGCACCATCACCGACCCGGCGAACAGCACGAACGCCGGCAGCATCACCGCCACCAGCCCAATGCGCAGCCAGCCCGGCACCACCCACAGCAACGCAGTGGTGGCCGAACCCCAACTCCGCACCAGGAACACGATCGCCACGACCGACAGCAGACTGAACACGCCACGGAACGCCAACTCGCCCATCCGCCGCACCACCGCGTCCCGCAGAGTCGTCCCCGCCAGCCCGAGGTGAATCCCGATCCAAATCAACGCGGCAAGCAGAAGCATCGTCATGGCGACCCCTCCGACACCGCCAACGGCCAGCGTCCGTGGCATTCAGCCACAGGGCGAACCTGGGGACAAATAACCGAATCGCGTGATCCGCCGGCCTATCCCGCTTCCTGTCTTATCTGTGTGAATCTGTGTGCATCTGTGGTTCCATACCTTTCGGCCAACCCGTTCGGAACCACCCAAGAAAGAAAGCTTGGAACCACAGATGCACACAGATGCACACAGATAAAGAAGCCCTCACCCGTCTGTCCGAGACAATCATCGGATGCTCATTCGTCGTCCTGAACACGCTTGGCGTCGGGTTCCTCGAAAAGGTGTACGAAAACGCCCTGGTGCTCGAACTGCGCGAGGCCGGCCTGCGGGTCGAGCAGCAACATAACATCCAGGTCCATTACAAAGAGGTGGTCCCGGAAATTCGGACAGTTTGTTAAGCTAATCCCGACCAGTTTGAGGACGGGATATGGGCAAGGTCACGCGCAAGCGGCACACGGCTGAATTCAAGGCCCGTGTGGCGTTAGAAGCCA